>Ga0080064_1001648_pt1 | contig 43414 bp, 38 predicted proteins | sample Subgrocontami54m_FD_69260 | JGI IMG/M metagenome (GOLD analysis project Ga0080064, IMG submission 69260) | Subsurface groundwater microbial communities from S. Glens Falls, New York, USA - GMW46 contaminated, 5.4 m (SPADES assembly) (version 2) ...
CCGGCGCCGTGGTGGGCGAGCAGCTTCGCTTTGGTGTCATCGCCGCCCATCAGGTGGCGGCTGAACACGATCTGGTGGTTCCCCGGCAGCACGGTGAACGCGCCGAGGTCGAAGATCTTGCGGTGCAGCGAACACAGCGCGAGGCCGTTTTGCACCACGTCCGGCCCGCGCGCCTGGAACCACTTGATGTGCGCGGCTTCGAGGCCGATCGCGTGGCCGCCCATGCGCAGGTCGTGCCCGCAGACGCAGCAGCGGTATTCGTAGGCGAGCAGCACTCTCTCCCGGAACGCGGGATCGCGGCGGCGCTGCGACTGCTCGGGGGTGGCCGCGCTGTCCGCATCGAGGCAGAGGCCGACGGCATCGACCACGTCCTGGCGAATGCTCTCCGGAAAATGGGTGTTCAGAATGCGGCGGGCAATCTCCGCGACGAGCGCAGGATCGCGCGCGAGGGCGAGGCGGACCGGCTCGGCGAAGCCGCCGGCGACGCGGCCGCGCCGCAACTCGGTGATGGTCGGCGTGGCGCCGGCAGCGCGGGAGGTGATTTCGGCCGGCCCGGCAAGTTGCCAGACGCCGTCGGTGCGAAGATGCCAGAAGGGATTGTGCCGGGTCTTCTCGGAGCCCGAGGGCCCGAACTCCTCGAGCAGTTTGCCGAGCTTGTCCTCGATGCCGGCGAATTCCACCAGCGGCGATTCGCCGCGCAGCAGGCGCCCGAGCGCGAGCAGCACCAGCAGCGGCTTATGCACGGCGCGCCGGTCCCCTTGCTGCCAGACGCGAATGCGGTCGAACGCAGCCAGGATCTCGTCGCGGGTTATGGCCAGTACTTCGCTTTTTGCGGAAGTACCCAGCGCACGCCGCCCCGCGGATCTTCCCGGTCCCCGGCGTAGCGCGGTATCAGGTGCAGATGCAAGTGCGGCAGCGTCTGCCCGGCGGCTTCGCCGTCGTTGATGCCGATGTTGTAGGCGTCCGGATGAAACGCTTCATCCAGACCGAGCTTCGCGCTATCGAGCAGAGCCAGCATCGCCTTGCGCTCGTCGCCGGGGACATCGAAAAATGAGCCGACGTGGCGCTTCGGGATAATGCGCGTATGCCCGGGGGAGACGGGGAAACTGTCCCGGATGACTGCGGCGAGCTCGTTCGCGAGAACGATGCGCCCCGCGCTGAGCGTGCAGAAAAGGCAGGTGCCGGTCATGCCGGCATTCTATAGTCTCCGGCGTATCCTCAGCTTCCCCGCCTCTACCCTGGATGTCACACTCTGAGGTCTAATTCGCAGATCGGCCCAAGATCCGCTCCCGGAGCGCCTCTCCGCCCATCGCCATCCATCGGCCGCGACCCCATCCGTTTGACCTACTGACCCGCCCCGCCTCCTGCTGTATCCTTACGCAAACAAGCGGGCGTCCGCCGCGTGCACGAAATGGGGTTCACGGAGAAGTCGTGAAGTTGCATCCTTCCGCGTCTGCGGGGGCGTAGTAACAGGGGGAGGGGCCGTCTATGGCTTCGCCAAGAACGTTCATCAAGAATCGGCAGGCATGAATAATCAGTTTTTCGAAAAGCCGATTTTGAATTCGCCCTACGGCTATCCCATTCGCCATTGGGAGCTGGATGAGGCTGGGCAGCCGACGCAGCGGATTATCAAGACGCGCCGCCGCGCGGAGTTCATCACGCCGATTCCCAAGCCGAAAAAGCGCAAGGGTGCGGCGCTGCAGGGCTCGCTTGTGTTCGACGAAGGCAAAGGGCTTTCCACTGCAGAGCAGCGTTACGACCACACGGCCATCATCAATTCCGTGCGCCAGCAAGTGGACCAGTGGCGCAAGCTGCCCAACACCAACGACTGGCGCGTAACACCCGAAACGGCCCGGCTGTTGCAGCACTGGCGACAGCACAAATTCGGCGGCATCCGGCCGTTCTTCTGCCAGATCGAAGCCGTCGAAACCGCGATCTGGCTGATCGAGGTTGCGCCTCAGGCGGGCAAGGTGGGCGAGAGTTTCATCGATCACCTGGCCGATTCCAACAACGAGGCCAATCCGGAGTTGATGCGCCTCGCGCTCAAACTGGCGACCGGCGCCGGCAAGACCACCATCATGGCCATGCTGATTGCGTGGCAAACCATCAACGCGGTGCGCCGCCCGCAGAGCAAGCGCTTCACACGCGGCTTTCTCGTGGTCGCACCGGGCCTCACCATCAAGGACCGTTTGCGGGTGCTGCAACCCAACGATCCGGACAGCTATTACGCCAGCCGCGAACTCGTGCCCAACGACCTGCTGGTCGAAGTAAATAAAGCGAAGATCGTCATCACCAACTTTCACGCCTTCAAGCTGCGCGAGCGCATCGAGCTGTCCAAGGGCGGGCGCTCGTTGCTGCAGGGTCGGGGCGAAGAATTGAACACGCTCGAAACCGAAGGCCAGATGCTGCAGCGGGTGATGCCCGACCTGATGGGCATGAAGAACATCCTGGTGCTGAACGACGAAGCGCACCATTGTTATCGCGCGAAGCCCGGAGCGGAAGACGAAGATCTGAAGGGCGACGAAAGAAAGGAAGCGGAGAAAAACAAAGAGGCGGCGCGCCTGTGGATTAACGGCCTCGAGGCGGTGAAGCGCAAGCTCGGCGTCGCCCGCGTGATCGATTTGTCCGCCACGCCGTTCTTCCTCAGCGGCTCGGGTTATGCGGAAGGGACGTTGTTCCCCTGGACCATGAGCGATTTCTCGCTGATGGACGCGATCGAATGCGGTATCGTGAAACTGCCGCGCGTCCCGGTCGCGGAGAACATCCCCGGCGACGAGATGCCGATGTTCCGCAACCTATGGGAGAACATCCGCAAGGATATGCCCAAGGCAGGGCGCGGCAAGTCCCAGGTTCTCGATCCTCTTTCGCTGCCGACCCGGTTGCAAACCGCGCTGGAGGCGCTCTACGGTCACTACGAAACCACCTTCAATCTGTGGCGGGACAAACGCGTCCGGGTGCCGCCCTGTTTCATCGTGGTGTGCAACAACACTTCCACTTCCAAACTGGTGTACGACTTCATTTCCGGCTTTCAGCGGCAGAACGACGACGGGACTTCCACGCTGGAGAACGGGCGCCTCGCGCTGTTCCGCAATTTCGACGAACACGGCAACCCCATCGCGCGGCCCAATACGCTGCTGATCGACAGCGAACAGCTCGAATCCGGCGAAGGGCTGGACGAGAATTTCCGCGCCATGGCCGCGGACGAGATCGAGCGCTTTCGCCGCGAGAGCGTCGAGCGCGGCGGCAAGCTGGGCGCCGATTTGCAAAGCGGCAAGGAGTTCGACGACGTCACGCTGTTGCGCGAGGTGATGAACACCGTCGGCAAGCCCGATCAATTGGGCGAGCAAATCCGCTGCGTGGTATCGGTGTCGATGCTCACCGAGGGCTGGGACGCCAACACCGTCACGCATGTGCTCGGCGTGCGCGCCTTTGGCACCCAACTCTTGTGCGAGCAGGTGATCGGCCGCGCCCTGCGCCGCCAGTCTTACGAGTTGAACGAAGACAATCTGTTCAATGTCGAGTATGCCGACGTACTGGGCATTCCCTTCGACTTCACCGCCAAGCCGGTGGTCGCGCCGCCGCAGCCGCCGCGCGAAACGATCACGGTCAAAGCCCTGCGTCCCGAGCGTGATGAGTTCGAGATCCGCTTTCCCCGCGTGGAGGGCTATCGGGTCGAGCTGCCCGAGGAGCGGCTCACCACCGTATTTAACGACGATTCCGTGCTGTTGCTCACTCCCGATTTGGTCGGCCCGACCATCACCAAGAACGCCGGCATCATCGGCGCGTCGGTCGATCTGAGCCTCAAGCATCTGGATAACGTGCGCCCCTCCACGTTGCTGTTTCACCTCACCCAGCGCCTGCTCTATACCAAATGGCGCGACCCGGGCGAAGCGCCTAAGCTGCATCTGTTCGGCCAGTTGAAGCGCGTCACCAAGCAATGGCTGGACGGCTACCTGGAGTGCAAGGGCGGCACCTATCCGGCGCAGCTCATGTATCAGGAACTGGCCGACATGGCCTGCGAACGCATCACCAAAGGCATCACGGCCGCGTTCTCGGACAAGCGCCCGATCAAGGCCGTGCTCGATCCCTATAACCCGGTCGGCTCTACCGCCCATGTGCGTTTCAACACTTCCCGCACCGACCGCTGGGAGACGAACGGCCCGCCGCCCAAATGCCATATCAACTGGGTGGTGCTCGACAGCGACTGGGAGGGCGAATTCTGCCGCGTGGCGGAGGCGCATCTGCGCGTGCGCGCCTATGTGAAGAACCACAACCTCGGCCTCGAAGTGCCCTACCGCTACGGTTCGGAGACGCGCAAATATCTGCCCGACTTCATCGTGCGCGTGGAAGACGGCCACGGCGAGGAAGACCTGCTCAACCTGATCGTCGAGATCAAGGGCTACCGGCGCGAGGACGCCAAGGAGAAGAAGTCCACCATGGACACCTATTGGGTGCCGGGCGTGAACAACCTCGGCACGCACGGGCGCTGGGCCTTCGCCGAGTTTACCGAGGTGTATCAGATCGAATCGGATTTTGAAGCCAAGGTGCGTAGCGAATTCGACCGGATGATCAACGACAACGCCAGGGGGAAATCCTGATGGCAACGCCGATACTGAAGCCCGAGAATTTGGCTCCCTTGATAATGCTCATTCGAGGCGAGAAGGTGCTCCTCAGCCAGCACCTGGCCGAGCTGTATGGAGTCAGCGTCAAGGCGCTCAATCAAGCCGTGCGGCGGAATCTTGACCGGTTCCCGGCCGATTTCATGTTTCAGTTGTCGGATCAGGAGTTTAGAAACTTGAAGTCACAAATTGTGACTTCAAGTTGGGGCGGTCTTCGGCGTGCGGCGCCGTTAGCCTTTACCGAACAAGGCGTGGCCATGCTCTCCAGCGTGCTGCGCTCGCCGCGCGGGGCGGAAGTCAACATCGCCATCATGCGTACCTTCGTGCAGTTGCGCCGCCTGATGGACTCGAACCGAAACCTGGCACGCCAGATCGAAGCGCTGGAGAAACGCTACGATGAACAATTCGCCACCGTCTTCGATGCCATCAAACGGTTGATCGCGGAAGACGAAAGCCGCAAGACCAAGCCCAGACGCATTGGCTTTCTTGCTGAACCCCGAACCAAATACAAAGTCCGCACGCGAACCTGACGCACCGACATCATGGCTAAGAAACCGAACAACCCGAAGACCGTCGAAGCCCTCAAGCACGACGAGGCGACGCGCAAGAACATCCCCACGGCCGAATACCAGTCCGTGCTGCAAAAGGCGGAGCAGAACCCGGTGCGCGTGGCTTACGAAAGACGCAATCGCGATCTGGACCCACAACTCGTCTGGCGCGGCAAGGACGAGCAGGACTGGAGCGACCTCGTCGTCCACGCTCCGCCGCTCTACATCCAGGAAAAGGTCCACCCCAAGGCGCTGATTGATGATCTGTTGCGCGAAACGAAGGAGCGCGAGCATGAGGCCGGGCAGACTACGCCCGACCTGTTCGCCGACTTCAACGGCATGCCAAAGGGCGTGGACAAGACCGAGTTCTACCAGCACGACCAGAACTGGTCGAACCGCATGATCCTGGGGGATTCGCTGCAGGTGATGGCCAGCCTCGCCGAGCGCGAGGGGTTGCGGGGGAAGGTGCAGTGCATCTATCTCGATCCGCCGTACGGCATCAAATTTAATAGCAATTTCCAGTGGAGCACCACCGACCGCTCTCCGAAGGACGGGAACGCTTCGCACATCACACGGGAGCCGGAGCAAGTTAAAGCGTTTCGCGATACGTGGCGGGATGGCATCCACAGCTATCTCACTTATTTGCGCGATCGGCTCACTGTCGCGCGGGATTTGCTGACGGAGTCGGGGTCGATCTTCGTGCAGATTGGGGATGAGAACGCGCATCGCGTGCGCGCCGTTTTGGATGAGGTGTTTGGCGAGGAAAACTTCGCGGGCGTAATCTCATTCTTCAAAACTAGCTCGCAATCTACATTGGGAGTCCAAGGTGTTGTCGACTATTTGATAGTCTACGCACGACGCATCGAGCAGCAGAAGAATCGTCGACTCGTTCGTCTGAAAGCACCAGGCGAGGCCGGTGCAAAACAGTATGTTTTCGCCTTTTCTCCCGATCTTTCAGAAATGCGCCGATTGACTTCAGATGAAATGACCGACCCAAATCTGGTCCCCCAAGGGTGGCGCATCGGTCGACCTGGTCCGACTACATCCCAGGGGCATCAGGACAAACGCAGCGGCAAATACGAGTTCCGAGGCGAAGAGTATCCGGTATCACAAGGGCGGCACTGGTCTTACGACCCATCACCCGGAGCCGAGATGGACAAGCTGTCTCGATTGAATCGTCTCCGAGTATCCGGAAAAGGGCTCGCAACCGTCTTGCTTGCCGACGACAATCCTTCAACCGACTTAGACAACGTGTGGATGGATACCGGGACAGGAAGCTTCACTGAGGATCAGATTTACGTCGTTCAGACGGCAAACAAAGTCATTCAACGCTGTATCCTCATGACCACCGATCCCGGCGACCTCGTGCTCGACCCAACCTGCGGTTCCGGCACAACTGCGGCAGTCGCAGAGCAATGGGGCCGTCGCTGGATCACCATCGATACCTCGCGCGTGGCATTGGCGCTCGCCCGCGCCCGTATCATGGGTGCCCGCTATCCGTATTACCTGCTCGCCGATTCGCGCGATGGTCAAATCAAGGAAGCCGAGGTCACCCGTACTGCGCCGCCCTCGCAACCGGTGCGCGGCAACATCCGGCACGGCTTTGTATATGAGCGTGTGCCACACATCACGCTCAAGTCCATCGCCGACAATTCCGAGATCGATGTGATCTGGGAGCAGTGGCAGCCAAAGCTGGGAGTTTTGCACGAAAAGCTGAACGCGGCGCTCAAGAAAAATTGGCAGGAATGGGAAATCCCGCGCGACCCCGAGATCAAGTGGCCGGACGCCGCTAAGAAGCTGCACGCCGACTGGTGGCAGGCGCGCATCGCACGGCAGAAGGAGATCGACACCTCCATTGCTGCCAAGGCCGAGTTCGAATATCTCTACGACAAGCCGTACGACGACAAGAAGAAAGTTCGCGTCGCCGGGCCGTTTACGGTCGAAAGCCTCTCGCCGCATCGTGTTCTCGGCGTAGATGAGAACGACGAGTTGATCGACACCGCCGCTAATCCCGGCGCGGACTACGCCGCAAAGCAAACCTTCCCCCAGATGATCCTGGAGAACCTCAAGGTCGCCGGCGTGCAGCAGGCGCACAAGGAAGACCGCATCACGTTCACAGCGCTCAGTCCCTGGCCCGGCGAGCTGATCTGCGCGGAAGGCCGCTACATCGAAGGCAACAAAGAAACAGGTGCCGAAAGGCGCGCCGCCATTTTCATCGGCCCGGAGTTCGGTACTGTCACCCGTCCTGATCTAGTCACTGCCGCACGCGAGGCCGGTGATGCCGACTTCGACGTGCTAATCGCCTGCGCCTTCAACTACGAAGCCCACGCCACCGAGTTCAGCAAGCTCGGCCGCATCCCCGTGCTCAGGGCGCGCATGAACGCCGACCTGCACATGTCCGAAGACCTTAAGAGCACCAATAAGGCCAACCTCTTCATCATCTTCGGCGAACCTGACATCACCATCCTTCCAGAGAAAGACCGCAAGCTGCGCATCAAGGTCAATGGCGTGGACGTCTTCCACCCGCAAACCGGCGAAGTCCGCAGCGATGGTCCGGAAGGTATCGCATGCTGGTTCATCGACACCGACTACAATGAAGAAAGCTTCTTCGTCCGCCACGCCTACTTCCTCGGCGCGAACGACCCCTACAGAGCCCTTAAGACGACACTTAAGGCCGAAATTAATGAAGAAGCCTGGGCCACGCTGAACAGCGATACCTCCCGCGCCTTCGACAAACCAAAGTCAGGACGCATCGCCGTGAAGGTGATCAACCACCTCGGGGATGAGGTGATGAAGGTGTTTAGGACGTGACGTTGACATGCAAGACTGGCCCGGCGCAGCCCAGCCCAGAGGCAATACGCATATTCAGCAGCGCATAACATGCAGTTCATCAAGAACGGTCCGGACATTCCCGAGCGGCTATTGCAGGCACACGAAGACGGTCGCGTCGTTTTTTTCTGCGGGGCAGGTATCTCATATCCAGCCGGGCTGCCAGGATTCGGGGGGCTAGTTGAAAAGCTCTATGCTCGCTTGGGCGCAACGCCATCGCCGATCGAAAAAGCCGCCATTAAGCGCGGCCAGTTCGATACCGCTATCGGACTATTAGAACAGGACTATCCAGGTGGTCGCGCTGCTGTGCGTCCGGAGCTCGCGAGTATCCTCACGCCAGACCTTTCCGAGCCGCAGGCCACCCTGACGCATGAGGCACTGCTTACTCTTGCCCGGAGTCGTGAAGGCCGCTACCGACTCATTACGACGAACTTTGATCGCCTATTCGCTGAGGTGATCGTCCGGCGTAGCTTGCCGTTACAGACGTTTGAAGCACCGTTGTTGCCTGTGCCGAAAAATCGATGGGACGGACTCGTCTATCTTCACGGTCTGTTGCAAACCACGCCGACCGAAAGTGACCTGGACCATCTGGTCGTCTCAAGCGGAGATTTTGGCCTGGCCTACCTTACTGAGCGTTGGGCCGCGCGATTTGTGAGTGAGTTGTTTCGAAATTACATGGTCTGTTTTGTTGGCTACAGCATCAACGACCCAGTCTTACGCTACATGATGGACGCGCTTGCCGCTGACCGCCTGTTGGGCGAGTCCGCTCTGGAAATATTTGCATTCGGCAGTTACTCAAAAGGTATGGAAGAGGATAGGACCAACGATTGGAAAGCGAAGAACGTCAAGCCGATTCTCTACCGCGAGCACGACCGTCACGCATATCTGCATCGTACTCTGCGTGCCTGGGCTGATATTTATCGCGACGGCATTTCCGGCAAGGAGCGCATCGTCGTCCAATACGCAATGACCAAGCCGCTTGTCAGCACAAAACAGGATGACTTCATTGGCCGCGTACTTTGGGCTTTAAGCGATCAGCGTGCCCTGCCGGCAAAACGATTCGCCGAACTAGACCCCACCCCGCCGCTCGACTGGTTGGAGTCGTTGACAGAGACTCGTTTTGGTCATATTGATTTGGTGCGATTCGGCGTACAGCCAGACACCAAGGTAGACGGCAAGCTCGCATTCAGCTTGTTGTTGCGCCCTACGCCCTATTCTCGCGCGCCCAGGATGACACTGGTGCATCGCAGCCATGATGTAAGCCAGTGGGATGGCGTCATGGTCCAACTTGCTCGGTGGCTTACGCGCCATCTGGACGATCCTAAGCTCATTCTATGGGTGGCCAAACACGGCGGCGAGTTACATCCAGATTTCGCCTGGGAAATTACGCGGGCACTCAGGGTGCATTCGCCATCGCCACTGATGCAGACACTCTGGCGGCTGACGCTCTCGGGCCGGCTGCAAAGTCATAGCTCACGTTCTGATCTTCTCGACTGGCGCGAACTCTTCGTACGTGATGGGCTTACCCCCATGCTCAGGTTACAACTACGCGATCTGCTCAGTCCTCGCGTTAGACTGACCGAGCCGTTTCGGGGGTGGGAGGGAGACGATCAAGTTGTAGCCAGTAAGCCGACTCGGACTAAGGATCTGGTGGACTGGGAGATCGTGCTCGTTAGCAAATACGTTCACTCCGCATTGAAAGACCTATCCAAGGATGCGCGATGGCGCGAGGCGTTGCCCGAATTGCTATCCGATTCCACGACCCTTCTACGAGATGCCCTTGATCTGATGCGTGAACTGGGTGGTATTGAGGATCGGCATGATATGTCCTACATGCACCAGCCCTCAATCAGCGAGCACCCACAGAACCGGGACTTCCACGACTGGACCGCGCTGATCGACCTCGCTCGTGATGCCTGGCTGGCAACTGCGGAAAAAGCTCCTGAGCGGGCGCGACTGGAGACCGAACGCTGGCTAACCATCCCTTATCCGTTGTTTCGGCGCCTAGCCTTCTTTGCTGCTACCGGAACCCGTCTGATCACGCCGCAAAAGGCGCTCAGCTGGCTGCTCGCAGACGAGCACTGGTGGCTTTGGTCGGTTGAGACAGAGCGCGAAGCGCTGCGCCTATTGGTCGCTCTTGCACCGCAACTAGACGCCCAAGACAGAGAGGTGCTGGAGCAAGCCGTGCTGCATGGACCGCCGCGGGTAATGTTTCGCGATGACACGGAGCCGGAGCGTTTGCGGCAGATTTTTGACCGGGAAATCTGGTTACGTCTGGCTAAGTGTAACGCGGCGGGGACAAAACTCAGCGCCGGAGCTGCTGCCAGACTGGATGCCCTGTCCCGGCAATACCCCGCGTGGCGGACGGCCGAAGATGAGCGCGATGAATTTCCGTACTGGATGGGTGACGGCGAGGATTTGCGCAAGTTCTCGGCGACGCCGAAACATCGTCGTGACCTTGTAAAGTGGCTCCAAGAAAATTCCAAGACCGACGCCTGGCATGAAGACGATTGGCGCGAGCGCTGCAAGCTCGACTTTCGGCCCACAGCCTGGGCCCTGCTGACCTTGGTCCAACGTGGCGAATGGTTGCCTGATCGATGGCGTGAGGCCTTACAGGCTTGGGCGGACGAGAAGCTTGCGGCGCGTTCGTGGCGTTACATGGGAGGGGCGCTGGTATTAGCGCCGGATGACGTCGCAAAGGAACTCGCTCACTCGCTGAGTTGGTGGTTACAAGCTATTGCCAAAAGCTTTAATGGCAACGAGGCTCATTTCTTCACCCTCATTCGCCGCATGCTCGCACTTCACCGCGACGAAGGCATTGAAGCCAACGACGACCCGGTGTCTAAAGCTATCAATCACCCCGTGGGCCACGTCACCGAGGCAGCGCTGCAGTGGTGGTATCGGCAGGACTTACAAGACGGACAAAGGTTGCCTGATATCCTCAAGTCTATCTTCATGGACCTTTGTGACACTGCTGTTACGACCTTTCGGCATGGTCGCGTCTTACTTGCCACCCATGTCATTGCGCTGTTCCGGGTGGACAAAGCATGGGCAACACAGCACCTGCTGCCGCTGTTCGATTGGCAGAGGTCACCCGTAGAAGCTTCTGCGGTATGGGAAGGTTTTCTCCGGTCGCCACGCATCTATCGTCCGCTGATGGAAGATCTCAAACCACAGTTCCTCGCTACCGCACAGCACTATGCTGAACTTGGGGATCATGGTGACCAGTACGCGGGCTTGCTCACGTTCGCAGCGTTGGAATCGGACGATACATTCTCAAAATCGGAGTTGGCGGGCGCGACACGTGCGCTACCGGCCGCTGGGTTGCAGGCCGCTGCACAAGCGCTAGTTCGCGCCTTGGAGGGCGCAGGCGAACAGCGGACTGAATACTGGCGGAATCGCGTCCTGCCTTATCTCAAATCCATCTGGCCAAAATCCCGCGAAGCCATCACCCTAGCAATCACCGAGAGCCTCGGATGGGTTTGTGTCGCCGCGCAGGGGGACTTCCCCGAGGCGCTGCGCGAACTGAAGCACTGGTTGCAGCCAGTTGCCCATCCCAATTTTCTGGTGCATTTGCTCCACGAGGCGAAGCTTTGCGCACGCTTCCCAGAGGAGGCGTTGGCCTTTCTTTATGCGGTTATCGAATGCAACTCACTATGGCCCCCGAGCGATCTAAAAGAGTGTCTTGACGTGATTAAGGCCGCTCAGCCGGGACTCGAAGCGGATGACCGTTTTGGTGCGCTTCGTGAGTACCTCCGAAAACATGATATAGCCTGAGCAAGTGATTCTCTGAAGAGGGTGCCATGAAAGTCAGTAAGGTTAACATGCGACAATATCGCAACATGCGGACACCGAAATGATCACTCGATTAACCATACGCAATTTTAAGAGCGTCGGCGAACAGGTCTACGATTTCACCCAGTTTGATCTGTTGGTCGGGCGCAATAACAGTGGCAAGAGCACGGTGCTCCAAGCGCTGGCTATCTGGCAGTTTTGCGTGGACGAATTTCATCGCTCCAAGCGTAGCGGCTCCAAAGGCATTCAAGTGGTGCTGCCGAATTTTACGGCTTTGCCGCTGCCTGAATTTAATCTGCTTTGGAAAGATAGAACTGAACGTCACTGGCCCCAGGTCAACGGCAGCAAGAAGCAGGAATACATCCTGATCGAGATCAATGTCGAATGGCAACGCCGCTCTGGCGAAACGAATTCGTTTGGCGTCGAATTGCGTTATCACTCGCCACAGACCATTTATGCGATACCCGCGGACGGATGGGCTAAGTTCCGCACGTGCGAACAGAACGGCGATTTGCCCAAAATCGCCTACGTTCCGCCATTTTCGGGCTTGGAGCCAACGGAAAAATGGCTTGATGTCGCGCCAATCCGTCAACAGGTGGGTAAAGGGCAACCTGGCGGCGTACTGCGCAACTTGCTACTGCAAGTGTGTCCGCCACCTAAGCGAGGCGATGACGGGCGCATACCAAAGGGATTCAAAGCTCCAGCGGACTGGCAAGAACTTGCCGGTATTGTCGAGCGCTGGTTCTCGGTGAAAATCCACGAACCGAAATATGACTCGGCAAAGGACGTCTATATCACCGTAGAGTACCGAGAGAAAGCCAAGGACTACGACATAATCGCCGGGGGGAGCGGTTTCCATCAGACGTTGACCTTGCTGGCTTTTCTGTACGGTTATAAACCGACAACCATCCTCCTCGATGAGCCGGATGCACATCTGCACGTAAATCTGCAACGCGAGATTCTTGACTACTTCAAGCGAAAGTCCGCAGAAAGAAACATTCAGTTCCTGATCGCTACACACGCAGAAGAGTTTGCGCGCGGCGTGGATGTCGGCCAAATTGTTTCGCTGCTAAGCCAAGTACCTAAGCGCATTCAATCCATACCCGAAGTGCTGCGGGCGATGGCGGAGGTGTCGAACGAAGAAATTGTGTGGCTCATGTCGTCACCCTATATCCTTTACGTGGAGGGCGGCAGTGACGAGCGCATCCTGCGCGCTTGGGCTGATCAATGCGGCGTCCAGACCGCGATGGACAAGATATGTTTCAAATCGATGGAAGGCGGAGGTAAGGAGAACATGAAGGCCAGGGCGGATGAACATTTTGCCGCTTTGAAACATATCATTCCAGAGGTTGCAAGGTTGATGATTTTCGACTACGACAGTGGCGACAATGCTTTCCATCCAGAAGAGAACAATCCCGCGCTTGCAGAGTGGAAGCGAAAGAACATCGAAAACTATCTGCTGGTGCCGGATGCTTGGAAGCGGGGGGCGCTGCGGCAGATGAAATGCGGCGAGGATGATCTGTTTGCCCAACCGGTATTGCAGGCCATCGATAAGTTTTTCGCCGACCAGAATTTGACACTGCCCCCCGGAAAGACTTGGCGCAATGTCGCCGCGAATGTGTTCAGCGTGGTGGATGGCAAGCGTATTCTGTTCGAGAACGACGAATCGCTTTTCCAACAGCTCCGAAATGGCTCTCCGCCCGTGACGCTTGTCCGCGAACAGGTAGCGCTGAGTATGGCCGCCGACGAAATTCATGAAGATGTACACCATTTCATTGATAAGCTGGTTTCTCTGATTTCGATTAGATGAACAAGACCAAGAGAGCATTTCCCAGGTAAATTGACAGGTCTCCTCGATCTGGTCGATAGTGAAATAGATGGACTTCCGCATCGCCGACACCTTCACCGACAGCCTCGCCCACCTGACCGGCGACGAGCAAAAGGCTGCGAAAACGACCGCCTTCGACCTGCAACTCAACCCGGTCAACCCCGGGATGCAGCTCCACAAGATCGAGAAATCCAAGGACAAGAATTTCTGGTCGGCGCGCGTCGGCGCTGACATCCGCCTGATCGTGCACAAGACGACGGGCAGCTTGCTGCTCTGCTACGTGGATCACCACGACAAGGCTTACGGCTGGGCCAGGCGGCGCAGGCTGGAAGCGCATCCGAAGACGGGCGCAGCACAGTTTGTGGAGATCCGCGAGACGGTGCAGGAGATTCTGGTTCCGGCTTATGTCGAGGAGGCGAGACCTGCGCCGTATTTGGAGCCGTTGTTTGCCAAGGTCTCGGATGACGAGCTGCTCGGTTACGGCGTGCCCGCGGAGTGGCTGGGGGACGTGCGCGCCGCCACGGAAGGGACCCTGCTGACGCTGGCCGACCATTTGCCCGGCGAAGCGGCCGAGGCGCTGTTGGAACTGGCGACGGGCGGCAAACCGCGCACGCTGCAGCCGGTCGCGGAGAAGGTGAGCCCGTTCGATCATCCGGACGCGCAGCGCCGCTTCCGCGTGATGAGCAACCTGGAGGAGCTGGAGCGCGCGCTCGAGTTCCCGTGGGACAAATGGACGGTGTTCCTGCACCCGGAGCAGCGCCAATGGGTCGAGCGAGACTACGCCGGGCCGGCGCGGGTTTCGGGTTCCGCGGGCACCGGCAAGACCATCGTGGCGCTGCATCGCGCTGTGTTCCTCGCGCGCAGCGACCCCGACAGCCGGGTGCTGCTGACCACGTTCTCCGAAACCCTGGCAAACGCGCTGCGCACGCGGCTGAGACGCTTGCTCGGCAACCAGCCGCGTCTGGCCGAGCGGCTGGAGGTGCATGCCATGAATGCCATCGGCGAGCGCTTGTACGAACAGCATTTTGGCAAACCGCAGATCGCCACGCGCGAACTCATTCGCCGCTGTATCGCGGCAGCGGCGGCAGAACATGAAGGCCAGAAATTCAGCGCGGCTTTCCTGCTGTCGGAGTGGGAAGAGTTGGTCGATGCCTGGCAACTGGAGAGCTGGGAGTCGTATCGGGACGTGAAGCGCCTGGGCAGGAAGACTCGCTTGCCCGAGGCCAGGCGCGCGACGCTTTGGGCGATGTTCGACGCGGTGCGCAAACGCCTGGACGCCGAGGGACTGGTCACCCGCGCGGGACTGTTCAACCGCCTGGCGGATCAGTTGCGTGAGCGCAAGCATCCGCCCTTCGATTACGTCGTGGTGGACGAGGCGCAGGACGTGAGCGTGGCGCAACTGCGCTTTCTGGCTGCCATGGGTACAACTGCGGGCGCGGAGCGGCCCAACGGGTTGTTCTTCGCCGGCGATCTGGGACAAAGGATTTTCCAGCAGCCGTTCTCCTGGGAGTCCCTGGGCGTGGACATACGCGGTCGCGCACGCACGCTGCACATCAACTACCGCACTTCTCATCAAATCCGGACGCAGGCGGACCGTCTGCTCGCCCCCGAGGTGTCGGACGTAGACGGCAATGTCGAGGAGCGGCGCGGCACGGTCTCGGTATTCAACGGACCGCCTCCTGTCGTGCAAACCTTCGACAGTCAGGCAAAGGAAATCGAAGCGGTCGGCGCGTGGTTGGCTGACAGGAGCAAGGAAGGCGTGATGCCCCACGAGATCGGTGTGTTCGTGCGCTCGGAGGCGGAGCTGGACCGTGCGCGCGCCGCGCTCGCCCGAGCCGAACTGCCGTTCAAGGTCCTCGACGACGGCGTCGAGACCAGCCACGGCCAGGTGTCGATCAGCAGCATGCATCTGGCCAAGGGTCTGGAGTTCCGCGCGGTGGCGGTGATGGCCTGCGACGATGAGGTCATTCCGCTGCAGGCGCGCATCGAAACCGCGGCCGAGGATTCCGATCTGGAAGAGGTGTACAACACCGAGCGACACTTGCTCTACGTCGCCTGTACGCGCGCGCGAGACCAACTTCTGGTTACCAGCGTCGAGCCGGCGTCGGAGTTTCTGGACGATCTAAAGGCAGGGTGAGAACGCATGGCTCGAAAGAAAACATCGCCGATTGAAGATTTGTTCGAGATCGCCGCGCTGCTTCCTTGGTGGGCGGGTGTGGGCATCGCGGTAGTCGTGTACTTCGTGTGCCATTCGTTTGCCACAGCCGAGATCGCAGTCGCGACGAAGCCAGGCGACTTCGGACAGTTTATCGGACAGACAATCGTCAGGACGATTGCGTCCTTTGCGCAATATGTAATGCCGATCATTCTTCTTGTAGGCGCGGCGGCGTCTGCGATCAGAAGATCTGCTGCGCCCCAGGTCGCGCTAACTAAAAAGGTTGACGCTACTCGTTGGAGCGCCGCGCTGCTAGGCGTGCTGGAATGGAAACGCTTTGAAGAAGTGTGCGCGGGATTGTTCGAGCGATTGGGCTTCACGACCAAGTCGTCGGAATGCGGCGCCGACAGTGGTATTGATATTCATCTGTACCGACCGCCTTCGGATCAGCCCGTAGCCATCGTGCAATGCAAGGCGTGGACCAAGAAGGTCGGGGTGAATGTCATTCGAGAATTGCGCGGAGTGATGTCCTCAGAGGGCGTAGCGGAAGGCATTTGTGTCACGAGTAGTGGCTACTCGGATGACGCGATAGCGTTCGCGAAGGCAAACCAGATAGACCTGATGGACGGGGACAAGGTACTTAAGGCAATTCTCAAGCTCACAGAGGAACAGCAAGCCAGCTTGTTGCGGCTCGCCACAGCCGGGGACTACACCACGCCGACCTGCCCTTCTTGCGGTGTGAAGATGGAAGCGAAAAAGGGTAGGGTCAGCGGCAAGCCGTTCTGGGGCTGTGTGAATTATCCAAAGTGCAAAACGAAGCTTTACGTGGCCGGAGCGTAGGAATTAGGCGGGAGGCATCAGATTGAGGGTTGTGTTTGCCTTCAAAGTTTCAAGGGGCGGGGTGCTCCCTAGAAACTCATTCTTCGGCCAGCGTCAAAGCAAGCCAAAACCTAAGCTTAATTTCACTCGATGGGATCGCTCTTGGTTGCTCGTGTGGCCGCGGAATGCCATGTCTTAATGTAGTTGTCGGCGAGGTGCTCTGGCGAGCGCGCAATGAACTCAAGAAACCAATGCAGCAAACCGTCCCAAGCGGCAGGATTGCCTGGCGGAAAAAGTGTCCAGTGGAGTTCCTCCAGTGTCCAATTGGCTTTGGCGCTGTTGAGTATCATCGAAGTCGTGGCCCAATTGTCTGGCGTGTTGGCGCCTCCTCGCGCTATTGGGTGAATGTGATCGACGGTAGGAAATAGTTCGTAGTAGATGATGTGACTCTCGCTCGTCTTCCAGTTCGGGTGGGCCGGGAACTCCGCCGGAAGTAAGCGCGAAAGCAGCCGAAGCGCGCCGGGAAAGATGAGTTCAGTGCCGGAGTACCGATCGATAAAGCCGTCGTGTAGAAATACCGAAGTGGCCGCTAACGCGCTGAACGAACGCTTGCCGCCGGTCTGGGGTACGAAGGGATACTCTCTCCGAGCAATGGTGGATGCCTTGAGTGTGTTGCCTGCGGCAAGCGCCGCGCAGACTTGTCTAACGATCTGCGTCTTGTCGGCGAGGGGCAGCATATTGGGGAGTCTATGAGATCCCGGAAACTGGGTCGAGTTGGTGCAGGGTACTCTGTTGGTCTCTGGATTGCTCAACAGCGGCAACCGGGATGCACACCCTTACGATTATCTCTAGCCGTTACGATACGGCCGCGTCGCAGTCATGCGCACGGTGATGCCGATGTTCGCCGCGGCGTCGATCAGCCGGTCGAGGGTGAAGACGTCTTCACCTTGCCTTAGCCGGCTCATCTGGCCGGGCGAGAGGCCGAGTTCTTCCGCTGCTTCGAAGTCCTTGAGCTTCAGTTCGGTGATGCGGTTGATGATCCGCTCGCGCAGTTGCGCGCGCAGGGGAGCGCTGGGGGGTTGTTTGGGCATGGTTGAGGCCTCCTCGGTGACTTGCCAATTTTAGCACTGGCGCGTGGCGGAAAGGCAGGTGGCGCCTGAGGGTAGGGTGTTTTAATGTTGGAGAATGTTGGGGGCGGCGTCCCCTGGCCCGCGCGCCATCATCTCGTCATCCCCAGGCCGGGAACCCCTGCTCCAGGATCGCGGCGCGGGAGGGTGCGGTCGTACAGTTCCTTCAAGCCCTGCGCACCGCGACCGCGATAGCGGTGCGCCTGATGCGCGCCGCGCGTCCAGCCGATCGCGTCGACGCCGAGACCGGCTGCGTGCAGCAGCATCAGTTTCAAAGTCAGCGCGGGCCATTCGCGCAGGAAAGGGTAGCGGCCATCCGCGCCGTTCTCCTGCTCCCGCAGTCCCCGGCGCGCGGACTGCATCCAGTCGCTCTGCAGCTCGTGCAGCATCAGCACCCGCTCCCCGTCCGCGCCCTCGCGCAGATCGCAGCGCACGTGCGCGAGGACGTTGCGCGCGTCGAAATGGGACGACAAAAAACTCGCGGGAAAAAGGGGCAGGGTGATCAGCCATTCGCGGTACTCCTCGCCGCCCGACCAGGACCAGTCGACCCAGCGCTCCGAGGCCAGCAATTTCGGCATGACCTCGCGCGCATGCTCCTGCGCCCGGGCAATGGCCCCGGCCGGGGTGTCGAAAATCGCGCGCCGCGTCAGGCGCTGCCGCAGCACCCTGCCGTTGAAGCTCACCGCCTGCCAATGCCGGTCGCGTCCCCACAGCGCGGCATGCTCGAGCTCTTCGATGCGGTAGCCGAGCACGCGATCGAAGAGCTGCAAGCGGCGCCTTTGCCCCGCCTGCGGCCTGGCCTCGCCTTTGATCTTCGCCACCGGCCGGTCGGACGCGGGTTCGAAGCGCAACTGCGTCCGGGCTTCGGTGATGCTGGCGATGACGGACACACGCAGTGCGGAAAAGTCGACCGCCTGCGCCAGGTCCTTGGCCGTGAGGGGCGGTGCGTCCGCGCCCCTGGCTTGGAGAAAGGCGATCAATCCCGAACGTTGCAGCTCCTCGTCGCGCAGTCCCTTCTGCGCCAGGTTGCGCAACGTCGCGAGCCACTGGGCCGCTCCCGCCTTCGCCCGTGCCTGGGTGGCCAGGTGCTCGCACAGCCGGCTGCGCAGCAGGGGCAGGCCGAAGGGATCGCTTGCGCCGGTGGGGGGCAGAAACCGCGCGGGCACATTGCGCGCCGCGCGGCGCCCGGCATGCTGCTTCGCCGCGGCCGCCACCTCGGCGACGAACGCCCGCACCGCGGCCTGCGCCGCGCCTTGCCGCGCCGCCGCGAGCCCGTCTCCGAACGCGGCGGCGCCGTGAACCGCGTCATCGAGCCCGGCGATCGTTGCGCCGGTCAGGGAAAACGTTGCCGCGGAATCGAAGCGCACCAGATCGATCAGACCGGCCGCGTCCCGCGGCGATTGCACCGAGGCGACGGAACGCGCAAACGGATTGATCTGCGCGAGCGTCATGTGTTCATGGATGCGCCGCGCCGAGACGCCGAAGGGGCAGCCGTCGAACTTCAGCTCCAGCTTGTCGGGATCGAGGGGCATACCGTTGCCTGCGCCCGTCGCTGTGCCTGACAGGCCTTGGTTGTCTCGTTTGGTGCAGTCTTTACTTCCGGCCGCTCCAGTAGCCTGGTCGGCGCCGGTGATGTGCGAGCGCGATCACCCTTAGCTCTTCGTAACGGACGTAGTAAATGACGCTGTAGGGAAATTTCCGCAACGAAAAACGGCGCCGGCCATTCCGCCATGGTGTGCCAAGAAGCGGATTGGCGCATAGAAGCGCTAAGGTTCTCTCGTATTCCAGAATGAATGCAATGCCAACTTCGGCGTTGGCTTCCCGGGCATAGAAGATGGCACTATCGGATAGCTCCCGGTCGGCTTCCGGGCTAACCGAAGGGATCATTTGATCGCGGCGCGGGCTCTGGCAATGGAGTCAGCCGCGGGGATCAGCATGACGCGGCCGCCTTCGATTTCGTCGATGCGGCGCTCCACCTCTGCCGCCCAGGCGTCTTCGATTTCCTCGTCCTTGAACAGGCTGGTGACCAACCGATCCGCGAGCTGCGCCCGTTCCTCGGGAGAAAGTTTCAATGCCTGGGCTTCAACGATCTCAAGCTGATTCGACATTCGAACCTCCTAAGCTGAGACAAGTATAAATCATACTCGTGGCGGGTTGCCTTTGCTGCCGCTAAAGTGGCCAAGTCGAAGGTGTCAGGCCTTCCAGAGCTTAACCGCACGCGACTTGCGGATCGAGGCGTCGCGGGTCGCGAGCGGCAGCTTGCGCGCGCGCGCAGTCGCTACGATCAGGCGGTCGGCCGGGTCGCCGTGGAAGGACTTGGGCAGCGCGTCGAGCGCGAGGATCACGTCGATGTCGAGCGGGATTACCGAGATCATTCGATCGTCGGCCGCCTGGGCGAGCCAGTCGGGAAAGGAGAGCGGCAACTGCAGGCGGCGCTTGGCGGCCAGCATCTGGACTTCCCACAGGCTGACGGCCGCCAGAAACAGCTCGCCGCGCCCGGCCTTGGCGTCTAGCGCCGAACGCTCCGCGATCGATAGCGGCGAGTCAGGCGTCAGCCACCACACCCAGACATGGGTGTCGAGCAGCACGCTCAACGCAAGGCCTCGAAATCCTTGCCGCGGACAACCGATTCGCCGGGTTCGGCGAGCAAGCGTCCGCCCATCGCCCGCAGCCGTTCCCAGGGCTTTTGCGCCCTGCCGGATTTGGAAACCGCCGGCGTGCGCAGTTGCGCGACCACCTTCCCGCGGCGCGTGATCGCGACCGGCGCTCCGGTTTGCTCCAGGCGGCGGATGATCTCCAGGCAGTGATGCTTGAACTGTGTGACTGAAATGTCCATTCCGGAATTATAAATGACCATTTGTGTGTTTTCAAGCGCGCCGCGATGCCGGCAACAGGCTGTCAGTCTTCCTCGCCTTTCAGCCATCCCGCGGTCTGGAAGGCCGGCCGTTTGTCCCGTAAGATGCTTGCCCATGTCGCGCGACCTCGGCAACCCGCCGTTCGGGCATGCCGGGGAGGCGGCGATCCAGTCCTGGTTCGACGCTTCCGCCTTGGGCCGCTCCGTCCTCGCGCGCCTCGCGCCGGAGGAGCGCGCCGACTTCGCTCGCTTCGAGGGCAACGCCCAGACCTTTAGGATTCTCGCGCGCCTGGGCATGCCCGACAACGCGGGCGGGATGCAGCTCACCTGCGCCACGCTCGCCGCGGTGGCGAAGTACCCGCGCTCGGCGCACCTGGCGTTTGCCGCGCCTGCGGGCATCTCCGCGAAGAAGCACAATTTCTTTCATGCCGACCGCGAGCGCTTCGAGGCGGTGGCGCAGGCGGCGGGGCTCATCCGGCGCCGCGCGGGCGCCGCCTGCTGGTGCCGCCATCCGCTCGCGTTCCTGGTGGAAGCGGCGGACGACATCAGCTACTGCGTGATCGACGTCGAGGACGCCTTCCGCGCGGGCGAGGTGCGCTACGCCGAAATCGAGCCGCTGTATCGCGGCATCGTCACCGACCCGGCCGCGTGGCAGAAGGCGCGCGCGATCTCGACCGACGAGAAGCGCGTCGAGTACCTGCGCGCGCGCACCATCGACGCGCTGGTGGCGGAGGCGGCGGACGCATTCGCCACGCGCGAAGCGGCGATGCTCGAAGGCAGCTTCGACGAGGAGCTGATCGCGCTGATCCCGCACGCCGAGGCGCTCGAGGCGTTTCGCGCGCTCGCGCGCGACCGCGTGTACCAGTCGGCGGTGGTGTTGAATCTGCAGAGCCCGGGCGCGGCGATCCTGGGGGAGCTCCTGGATGCGTTCGTCGGCGCGGTCGAGGCTGCGGTTGACGGCTCGCCTCCGCCCGGCGCGCGCGCGATCCTCGGTTTGCTGCCGGGGCAGTTCCTCTCTTCCGATGGCAGGCCGGCGGCCGAGCTCTACGCGCGCGTGCTCGGCATCACCGACTTCGTCTCCGGCATGACCGACTCCTACGCGGTGGCGGTGGTGGCGAAGCTGAGGGCGCTGGCGGGAGGAGCGTGAACCAGTCCGCGAGATGGAACTCGCGGATCATGGACAAGGGCTTTTGCAATTTGGGTAGCGTCATGGCGCGAGCCGGGTACTGCGTCTAGCGGCGTTGGTTGCGATTTTCCTCGTGCGTGCTGGTCGAACTGGACGAGGGAATGGGCACGATGACTCCCACGCATGCGCTCAACGCGAATAGTACCAATGCTGCCGCAATCAGTTTCATAGCTACCATGACAAGCTCCCGCTCTCGGTTGGCGCCGCCCGAATTGAATACGGCGCGAATTCAACGAACAAATCGCGCAGGCGGGCGCGAGCGTTCGGGCGACCGAACACGCGCGCGTGTACGCTGCCCGCACGGGCAGTTTCCGCTTTGCGGCGCGGGCGCTCTATGCGCTAGCGTACATAGCGCAGATCAGGCCGCAATAGGCCATCCCTTCATTCATGTCTTTCTGCCCGGTTATTGCTCGGGATCGAGACCAGGCAGGCCGTCGATGCTACGCGCGTTGTGCTGTTTGCGATAATGCGGCAGGCCTTCCACTTTCTTGGCCTCGGCCCAGCGCGCGAGCGTGTCGCGCTCTTCCACGTATTCGAACTTCGGCACGCCGAAGCCGCAGGAGTCGCTCACGCGCGCGATTTCGGCGTGGATGATCGCCCTCGCGCCCGGATACCCGGGGAACAGGGAAAGAAGTTTCGGCCACTCGGGCGATGCCGGTGTGGCCACGCGGCCCTTGCCGTGGAAGCGCACGATCTTGGGCGCGCCGGCGAGCGCGCAGAACATGAACACGATGCGGCCGTTCTCGCGCAGGTGCGCGATGGTCTCGGCGCCGCTGCCGGTGAGATCGAGATAGGCGACGTGCCGCGAATCGAGGATGCGCAGCGTGTCCAGGCCCTTGGGCGAGCAGTTCACGTGGCCATCTGCGGCGAGCGGCGCCGTGGCGACGAAGAACAGGTGCTGCTGTTCGACCCAGGCGATGAGTTCGGGGGTGATGCCTTCGTATAGCTTGCCCACTGCTGCTCCCTTTCGCCAATTATGCGCCGCTTGCGCGCGGGGCCCGTCTGCCCGGGCCTGACTATTTATTTGTCCATGGCCGGCTCGCGCACGGCGAAGCCGACCAGGGCCGCGAGGGCGAGCAGCAGGATGCTGATGGTGACAAAACCCGCGTTGAGCGAGATCGTCGCAAACATCGCCGCTCCCATCGGGCCGACCATGAATGCGACTGCCTGCGCGGCGCTGGCGATGCCGAAGGCAGTCCCGCGCCGTTCGCGGCTGACGTTCAAGGCAATCATGGTATTCGTTGCCGGCATCATCGATGCGTTCAGGAATGAGGCAACGGTGAATGCAAGGACATAGAGCCAGACTGAATCGCTCAGCGCAAGCAGCAGATGCCCCAGCGCGGTGAGCACGCAAATGACGGCCAACATGCTGCGCAGGCGGCGCTTGCGGAAAAATCGCGCCGACAGAATCCATACGCCCATGGCGCTGGCGATGCCCCCCAGCGCGAACGCGAGGCCGGTGACTGCGGTTACGTCAGCGCCCGCGATGTCCTTCAATGCGATTGGCGTCGCGATGGATCTGAAAGTAGTCAGGGCGAAAAGCGAAAAGTAGAGCAAAATCGCCAGCGCGAATTGAAGCGTCGGCTTGAAAGCTGCAAGGGCGATTGCGGTACCTGTCCGGTCGCGCTCCTTCCTGCGAACGGTGTCCGCAGGCACCAGAAAAATGACCGCTGTCGCCACCGCGGCCACCAGCAGCCCGGAACTGAAAATCGCGCCGCGATAGCCGAATGCGATCGCCATGGCCGCACCGACCGCCGGTCCGATCGCGCTGCCCAGGTACTGGGCGCCGGAGATTGCGTTTATAGCCTCCCTGACCTTTGCGTCCGGCACGCTGACGCTTATCAGGGCAACCGCCGCGGGAATGAATCCGGAGAGCAAACCCTGTATCGCGAGCGCGATGGCAACCTGCCAGGGGGCGCTGATCATACTGAGGACGAAGGCGGTGAGCGCAGCCGAATACACCGATCGAACGAACATTTTCTTGCGCCCGAGCCGATCCGACAGCAGTCCCCACAGCGGCCCGCCAATCAGCCTGCCCACGCCTGCTGCGGTCATCCCGACTGCCACCCAGAACAACGCCGCGGGTTCGTCCTTGGCGCCGACCTGAAGCAGGTATAGCGGCAGGAACGGAAACCACACATTGACCAATAGCGAAGTGCTTCCGGTCACAGTGGCAATGGCCAGGACAGCCCTCTTGTGGATGGCATTCGCCGGGTCCGCCGTTCTGTGCTTCATCCTGTTCCAGTACCAGAGCTGTGGCTATACGGCCGCGCCGCGCTCATGCGCACCGCGATGCCGATGTTCACGGCGGCATCGATCAGCCGGTCGAGGGTGAAGATGTCCTCGCCCGTCCTCAGCCGGCTTATCTGCCCGGGCGAGAGACCGAGCTGCTCGGCTGCTTCGACGTCTTTGAGCTTCAGTTCGGCGAGGCCTGCCTATTTCCAAGTGAGATTGAGCTTCCGGTTCGCGGCGGCGCAGTCCCGAAGATAGAGATTGATCAGGCTTTGGTACGGTATGCCGACTTCCTCGGAAACCGCCTTGAAGTAGGTAATGGCGTCTTCGTCGAGCCGGATGGTAATTTGCTTCTTCAGTTGTGAAGCGTACGGATTCTTTCTGGATTTGGAAAAATCGTATTCCTTGCGCATGGGGCACCTTTAGGGATAAGACTTCGACTCACGGGCCGTGGCCTTGCGTGCTGAGATGATGCGTATGACGTTCGCTTGGCTCCGGTAGCAATGGCAAACCAGAAGCAGGCGCAGTGAACTGCTCAAGCCCATCAGGATGAAGCGCTCTTCATCTTCGGAATGCTCGGGGTCATCGATCAATCGGGCGCGCTCGTCGAAGAAAACCGGCCGGGCTTCATCGAAGGAAACACCGTGCTTCCTTTCGTTGGCCAGTGCCTTGCGTTCGTCCCACTCGAAGCGAAGCGTGCTCGTGCCGATATCATAACTACACTGTAGTTATAATGCAAGGACGCGGAGCGCCGGGAGGTGGTGGATTGGCCCACCCTCACCCCCGCCCTCCGTTCGTCGCTGTGCCTGTCGTCGAAGAAGCAGATTCCTCGACCTTCGGTCTCGGAATGACAGATGCATCGAATCAGGACGGATCCGGCACGAAGCCGCCGTTCGGGAACGGCTGCGGCAGCTTAGCGTAGCGCGGGACGATGCCTAGCGCGATCAGGTTCTGCCGGCTGTCGTAATAGATGGCGATGGTTTCGCTCGGTGTGCTGCTCGCGCGCCGGAACTCGGTGTGCTGCGTCGGCGCGTGCAGGCGCTCGCCGTGGCCGGTGCCGAGCTTCTCTTCGGCCATCTTGTTGCGCTGCGCGGCGCTCTCGGACGGTGCGGGCGCTGCGGCTGCGGCCGAAGCGCCTGCGGCATCGCTGGCGGACATGCGGCCTGCGGCATCGCCGGCGGAGAGACGCCCGGCGGCCTCGCTCTTCGCCGGCGCCGGTGCTTCGAGCATCACGCGCGGCGGCTCGACGTACTCCTTGTAGACGGCCACGCCGATCACGCCGACGTTGTCGGGGCGCCCGGTGCGGGCGGCGTAGGAGTCCGGAAGCGCGGTGAAGTAGAAGGCGGCGACATCGCTCATGTCCTTGCGCCAGCCGGCGATCTCGGCGCGGCCCCATGAGCTGAGGACGTAGCCGCTCTGGCTCGCGGCGGCGGTCTGGCCGGTAACGGCATTGACGCCGTCCACGGACAGCACGGTCAGGATGCGGCCGCCGGTGCGGTTGCGCATCTCGACGGCGTAGCGCTCGCCCGCCTTGCCCTCGACGTACATGCGCCCGCCGTGGCGATACACCTGCAGGCGCTCGCCCGTGGTGCGGTTGATGACGGCGACGTTGGCAAGAGAGCCGGCGCCGGCCATGGAGGCGCAGCCGGTGAGCAGGGTAGCGGCGAGGACGGAAAGCAGTTTGCGCATTTCTATCTCCTGGTGGTTGAGGGGGTTGTGCCCTCATAAACGCAGGAGATCGTGAAACGGGGTTAAGGCGATGCCGATGTTAGCGCCCGATTAGTGCATAGGGACATTCCCAAGAACTGTCATTCCGAAATCGGAATGACAATTATTGGGGGAATGACAATTACTGAAGGCCTCGCAGACTCTCCGGCACCGCGTACATCGGATAGGCCTTGCGGAACTGCGCCAATTGTTCCGCCGCCTCTTTGTCGCGGCCTTCGCGCTTGAGGCGGCTAATCTCTTCCAGCCACGCCTCCGGGGAACGCTGAATCGGCTGCTGCCGCAGCGGCGCAACTTTGCCTGCGGCAGCGGGGGCGGCCGGCGCGGCAGCTCCCGCCCCGCCGAGCGCGGAGTCGCTGGCGACGTTCGACTCTGTCGCCGCCTTCGGCGCGGCCGCCTTGGCGCGGCTCTCGGCCGGGAAGGCTTCCGCTGCGGACGGTGCCGGTGCAGCGGGCCGCGGCACCGGCGCCTGCGTTGGCGCGACGGGCGCTGGCGCCGGCGCGGCTGGCGCGAGTGTCGGCACGGCGGCGGCTGGCGCTTCCTTCTTCCCGGCCGCCGCGGGTGCTTCGCTGCCGGCGGCCTTCGCCTTCGCCGATTCTGTTGCGCTCGCAGGCGGCGGGCTCTGCGGCCGCGGCGGTATCTCGCGGATGGCCGTGCCATCTGGTGTTTCGGGCTGTTCGCGCTCGACCAGGAACGCCAGCGACACGGCCACCACGAGGGTCGCCAGGGCGCTGGCCGGCGCCAGCCAGCGTGACCATAAGGAACGCCCTTGGCGTTGTGAGCGTTCGCGGCGCTGGGGCCTCGCGGGGTGCATGCGCGCAGCGGCGAGGATGGCCGCATCGAGGGCTGCCGGCGGGCCTTCTGTCGAAGCCTCGCGATAAATGCGGGAAAGTCTGGGATCGATTTCGGTCACCGCCAGGACTCCAGTTTGCGGCGCAGCCTGGCCGTAGCGTAGCGCAACCGGCTCTTGATGGTTTCGCGGCCGACGCCGGAAATGGACGCGATCTCGTCCAGCGTCAGCCCGCCTTCTTCGGCCAGCAGGAAGGCTTCGCGCTGAACTTCGGGTAGCTCGTTCAATGCAGCCATCAACGCCGCGCCCAGTTCCCTCTGCTCGGCCTGGCGATCAGGAGCGGCGCTTTCCGCCGCCGGCGGATCGAACTCGCCATCATCGCCGTCCTCGCCGGATGCGAGCGGATCGACGGGCTCGCGGCCCAGCTTGCGCCAATGGTCGATGAGGCGATTGCGGGCAATGCGGAACAGCCACGTCGTAAACTTCGCGGTCGGTTCATAGTTGGCGGCAGCGCCCATCACGCGCATGAATACGTCCTGAAACAGCTCGTCCGCTTGCCCGGCGTGGCCGCACTGGCGCAGGAAGTAGCGGTACAGCGGCCCGCGCCAGCGTGCGTAGAGCACCTCGAACGCCGTGCCGTCGCCGTCCCGGTAGGCGAGCATCAGGGCTTCGTCGGAGCGGAGGTCATTCTCCAAGTTTACGATCTAACGATCAGGGGGCGGGAGTGGGGTTAGCGGGCGGCCGGCAATCCGGCATTGGTTCCGCAGAAAGCTTAGCACCAACCGGACATCACAACGTTGCCGTGACGGCACGGCATTACGGTCACAGGTCGTCAGGAGCCAAACCGGTGCGCTTCGCGATTCGGGCAAGCATGCGCGGACTGACCTCCTCGCCGTCGTGAAATGCGAAGACCACGTCGGGCCAGCCAGGGCGGGAGGGTCTGTGGACAGGAGTGTCGCGCAGTTGTGCAACGCTCAATGGCGCGGGCTCTCCGGATCTTCCCTGAAATATCCCGGTGCGATATCGGCGGCATAGCACACGGGTGAACTGGGTTCGACGCGCTGCTCCCGCGGCACGCCCAGGAACTCGAGCTTGCCGGCATCGCGCTGGTATACGCCGCGTTCGGTGACCACGTAATCCATGGGGATGTCCCAGGGCTGGGGCTGGATCGTGGCGATCGCGCCCAGCTCGAAGCCCACGCCTATCACCAGCGGCTTGGAGTTGCGCAGGCTCTCCAGCGTGCGGTCGAAAAAGCCGCCGCCGTAACCGAGGCGATAGCCCTGCCGGTCGAAGCCGTTCACCGGCAGCAGCACCGTGTTCGGCACCAGTTCGGCGCCCGCCTTGGGATAGGGGATGTCGAGCTTGCCCACCTCCAGTTCCACCCCCGGATGCCATTCGCGGAAAATGAGCGGCGTCTTCGGCGCGACCACCACCGGCAGCGCCGCGGTCGCGCCCTGCTCGCGCAGATGGCGGACGAGGAAGCGCGCGTCGTACTCGTTCCGGATCGGCCAGCAAAAAGCCACCACGCCCTTGGCCAGGCGCGGGAAGCCGTATTGCAAATGCCGGTCCATGGCTATACGCCAGGCGTGGAGCCGGTCTGCGGGCACCGCCTGCCTGCGCGCGAGCAACTCGCGCCGCAGGTTCTTGCGCCAGGCCATCAATTCAGCGTGCTGCATATATTCGAGGCCCGTCGTCCATCTGGTGTGCGGAGCGTTTATACTTGTTCCATCATGGGCTTAGCCACAAAAGCAACTATAGCACCGATGCTGCGCGCGCTGATGCTCGCGCTCGCCCTCGCCCTGGCAGCGCCCGGGATACTGGCGGCGCCGTCACGCCCGCAGACGCCGGAGGAGATTTTCCTTGCCGCGCGCGCTGCGGTGCGCGCGGGCGACTACGGCAAGCTCGCCAGATACGATGCGCAGCTGCAGGGTTATGCGCTCGAGCCCTATGTCGAATCCTGGCTGCTGCACCCGCGCCTCGAGGATGCCACTGCGGAGGAAGTGCGCGACTTCCTCGCGCGCCAGCAGGGCAGCTTGCTCGCCGAGCAGGTGCGCAAGCAATGGCTGAAGGTGCTGGGCAAGAAGCAGCGATGGGATCTGTTCCGGTCCGAGCATCCGCTGCTGGTCACGGACGACAACGAGATCAGCTGTTACGCGCTGCAGGCGCGCTGGCAGCAGAAGGACCAATCGGCGCTGACCGAAGTCCGCGCGCAGTGGTACGCGCCGCGCGAACTGCCCGAAGGCTGCGTGCCGCTCGCCGAAGCGCTCATCGCCAGCGGCCAGTTCACCAGCCGCCAGGTGTGGGAGCGCATACGTTTGCTCCTCGAGGCGGGGTCGGTGAGCGCGGCCTGGCGCACAGCCGAGTACCTGCCGGCAAAAGAAGCGCTGGATCGGGGGCAGTTGTTCAGCGCGGCTGCCGGACCGCAGCGCTATCTCGACGACAAAAAGAAAGACTTGTCACGCCGCCAGGCGCGCGAGCTCACCCTGTTCGCCCTGCATCGCCTGGCGCGCACCGATCCGGTCGCGGCCGCGGCTCGCTGGGAGCAGAAGCTGCGCGCGAAATTTTCCGCCGGGGAGCAGGGCTACGTCTGGGGCCAGCTCGCGCTGCAGGCGGCGCGGCGCAACCTGCCGCAGGCGCTGAAATGGTATGGCTACGCCGAGGCGGCGGGCGCGCAGCTGTCCGAAGAACAACTCGCCTGGCGCCTGCGCGCCGCGCTGCGCCAGGGTAACTGGAGCGAAGTCCAGGTCACGGCGGAAAAGATGTCGCCGCTGCAACGGAACGAACCGGCCTGGATTTACTGGCAGGGGCGCGCCGCACAGGCGCTGGAAAATCCGGCCGAGGCGCGGACCCTGTTTGCGCGCATCGCCGGCGAACATCATTTCTACGCCCGGCTTGCCGCCGAGGAACTGGGTCTCGCCTTCAGCATTCCGCCCAAGGGTTACGCGCCGACGGCGGAAGAAGTGGCCGCGATTGCGCGCGAGCCCGGCTTCGGGCGCGCGCTCGCGCTGTATCAATTGGGCCAGCGTTTCGACTCGGCGCGCGAATGGATCTGGTCCATACGCGGCATGGACGACAAGCAACTCCTGGCCGCGGCCGAATTCGCGCGCCAAAACGAAATGTTCGACCGCGCCATCAACACCGCCGACAAGACCCTGGCGCTGCACGATTTCAGCGTGCGCTATCTCGCGCCCTATCGCGAGGCGCTGGGCGAAAATGCGCGCGCGCAGCAGCTGGAGGAAGCCTGGGTGCTGGGCCTGGTGCGCCAGGAGAGCCGCTTCATTTCGGCGATAAAGTCCTCGGCCGGAGCGGCCGGGCTGATGCAGCTCATGCCGGCCACGGCCAAGTGGGTGGCCCATCGCATGGGCATGCAGGACTATTCCTGGGCGCGGGTGACCGATGCGGGCGTCAACGCGGCCCTGGGCACTTATTACCTGCGCCACGTGCTCGACGACCTGGACGGCAGTCCGGTGCTCGCCGCGGCGGCCTATAATGCAGGGCCGGGGCGGGCGCGCAAGTGGCGCGACACGCATCCGCTGGAAGGCGCGATTTACGCCGAAACCATACCGTTCAACGAAACCCGGGACTACGTCAAGAAAGTGATGAACAACACCATGTATTACGCCGCCCTGCTCGGAGGCCAGGTGCGCTCGCTGAAAGCCCGCCTCGGCATCATCGCGCCGCGCGGCGGCAACGATCACGTCATGGCGCAGCGCGAGACCGAGCAGGAAGAACCGCAATGAAAGCGGAGCGGATAGCCGTCATCGGCGGCAGCGGCTTTATCGGCCGCCATGTGGTGCGCATGCTGGCCGAGCGGGGCAAGCGGGTCGTCGTGACCACGCGCCGGCGCGAGCGCGCCAAGCACCTGTTCATGCTGCCGACGGTGGAGGTGGTGCAGGCGGACGCGTGCGACCCGTCGCAGCTCGCCGCCGTATTGCGCGGCTGCGACGCGGTGATCAACCTGGCGGGCGTGCTGCAAAGCCGGCCGGGAGAGCCCTACGGCGTCGACTTCCGCCGCGCGCATGCCGAGTTGCCGCGGGACCTCGCATCGGCGTGCGAGCATTTGCACATCCCGCGCCTGGTGCACATGAGTGCGCTGAACGCGTCGAGCAAGGGCCCCAGCGCGTACCTGCGTTCCAAGGGCGACGGCGAGAACTGGATGTTCGCCGAAGACAGGCGGCTGGCGATCACCGTATTCCGCCCGTCGGTGGTGTTCGGTGCGGAAGACAGCTTCCTCAATGTGTTTACCCTGCTGCAGCGTTTCCTGCCGCTGGTGTTGCTCGCCTGTCCCGAGGCGAAATTCCAGCCGGTCTATGTCGAGGACGTGGCGTGCGCTCTGGTGCATGCGCTCGACGATCGCGCGAGCTTCGGCAACACCTACGACCTGTGCGGGCCGAAAGTCTACACCCTGCGCGAGCTGGTCAGGTTCGCCGGCCGCGCGAGCGGCCACCCGCGTCCCGTCATCGGCCTCAGCCCCAAGTACTCCATGCTGCAGGCATGGATCATGGAGTGGCTGCCGGGCAGGCTCATGAGCCGCGACAATGTGCTGTCGATGTCGCAGGACAGCACCAGCGCCGCGCCTTTCCCCTTCGGCATCCAGCCCACCGCGATCGAGGCGGTGGCGCCGGTCTACCTGCGGGGGACCTACGCGCGCTCGCGCTTCAGCCTGCTGCGCTACCACGCCGGCAGAAAGACGCGCTAAGTGTGAAGCCGCTCAAGCTCGCCATTGCCCGCGCCTGTCGCGAGCCGACGAGCCCTAAGCATAACCGGCATAACCGCGCGACAGGCTCGCGGTGAAGATATACGCCGTTGGCGGCGCGGTCCGCGATGAACTTCTCGGGCTCCCGGTCAAGGATCGCGACTACGTCGTGGTCGGCGCCACGCCCGAAGACATGACCCGGCTTGGGTACAAGCCGGTGGGCAAGGACTTCCCGGTGTTCCTGCATCCGAAGACGCGCGAGGAATATGCCCTGGCGCGCACCGAGCGCAAGACGGCGCGCGGCTACAAGGGCTTCCAGGTCTACGCCGCGCCCGACGTGACGCTCGATCAGGATCTGTCGCGGCGCGACCTCACCATCAACGCCATCGCCCGTGACGCGCACGGCCGCATCATCGATCCCTGCGGCGGGGCGGACGACCTGAAGCGCGGCGTCCTGCGCCACGTCAGTCCGGCGTTCGCCGAGGACCCGGTGCGGATCCTGCGCGTGGCGCGCTTTGCCGCGCGCTTCGGCTTCAAAGTGGCGCCGGCCACGCTGCGCCTGATGCGCGCGATGGTGGAGGCGGGCGAGGCCGATGCGCTGGTCGCCGAACGCGTGTGGCAGGAACTGGCCATCGGCCTGATGGAAGCCTCGCCGTCGAAGATGTTCGCGCTGCTGCGGAACTGCGGCGCACTCGCGCGCGTGCTGCCGGAGCTGGCCGCGGCCTGGGCCAGCCGCGCGCGATATGCGCGCTCGCAGCGCGCGCTCGATTACGCCGCCGCCCGGGGCCATGCGCTCGAGGTGCGCTACGCTGTGCTCGCCTGCGCGCTCGCCGGCGCCGAAGCGCCCGAACGCGAGCTGCGCCGCATGAGCACGCGCCTGCGCGCACCCGCGGACTGCGGCGACCTGGCCCTGCTCGCACTGCGCCACCGCGGACAGATCGACCTCGGCGCGAAGCTCGGGCCCGAAGCGGTCGTCGCCTTGCTGCAGGCCTGCGATGCCTGGCGCAGGCCTGCGCGTTTCGGGCGATTGTTGCAGGCGATCGAGAGCTGCAACGCCAGCCGCGCCCGGCCGTTCGCCGCCGCGCCGCGCCTGGTCGTTGCGCTGCGCGCCGCGCGCGCCGTCGACGCCGGCGCCATCGCCGCGCGCGAATCCGAGGCGCACCGGATCGCCGCCCGGCTGCGGGCGGCGCGCGTGGCCGCGGTGAAATCCGCGCTCGCCGTCAAGTAGATTTGCGGCCGGAAGATTCGGGCATGAAATCCACCGCGGCGCTGCTGCTGCAGGGCCTGAAGCGCAACTTGCTCGCCGGCGTGCGCCTGGCGGCCTTCCTTCGCGTAAGCCGCTACGATTTCCGTATTTCGCCCGGCGGTTTCGTCCTGCTGTGGGCGTTCAACCTGCTGGCGTGGCTGGCGGGCGGCATGCTGCGCGGAGGTTTTCCCGGTTACGTCGACTTCGGCGCGCTGCCGGCGGCGCTGGCCGAACTGCCGCTGGTGCTGCTCGCAAGCCTGATCATTGCGTCCTGGTACCGCAAGCGCGATTTGCTTTTGGCTCTGGCACTGCTTTTGATCTCCCCCGGCGCTTTGTTCGAGCTTGTGTCGTCGGCCGTCGTGATCGCGTTGCGCTTCGCCGGCGCGAAGACTCCGCCCGCGTTCCAACTGACGGCCTACGTAGTTTATCTGTTATGGGTGCTTGCCGTCGCCTTGCGCGCGCTGTGGGTGGCGGCCGGCTGGCACAGGCGCCAATTCGTCCACGGCAGCGTGCTGCTGATCGTGCTGTTTGTGTTTCTGCTGAATTACATGCCGCGCACCGAGTTCTGGGCCGTCTACCGGGAAACCAGCGCCGACACGGCGCAAAGCCCGATCCTGCAGGAAGATCTGTTTCACGCCCAGGGCGGGCTGCTCGATGCGAATCTGGCCGCGCTGCAGCCGCAGCGCGCCGGAATGGCCGATTTGTATTTCGTCGGTTTTGCGCCCTACGGTACCCAGGACGTGTTCGGGAAAGAGATGCGCACGGTGTCGCGCCTGATGCGGGAGCGCTTCGATGCCGCCGGGCGCACGCTGCTGCTCAGCAACGATCCGGCGACGCTGGGCGATTTGCCCGTCGCCAGCGCCACCAATCTGCGCGCGGCGCTGGAGCGCGTGGGCCGGATCATGGACGCGGAAGAGGACGTGCTGTTCCTGTACATCACCACTCACGGTTCGGAGGACGGCGAGCTGTCGGTCGAACTGGAGCCGCTGGAACTGTCGCAGATCAGGCCCGCCGCGCTCGCGCGCATGTTGCACGACAGCGGCATCAAGTGGAAGGTGCTGGTCGTTTCGGCCTGCTATTCGGGCGGCTTCATCGAACCGCTCAAGGACGACAATACCCTCATCATCACCGCGACCGATGCGCGCAACCAGTCGTTCGGCTGCGACAACGGCGAGGACTTCACCTGGTTCGGCAAGGCCTACTTCGATGAGGCGCTGCGCCGCACCCGCTCCTTTACCGAAGCGTTCGGTTTCGCCCGCCAGGCGGTGGCGCAACGCGAGCGCGAGCAGAAGCTCACCGCGTCCAATCCGCAGATGTACGCCGGCGCCGCGATCAGGGACAAGCTGCGCGGCCTGGAGGCACGCCTGGCGGGGCGCAGCCGATGATGGCGGCGGTCCGGGCGGACGGGCTTCTCGCCCGCGCAATAGCGACCGCCGCGGTCCGACTTGTCCGCCCTTGCGCGCTGCGCGCGCCAACCGCGTTTTCTGTACGGATAAAAGACATCCGTACAGAAAACGTGGTTATGTTTAAGAACAAGGACGATTTAAGGTTGTCTTTTATACGAGACCGCAACTCTGCGACAACGGGTGGTGCGATTTGGGTCGCCACGTATAGCTTCCTTGCTCAGCCTTTGTCCGTCTCGCGCATCTGCTTGTGCAGCTTGACCGGCTCCGCCCGTATTCTGCGGATTCGAATATTGAGCATTTCCACGGCGACGGAAAAGGCCATCGCAAAATAGATGTAACCCTTCGGGACATGCACGTCGAAACCTTCAACCATCAGCGTGACGCCCACCAGAATCAGGAACGAAAGCGCAAGCATCTTGATAGTGGGATGCTCGTCGACAAAGTCCCCTATGGATTTTGCCGCCATCAACATAACCACGACCGCGAGAATGATGGCGATCGCCATGATGGAAACATGCTCGACCAGCCCGACAGCCGTGATCACCGAATCCAGTGAAAAAACAATATCCAGAATCGCAATCTGCATCAGCACCATTCCCAGGCTGGCGGCAACAACCGCGGTACCGCGATCTTCTATCCCTTCCAGGCTGTTATGAATTTCATGAGTCGCTTTGAACAGAAGAAACAGGCCGCCCCCGATCAGCACGAGGTCACGCCCTGAAATCGCCTGATTCAATAGCGTAAACCACGGTTCGGTTAATCCCATCACCCAGGAAATAGAGAACAGCAAAGCGAGGCGTGCAATCATGGCGAGACCAAGGCCCACTTTTCTCGCGGTAGCGCGCTGATTTGGGGGAAGACGACCCACCAGAATCGAGAGAAAAATGATGTTGTCGATACCCAATACAATCTCCAGCGCGGTCAACGTGCCTAGCGCTATCCACGCCTCGGGGCTTGCGAGCCATTCAAACATTAGCTTCTCCTATTCTTCGATCCAAGCGCAGCTGAAATAATCCTTTGGCCAGGATGCACGGACCTGCGGCAAAGGGGTTTTTGGTTGCACCGGCTTGTAACCGTTTGTATCCGCTGTGCACTTCTGCGCCGCCGCCGCGTTGTTGTCTTCACGCACTTTCATATTGGAGGACCAACATGTTCAAACGCACCCTGATTGCCGCCCTGATTCTCGTTCCCACCCTCGGCTTTGCCGCGGATCATACCGCAGGCGCCAAGGGCCCGCGCGCCGCGGGGCATTTCAGCAAAGCCGACACCGACGGCAACGGCACGCTTTCGCGCGCCGAAGCGGACAAGTCCATGCCGCGTCTGGCAAGGCAGTTCGACCAGATCGACACCAACAAGGACGGCCAGCTTTCGCGCGACGAAATGAAAGCGTGGAAGAAGACACACAAGCATGCGCACAAGAAGGGAAACAAGGCCGATCGCCAGGCCAGGGCGGCCGAGCGCTTCAAGCATGCCGACACCAACGGCGACGGCAAGATCAGCCGCGCCGAGGCGGAGCAGCATGCGCCGCGCCTGGCGAAGAAGTTCGACCAGATCGACAGCAACAAAGACGGCAAGCTGACGCAGGACGAACTGCGCGCCTATCGCGAGGCGAAGCGCAGCCGCGAGCACAAAGCGTGAGCGGCCTGCTCGCGCGGCGATCAGATCAGCCGCGCGAGCAGGGTCAACGCGAGCGACAACACGATGGTGGTGGTGAAGGGCAGGTAGTAGTTCCGGCCCTTGTAGCGCAAGCTGATATCGCCCGGAAGGCTCCCGAGGCCGAATTTGCGCAGCCAGGGCGTGCACAGAGTGAGCACGACCAGCGCGGCGATCAGCGTCAGGAACCATTTGAGCATCGAATCATTGTAAACTGCCCGGCACAAGAAAAACCGAGCGGGAGAAAAATGATCGATCTTCATTCCTGGAGGACGGCCGACGGCCGCATTTACCTCGCAGGCAAGAGCGGCAGGTTCCTGCCCGCGTCCGGGCGCGGCATGGCGGTTCCGGCCTAGGCGCCAGGGTCATTCCGAGACCGAAGGTCGAGGAATCCGCTTCTTGTTTCGCTCAGCAGCCGGATCACTGCATCTCCACTCCGCCAACATTCTCAAACATTAAGAACAACGTAATCGAAGTCCCGCCTGACTCCTAGCCAGGTGAGCCTCACTGATCCTTGTTTTTGTCGCTGGCATCGCCCAACAAACCGCCCGCATCGCGCTCATCGAGTTTCAGCGTGGGTGTCACGGTCTTGATCCGCTTTTCCACTTCCGTGCTCCGCGGGCGGAATGCTTTCCGGCGGGGTCCCACCAATGCGCTTGATGGCGTCCCTGACCTCCTTGCCGACCTGCTCATGCGTATGGATGGCTTGCTGCTGGTCGCGAATGCTGTCGCGGGCGAGCTTGTCGCGGGTCTGTGTCATGCGAAACTGATTGGCCGCGAGTTCCGTGGCATTCATGCGATCCATCAGGTTGTCTTTCTCCGGAATGTGCTTGCGGCCCTTGATGTCATCACGGCTCAGGCCACCGTAAAGTCCTTTGTAACCGGCATCGTGGAACACGCCAAACATCTTGTTCTGGACGCCGGCCTGCTGGGCGGCGCCGGACAATGCCTTGAATTCCTCGCCGGTCTGTTTGCGTAGCTCAATCCGTTCCATATCTGCGGCGAACTGGTCGGAGAGTTCTTGGCGACGGGTCTGGACGGCGAAATATTTTTGCGCCTGGGCGATCTCGGGCTTGCGCGGGTCGCCGTTCTGGGCGATGAGGTAACAGGCGAAACGGGAGAGGTGGTAGTCCTGAACAACTTGTACCGCCCCCTTGCCGCCGGGGATCGGTTTGCCGGCGCCGGCAAAGTGGTGGTTCGAATCATTTCCCGATTTGTTACAAGACGCTATGGCGCGTTCGATGGCTTGCTCGAAACGTCGCCACTGGCTGTAGCCGAGCATGGGTTGCAGGTCGCGGGCACTCCAGTATTCCGCTCCGTGCCGGTTGGTCTGCTTTAGTCCCTCGAACGACATGCCTCCAAGGGCAGGTAGTGACTTTTCGCTCATGTCGGTCTCCTTGTCGCTGATATCACCAGATCAGTTTGGAAGTGGCGGATTCCTCGACATGGCAGCTCATCGTATCGCGAACCCGCGCGCGCGGTTCATCGCTCCTCCCAAGCGCCATCTGCATGGTACAGGCTTACGCTGCGCGACGGCGATTTGCGCTGAAGGGCCGCCCTAGCGCGGCAACTGGACGACGAAGCGCTCGATCCCCGCGAGCAGCATTTCGACGGCAATCGCGGTAAGCACCAGTCCCATCAGGCGTTCCATGGCGATCAAGCCGCGCTTGCCGATCCAGCGGCTGATCGCCTGCGCGGAAATCATCACCACGACGGAGACGAGCGTGGCGAGGCTGAGAGCGCCTACCCACTCGAACACGCGCTGCGGCTCGCGCGACACCAGCAACAGCACGGTGGCGAGCGCCGACGGCCCGGCGATGGCCGGAATCGCCAGCGGCACGATGAACGTGCCCTTTTCGCCGGTTTCGCCGAATATGCCCTCGGCATGCGGGAACACCATGCGCAGCGCGATCAGGAACAGGATCAGCCCGCCGGCGATGCCGAGCGCGGTGTCCGACAGCCGCAGCAGGTGCATGAACTGGTGGCCGCCGAACATGAAGGCGAGCAGCACCGCATAGGCAATGGCGCATTCGCGCAGCACGACCCCGGTGCGCGCGCGCGGTGCGACGTTTTTCAGTACCGAGACCACCAGCGGCATGTTTCCGAACGGATCCATTACCAGGATCAGCAGGATGGTGGCGGAAACGATATCCACGGCGGCAACCTAGAGCGAGCCGCGCCGGTCGCCGCTGGCGAAGCCCATCAGCGGCGCGGCGTAGTCTTGCCCCAGCGCGATCACCTTGAACAGCTCGCCCATTTCCGAAGGCGAGAGCAACTGTTGCGCCGCGGCCGCCTGCGGCAGGTAGGCCGCGGCATTTTCCGGCGGCGTGCGCAGCAGGATGTCGGTGATGCCGCAGTTGATCAGGAACTGCGCTTGGCCAGTGTAGCCGAGGAGTTCCAGCCCGGCTTCCCCGCCGGCGCGCGCCACGGCGCTGAAATCGATATGGCTGGTGATGTCCTGCAGCCCGGGAAGGAAAAAGGGATCGGCATGCGCGCGATGGCGGTAATGGCACATCAGCGTGCCCTCGCTGCGCTCGGCATGGTAGTACTCGTGCGCGGGGAAACCGTAGTCGATCAGCAGGATCACGCCGCGCGCCATCGATTGCGCCAGCGTCCGGACAAAGCCGCGGGCCATCAGTTGAATTTCGGTCTGATAGCCCTCGGGCAACTGCAGCGCCGCAGCTGCCGATAGCAGCTCTGGGCCGGCGGGCCGCCAGGCCCAGGCGAAGGCGTCACCAATCAGCGCAACGCTGGCTTCCTTCAGGCCGGAGGCGGAGACCCTGACCAGGTGCACCGGCATCGCGTCCAGTACCTCGTTGCCGATGATCAGGCCCTGATATAGCGTCGGCAGCCGGTTAAGCCAGATCACGCGCTCGAGCAGGTGCGGCACCTGCAGCGCGAGCAGATCGCGCTCGCGCTGGCGCAGGTCGGGGCTGACTTCGAGGATGTAGTAATGGCGCGGCAGCCGCTCCAGGCGTTCCAGTTCGGCCAGCAGGGCCGCGGCGAGCGCGCCCGAGCCGGCGCCGATTTCCAGGATCTGATCGAGGCCCGATTCCAGCACCTGCGCCGCTTGGCGCGCCATTGTCTGGCCGTAGAGCGGTGTCATTTCGGGGGCGGTGATGAAATCGCCCTCGCGCCCGAGCTTTCTCGCGCCGGCGGTGTAATAGCCCAGGCCCGGCGCGTACAGCGCCAGCTCCATGTAGCGCGCAAACGGAATCCAGCCGCCGCCGGCGGTGATCTCGCCGCGGATCAGCGCGGCGAGCTTTTCGCTATGCGCCAGCGCTTCGGCCGGCGGGGTGGGTAAATCAGACATATTCGGCAGTCGTTTTCGATATGTTGCGCGAATCCGGTAAAATCTTCAAATCATGCCAGCGCAACTGCAACACAAGACCATCCTCATTACCGGTGCGGCCAAGCGGGTCGGAGCCGCGATCGCGCGGCGGCTGCACCGGGCCGGCGCCAACCTGACGCTCCACTACAATGCGTCGGAGCGCGAGGCGCACGCGTTGCAGTCCGAACTCAACCTGCAGCGGGCGCAGTCGGTAATCCTGGTGCAGGCCGATTTGCTGGAAACCGCCGGCCTGGCGGAAATCGTGAAAACCTGCGTCGAGCGCTTCGGTTCGCTCGACGCCCTGGTCAACAACGCCTCGGTGTTCTACCCGACGCCGGTGGGCACGATCAGCGCGGCCAACTGGGACGAGCTCGTCGGCGCCAATCTGAAAGCGCCCTTGTTTCTCGCCCAGGCGGCGGCGCCGTATCTGAAAAAGGTTGCGGGCTGCATCGTCAACATCACCGACATCCACGCCGAGCGGCCGCTGAAGAACTATGTCGTCTACAGCATTGCCAAGGCAGGGCTGACGGGACTCACCCTGTCGCTTGCACGCGAACTCGGCCCCGAGGTGCGGGTGAACGCGGTCGCGCCGGGGCCGATCGCCTGGCCCGAAGACGGGTCGTTCGACGAAGTGACGCGCCAGCGCGTGATCTCGCACACGCTGTTGAAGCGCATCGGCGAACCCGATGACATTGCCCGCGCAGTGTACTATCTGATCGCCGAAGCGCCGTACGTCACAGGGCAGATCATCGCGGTCGATGGCGGCCGCAGTGTGAGCATGTAAATATGAACGCCCCTGATCACAAGCAATTGGAGAAACAGCGACTCGAAGCGAACAAGCTGGAGAAGCGCCTGTGCCGCCTCGCCGGGCAGGCGATCGCCGATTTCAACATGATCGAATCAGGCGACCGCGTCATGGTCTGCCTCTCGGGCGGCAAGGACAGCTACGGCTTGCTCGACGTGCTGCTCAAGCTGCGCGCGCGCGCGCCCGTCGACTTCGAAATCGTCGCGGTCAATCTCGACCAGAAGCATCCGGGTTATCCCGCGCATGTCCTGCCCGAGTACCTGAAGTCTCTCGGCATCCCATTTCGCATCGTGGAGCAGGACACCTATTCCGTGGTCAAGCGCCTGATCCCCGAAGGCAAAACCATGTGCTCCTTGTGTTCGCGCCTGCGCCGCGGCGTGCTCTACCGCCTGGCGGGCGAGTTGGGCGCCACCAGGATCGCCCTTGGCCATCATCGCGACGACATTCTGGAAACCTTTTTTCTCAACCTGTTCTTCGGCGGCAAGCTGAAAGCCATGCCGCCGAAGCTCGGTTCGGACGACGGCAAGCACGTCGTGATCCGCCCTCTCGCCTACGTAAAGGAAAGCGATCTCGTGCGCTACGCCGAGGCGCGCGCCTTCCCCATCATTCCCTGCGACCTGTGCGGCTCGCAGGATCACCTGCAGCGAAAGCAGGTAAAGCAGATGCTGCGGCTGTGGGAAAAGGAATTCCCCGGCCGCGTCGAAACCATATTCAACAGCCTGCAGCGGGTAGCCCCCTCGCATCTGCTGGACCGTAATCTGTTTGATTTCCCCGCCGTTGCCGCCGGCGGTGCGGGGTCTGAGGATGGGGATAAAGCCTTTGATGCAGAAACCTTTTCTTCTGTAGCCTCCATCCCGCTGAGCATTGTTTCGGGGTCGAAATAAGCCAGGAGGCAATCCTGGATTGTCAAACTCAGTTTGTCATGCTAGAATTTTTGCATGAATTGCGCTGAGCGACTGGTATCGATTTTTGGCAGCCAGGCCGAGGTGGCCCGGCGCTTCCGCCTGGATCGTGCGGTCGTCAATAACTGGGTCAAATCCGGTTATGTTCCGGCGCGCTGGGCGATGGAGGTCGAGCACGCCACCGAGGGCAGGGTCGCGGCGGTCGAAGTGCTCAACGAAGCCAACGCCAAGAAACCGGTCCGAGTCAAATCGCGCCCCGACGATCTGTTCGGGTCGCCTCTTCCAGGGAGTGACGCCATGAGTGATTTCGCACCAGCCAAACGCATCCATTCTTTCCATCCGCCGCAGCGCACGCTGATGGGGCCCGGGCCCTCGGAGATCAACCCGCGCGTGATGGCGGCGATGAGCCTGCCGGCGATCGGCTATCTCGATCCGGTGTTCGTCGAGATGATGGAGGAACTGAAATCGCTCCTGCGTTACGCCTATCAGACCAATAACGCGCTCACCTTTCCCGTCTCCGGCCCCGGCTCGGTCGGCATGGAGTATTGCTTCGTCAACCTGGTCGCTCCCGGTGACAAGGTCGTCGTCTGCAGGAACGGCGTGTTCGGCGGGCGCATGATCGAGAACGTGGAGCGCGCAGGCGGCACGCCGATCACCGTCGAGGATGCCTGGGGCGAGGCGATCGATCCGCAGAAGCTGGAAGACGCGCTCAGGAAAAATCCCGACGCGCGCCTCGTGGCCTTCGTGCATGCCGAGACCTCGACCGGGGTACAGTCCGATGCGAAGGCGCTGGTGGAGGTCGCGCACCGGCACAGCGCGCTCGCCATCGTCGATGCCGTAACCTCCCTCGGCGGCACGCCGGTGCTGACCGACGAATGGAACGTCGACGCGATCTACTCCGCCAGCCAGAAATGCCTGTCGTGCACGCCGGGCCTGTCGCCCGTGTCCTTCAGCGACCGCGTGGTCGAGCACGTCAAGGCGCGCAAGGACAAGATCCATTCCTGGTTCATGGACATGAACCTGCTGCTCGGCTATTGGGGCGCGACCAGCCGCACCTATCACCACACCGCGCCGACCAACAGCCTGTATGCGCTGCACGAGGCGCTCCTGATCCTCAAGGAAGAGGGCATAGAGAACGCGTGGGCGCGGCACACGCGCCACCATCTCGCGCTGAAAGCCGGCCTCCAGGCCATGGGACTGAAGTTCCTGGTGAAGGAAGAGGCGCAGCTGCCGCAGATGAACGCGGTGTACGTGCCCGAAGCGATCAAGGCGCGCGAAGCCGAAGTGCGCAAGACCCTGCTCACCGAATTCAACCTCGAGATCGGCGCCGGGCTCGGTCCCCTGGCCGGCAAGATCTGGCGCATCGGCCTGATGGGCTATTCGTGCAAACCGGAGAACGTCATGCTGTGCCTCTCGGCGCTCGGTTCCGTGCTGTCAGACATGGGGCTGCCGATTCACGTCGGCGACGCCGAAGCGGCTGCGCATGGCGCCTACGCCGCGCTGCACGCGAAGGCAGCGCTGCAAAAGCAGCAGCAGAGAAAGCGCGTGGCCTGACGCCAGGCTCGCCGCTGCACGCGGGGCGAAATAGCCTTACTATCCGTGTCAGGTCGGATCGTATCGACCAGACCTAGACCCGTGAAGGAGGAGACCATGCCAGTCCCGATGCTGCGGCTGACAGAGCGCGTTGTTGTGCTCGCGGCCGTGCTGCTCACGCTCGCCGCTTTGCCGGCAGCCCAGGCGCAGGAGCGCTACCCCAGCCGGCCGATTCGCGTGATCGTGCCGTTTACCGCCGGTACCGGGATCGACATACTGGCGCGCACGATCGGCCAAAAGCTGTCCGAGCGTTTCAAGGTGCCGGTAGTGGTCGAGAACCGCGCCGGGGCGAGCGGCAATATCGGCACCGAAGCCGTGGCGAAAGCACCTGCGGACGGCTATACGCTCCTGATGACCGCGAGCACCATCGTGCAGAACGCTGCGCTTTCGCGCTCCGTGCCCTACGACCCGGTGCGCGGTTTCTCGCCGATCGGCCTCACTGCGATCGGCAACCTCGGCCTGGCGGTGCACCCTGCGGTGCGGGCGAAATCGGTGGCGGAATTCGTCGCGCTGGCCAAGGCGCAGCCGGGCCGCCTGAATTACGCCTCTCCCGGAAGCGGTACGCCCCACCATCTGGCGATGGAATTGTTCAAGCTGCATTTCGGCATCAACATCACGCATGTGCCCTACAAGGGAACGGCGGGGGCGGTGACCGACCTGCTCGGCGGACAGATCGAGGCAATGTTCCTGCCGGTGCATGTGGCGCTGTCGCAGGCGCAGGCAGGCAAGATCCGGCTGCTTGCAGCAGGCGGATCGCGCCGCTCGCCGGTGACGCCCGACCTGCCGTCTCTGGCCGAGGAAGGCGTGCGCGAGATAGACGTCGACATCTGGTACGCGCTGTTCGGCCCGGCCGGCATGCCGCGCGACCTGGTAAACCTGATCGGCGCCGAGGTCGCGGCGATCCTGGCGCAGCCCGAGGTGCGCGAAGGCCTGCAGAAGCAGGGCTTGAACCCGGTCACGGGAACTCCGGAAGAATTGGCGCGCCTGGTCGAAACCGACCTGGAACGCTGGACGCGGGTGGTGCGCTCCGCGCATATCGGCGCCGACTAGAAACGTCATAGGGTCATCAGATGAAACTCGATATCTTCAATCACTTTTTTCCGAAGAAGTTCTACCAGCGCATGCTCGAGGTCTCGCCCAAAGGACGCGACATGCAAAAGCGCGTGCGCGAAATTCCCTGCATCACCGACCTCGATGAGCGCTTCCGCATCATGGATCAGTTCGGCGACTACGCGCAGGTACTCTGCCTGCCCTCGCCGCCGATCGAGGTGTTCG
>Ga0080064_1001651_pt1 | contig 43389 bp, 40 predicted proteins | sample Subgrocontami54m_FD_69260 | JGI IMG/M metagenome (GOLD analysis project Ga0080064, IMG submission 69260) | Subsurface groundwater microbial communities from S. Glens Falls, New York, USA - GMW46 contaminated, 5.4 m (SPADES assembly) (version 2) ...
GTGGGGACCCAAACGCCCCGCCCGAGAAGTGAGGGGCTTGCGAGTGGGCCGCTTACTTCGTGCGCGGCTCTTACTTCTGGCGACTCATCAATTCATGCGTGACAGAGCACTAGGCTGGAACAACGGCTCGCGGCTCTAGAGCAGCAGGTGGCCGATTTGCAAGCCAGCCGGATCAACGGGACTCAGACCCAAGGTTGGCGCAGCACCGTAGGCATGTTTACGGGCGATGAAGTCATGAAGCAAATTGACGAGTCCGCCCGCAAGATTCGCGAGGCCGAGCGCCGCCGCAGCCGACGAGGAAGCACTTCCAAGCCTCGAGTGAAGAGCGGATAGCGGTACAGCCAGGTTTCGACGACGTTGAGGTAGTTTTCGGCCGGGTCGTAGGCGTCTTTGTAGGCCTTGCCGGTCGTGCGATACATGGCGGCTTGGCGGCCGTTCCTGTAAAGTGTCAACAGCGTGTCCTGTGAGTTATCGGCGCTGCGATCGACGAACTCGGTCACTTCAAAGAGCTTCACGCCATTCGTTCCCCGCACCGTGAATGGGGCGGTAAAGTTGTTCGCAGTGGCGACGCCGGGCTGTGCATGCCCCTGCGGCGTCGCGACGTAACCGATCAAAGCGCCGACGCCGATCAAAAGCGCCACGAGTCGCCAGCGCAGCAGCAGCCGTTCCATCTTGCGGGTGCGCAACTCCAATTCTTGAATGCGGTCGAGTAATCCGTCCATGTCCAACCTCCTTGGTTTGATTGCCGATTTGCCAAATTCACGAAGTCAGTGTCCCCGTCGGCAACGGATGCGACATGTTGACGGATCGGTGCAATTGGGTCAAGGCAAGTCGGAGTGCGCAGAACTCTCAGCCACGGATGAACCCAGCGCGGCCGAGCCGCAATCAAGAGGAAAAGCAGGATCTAGCCACAGATGAAACACAGATCAAACACAGATTGAAAGGCAAAGCAGAGCGCTGCCTTCTTGCTGTTTTTGAAATCTTTGTTTGATCTGTGTTTCATCTGTGGCGCACGATTTCTTTGCGGCCCGACTTTGGGCTTGCGTCCTGCGTCTGCGCGCCGTCCAATGGTGAGAGCGATTTCAAAGGGAGGAATTCGGCATGAGATTCGCCATCGTGATGCTTGTCGGCGCTGCGGCTTCTGCGGCTGCGCCGGGCCAGGAATTGGATGTGGGCCGTATTGACAAGCGCATCGCCGACTGGCAACCGACAGGGGCCGAGCGGCGTTTTGACGACATCGGCTGGGCGCCCGATTTGTGTACGGCGCTCAAGGCGGGCAAGGTACACGCGCGGCCGGTGTTCGTGTTCACGCATGACGGACGGATGCAGTTTGGCCGCTGTTGAGGCGGGGCCGACGCGATGAGGGCGAGTTCGCTCTCCAACGACAAGGTGATCGACCTGCTCAATCACTTCTTCATCCCCGTCTACCTTTCGAACGAAGATTTCGCCAAGGGCGGCTGCGCACCTGTGGAAGAACGCAAGGAGTTGCAGCGCATCTACCGCGAGACGCTCGACGCCAAGCGCTCCGCAGGCAGCGTTCACGTTTACTTGCTCGGGCCGGACGGCAAAGGCATTGATTCGATGCACGTGGCGAGCGCCTACAAAATCGAAAAGTTGGTGCCCATGCTGGAGGCGGGGCTGGCGCAGTACCAGCTGACGGCGGGGCGAACGTTGTTCCCGCCCGGTTCGCAATCGCGGCATCCGAAATGTGCGCCGGATTCGCTGGTGCTGCACCTGGTCGCGCGCAACGTCGTCAAGCAAGGCGACGACTTCGTGCCGACGAAGACCAAGCTTGGCGAAACGCGTTCGGCAAACTGGGGATCCTATCCGTCCGAAGATTGGATCGTCTTCAACAAAGAGGATGCGGCCAAGCTGTTGCCGCGCGGCGTCGTGCAAACAGGGACGACATGGAAGCTCGATGCCGATTTGGCGGGTCGCTTCCTGACGCACTTCTATCCGACGACCGAGAACAACGACGTGCAGAAGAACAAGATGCAGAAGCAGGAATTGAGCGGCGCCGTCGTATCGATAAAGGACGGCGTCGCCCGCGCGAAGCTGACCGGGCATCTCACCATGGAGCACTGGTTCTACCACAAAGCGGACGGCAACGTCGTCGATACCGGACTCGTCGGTTACCTCGATTTCGAGCCGGCGACCGGTCGGATCCGCACTTTGCGGCTCATCACCGAGAACGCGACTTACAGCCGCCGGCCGTTCGGCGCGGTGCTGCGGTCGTTGGACTAATGTGGTTTAACTCCGCTTCTGTCCGGTTTGAAGCGGACAGAAGCGGAGTTCTATCCTACGCTTTCGCCAGCCCACTTGTTTGAAGCGGACAGAAGCGGAGTTCTGTCCTACGATTTCACCGGCCCACGCGAAACGCTTCGAGCGGAATCGTCGGCGGCTCGCCCAGAATCATCTCTTTCACCATGAGCGCGGTGCCGGGCGATAGCTGAATGCCCGCGCGGAAATGGCCGGCGGCGACGATGAGATTCGGGCAACCCGCCACGCGGCCGATGTACGGCAGACCATCGCGACTGCCCGGTCGCAGTCCGGCCCAACATTTTTCCACCGGCGCTTGGGCAAGTGCCGGCACGAGCCTGGTTGCCAATTCCAGCAAGCCTTGGACACCCGCGGCAGTGGTGCGTTTGTCGAAGCCGGCATGTTCTTCGGTCGAGCCGATCAAGATGCGGCCGTCGCCGCGCGGCACCATATAACGTGTGCGCGAAAGTAGAATGTGACGCAAGAGCGGCGTGTCCGGATGAAGCAGCACGATTTGGCCGCGCACGGGTTCAATGCCCAGCCGGCACCCGACCGCGGCCAAAAGCTGGTCGGTCCAGGCGCCCGCGGCGACAACGACGGTGTCGGCCGCGATGTCTCCGGCGGCGGTTCGCACGGCGGCGATTCGCTCGCCCTGACGGAGCAAGCCAAGCACGCCCTGGTGGGGACGCAAATCGACGTGAAGCGCCTTACAAGCCTCGACCAACGCTCGCAGATGCCACGGATTGCGGACTTGGGCCATGCCCGGCAAAAAGTACGCTTCGCCGATGTCCTGCGCCACGGCCGGTTCCGCGACACGAACCTCCTGGGCGGTGAGGCGCTGCACCTCGATGCCTTCGCCGCGCCACTCATCGACCGCTGCGTCCGCATGAGCGCCGGCGAACTCAAGGCCGCCGCTGCGAAGATAGCCATTGTCAATGCCGGTGAGCGTCTTGAGGTCTTCGGAGAGCTTCGGAAAAAGCGAAACCGACTGGGCACGCAGTTGGTCGAACGGCGTTTTCGAAGGATGTGGGTTGCCGGGCGGAAGAATGCCGGCGCCAGCCCACGACGCTTCTTGACCGAAATCGCTCTGGTCGAGAAGCTGCACGCGGACATCGGCGCGCGCCAGGGAGTACGCCGTCGTCAAGCCGATGACGCCGCCGCCGAGGATTACGACATCGGGAGAATTCGCCATAAGGTTGTTATAGCCGCTTGCGGCTTAGCGATGCGTCCGCGTTAACGATGATGGTCGCGCTAAGCCACAAGCGGCGAGGCCCCGCGTCTTTTCTTGTATCCGCCAGCTTTTACAATGGGTAACATCGCCTCGTCCCTGTGCGCTGCCTGCCAACCAAGGAGATTCCGCGAATGTCCTCTCCCACGACGCCGAACATCACCAGCGTGCTCAAGGAAAGCCGGATATTCCCGCCGCCGGCAGAGTTCGCAGCGCAGGCGCACATCAAAAGCCAGGCGGAATACGAAAAACTCTGGCAGCGCGCCCATGACGATCCGGAGGGCTTCTGGGCCGAGCAAGCCGCGGCGCTGACGTGGTTCAAAAAGTGGGACAAGGTCTTGGAATGGAAGGAACCGCACGCCAAGTGGTTCCTGGGCGGCAAACTTAACGCCTGCTACAACTGCGTCGACCGGCACGTGCAAGGGCCGCGCAAGAACAAGGCGGCGATCATCTGGGAAGGCGAGCCGGGCGACACGCGCGTGCTGCGCTATCAGGACCTGTTCCGCGAGGTTTGCAAGTTCGCCAATGTGCTCAAGTCGCTCGGCGTTCAACCCGGCGATCGCGTCACCATCTACATGCCGATGATCCCGGAACTGGCCATCGCGATGCTGGCCTGCGCTCGCATCGGCGCGACGCACAGCATCATCTTCGGCGGCTTCAGCGCCGATGCCGTCGCCGACCGCAATAACGACGCCACGGCCCGCCTGGTCATCACTGCGGACGGCGGCTGGCGGCGCGGCAAAGTCGTGCCGCTCAAGCAGAACGTGGACGCGGCCCTCGACAAATCGCCGACCGTCGAAAGGTGCATCGTTTTCAATCGCTGCAATCAGCAGATCAACATGAAGGCCGGCCGCGATCTCTGGTGGCATGAGTTGATGGCAACTGCATCGGATCAATGCCCCGCCGCGGAACTCGACAGCGAACATCCGCTCTACATCCTGTACACGAGCGGCTCGACCGGCAAACCCAAGGGCGTCTTGCACACGACCGCGGGCTACCTGCTCGGCACCGCGTGCACGCATCGCTGGGTTTTCGACATCAAGGAAGACGACACCTACTGGTGCACCGCGGACATCGGCTGGGTCACCGGGCACAGTTACATCATCTACGGGCCGCTCTGCAATGGCGCCACGACGATGATGTATGAAGGCGCGCCGGACGCGCCGCAGAAGGACCGCTTTTGGTCGCTGGTCGAAAAGTATCGCGTCAACATTTTCTACACGGCGCCGACCGCGATCCGCGCGTTTCTCAAATGGGGCAGCGAATGGCCCAAGAAGCACGACCTCTCCAGCCTGAGGCTCTTGGGCACCGTCGGCGAACCGATCAATCCTGAGGCGTGGATGTGGTATCACGAAGTCATCGGCGGCGGCCGCTGCCCGATCGTCGATACGTGGTGGCAAACGGAGACCGGCATGATCTTGATCGCGCCTTTGCCCGGAGCGATCGCGACCAAACCCGGCTCGGCGACCAAGCCGCTGCCCGGCGTCGTTGCGGAAATCGTGGACAAGCAAGGCAATCCTGTGCCCGCCAATCAGGGCGGTTTGCTCGTTATTCGCAAGCCCTGGCCCGCGATGCTGCGAACCATCTATGGCGACGATGAGCGCTTCAACCAGCAGTATTTCCAGCAGGTGCCGCACGTCTATTTCACGGCTGACGGCGCGCGCCGCGATCAGGACGGCTACTTCTGGATCATGGGCCGCGTCGATGACGTGCTCAATGTCGCCGGCCATCGCCTCAGCACGATGGAAGTGGAAAGCGCGCTCGTGCATCATCCCATGGTCGCCGAGGCGGCGGTGGTCGGCAAGCCGGACGAGATCAAGGGCGAAGCCATTGCTTGCTTCGTCACGTTGCGGACTGGCAATGCGCCGACCGAGGAGCTGAAGAAGGTGCTGCAACAACACGTAGTCAAGGAGATCGGCGCCCTGGCCCGGCCGGACGAGATTCGCTTCACCGAATCGCTTCCCAAAACGCGTTCCGGCAAGATCATGCGCCGTTTGCTGCGCGACATCGCCAGCGGCCGGGCAACTACCGGCGACACGACGACGCTGGAGGACTTTTCGGTGCTGGCGAAGTTGCGGGAGGAGGAGGAATGATCATTCGCTCGCGGCCAAGCGTCTGCCAACGAAATAGGTGTCGCTAAGCCGCAAGCGGCTATTTCCCTTCGACCGCTTCAATGACGATGCATGACACGTTGTCGCGCGAGCCGCTGTCCAGAGCGAGCTGGCCCAGGCCATCGGCGCATTGCTGAACGTCGGGGTGATCCTGAATGAAGGAAAGAAGCTGCGCATCGGGCACCGGACCGGACAGGCCGTCGCTGCACAGGAGGAACTTGTCGCCGGCTTGGAGCGAAACGACTTTCACATCCGGACCTTCGCCGATTTCCTTGCTGCCCAGGTACTTCCACAGGACGTTGCGAAAGCGATGCTCTTTGGCTTCTTCGGGCGTGATAGTCTTGTTTTCCACCAGCGCCTGGGCCAGCGAATGGTCCACGGTTAGCTGCTGAATCTGGCTGCCGCGCACCAGATAAGCCCGGCTGTCGCCGAGGCTGGCCACGTACATTTCCGATCCCTTGCGCCACAGGGCCACGACGATCGTCGTGCCCATGTTTTTCATTTCGCGGTCAAGCGCGCCCATCGTCACGATTTCTTCGTTGGCCTGTACCACGGCTTTGCGGATGATCGCTTCGGCATCTTGGGCCCTTGCCGCCGGCGTCAGGTTCTTGCGCAGCTCGCGCGGCACCACTTCGATGGCCCGCTTGCTGGCGATCTCGCCGTAGGCCTGCCCGCCCATGCCGTCGGCGACGATGCACACGCTCATGTCGGGAAACGTCTTGACCTCAATGGCGTCTTCGTTGTTTTCCCGGTAGTTGCCCAGAAGCGAGCATTTGCCGACATTGAGTGCCAGGGCCATGGGGCCACCTCGGTTCACAGAAAAGGCGCAAGTCGCCGCCGCAACAATCGTGGCCGGCGCTTCGATTCATTCTAACAAACCGCCCGGTAGCCGCAAATGCGGCTTGCGGGCGCGCACAGCTACCGATCAACTATAGATTCTCGATGCAGGCCAAGCAAATGACTTTCGGCTGCCTCCTTGACCCGTTTTCTTGCAAACATCTATAATGCGCGATGGAATCGTTACAGACGTTACCCCCCCGCTTGCGGCCTGTTGTGTCAAATCCCAAGCGGCGAAAGTGAGGCTGCCGTGACCGTGCACATGGAACTCAAGCGAATCATCATCAACGAGGTCCACGACCAGCAAGTCATTATGCTGCGCGAGGTGGACGGCGACCGCAGCTTCCCCATCGTCATCGGCATCTTCGAGGCCACGAGCATCGACCGGCGCGTCAAGGGCCAGCAATCGCCGCGACCGCTGACCCATGACTTGATCGCCGCCGCCATCGAGCAGCTCGGCGGCGACTTTCAGGATGTGTACATCAGCGAGCTGCGCGAGCACACCTACTACGCCAAGCTGCGCATTCGCAAGGACGGCGAGCTGACGGAGATCGACTGCCGGCCCAGCGACGCGATCGCTTTGGCGGTCACCGCGAAGGTGCCGATTTACGTGGCGGAAGATGTGCTGGAAGAGGCACTGGGGGAACAATCGTAGCGATGAGCCTCCGGGCTTGGCCCGGAGGCTCGCGGCGTTACGGCCAAATCCCGCGTTTCAAAGCCACGTCGGCGACGCGTTCCACCGCCAGCACCAGCGCCGCGGTGCGCAAATCGATCGGACCGGGATCGGCGGGCATTTGGCTGCGCTGGCGGTTGAGCTGGGCTTGCTTCTCGATGACGGCGTCGGTGGCTCGCTCCATTTTGACGCGGAGCTTGTGATTCACTTCTTGCAGGTCCCACTGCTCGTTTTCGTTGTTCTGCACCCACTCGAAGTAGCTGACGCACACGCCGCCGGAATTGGCGAGAATGTCGGGCAGCACGGGAATGCCGCGCTCCTGGAGAATGCGGTCGGCGGCGGGCGTGGTCGGACCGTTGGCGGCTTCGAGGATGAGCTTGGCGCGAACGTCCATTGCATTGTCGCCGCGCAGCTGGCACTCCAGCGCGGCGGGAATCAGCATGTCGCACTCCAGCGCGAACAGTTCCGCATTGCTGATCGTGCGCGTGCCGTGGGCGCCGACCACGCTGCCGGCCTTATCTTTGTGCGCGGCAATCGCCGCCAGATCGAGGCCGTCGTCGTTGTGGATGCCGCCTTTGGAATCGCTGACGGCGATGATCGTGGCGCCGGCGTCGCAAAACAGTTGAGCGGCGTTGGCGCCGGCGTTGCCGAAACCTTGAATGACCACGCGCGCGCCGTCCACACCGTCGCGTCCGGGAACCACTCCGCGCAACAAAGCGCGTTCGGCGGCGAACAGGCAACCGCGCGCCGTCGCCTCATTGCGTCCGTGCGAGCCGCCGATGTCGAGCGGCTTGCCCGTGACCACGCCGAGGTTGTTGCGGCCGGGGTGCATCATGCTGTAGGTGTCGTAGATCCACGCCATGGTGCGGGCGTCGGTATAGACATCGGGGGCGGGGATATCGGTATGCGGCCCGATAAGGTCGCCCAGCTCGGCGATGTAGCGGCGCGTGATTTTACGAATTTCGGCGGCGCTCTGTTCCTTCGGATTGAAAGCGATGCCGCCCTTGGCGCCGCCGAACGGCACGTCGATCACCGCGCACTTCCACGTCATCCAGGCGGCCAGGGCGCGGACTTCATCGAGCGTGACGGCGGGGTGATAGCGGATGCCGCCCTTGCCCGGGCCGCGCATCTGGTTGTGCAGCACGCGATAGCCCGTGAAGATGCGAATGCTGCCGTCGTCCGTCTCGACGGGGAATTCGACGATGACGGTGCGGTTGGGCCGCTTGAAGCATTCGATGAGACCCTTTTTCAAATCGGGCATGCAGGCGACGGCCCGGTCAAACTGCTGCGCGGCGATGTGGAAGGGATTGAGATCTTCGGGAGTGGTCGTCGATGCGCTCATGAAATGCCGGAAAAGAGACGGTTGGAGGCGGCGCGAAACATCGAGTTAAACTTGACGACGATGACGTTGCTCAGCGCCGAATCGCCGCCCGCATTGACGCCGACGACGGCGTAATAGTACGTGTGACTGCGATTGGGCCTGGCAACCCTGAAATTCTTCGCATGGGCCGCTGCAAAACCGACCGGCGCCCAAGTAACGCCGTCGCTGGAACGCATCACCTTGTACCCGGTGGCATTGCCCGAGTTGTCCACCCAAGTCAGCAGCAAGGCATTCTTGTGCGCCGCGAACGCCTTGAGCCCGGTAGGCGACGGCGGCGCGTTGGGCAGCGTCACGGCCAGGGTCACGTTGGATGAATCGGAAGTCACCCCGGCATTCACGGCACGGACGCGGTAGTAATAGGCCGTCGCCGCTTGCAGACCGGTGTTCGAATACGCCGTGCTGCCGGCCGGCAAACTGGCGATGGTCGCCCAGGCCGTGCCGTTCGGGCTGCATTCAACCGTGTAGCCTGTCTCAATGGCGGCGTTGTCTTTCCAGGTCAGATTGATCTGGTTGGCCGCGATCGCAACCGCCTTGAGGTCGCTCGGAGCATTGGGCGTGGCCGCAAGGGTTGCCGTCGACGCCAAGTTGGAATCGTCCGAGGCCGTCCTGCCGTTGACCGCACGCACGCGGTACATGTAGGTCGTGGTCGCGTTCAGGCCGCCGTCGTCATACGAGGTCAAATTCGCGAGCGGCCGGGCGATTTCGAGCCAATCGACCCCGTTCACGCTGTGCTCCACGACGAAGCCGGTCTCGTTGTCGGCATGGTCATGCCACGTCAGATGGATTTGATCGAAGGCGACTGCGGCGACCTGGAGTTCCGTGGGGCCCATCGGCATGGCCGGCCAGGTCGCGGCGCTCGCCTCATTCGTGTATTCCGAAATCGCGATGCCTTGAACGGCGGTCACACGATAATTGTAAATGGTCGCCGGGTCCAAGCCGACATCCGCATAGAAGGCGCTGTCGGCATCGACCTGGGCGATCATCATCCAGTCGGCGCCGTCCAGCGCACGTTCGATCTGGTAGCCGGTTTCGTCAACGGCATTGTCGTCCCAGGTGAGTTGTATCTGATTGGGCCCGACGGCTTGCGCAGACAAATCGGTCGGAGGCGTCAGCACCGATCCCGGCGGCACGACCACGCCGCTAATCAAATAATTGCCGACGTCGCCATACGCGCCGTGACTGCCGACCATCAACCGATACGAGCCAGAAGGCACGGTGGCAACGAGCAGGGCGTCGTAGCTGCCGGCGGGATCCTGCCAGGAGACGACCTCGTTGCCGTTGGCGTCGAGCAGTTCGACCTTGGCATCGAGATTATTGATGCCCGCGGGCACGCTGACTTGAAACATGACGGTGCCGTCGTCGGTCTCAAACGACCAGGCATCGACGTCGCTCATCTTGCCGATGATGCCGCCGCCCGTCACAAATTGGTTGTTCACGTCCAGCGGCGTCGCTAAGTCGGGGGTATCGCCGGCGTCGTCGGGGCGCCAACCAACAGCGCCGGCAATGACCGCCATATCGTCCTGCATGGTGGTCGCGGATTGATCGTTTGGCCCGTACCACCACACGCCGCGCTGGGCGCCGAAACTGTCGCCCATGATCGGAGCGTGATCGGCGTCGCCGGGGTTGTATTCTTCGGTGAGATTGCCGTCGGCATCGTAGACGCTTTGATGGTCCAGGCCGAAGGCGTGGCCGGCTTCGTGGGAGATCGATTCGGCGACCATTCGGGCGTTGCCGCCGCCGAGGTTGTCCGAAAAGACAAACACGACGTGCGGCGTGGTCGCGTCCGCGAAAAGACCCGTATAGGAAATGCCGCCGTTGACGGCGCCGGTCCAGGCCCCGTCGCCGCCGATCGCGACCCGCAGGTCGGTGCTTTCGCTCAGGGTGATCGGATCAATCGTCGTGACGTTGATATTGAAGGGCGCGTAATCCTCGGCGACGCGCCGCCAAATCGCGATGATATTCAACACTTCCGCATTGCTGAAGGTGCTGGGATCGCCGTCGATGTCGTAGGCCGGGATTTCGATGTCGTGGAACGCGCCCCAGGCGGGCTCAGAATGGCCGTTGAAATCGAGATAGAGTTTCGCTGCCGCGCCTGGGTAACTCTCCAGAGCGGGAACTTCATGGGTTGTCGAGTGCGGAGGCGGGGTCGCCACCGGCGGATCGGAAGGCCCAGCAGGGCCGAATACCGGCAAATGCGGCTCGCCATGCCCGGCGTGCGGCACCCAGCGGCTTTCCAACCCCTCCAGCCAGGGTCGAAACCGGTATCGGCCTCGCGACTTTTCCCGCCGTTTGCCCATGGCGTATAGAAGCTCCAAAGACACCATCCCCCAGGTTATGACGCAACATCCAGGGGTTTAGTTTTTGCTTCCGCGCAAACTTTCCGACTTTTGATGATAATACACCGTACGGCCTAGTTCAACTAAAATCCGCCGTTCGGCTGGCAACGCATGCGTGACGGCTTCATTCTACCCAGGCCGGCAAGTGAGTATACGAAAAAACACCATCAAACAAATGGTAGTGGTACAGTCTGCTCGGATTGTGGTGCGGGCGTCCCGCCTGCACAGTGCAGCCAGCAATTCCCGGCAACAATTTGGAAAGACTACGCAAGATACCAGTAACTGGGAAAGCCAAGCTGCCAAAATGTCTTTGCCTTCGTTTTCAGCTTACCCAGTTTCCAGATAAATTCAGCCTGGCCGGTGTAGATGGGTGTAAATATGTTCTGGTCGTTTACGATAAGGTTGTTCAAAAACCCCTTAATTCCCAGCGTTTTTAGGGGTCCGGGAATTGCTGCAGTGCAGCCGAGACGGCCGCACCACAAAGTGTACACCTACCCGCAAGCGAGCTTACTTCTTCTCGGGCTGCTTGATCGGCACAATCATGACCTTGACCTTGGCTTCGATATCAAAGCCGAGGTTTAGGTTCACCTCATACAAGGCGCATTCCTTGATGACGCCTTCGAGCTTGACCATGTCTTCCTCGACCTTGAGGTTCTTGCCTTTGAGCGACTTCGAAATCTCCGGTGCGCCCACCGAGCCGTAGAGATGGCCTTCTTCGTTGGCGTTCGCTTCGATGGTGAGGTGGGGAACCTTGTTGATTTGCTCGGCCAGTGCCTTCAGATCGGCGATCTTGGCTTCGCGGGCTTGCTCGACGCGTTTCTTGTAGAGCGCCAGCAGTTTCAGATTGTGCTGCGTCGGCAGCGTGGCCAGTCCGTTGGGCAGCAGGTAATTGCGGCCATACCCGGCCTTCACCTCGACCACTTCGCCCTGTTTGCCCAGGTGCGCGACATCTTCGGTGAGCACCAGCTGCATGCCGCCGTGCTTGCCTTTGAGAACCTGATTGCGTTTGAGCGCGTTCATGAATTGATCCTGCAAACCTCACGTTGTGGGGCACGTTTCCAACGTGCCCGCGGATCGTCGAGGCACGTTGGAAACGTGCCCCACAGCCTAAAACGGAATCTCCCCTTCGCCGCGGCCCGGCGGAGGTGGCGGCATTTCAGTATCCGGCGGTGGCGCGTCGTAGCTGCCGCCGTCGTCCATCGGCGGGGCGGTGCTTCCTGTCGCCTGACGCCGCGGCGCCGAAATCGGCCGCGGCCCTTCGCCCTCGGGGCGTTTCTCCAAAAACTCAACCTTGTCGACAACGACCTTGATTTTCGAGCGTTTCTGGCCGTCCTGCGCGGTCCATTGATCCAGCTTCAAGTGCCCTTCGATGAATGCCTGGTGACCTTTGCGCAGGTACTGTTCGACCAGGTCGGCGGTCTTGCCGGTTTCACCGCGGTTGAACGCTTCCACGTCGAGAAAGACGGGATCGTCTTCCCATTGGCCTGTCTGCGGGTTCTTCTTGTGGTTGTTCACCGCGAAGCCGAGCTTCGCCACTTTGCCGCCGTTGGCGAACATGAACACCTCCGGATCGCGTGTCAGGCGGCCGATCAGCATTACCTTGTTGAGATTGGCCATAGATCCATCTCCCAAACGGCCGATTCAAGCCGCCGAGGCCTTCCAGACCTCTGCGGTTGCGCAGTGGGTAAGTCCTAGTCCTTGGGTGGTCGTGAGCGGCGCGGGCCGTCATCCCCGTTGATCGCAGGGACGGGTACGCCGCCGATATTGTCGTTCGGATCTTCCTGAATGTTGTGCAGGGCCACGGCGTGCTCGCCCTTGGCGATCGACAGCATTGTGTCCACCAGCTTCGGATCGATCCGCAGAATCATCTGCCGCATGACCATTTCGCTGAGCTTGCAGTCGCTCTCGATGCCGACCAGGCTCTTGCCTTCCGCCGAAAAATAGGTCAGGTAATACAGGCCTTTTTTCTGGTTGCCGATCTGGTACATCAGCCGCCGCTCGTCCCAGGGCCGGCTCACCAGCACCTCGGCGTTATTGCGCTCGAAGATCGTCCGCAATTGTCTGTCGGCGTTGGCAACGTCGCCGGCAACCTTGTTTGTGTCGAGCAAGAACATGCATTCATAGACTTTGGCGGGCATCCGGTGTTTTCCTCCACTACTCACCACTCAGAGCGTGTGAAAAAATGGGGACTGGCTCCGGCCATCCCTCGAAAAACCTTGCGAATTTGGAGACGAGGCCGGTGCCTGTCCCCATTTTTTCACACGCTCTCACCACTCACCCATTGTATTGATTCATGCAAGGCTCGATCCCCTGTCGAATCCACAGCATCACGCCCTGCACAGCTTGTGCAATCGCATCGGCGATCACCGGCTTTTCCGACGGGCGAAACCGACCCAGCACGAAATCAACCGCTGCGTCCTCCGGCGGCGCATCCACCCCAAGCCGCAACCGGGCGTAGGCCGTCGTGCCCAGATGGCTTTGGATGTCGCGCAGGCCGTTGTGCCCGCCGTGCGTCCCTTTCGGGCGAAACCGCAGCTTGCCCAAGGGGAGGTTGAAATCGTCGCACACCACCAGCAGGTCCGCATGCGCCAGCTGGTAAAAGTCAAACGTCTGCCGCACCGCCCGGCCGCTCAGGTTCATGAACGTTGCCGGCTTCTGCAGCAGCACCTTGTCGGCGCCCTCGTGCAATTCGGCCACCAGCGAATCGAACCGGCTTTGAAAACCATTTACTCCCGGTCCGGCGGCGAGCGCGTCGATCACCGCGTAACCAACATTGTGGCGCGTGCCGTCGTAACGCTTGCCGGGGTTGCCCAGGCCGACTACCAACTTCATGACGATTACTTCTTCTTTTCTTTTTCCGCCGGTTCCTCTTCCGCCTCCTCGGGCTTCTTGCGGCCGATCAATTCGGGCTCGGCGGACTCGGCAACGGGCGCCACCGCAGCGCCGACGACCGGGGCGACCTCTTCGATGACCTTCGGCACGCACTGCACGACGATCGCTTCCGCGTCGTTCAGCACCTTCACGCCTTCGGGCACCGTCAGATCTTTCACTTTGATCGCCTGCTCGAGCTGCAGCTCCGCGATGCTGACGCGGATCGATTCGGGAATGCTGATGGCGAGGCACTCCACCTTCAGGTTGTGCAGCGGCTGATTGATCGCGCCGCCGCCGGTGACGCCGGGCGCCGTGCCGCGCAGCTCGACGCGCACGTCCACCTGGATGCGCTCGTCCATCGAGACGCGGGCAAAATCGACGTGCAGAATGTCGTGCCCGAGCGGATCCCATTGCACGTCGCGAATCAGCGCCTTCTCCATCTTGTCGCCTTGCTTGACATCAACGAGCCGCACGCCGTGCCGCACCGCCTTGTAAAGCTCATCGCGCGACAGCGACAGCGGAATCGTAGCTTCCTTGTGTCCGTACAGCACCGCCGGAATCTTGCCGCCCCGGCGCAGCCGGCGGGCGTTGTGGGTGCCGTGTTCGGTGCGTTCCAGCGCCGTCAGAATCACTGCTTCGGCCATGACCTGCGTCTCCGCAAAAAACAAAAGGGAACACCGCCTGGTGTTCCATGGAGGATCGAATGCGAAAGGGTTATTATTCCGATCTGGGTAGGATGTTGCAAGAGGGGGCGAAAAAAAAACGTAGCCGACGCTGCTAGCGTCGGCTACGGCACTTTCTTCGCCGCTGCGACAATCGCCAGAAACTCCTCCGGCTTCAAACTGGCGCCGCCGATCAAGCCGCCGTCGATGTCCGGTTGGCAAAGCAGGCCGTCGGCCGTCTTGGGAGTCAGGCTGCCGCCGTATTGGATGACCAGGGCTTGCGCCGCCGCCGGGCCGCACAATTGGGCGACGCGTTTGCGAATCGTCACATGGGCCTGCTGAGCTTGCTCCGGCGTTGCGGTCCGCCCGGTGCCGATCGCCCAGACCGGCTCGTAGGCTATCACCATCTTCGCCAGCAACTCGGCGGTGATCTTTTCCAAGCCTGCGGTTATCTGCGTATCGAGCACCTGGTCGGTCTTGGCGCCGTCGCGCTCCGCCAAAGTTTCGCCGACGCACAGGATCACCTGCAAGCCGGCCGCCAAAGCCGCATGGGTCTTCTTGTTGATGCATGCATCCGCTTCGCCCATTTTGTGCCGGCGCTCGCTGTGGCCGAGGATGACGTAACGGCAGCCGGCATCGACGAGCATTTCCGGGCTGACTTCGCCGGTGAACGCGCCGGCCTTCTCGTGATAGCAATTCTGAGCGCCGAGGCCGACCGGAGAACCGGCAAGCGCCTGGCCGACGCGAAACAAATACGGGAAAGGCGGACAAACCGCGACGGTGACGCTAGTGTCGCCGCCGAGACCCTTGACGACCGCCGCCGCCAGCAGCTCGGCGCCGATCGCCGTCGTGTTCATCTTCCAGTTGCCGGCGATGAATTTCTTGCGCATGACCAATTCCATGGTGAGTGGTGAGTGGTGAGTGGTGCGGTACATGATTGTGGACTGGTTCTACCACTCACCACTCACCACTCACCACTCACCACTCACCACTCACCACTCACCACTCACCACTCACCACTCACCACTCACCACTCACCACTCACCACTCACCACTAAAACGTCTTCCCCATCACCTCCGCCAGTTTGCGCATCCGCTCCATGACCTCGGCGTAGCGCGACGGCAACAGTGCTTGCGGCCCATCCGAAAGCGCCTTCTCCGGACAACTGTGCACCTCGATATGCACGCCGTCCGCCCCCGCCGCCACCGCGGCATAGGCCATCGCCGGGATCAAATCGGGCCGACCCGTCGCATGGCTCGGATCGACGATGATCGGCAAATGGCTCAGCCCCTGCACGTTCGGCACGGCGCTCATGTCCAGCATGTTGCGCGTCGAATCCTCGAAAGTGCGCACGCCGCGCTCGCAAAGGACCAGATTCGGATTCCCTTCGGATAAGACGTATTCCGCCGACATGAGCAAGTCCTTCACCGTGGCGCTCATGCCGCGTTTGAGCAGCACCGGCTTCTTCGTCTGGCCGACTTCCTTGAGCAAATCGAAGTTCTGCATGTTGCGAGCGCCGATCTGGAACATGTCGGCGTAGCGCTCGACGAGCGGAATCTGCCGTGGGTCCATGACCTCGGTAACGACCGGCATCTCATGCTTCTGGCCCACGTCGCGCAGAATCTTGAGACCTTCTTCGCCCAAGCCCTGGAAGCTGTACGGACTGGTGCGCGGCTTGAAGGCACCGCCGCGCAGGATGTTCGCCCCGGCTTGCTTCACCTTGCCCGCGATGTCGTCGAGAATGTCGCGGCCTTCGACGGCGCACGGCCCGGCGATCATCGCCAGCGATCCGCCGCCGATCTTGACCTTGCCGACAATGACGACCGTGTCCTTCTTGGCGAATTCGCGGCTCGCCAGCTTGTACGGCTTCATGATCGGCAAAACTTGCTCGACACCGGCGATAGCGGCAAGCGGCTCGGCCTGCAGCTTGTTCTCGTCGCCGATGACGCCGATGATCGTGCGATGCTCGCCCTGGCTGAGGTGCGGCTTGAAACCGAGCTCCCTGATGCGCTCAAGGACGTGATTAATCTCGGCCTGTGTCGAATTGGGTTTGATGACGATGATCATGGTTTTGTTTGTTAGGGGGTCAGCAAGGAATCCAGGACCACGACGGGTAAGCCAGGAATCCTCGTGAACCCTGGATCGTTGGTGACAAACAGAACACAATTCGCCAAAAGTGCAGTGGCAGCATGGATAGCATCCGGCGTCCGCAAGCCCACAATGCCGGCGCGTAGCTCCGCGCTTCTTCTCAGGGATGGCCGGTCAATTGGCAACAGCTGAAACCTAGATTGAGCCAGCACTTGATCGTAGGCGGCAATCAAGACATGATCCCGCTGCCGCAGAGGCGCCACCAGGCACTCCAGCAAAGCAAGCGCGCTGCTCATCCCTTGCAGTTGCCCGCCATCCACTTGCTGCCATAAAGGCTGGAGCAGCGGCCAATACGTCGAATGAGTTTCAACGGCGTAAATGATCGCGCTGGCGTCAAAATACACCGGACCGGAAGTTGGCAGGATCAGCGATCCCACGAATTACGTTCCTCTTGCAGGTAACGATCTACTTCCATCGCTGATGGGAAGAGCCTATGCCCTTTCAGCCCGTCGATGATGTCCAAGATGCTCCGCTTCTCTTGCATTGCTTCGGGCAACTGCAACGTGACCTCAACGCACTCGCCGACCCGTAGTTGTGGGTCCACGATTTCGATCCGATTGCCAGGCAGCACTTGGGTGGAATGTCTCAGAGTAGTTTGCATTGGTCGCATCTCCCCACAGCCCATCTCTTATTCTACTCACACGGTTCCGCGATTGGATAGGAACCGAGAACTGCCAACTGTTCGCACTGCTTCTCAAGCGATTGCAGCGCCCGCTTCACCTTCGCGTCTTCCGCGTGTCCGTCGAAATCGACGAAAAAGATGTACTCTTGCTTGCCGGTCTTGGCGGGGAACGACTCGATCCAGGTCAGGTTCAACTTGTTCGATTTGAAAACGTCCAGTGCGTCCACCAAGGAGCCGGGGTTGTGCGGCACCTTGAACATGAGCGCGGTCTTGTCGGTCCCGGTGCGGTCGCATTCTTGCAGGCCGATGACGGCAAAGCGCGTTTCGTTGTGCGGGTAGTCCTCAATGTTGGTGTACAGCATGCGCAGGCTGTATTTGACCGCGGCTTGCCGGCTGGCGACGGCCGCGGCGCCGGGTTCCTGCGCCGCCAGCTGAGCCGCTACCGCCGTGCTCGACACATCCTTCAAATCGGCGTGCGGCAGATTCTTGCTCAGCCAATTGCGGCACTGCGCCAGCGCCTGCGGCTTGCTGTAAACGCGGCGAATCATCTCCTGTTCGCAGTTCGCCAAAAGATTGTGGTGAATCTTGAGGCGAACCTCCGCGCAAATCTTCAGCTGCGGCAGCCGCATGAACATGTCGAGCGTGTCCGTGACGCCGCCCTCGGTCGAATTCTCCAGCGGCACCACGCCGAAATCGACCTGGCCGCGATTGACGACCTCAAACACCGACGCAATGCTGCCGACGCGCATATACTCGATGGCCTGGCCAAAACGCTCGACGGCCGCCAAATGGCTGTAACTGTATTCAGGGCCAAGATATGCGACTTTGAGCATCTTTTGCAGTGCCCGCGAGCCGCTCATGATTTCCCGATAGATCGCCCGAATCGTCCCTTCGTCGAGCGGTCCCTTGTTGGATTCGAGGATGTTCTTGAAAACTTCCTCTTCTCGGCCTGGGGAAAAGACTTCGGCGCCGTACTCGGTCTTGATTTGGCCAATCTCGCCTGCCAGTTCAGCACGGGAATTGACGAGTTTCAGGATTTGCAGATCGAGCTTGTCGATGTTGGCCCGCAGACTCCTCATTTGAGCCAGCACTTTGGCCGGTATCGGCTGCTCGTTTTCATTTTTGCGCGCCATAAGTCGTTTCTCAGGGTGGGATTGTCGCGCGGATTCCCAAACAATCTAGCCAGCCCATCGGGTACCGTCAATCAACAAAGCGCACTTTCGAGGTACATTTTGCCGCAAAGGCGAGATTCCCAACCATGCGTCGAGTGCCGGTCGATGCCGGCTGTCAATTTGGCATGATGCCATGAATTGCCAGGGCCACCGCAACTCAAATTCTCGGGCATGGTTCACAAACGCACACAGGCATAGGTGATTTTCGAGACGACAGGATTTCGACACAGTTGGCACGCACTCAACTTCCTATCCCCTTGATCCATCCAATGTTACATCGAAAAAAATGTCGGCATCACATGACAGGCAAGTGTAGTCCCTACAGCGTTCACTCTGTCACCCAGAAATGACAAGAATTGAACCAGGCCAATTCTCGATCGCTATTCATGGCATAAGTCATTTGACATTAACAAGTTAAGCATTGGCATGTCTTAAGGCAATCACGGGCACGCCAATTGCTCGGAAACAGATTTTCGTTCCTTGCTGGCTTCGCGTCGGCTTATGGAATCTCAGGCTTTAGGGGGGTGTGTGCATATGATGAAACGAATACACCTAAACTGTCGACAAATCAGGCTTTCAAGAACAAGAATTCGTTTCATGCGAGTCGAAAAACGGGCATGGTTCAAAACCGGGTAACAATCATGTGTGTGTGTGGAGTGTCGGTGCATTGTGGCCTAGTCGCCAAATTTATTCGTCGCAAAGGGTTATCAATCCAATGGTTGCGGAAAGGAACCACGACTATGCCGACTAGGCCAAGTGGCCCAGTCAGGTGCGTAGTCGCTTGGCACCCGCAACCATTCGTTTTTGAACCACGCCGAAAAACGGAATACGTTTCGCACCGACAGTCCTTGCGACGATTGAAATCAAACCGCCTGAGATGTGCGATTTCGTCGTTGCCGTGCATCCATTTGTCCACGAACATGATCTAATTCCCGGAACAGAACCTATCGAAAGGAACCAAGCCATGGCGGAAGAAAAAATCATCGGCATCGACCTCGGCACCACGAACTCGGTGGTCGCGGTCATGGAAGGCGGCGAAATCAAGGTCATCGCCAACCAGGAAGGCCAGCGCCTCACGCCGAGCGTCGTCGCCTTCACCGACAAGGGCGAACGTCTCGTCGGCGATCCGGCCAAGCGGCAGGCGGTCACCAATTCGCGCCGCACCGTTTATTCGATCAAGCGCTTCATGGGCCGGCGCCATCTCGAAGTGGAATCCGAAGAGAAGATCGTCCCGTACAAGATCGTCGGCGGCGCGCAGGAACTCGTGAAAGTCGATATCGACGCCAAGCAGTTCACGCCGCCGGAAATCTCCGCGATGGTGTTGCGTAAGCTCAAGGAAGCGGCCGAGGCCTATTTGGGGCATCGTGTGAATAAGGCGGTCATCACTGTCCCGGCGTATTTCAACGACTCGCAACGCCAGGCGACCATCGACGCGGCGCAGATTGCCGGCTTCGAGACCGAATGGGAAATCGAAGGCAAGGACGGCAAGAAGAGCAAGCAGCGCATGCGCATCATTAACGAGCCGACGGCCGCTTCGCTTGCTTACGGCCTCGACAAAAAGAAGAACGAGAAGATCGCCGTCTTCGACCTGGGCGGCGGCACGTTTGACATTTCGATTCTCGACGTGGGCGACGGCGTATTCGAAGTCAAAGCGACCAACGGCGACACCCACTTGGGCGGCGACGACTTCGACCATGTGCTGATCGACCACGTGGCCGGCGAATTCCAGAAGCAGCACAAGATCGACTTGCGCACGGACCCCATGGCCCTGCAGCGACTCAAGGAAGCGTGCGAGCAGGCCAAGAAGGACCTGTCGCAGCAGACCACCACCGACATCAACTTGCCGTTCATCACCGCCGACGCCTCCGGCGCCAAGCACTTGCAGGTCACGATCACGCGCGCCAAGTTCGAGCAACTGGTGGCCCACCTGATCGAGCGCTGCAAGAACCCGGTGCTGACCGCCCTCAAGGACGCCAGCTACCAGCCGGCCGACATCGACGAAGTCGTCCTCGTCGGCGGCATGACGCGCATGCCGCGCGTGCAACAACTCGTCAAGGAAGTCTTCGGCAAGGAAGGCCACAAGGGCGTGAACCCGGACGAAGTGGTCGCCATCGGCGCCGCCATTCAAGGCGAGCAGTTGATGCTCGGCAGCAAGTCTGACGTGCTGTTGCTCGACGTGACGCCGCTGTCGCTGGGCATCGAAACCCTGGGCGGCGTGTTCACCAAGCTCATCGAGCGCAACACCACCATCCCCAAGACCGCCAAGGAGACCTTTTCGACCGCCGACGACAATCAAACCGCCGTCACGGTGCAGGTTTTTCAGGGCGAACGGCCGATGGCGCAGGACAACCGCCTGCTGGGCCGCTTCAACCTCGAAGGCATCGAACCGTCCGCGCGCGGCCTGCCGAAGATCGAAGTCACCTTCGACATCGACGCCAACGGCATTCTCAATGTCTCGGCCAAGGACACGAAGACTAGCAAGGAGGCGAAGATCCGCATCGAAAGCTCGAGCGGCCTGAGCAAGGACGATGTCGAAAAGATGAAGCGCGACGCCGAATCGCACGCCAGCGAGGACAAGCAGAAACGTGAGCTGGCCGATTTGCGGAACGAGGCCGACACCACGGTCTGGCAAATCGAAAAGCTGATGCTGGACAATGCCGCGAAACTCTCCGACGGCGACAAGGCCCCGGTGCAGTCGGCGATCGATAAGGTGAAGGAATCACTCAAAGGCAACGACGCGAGCGCGCTTCGCCAGGCCCTCAACAGCCTGCAAAGCGCCGCGCACGCCCTGTCCCAGCACGTCGGCCGCACCGGCGACGCCCAACCCGGCGCCGAAGCGCCTCCGCCCGGCGGCGACCGCAAGAAGGACGACGTCATCGACGCCGAATTCGAGGTGAAGAAGTAATTGCGATCTCAAGCCGCGGGATGAGCGCAGCGATTCCCGCGGGTCCGGTCCCCCGTAGTGCGGGCGCCTCGCCGGCACGAATGCAAAAGCCCGGCCGCAAGGCCGGGCTTTTCTTGACGACATATTCGAGATCTTCCGTAATCATTCTCAAACGACTAGAATGATCTCTCATGCGAACTCAAATCCCCGTGACAGAGTCGGACATTTTGGACGAAATCATCGCCTCCAACGATGCGCTGTTTTCGCCGACCGAAGCGCGTTCGTTCCTTAAGCTCCGATTCAAACGGACGGCCGTCGAACGCATCCGCAAGCTGCTGCGCAAGAACAATGCCGGCACCATTCGCGACCCGGAACGAATGGTCCTCGACAACTATTTGCGCGTCGGTCAGTTCTTGGATTTGCTCCACGCCAAGGCAAAACTATCTCTCGCCCACCGTGCAAAAGGCCGTTGACCCATGGCATCACTCCGCCGCCTGGTTTCGGCGCGGGCGCAAGGACGTTGCGAGTACTGCCGGATGCCACAGGCATGCACGTCGTTGCCGCATGAACTCGATCATATTCGCGCCAAGAAGCATCGCGGCGCCAAGAGCCTCGAAAATACGTGCTGGGCCTGCGCCAAATGCAACGGCGCGAAAGGCAGCGACGCCTCGGGGTTCGATCCCGAAACCGACCAACTCGTGCGTTTGTTCAACCCGCGATCCGACTCCTGGGATGAACATTTCGAGTGGGACGGCGCCGAGTTGGCCGGCAAGACGCCGGTGGGAAGGACAACCATCGAGCTTCTCAAGATCAATCGGGCTGATCGCCTCGAGCATCGGAGCTTGCTGATCGAAGCCCGGAAATTTGACCTGTCGTGATGTGCCCTTCTTCCACCGAGAACACTGTCCAAGTCACGCCGCAAACGTTTCATTCACCCGCCAGCGTTGGGCCCCGATTTCCGCCAGGTTTTGCCCCGGCCGCACTTCAATGACTTCGTCGCCCGGCTCGGCGCCGAAGTGTTCCATCAGCCCCGTTTCCAGGCTCAGTTCGCTCGGCAGGTCTTCCGCGAAAACCACGTAGACGTCCGCCTGGCTCATGGCCGCGGCGCCGAGCGCTTCGGCCAGATCGAGCCAGTCCTCGCGCGGCCAAACGGTGCCCGGGAACAAGCCGGCGAGCAATGCGGCGAACCGCTCGCCCAGCACCGGACGTGCCGGAAGGACATAGAAAGTGGACATACAGCGGCCGCCTTTCGGTGGAAACCTAGCTTCCCCATCGGCTGAAAAGCGCCGCCGTGATTGTTACAAGATAACGAGAATCCCCTGGTTCGCGCCCTTGCTTCCCGGAGCAGTCCGCACGGACGCCATAATCGTCAACGACGGCACAATCAGCCCATGCGAAACAGCCGCCGCGCGTTGGCCGTAGTGTGCTGTGCCAGCACTTCCGGACCAACTCCCAGCAGGCCCGCCAGACATGCCGCGGTGTGCACGACATGGGCCGGCTCGTTCCGCTGGCCGCGTACGGGGACGGGGGCGAGATACGGGCTATCAGTTTCGACCAGGACGCGGTCGAGCGGGATTTGAGCCGCTACATCACGCAGGTTCTGCGCACTTTTGTAAGTCAGCATGCCGGCGAACGAAATAAACAGCCCCATTTCGAGGCAAGCCTGCGCCGTCGCCAGATCGCCGGTGAACGAGTGCATGACGGCCCGGATCGGCGCGTGCCGATCGTACTCGGCCCGCAGCATGCGCACCGTGTCGGCCTCGGCCTGGCGGCAATGGATCACCACGGCATGATCGAGCCTGCGCGCCAATTCCAAGTGCCGCGCGAAATAGTCTTCCTGCTGCGCAAACGGCGTGTGATCCCAGTAGCGATCCAGGCCCGTTTCGCCAAGCGCGACCACCAGCGGTTGATCGGCCAGGCGCACCACTTCGTCCCAGGCGTCCGGCGCCGCTTCGGCCACATGATTGGGCTGAATGCCGACGGTGGCGCGCAGCATCGGATACTGTCGGGCCAGGCAGAGGCAGGCACGGCTCGAAGGCGCCGTCGTCGCAATGGTGATGACTTGGCTCACGCCGGCCGCCTGGGCACGCTGCAAAACGGCAGGCAGATCGGCGGCGAAGCGATCGTCATCCAGATGGGCATGCGTGTCGATGAGCATGGCAGCCGCCGTGGTCTTACGAAACGGCCAGCGCGGCATCGTGGGACGGGTTTCCTAACCCGTCGTGGCAGGACGGGTTAGGAAACCCGTCCCACGATGGTGAGCTAAGCCGGCGTTTGCAAAGCGCTGAGCTTCAGCAGATGGCTCTTCTTCAATTCCAAGAACGATTGGGCCAGCGCGCGGCCATCGTCCGGGGTCAAGGCGGCGCACGTTTTCTCCACGGCGGCGATGTGTTGCTGAGCATCTACAATCAAGCGGGGCACAAAGGCACGCGCGGCGATGAAATTGGAAGTCGTAAACGAAATCGGAAAGGCGCCGGGAAAGGTCAACGGCACGCGCTGCTTCGCCAACCAGCGGCCCAGCTTCGCCACGGCGTCGGCCTCGGCCCGGGCCATGGCGCGGATCGCGTCGCAGGCCCCCTGCTCGCCCGCTTTCGACCACGGATACGCCTCCGCGGCGTATTGCAAGAGCGATCGGCTTTCCGTACGCAGCAGCCCTTGCAGCATGGCGACCTGGGCAGGCTCCATTACCTGCCTCCTTTCGCCTGCTGCGCCGTTGCCGCCGCCGGCCGCTGGAAAGTCTCGGTCCCGTCGTCCAAGCTCACCTGCGCCAGCGTGTTCCAGAAAATGCCCAGCGCCAGCACCACCACCGCCAGCACCGCGACATAGCCGTTCTGCAGCGGCGGCGTCACCAGCGGCGCCACGGGCACGCCTTCCACCTCTTCCAGCGGCTTGTCGATGATCATGACCTTGAGCACTTTCACATAGTAAATCAGGCTCAGCACCGTGTTCAGACCGGCGATGACCAGCAGTGAATACAGCGTGTAAGAAAGGCTTAGCTGGCCGGCGACCTGGTACGCGTCGGCCGTTTGGTACAAGACGTAGAAGATCTGGAACTTCGCCGCGAATCCCCCCAAGGGCGGAAGTCCAAGCAAACTCAACAGAAACACGCCCAGCGTAATCACCATCACGGGGGAGCGCTGCACGAGGCCGCGGAAGCTGCTCAGGTCTTCCGAACCGGTCGCGTTGCGCAAGAACGCGACCACGGCGAAAGCGCCCAAATTCATCACCAGATACACGGTCAGGTAGAAGAGCACCGCGCCGGCGCCTTCTCGGGTGAGCGTCGCCAGGCCCATCATCATGAAGCCGGCATGGGCGATGGTCGAATAGGCCAGCAGTCGTTTCAGATTGGTCTGGTTGTACGCCGCGAGATTGCCGAAAGTCGTGGTCAGCGCCGCGAAAAACGCCAGCGCGGGCACCATGAATCGGGCCATGTCGCCCAGTCCCAGCGCGATGCGGGCCAACAGCGCCAAGGCGGCGCCCTTGGAAGCGACCGACAAGAACGCCGCCACTTCCGCCGCTGCCCCTTCGAATACATCCGGACACCAGAAATGGAACGGCACCGCCGCCAGTTTGAACGCGACGCCGACCAGGATGAACAGCAAACCCATCAACACCAAGGGATCGAGCGCACCCGTCGACAGGAAGGTGAGCACGTCGGGCAGATATCCGGTGCCGAACTTGCCGGCCAGCAAGCTGATGCCGTAGAGCATGACGCCCGCTGCGCCGCCACCGTAGACGACGTACTTGAGCGCCGCCTCGCTGGACTGGCGTTTGCCCTTGAGAAATCCCGCCAGCGCATAGCTGGGCACGCTCGCCATTTCGATGCCCATGAACACCATGAGCAGATGATTGGCCGACGCCATGATCGACATGCCGACCACGGAACCCAAAAGCAAACAAAAGAAATCAGCCGAGTCTTCTTTGTCGGGAATGCGCGACAAGAGCGCCAGCAAGATTACCAGCGCGGTGAAGGTGAACAGGAACAACTTGATGAAGATGCTGAAACGATCGAAAACGAGCATGCCGCCGAAGAGATTTACGCCGTATTGCATCGGCACCAGCTGATCTTGCAAAGGCGGCACGAAGTCGTGCTGAAAGAAATGCCATTGCGAGCAGCTATCGCCCAGCGCGCCCAGCGCGAACACCAGCGCCGCCCAACCCATGTGCGTCCGGTCGAAAGCGCGAAACAGACGGCCAAGAAGCATCAGCACGATGCCGGCGCACAGGATCAACTCCGGGAAGAAGGCACGCAGATCGCGGCCCAAACCCAGCGCCCCTGTCAGTTGCTCAAGAACCTTCTCGGTCATGAAATTCCACGTCCCAAGTTCATTTAGCCGGCGCGCTTGCTCGCCGAGGGCGCCATCCCGCGCGGCGAGCAAGCGCGCCGGCTAAATGATCAAACGATGTTCTCGATTCATCGCGTTATCTGCACCAGCGAATCGACCAGCCCGGTCACGTGCGGCTCCATCCAGTTGAGAATCAACTGCTGCGGCAAGACGCCTAGCGCTACTGCCAGCACCACCAGCGGGATGATGCACAACAACTCACGCGTGGTGATGTCCTTGTAGTCCTTGTAGGCCGGATTGGTGCCCAAAAAGACGCGCTGCAGCGTCCACAGGATATAAGCCGCGGTGATGACGACGGTCAGCGCCGCCAGCACGGCATACACCTTGCCGATATTCTCCATGCCGGGCGCGGTAAAGCTCCACGTCGACAAGACGACCATGAACTCGCCGACGAACCCGCACAGCCCCGGCAAACCCAGCGCGGCAAAGAAAATGATCGCGCTGATCCCACTGTACAGCGGCATCGGCTCGAACAACCCGCGGAAGTTGTCGAGGTTGCGATGGTGGGCCCGATCGTAAATCACGCCGACCAGGAAGAACATGCCGGCCGAGCTGATGCCGTGGGCGATCATCTGGTACATCGCCCCGTTCATGCCCCACGCCCAGCTTTGCGGATCGGCGGTCTGCCAGACGGCGATGCCGAGGATCACGTAACCCATGTGGCTGATCGAACTGTAGGCGACGAGCTTCTTGAAATCCGTTTGCGCCATGGCCGCGAAGGCGCCGTACACGATGTTGATCATGGCGATGGCGCCGATGATCCAGGCAAGCTGCTGCCCCGCCCACGGGCAAATCGGGTAGGCAATGCGCAGGATGCCGTAACCGCCCAATTTCAGCAGAATCCCGGCGAGGATCATGCTGATCGGCGTCGGCGCCTCAACGTGCGCATCGGGTAACCACGTATGGAACGGGAAGATCGGCACCTTGATCGCGAAGCCGACGAACAAGAAAATGAACATGATGTACTGGAACGTCGGCGCGAAGAACACCTGGTCGCGCAGCCGCTTGGCCACGTCTTCGACCGGTTGATTCGCTCGCGCTGCGATTTTCTGCGCCACGTCGAGCTTGGCCGCGTCGTCCTTGGCGTTGAGGTAATCGAGCGCGCCGCGTCCCGCGTTGGACAGGGTCACCAAATCAAAGGTATGTACGGCGGCCCTACTGCTGCCCCGCCTGGTCTCCGCAAAGTCGCGCACGTCCGTAAAGTAAAAGCCCAAGAGCGCGATCAAAATGAACACGCTGCCGAACAACGTGTACAGGAAGAACTTGATCGCCGCATATTCGCGGCGCGGTCCGCCCCAGACGCCGATGAGGAAGTACATCGGCAACAGCATCACTTCCCAGAAGATGTAAAAGAGGAAGAAGTCGAGCGCCAGGAACGTGCCGATGACGCCCGTTTCCAAAAGCAGGAACAGCGCGCAATATCCCTTCACGTGCTTTTCGATGCCCCAGCTTGCGATCATCGACAGGAACGTGATCACCGTCGTCAAGAGGATCAGCGCCATGCTGATGCCGTCCACGCCGATGAAGTAGTCGATATTGAAGCGTGAAATCCACGGGAAGCGCGACACCAAGTCGCCGCTTTCGCGCGCATTGGCGGCGCCGGCCCGCTTGTTCATCTCCTGCACTCGATCCTTGAGCGTGGTCTTGGCGGCTTTGTCCTTGTTCGACGAATCGAAGTCCATCATGCGCTGATAGTCGATGAACAAAAACAGGCTGATGACCAGCGTGAACGCCGTGCCCAACAGCGTCCACCAGCGCATGTACTCCTCGGTCCCCTTCGGGAAAAAGAGCAGGACAAGCGCAAACAAGCTCGGCAAGAAGATGCAGAGCGACATCCAAATCAAATCGAGTTCAGCCATGGGAATGCCCACTCGTAACCCCCAGGGCTCGAAGACTCGCCCTGGGGCTTGCATTTACCACTCACCACTCACCACTTACTTTCCTGCTCCCGACGCCGCGCCCAGCAGCGCCGCTAGCACAATCCAAATACCCACGGCCGCCAGCGCCAGGAACAGAATGTAGGTGCGCAAATACCCCGTCTGGACGTTGCGCAGCCAGGCGCCGACGCTCCAGGACACACGGGCGATCAGGTTGGCCAAACCATCGACAATGCCCAGATCGAAACGCCCGCTCCCCTTCGCCGTGCGCACACCGAGCCGGGCCACGCCGTGGATGATGCCGTCGATCACTTTGAGATCGAAGTTCTTGCACCAGCCCGCGACGATCAATCCGGGCCGCACCAGCATAGCGCTGTATAACTCGTCAAAATACCACTTGTTCGTCAGGAAGCGATGCAGTCCGGGGAACTGTTCCTTCGCTTCGGCGGGGTCAAGAACACCCCAATAGTAAATGACAAACGCGAACGCCATGCCGACCACGACCATGCCCAGCGCCAACAGCCCGGCCATATGATGGACTTCTTGCGTCAGGTTCCACGGCATGTGCGCATGACCGGAGAAATCGGCCATCACCGATCCCGGCTGCGCGTGGTGCATTTGTTGCTCCAACCAGCTCGCCTCCGGATCGGAAATCGGCCAGCCCCAGCCCACGCCCACGCTGAAAATCGCCAGCAGTATCAGCGGCACAGTCATCAGCCAGGGCGATTCCGTGGCGTGTTCATGGACATGCGCGTCGCGCGGCTTGCCGGCGAAGGTCATGAACCACATGCGGAACATGTAGAACGTCGTGATGCCCGCGGTGACGAGCGGCAACAGGAACAACAGCAAATGTTCCTTGTACGCCAGGCCGAAGCCCATCGCGCTGGCGACGACGGCGTCCTTGCTGTACCAACCGCTGAAGAGCGGAATGCCGCAAATAGCGAGCACGCCCATCAGCATCGTGAGCGCGGTGATCTTCATCTTGGGATACAGGCCGCCCATCTTCTGCATGTCTTGCTGATGGTGGCAGCCGTAAATCACGCTGCCGGAGGCGAGGAACATGAGCGCCTTGAAGAACGCATGGGTAATCAGGTGGAAAAGCCCGGCCGCCCAGCCGCCCACGCCCAGGCCGAGCATCATGTAGCCGAGCTGGCTGACCGTCGAATAGGCGAGCACCTTTTTGATGTCGGTCATGACGACGGCGATGGACGCGGCCACGAACAGCGTGATGCCGCCGACATACGCAATCGTCAAAAGCACTTCCGGCGTGAACAGGGGATAAGCCCGGCCGACGAGATAGACGCCCGCAGCCACCATGGTCGCCGCGTGGATGAGGGCGCTGACCGGCGTCGGGCCTTCCATGGCGTCGGGCAACCAGACGTGCAGCGGGAATTGCGCCGACTTGCCGACGCAGCCGAGGAAGACGCCAAGCCCGGCGAGGACGAGCAGCCAGTAGGGCATGTAGCCATACTGCGCCGCCGTCGGATGTTCGTAAGCGCGAATCGTCGATCCCGGTCCCTGATAGTGGAAATGACCAAGCTGCCGTGGAAACAGCACAGCATACTCGCCTGTCTGGCCGCGCGGTTTCACCGCCAATCGTGTGCCCGCGCCGATTTGCTCCGGGTCCTTGTCGGCGCTCATGATCGAGTGAGCCTCGCGAATCGCAACATGCGCATCACGCGCCGGCGTCCGCAGCCGGGCGAACATCTCCTGAAAGTTCAGCGTGCCCAACGACGTCCACAGAATCAACAGGCCGATGATGAACCCCGCGTCGCCGATGCGGTTGGTGATGAACGCCTTGTTCGCCGCATTGGAGGCGCTGGTCCGCTCGTGGTAGAAACCGATCAGCAAGTACGAACAAATGCCGACGAGTTCCCAGCTCAAGAAGATCTGAAACAAGTTATCGGCCAGAACCAAGTTGAGCATCGAGAAGCTGAACAGCGCCATGAACAGGAAGAAACGCCCGAACCGGCCGCGGCGGTGTAAGTGGCCACCCCCCGCTGCCCCCTCTTCGGAAGGGGGGGATGGGGGGGTATGGACTTCGTGGTCCTCGACCGTCGTTTGCAATTCCTCGCTCATGTAGCCGATCGAGAAGAGATGGATGAGCGAGCCGACGAAGGTGACCATGACGAACATGATCGCGGACAGATGGTCGATTCGATAACCGATCGTCAGCGCGGTGCCGTGCGCCAGGTCTTTGACGTGAGACGGTGCCTTGTTGGCCATGTAGTAGGAAAGATTGGCCCAGATAATGTGATCCGACCAACGCTTCTCAAAATCCTCTTCAAGTTCATGATTCTCATGTTCGAGCTTCTCGATTTTCGATTGGCCGCCATGTTCGTCGTCGCGTCCTTTGGCGTGCTCGTCTTTGTCATGCTTGACTTTCGCCTCGTGTTTGTCTTTGCCGTCGCCCTGCTCCTTCTCGGCCTCTGCGGCCTTTTGATTTTGCTCTTGCGTTTCGAGTTGGCGAATGACTTTCTCGTTCGCGTCGACCTTGGCGTGCATGGCGCCGTGTTCGCTCAAGAACATTACGAAGCCGACGATGCACAAAACGCAGGCGACCGTGATGGCCGCGGTGGCGACCCAGGCCGGGCCGCGCCCTGTGACTTCGCCGCCGAGCAATTGATAGACTTGATCGCTGAGGCCGCCTTCGGTCCTGCGCGAGCGCAGAAAACTGCGTGCAGCGCCGGCGAGCAGCAGCAGCGTGAACGCCGCCAGAGGCAGCAGCGTCGCCGCTACAAAGAGCAAACCGGGATGTTCGCCGAAATCGAACACGACGATCCTCTTATCGGATAATGCGTAGCCGAAGTCGCCAGACTTCGGGCCAACCGGAACTCTGGCGAGTTCCGCTACCCATCAAGCCATCGGTTGACAGAGCATTGGTTACTAACCCTTCAACTCCTCGGCCGTATCGACGTCCACGGTCATGTGGTTGTTGTAAAAATTCAAAACGATCGCCAGCGCGACCGCTGCCTCGCCCGCCGCCAGCACGATCACCATGAGCGAGAAAACCATGCCTTCAATCTCGAAAACCGGATTGAACCGCGCAAAGGCGACAAGATTGATATTAGCTCCGTTCAGCACCAATTCGACGCCGATGAGCACACCGATGGCATTGCGCTTGGTGGCCATGCACACCACGCCGCACACGAACAGCAAGGCGCCCAGCATCAAATACGGTTGCAGGCCGACTTCTTCGTTCATGACGATGCCCCCCTGCGGCGTTTCGCTCGCGCCAGGTACGCCGCCCCGATCAGCACCACGAGCAAATGCACCGACACGATTTCGAACGGCAACAAATACGAAGCACGCACCACGCGCGGTGCGCCGTCAGGCCGTTCAATGTGCGGCGGTCCCACGGGTACGCCGAGAAAGCCCTCGCCGATGACCGCGCTGTAAGGGGCCGTCGCCGCGTCGTTGTTGTTGAGATTGGTCGTCTGCATGGCCTTGTCGACAAGGTCCGTGTCGGCCGTGTCGGGAGACGGGGGCCGCCGCAGACCGCTTTGGGGCAAGGACATGACGCCCAATACCAGCACCACCAGCAGCACCAGCCCGACCGTCGCGGAAATCGCCCATTCGGCGCTGCTGGTCTTCATCGAGATGAAGGGCCCCTGCGCCGTCAGCATCACGCCGAATACGACCAAGACCAGCGTGCCGCCCACGTAAACCAGAAGCTGGGTCGCGCCGACCAGATCGGCACCGAGCAGGAAGAAGATGGCCGAAGTGCCGGTAAGCGTGAACAACAACCAGGTGGCGGCGCGGACGATGTTGTGCGTCACCACCGTGGCGATGGCGCACAACCCGGTCACCCCGGCGATCACGTAGAAGAGGAATGATTCCATGAACAACACCTTGGTAGGTTAGGTTTCCAACCTGACCGATTGACGGTCAGGTTGGAAACCTAACCTACGGCGTCTGCTTCGCCCCTTGATATCCCGGCAACCCCGTCGTCCGCCACATGCCCGGCATGCCCTCACCCGGCTTGCTGCTGGCGAACGTGACGATCGTTCTGAGGAACCACGCCAGCCCCAGTATGCTCAGTCCGAATATCAGCCAACGGCACACGTCGTTCAGCCAAAACGGCAAAAGCAATTGCCACAAGCTCACGCCCATCAGCAGCACGCAACTGATCGGCACCAAGTATTTCAAGCACGTCATCATGACCTGATCGATGCGCAGCCGCGGCAACGTCCAGCGCACCCACATCATGATGAACACCAGAAACCAGCACTTGAAGATGAAGACGATCACGTTGATCGTGTTGCCGAAGCCCATGCCCAGGTCCACGATCGTGCCGCCGATCGTGAACTGCAATGTCTCGAAGCCGCCGAACAGGGTGGCGAATTCGACCGGCAGTCCGGTGCTCCAGCCGCCCAGGAACATCATGCTGGCAATGCCGCTGACCGCAACCATGCTGCCATACTCGGCCATGAAGATCGCCAGCCAGCGAAAGCCGGAGTATTCGGTGTGAAAACCGGCGACGAGTTCGCTTTCCGCCTCGGCCAAGTCGAACGGGGCCCGCTTGCAGCTCGCCATCGCGCAGGTGAAGTAAGTCCAAAAGGCGCCGAAGGTGAACGGATCGTGAAACACATACCAGTTCCACAAGCCGCCGCTTTGTTGGATCGCGATCTGACTCAGGTTCATGCTGCCGGCGACCACGACCGGCACGATCACGCACAGCGCCATCGGAATCTCGTAGCTGACCATTTGCGCCGCTTCACGCATGCCGCCGAACAGCGACCACTTGCTGCCGGAGCCGTAACCGATCAGGATGATGCCGAAGACTTCGCTTGACATGGCCGCGAGCATGAAGAACACGGCGACGTTCATATCCATCGCGACCACGCCCAGGCCGAACGGCAGCGCGAGGAACCCCATGAATGAGCCAACGAGAGCGATGTATGGACCGATGCGAAACAGCATGTGGTCGGCGGCGTCGGGAATGATGTCTTCTTTGATGAGCAGTTTCATGCCGTCGGCCAGCGTTTGCAGCCAGCCGAACTTGCCGCCGACGCGCGTGGGGCCGAGGCGATCCTGGATGCGGCCGGCGACCTTGCGTTCCAGCCACACGGAAAAAATGGCCGAGACGAGCATGAAGCCAATCAACGCGCCGGCCGCGATCACGGCCAGCGCCACGAACCAAACGAAACTCGTGTCGGCAAAGAGGGGGGAAGCCACGAGTCCAGGCTCCTGGGACGCACGCACTGGTCACGAGTCGCAACGGGCGTTACTTTATGGGGGAACGCGGCGGGCGGCAACCCGGTGGAAGAGTGAGTGGTGAGTGAGTGGTGAGTGGTGAGTGCGCTGTTGACTGGAACCCCCGGCAGCACTAATGTTGCTGTTAGATCAGACTTTTTCTCGGGGAGCGGATCTCGGAGGGTTCTGGCTATGTCCATGGTCATTTCGTTTCCACTCCGGGAAGATCGTCTCCGCGCCATCGACATCCTTGCCGATGCCGAAGAAACATACCACGGCGTCCCGCGTCGTTGTTACCTTGTCTCCGACGCGGCCGTGAAGCTGCTCAGGAGCGAAGGTGTGCAATTTGAAGTTGTGGGAGGAACAGACAAGGAGACCCTCCATGCCGCGGGTTCGTGATTTCAGTCCGGCGGCTCTCCAAGAGCACGTTTCCTCAAAGCTGCGTGTCGGCTGGGCGTCCAAAACAGGATTCGAAGGACCGGCCTGGCAGTTTGTCATTTTTCTTCCGCGTTGGGTGCTAACTTTCGAAGGGCGAGGTGCGATCAGCACAGCAGACGATGAAACGCAGTTGGAGGATCACTTCGGCGGGTACACGGTCGCTCCCTCCTACTACCAAGGCATCGGGCGCCGCGGCAGCGCTTCCGAGACCAATAAGCATCGCCTCATCACTGTGCTCGCCTCCCGCTGGCGCGGCACTTGGCGGTATTTCAAAACGCTGCGCCGTGAATTGGAAGAATGTACCGGCGAGGAACAAGTCCTTATCCTGCACCAGCCGCTTTGGATCGTTTGATAGTACGTTTGCATCTGTGGAGTTGCTATCGAGAAAGGGCCGATGCGTTTCAATAATCCATCATGTGTCTCTATTCTGTTGTCACGCCGACAACCCGCACATTTGCCGCGCGACCAGCGTCTGCCGCTGATCTATCGACTGAACCTGGACGCTACGGCTGAGCGCGTTTCCAACGACCCGCTGGGCCGCGATGCGGAAACCGCGGCCCTGGAAGCGGTGTTGTTGGTCGCCGACGAGCCGCTGCCGACCCGACGTTTGGCCCAAGCCGCGGGGCTGCCCGATACCGCCGCCGTCCGCCGGTTGCTCAAGAAATTGCAAAGCCTTTACGATCAAGACGGCACCGCGTTTCAAATCGAAGAAATCGCCGGCGGCTTTCAGCTGCTGACCCGCGCCGATTACCATCGCTGGCTCGCTTACCTGCGCCGCGGCGGCCACGACCTGCGCCTCACCGGCCCGGCCCGCGAAATCCTCGCCATCGTCGCCTACCGCCAACCGATCATGCGCGCCGCCATCGAGAGCATCCGCGGCGTCAACTGCGCGGAGACGCTGCGCCTGCTCATGGAAAAGGGCCTCATCAAGATCGCTGGCCGCGACGACTCGTTGGGCCGCCCGGTCCTGTACGGCACCACGAAGAAGTTCCTGCAAGTGTTCGGCCTCAAGAGCATCAAGGACCTGCCACGTAAGCAGCCGCCAAGCCGCGGGATGAGCGCAGCGAATCCCGCGGGGCCGAACTAGGCGATCTATTGCTGCGATTGCCAAGGTGCGGCAATGTTCAGGTGGTTCCGCGACCTCTTCCGCGCATATGTTGGCGCCGTGCTGGCGCTTCAAATCCTCGTTCTCGTCGTTTTTTTGCCCGCCTTCGCCGTTTGGACATTCGTGTCCTTCCTGCACGCCGGGGAATTCGGCGACGCGGCCACGGCGCTGATTATGATCTCCATCGCCGGTGCGGTTGTTTCCTTGGTCCTCTGGGTGCGCTATGACGTCAATGAAGCGAGTCGACGGCGCGAACAACGGCGCAAGAAGCGCGGCGCGGCGACCGAGAATGCAAATATCCCGGCAAGCAGCGCTGACGGCGAAGTCGTAACCGTCCAAGAGCCGCCTTCGGAGCAGATTCGCCCGACACCAGGACAATAGGACAATAGGGACAATAATGGGATTCATTCGGAACCGATCGATTGGCTCACGGAAGTCAAAAAGTGGCCGCTTGTCGTAAACTACTTCCGAAGCATTAGTTGCGTCAACAGCAAGGAATCCGCCCGAAATTTCATTCGCCGTTGTGGGTGTGTACCGAACGCAAATGAATGAATTGACGCCACGTTATTGACCCTTACTGGCCGGAAAGACCTCCTCCAACGCCACTTCCCACTGTCCCAACCCCAAATTGACCACCGCGAGATTCTTCTTCACGTCAATCCGCACGATCCGGCCCTGCTTGTCGTACTTCGGCACGTGCACGGCATCGCCCGGCTGTAGCCGTGCCCGCGCCGCCCGCAACGCCTCCGCCTCCTTGGCCTGCCGTTCCATTTGAGCCATCTTCTGCTCGTACTCGGCACGCTGTTGTGCGGCCGCATGTTCGGCGAGCAATGCTTGTTCCCGCGCCTTCTCCGCCTCCTCACGCTTCTTCTGCAGAGGGACCAGATGCGCCGACTTGCGTTGCCGCCGCCGCAGATAGCGCCGGGCCCGCTTGAGCAAATCAGGCGGCAAGTTCAGGCGTCGCGCAATCTTCAGCGCGTTGCTCATGCCGAACTGGCCGATCAACAGGCGATAGGTCGGTTGCAACGTCTCGGCGTTGAACTCGACCGCGGCGTTTTCGGCTCGATCGTTGTGAAACGCGTATGTCTTCAGGTCGCCGAGGTGCGTGGTGACCAAGGCCCGGCAACCGAGACGATCCAGCTCATCGAGAATTGCGCGCCCCAGCGCCGCTCCTTCGACCGGATCGGTGCCCGCGCCCAACTCGTCGAGCAGCACCAGGCTCTGCGCGTCGGCTGTTTTGAGAATGTGTGCGACTCGGGTGATGTGCGAGCTGAAGGTGCTCAGCGATTGCTCCAGGCTCTGCTCATCGCCGATGTCCGCGAGCACGTGATGAAACACGGGCACGTGGCTCCCCTGCCCCGCCGGAATGTGCATGCCCGCCTGCGCCATCAAGCACAACAGACCCGTCGTCTTGAGCGTAACGGTCTTGCCTCCCGTGTTGGGTCCGGTGATGATGAGCAGATTGAAATGTTGCCCCAAGCGCACATCAATGGGAATAGCTTGCCGTTTGGCGCCCTCAGGATCCTCGCGAAATATCCGTTCCAGCAGCGGATGCCGCGCCGCGCGCAACCATAAACGCCCCTCGGTATTGATATCCGGACACTCCATGCGCAACTCGCGGGCAAACTTCGCCTTGGCCGTCACATAATCGAGCCGGGCCAGCGCATCGATGGCGTACGTCAAGGGGCGCGACACACGCCCGATTTCGCCGCTCAGGCGGCGCAGCACTTTGTTGGTTTCGCGCGTCTCGTCGCTTTTCAGCACGACGCGCTCGGCGCCGAGTCCCGCAATCTCCGCCGGTTCGATGAACGCCGTCTCGCCGGTGCTGCTGGTGCGGTGAATCATGCCCGGCACCAAATGCCGGTAGTTGATCGCGACCGGCAGCACATAATGGTCGCCGCTGATCGTGGCATGATCGTAGCGCAGGGCTTTGCGCACTTCCAAGTCGCGCAACAGATGCTTCAGGCGCTGCTGAATCTTCTCGTCGAGGTCGTCGATCTTGATCCGCACTTGTGCGAGATCGGGGCTGGCCATGCTGAGCACGTGGCCGCGGCTATCGATGCAGCCCGCGATGGATTTGGCGACCAGGCCGAGGTCGTCGACCGGACCGAGCAAATTGATGACACGCGCAAACTGCGATCCCAAGCGCATGCGGAAGCGGTACATGTGACCGGTGGCATTGAGCACGGCCGCGACTTCCAAAAGCTGTTCGGTCGTCAGCATCGCTCCGATCGCTGCCCGCCGCGCCAGGAGCCGCACGTCGCTCAACCCCGCCAGCGGCGGCGACAGCCCTTCGCCGAGCACCTGGACCATTTCCGACACGAGCGCCAGTTCGGCACGAATCGCGTCGGCGTCGGCGCTGGGCGCCGCCTGTTGGGCCAGGTCTTTGCCCAGTGTGCAGAACGCATAGCCCGCAACCAGGTCGCGCACTTTGGCGAATTCCAGGAGTTCCAGAGTGTGGGCGTCCATCATGCGACCATCGCACCAGAATGCGGAGTGGGTCTTCGAACCCGGAAAGTTCTTTCCAGCACACGCCCACATTCTATAGTCCTACTTCCGGCGCTGCTTGGTAGAATGAAATCCGTCGGCAAATCATGAAGGAGGTTCGAAATGTCCGCCAAAAAGAACGGTCTGGTTCCTTTCAGCGAAATCGGCAAGAACGCGACCATCAAGGAAATCGTCGCCGCAGCCCGCAAGTTCATGACTCCCGAAGAACTGCGCGATTTTACGCGCGTCAAGAAGGAAGTAAGAAACGGCATACCAATCTTGCGCGTCCGCAAAGGCGCGACCATGAAGGAGATTTATGCCGCGGCTCGGAAGAATTTTACGGCTTACGACTTGCAGAAATTCACACGCGATGAGCCGATGGTGCCGGCGGAACAGGTGCTTGCCGAAATGGAGGAGATTCACCGGCGTACTCTTCGAACTCTCAAGAAACGAACTGGCAAGGTTCGCAGGAAAGCGACTTGATCATGGCGTCCGGAGAATTCAAGAAGCCCTACGCGGTGCATGCTTCCGGCGTCATCAAGAGGCGGATCGTCGCCCTGCAAGAACAGGCGACACTCGAGGGACGCGGCACAGCGGCGCTTGCTGCGTACCGGCAGATTCTTCAGCGCCTCCGGACAGACCCGCTGCAATTCGGCGAACCACAATATCCGCTTGTGAACATGCGCTTGCAAGTTCGCAAGTGTTCGGTGCGACCGTTTGTCGTTCACTTCGCGGTGGGCGAAGAATATCAAATCGTCTTTATCAAAGAGGTTCATCTGCTTGGTCCACCCGACGCGTGAAGCGTATTGTGCCGGTTTTTCATTGCGAACGCACGCGCCGCCTTGTAGGTTAGGTTTCCAACCTGACCGTGGGCGAATCCAAACCTGGTCGGGTTGAAAACCCAACCCACGCCGGAGCCTCCCATGCGCCGCTCGCTGACTCTGCTCGCCTTGTTGCTCGCCGCCCCCGCCCTCCATGCCCAAGAAATCCCCAAACTGAAATTCAACGAAGTAGGCCAGATCGCCCCCGGCGTTTTCTTCCGCTACTCGCAGATCAGCGCCACCGACAAGTCGCTCCCGTTCGGCGGCAGCAACAATATCTGGATCGTCTTCGAAGACTACGTTCTCGTGTTCGACGCCAACTTCCCCAAGGAAGCCGGCGACGTCATCGAGGCGATCAAGAAGACCACCGACAAGCCGATCCGCTATGTCCTCGATTCGCACCATCACGGCGATCACGCCTACGGCAACGCGGTCTTTGCCAAGGCCGGCGCGACCGTGGTCGCGCAAACACGATGCGGCCAACTGTTGCGCATCAACGGCCCCAAGGAATTCGCCGACGCCGGCAAGGGCAAGGGCGGCCGCAAAGACATTGCCGACAGCTTCCTCAAGGTGCCCGATTTGATGTTCGACGAGAAACTTGTTTTCGATGACGGCAAAGGCCAGCGCGCGGAGATGCTCTTCCTGGGCCACGCCCACACCGCCGGCGATGCCTTCTTGTATCTGCCCAAGCACAAGATTCTCTGCACCGGCGATGCCTGCACGAACGGCCCATTCAACTACACCGGCCATGCCGATGTTGCCTCGTGGATTCGCGTGCTCGACAAGGCCCAGCAGCTCGATGTCAAGATCGTCTGCCCGGGCCACGGCCCGCTCGCCGGCAAAGATGTTCTCGCCAAACAACAACGCTATTTCCGCGAGTTGCGCGAACAGGTTGCCAAGGGCATCGCGGCCGGCAAGGAGTTTGAGGACATCCTCAAGGACATCGATATGCCCTGGCACAAACTCTGGACGGAGATCGAGGCCAACACCCGCCGCGATGAAACCCGGCACGTCTATGACGAACTCACCGGCCGCGTGACGCCGGCCGATTTGGTTGAAGATTTCGGCGTCTATGAAGGCCCGTCGCCGACGAAAGAGACGGCCGGCTGGACCAAGCCCAGGCGGATCGTGGTTCCCGCGCTGATGCCGGCGAAGTTGCAAGAATTGAAGATCATCGCTCCCGACATTTTGTTCGTGCCGGTGAAAGACGCCGCCGAGGCCGCACGGGAGGCCGGCGAAGCGGACGCGGTCCTCGGCTTTTGCACGGCCGACATCGTCATGGCGAATCCGAAACTGCGCTGGATTCAGGTGGCGCATGCCGGCGTCGAGAAAGACCTGGTGCCGGAAGTGGTGAGCAGCAGTGCCGTCATCACCAACACGGCGCGGCTCTACGGCCCGAACGTTGCCGACCAGGCGATGGCGCTGCTGTTGTCGCTGACGCGCGGCTTGCCGACGCCCATCGGCGCGGGCGGCGAATCTCGCGGCAAATCGAACTGGGATCGCTTGAAGTCCGTTGCCAAGGCCGAGGAATTGCACGGCAAGACCATGCTGATCGTCGGCCTGGGCGGCATCGGCACGCAAATCGCCCGCCGCGCCGACGCCTTCGGCATGCGCGTCATGGCGATCGATCCTGGAGTTGCGGCCTCGACGGGAGAAACGAAGGCGACCGGCGGTCCAGGCCGCGGCCTGCTATCCATCGCGCCGACGAAACCGTTGTTCGTGCAAAGCGTCGATCCGCCGGGCAAGCTCATGGATTTGCTGCCGAAGGCGGACGTCGTGGTCCTGGCATGTCCCTTGACCGCGCAGACCAAAGGCATGATGGGGCTGTCTCAATTCAAAGCGATGAAGCCGAGCGCGTACTTCATCAACATCGCCCGCGGCGGCCTGGTGCGGACCAACGATCTGGTTGCCGCGCTCGATCAGAGGTTGATCGGCGGCGCCGGCCTGGACGTCACCGATCCGGAGCCGCTGCCCGACAGCAGTCAGCTCTGGATCCACACCAACCTGTTCCTCTGGAAGCACGCGAAGGTGGTCATCAGCCCGCATGTCGGCCCGTCCGCGGAAGGCCGCGACCGCCAATGGCGCCTGTTCCGCGAAAACGTGCGCCGCTTCGTCGCCGGCGAGCCGCTGTTGTGCGTGGTGGATAAGGCGAAGGGATATTGAAAGCTGTATGCGGCGCAAGCTCTTGATGGCAAGCGTGGCACTGGTCGTCGCGGCCTGCACGGCGGCGTTGCTGTTCGTGCCGCGCCCGCCGGTTGCCGCCAGCGAGCCGCCATGGTTCGCGGACGTCACCGACGAATGCGGCATCGATTTCAAGCACGACGCCGGACCGCTGAAGAACTACTTCATGCCCAGAATCGTCGGCTCGGGCGTCGCTGCATTCGATTTCGACAACGACGGGCTGCTCGACCTGTATTTTGTGCAGAATGGCGGTCCGGATTCCAAATCCACCAACCGGCTGTACCGTCAGACGACCGACGGCCGCTTCGTCGACGTCGGCGAAGGCTCCGGGTTGGACATCGCCGGCTATGGCATGGGCGTGGCCATCGCCGATTTCAACAACGACGGCTGGCCCGACGTGCTCGTCACCGAGTACGGGCGCGTGCGGCTCTTGCTCAACAACCGCGACGGCAAGAGCTTCACCGACGTCACGAAGCAAGCCGGACTTGCTAATGCCGCCTGGGGCCTATCGGCCGCCTTTTTCGATTACGACCGCGACGGTTGGCTCGATATCATCATTGCCAATTACGTCGATTACGATCCAAGTTGGCCTTGCACGACGGCGAGTGGCATTGCCGAATATTGCACCCCCCACCCGTTTCCGGGCCGGGTCGCCAAGCTCTTTCGCAATCTTGGCAGCGACGCCAATGGTCAAGTGCGTTTCGAGGACGCGACCGTGGCGGCCGGGCTCGCAGCGCGACCAAGTTCCGGCCTTGGCGTCGTTTGCGCTGATTTCGACGGCGACTGTTGGCCGGACATCTTCATCGCCAATGACGGCAAACCGAACCACCTTTGGATCAACCGTCGCGACGGCACCTTCCGCGAAGAAGCGGCGGCGCGCGGCGTCGCCTTCAACGGCATGGGCGGCACCGACGCCGGTATGGGCATCGCCCTGGGCGACGCCGACGGCGACGGTCTGCTCGACCTGTTCGTCACGCACCTGACCGAAGAAACCAACACGCTTTGGAAACAAGGGCCACGCGGCCTGTTTCGCGACACCACCATGCCCTGCAATGCCGCCACGACGCGCTGGCGCGGTACCGGCTTCGGCGTCGTCTTCGGCGATTTCGATCATGACGGCGCCAACGATTTGGCTGTGGTGAACGGCCGCGTCGCGCGCGCAGCTAGGCCGACCCGTGAAACGCTTGACCCCCACTGGAGCTGGTACGGTGAGCGCAACCAGCTCCTGGCCAACGACGGCAGCGGGCGCTTTCGCGACATTTCGCCCAACAATCCCGCGCTGTGCGGCGCCCCAAACGTCGCGCGCAGCCTGGCCTGGGGAGATCTCGATGGAGACGGAGCCATCGATCTGGTCGTCACCACGATCGGCGACCGGGCGCGCATCTTTCGCAATGTGGCGCCCAAACGCGGCTCGTGGTTGCTGATTCGTGCCATGGACCCTGCTTGGAAACGCGATGCCTACGGCGCTGAGGTCCGCGTCCACGCCGGAAGACGCCAATGGCTACGCCTCGTTCAACCGGCCGGAAGTTTCCTCGCCAGCAGCGATGCGCGCGTTCATTTCGGTTTGGGCGACACCGCACGCTACGACCGCATCGACGTGCTCTGGCCCGAAGGCACGCAGGAATCGTTCCCCGAAGGCGCGGCCAACCGATCCATTACTTTGAAGAAGGGCGAAGGAGTGCGCCGCGGCACTCCCCAGACGCTTCCCAAAAGTTGATGGGTTGCCGAACTTCTCGAAGGTGACGCAATGTCTTCAACAGCAAACAGCCGGCCAGCGGCGGCGATGCACGCACCCTGCGGACGCTGGGCCGTTGTTGTCTTGCTGTCGATCGCGATGGTTGCGTCCGGCGTTTGGTATATCTGGCGATCGTGGACGGCGCCGCAGCCGCCTTCCATCACTTTGGTCGGCGCTGACCCTGAACTGGTGGAAGCGATCGCGGCGGCCCGGAGCGACGTGCTGCGTGCGCCGCGCGCCTTGGAATCATGGTCCAAGCTCGCGAAACTGCTGCGTGCCTCGGAGCATCTTGACGAAGCGGTCGTCTGCTTCGGTCATGCCGAGCGCCTCGATCCAGCCGAACCGCGCTGGCCCTACTTGGCGGGTGAAGCGTTGGCGCGGCAGAACAAGCATCAAGAAGCGCTGTCGCCTTTGGCCCGAGCGGCGCATTTGAGCGAGGCGGCCGGCTTGCGATCCTATGCGCCCTTTTTGCGTTGGGCAGATGCACTCTTGGCGTCGGGCCAGCCGGATGCTGCCGAGCCGCCCCTGCGCCGCGCCCTGGAACTTGAGCCGGACCACCCCAACGTGCATCTGGCGTTGGCGCAGCTCGCGCGGGCTCGTGAACAATGGGACCAAGTGGACCAGCACCTGCAACGCTGCTTGCACAGCCCTTTCACCCAACGCAAGGCTTGCGGTCTGAAGGCTGAAGTGTGCCAGCGACGGGGCGACCGCGATTTGGCTGCGGAGTTCGGCCGGCGCGCCCTTGACTTGGCCGCCGATTCCCAATGGATCGATGACTGGGTGCTCGATGCTCTGCACCATGCCGTGGGCAAAACGACCCGACTGCGCATGTGCGATGACTTGATGATCCTGGGCAAGCCCGCGGAAGCGCTGCGCGTCTTGACGGAACTCGCCGAAGCCGGGCCCGACTATCGCGTTCGGATCAGCATGGCGCGCGTGTTTTTCTTGGGCGGTGAACACGAGCAGGCCCAGCGCGAATTCCAAGCGGCGCTCACCCTCGAACCGGACAGCGTAACGGCTCACTACTATTTGAGCCGAATCTTGTGGTTGAAAGGCGAATCCTTGCGAGAACGTGGGCAAGAAAACCCGCAGGCTCTCGAAGCGTTCCGGGCGGCCGTCGCGGCTGCGCGTAAGGCCCTGGTGCACAAGCCCGACCATGCCCAGGCTCTGATGATCCTGGGCCTATGCCTCGAACGCTTAGGCCAGCGCGAGGCCGCCGTAGCTGCCCTTGCGCAGGCCGTCCATTGTGCTCCGGGTAGCTCCACTCCGGCGCTTCACCTGGGTGAGTTGTTGCTTGATGCCGGGCGCATCGACCAGGCCCGGCCCCATCTCGAGCGCGCCCTGCGTTTTGCTCTGCCCGACGACCCGCGGCCCAAGGCAGCCCTGCAGCGACTCGCCGGCAAGACTCCTGGGCCGAAGAATTGAACAACCGACCATCCATAAGACTCCTGAAGTCGTCGCGACTTCGGGAGTCTTTTCTGAAACCAGTTTCAACGTGCATGATCTTGTCTATACTGCTCGCGGTCAGGATTGAGACAAACAGAGCCGCGCACGAAGTAAGCGGGCGCCGAGGAAACCGCTTACTTCGTGCGCGGCTCTGTTTGTGTCATTCTTAGCCGCTCGAAGTCTAACCGAAGACCCTGAACTTGCCGCTCCCGAGCCGGGCTTCGGCGGGCTGGCAAGACCTTGCCGCCGGTGCTAGCCAGTGCCTACGGCCCCGGCACCCAAGAAGGTGCTCACCGGACTTTTTTGGCGTGCTGGCGAGTTGGCGCGTCGGTCGTCATTTTCGACCAAGTGCGTTGCGGGCAGTTTTCGCCACAACGAAAACTGGGGGAACGACTTAGGATCGAGAGCCACAACTGCCGGGGGGCGTGGTTCAAAAACGAACGGTTGCGGGTGCCAAGCGACTATGCACCTGACTGGGCCACTTGGCCTAGTCGATACAGTCGTGGTTCCTTTCCGCAACCATTGGATTGATAACCCTTTGCGACGAAGAAATTGGGCGACTAGGCCACAAT
>Ga0080064_1001653_pt1 | contig 43358 bp, 34 predicted proteins | sample Subgrocontami54m_FD_69260 | JGI IMG/M metagenome (GOLD analysis project Ga0080064, IMG submission 69260) | Subsurface groundwater microbial communities from S. Glens Falls, New York, USA - GMW46 contaminated, 5.4 m (SPADES assembly) (version 2) ...
CAGTCGTCACTATTCTATGTAAGGCCATCATATCTATGCAGCACAATGTCTCTACCTGTCGCCAGCGTCGCACACCACTCATCATCCAGAAAAACCTGCGGAAGTTGGGCTAGGCCGCCTGGGGATTCCCCACTACGCGTCGACGATCTCGACGCAAAAGCGCGACGGCGCCCCATCACCCTCCGCGATCTTGAGTGGCAGGGCATGGACCTGCAGCCGGTGGCCGACGACCGCGGCGATTCCCGTGAGATTTTCCGCGATCAGGACGTCGTTTCCGAGCAGGCGGCGATGGACCACAAGCTGCGCATCCGGCGGCCGCCGGTTCCCCGGTAGGTCGGGGGAGAGCATGTCAAGCGCTACCAGCTTGACACCGCGCTCGATCAGCCAATCCGCGGCGTCGAGCGTCAGCGAGGGGTAATCGGTGAGGTAGCGGGGATCGCCGTAGTAGCGGTCCCAGCCGGTATGGATCAGCACCATATCGCCGGCGCGAAGCAATCCCCGCGCCGCGGCCTCGAGATCCGCCGCGCTGACGGGATCGCAGGCCTCCTTCCGCACTCTGAGCGCGACGCCGGGTCCCACGAAGCGTTGCGCCTCAATCGCGTCGATGCTCGCCAGGCCATCGAAGACGTGCAACGGCGCGTCGATGTGCGTACCCGAATGACCACTCATCCGCAGCGACTGCCCATTCGTTCGTGCGCCATCGGCGACGGAGGTCACCCGACACACGTCCACCGGCGGCAACGTGGCAACCTGCATCATCCCCGTGGCGATCGTGTGGCTCAGATCGACGAGCATCCGTCCCTCCCGTTGCGGCGTCCAATCCAGGTTTGCGGCGCGATTCTAGCACCGCGACATCACGATCACTCGACGTCTTTTTCGTGCAATTCGTTCTATTGCTGCACGCCAGGAGCAACGGTAAAGCTGAGAAGCTGAGATCGCCGTCCTCGAGAACCACACCGACCGTCCACAATATGGTCGTTTGCACGCTCTGCTCCTGCTATCCTGGCCGATTCTCGGTCTGCCCCGGATGCGACCCCTGCGGACCGCCGCCCACGGGCTCTTCATTTGGCACACGCGTTGCCGCGGCCTGGCTCGGCTGGCCGCCAGATTCTAGCCAGGACGTCTTCACCCTGCGGAAGACGGTCTCCACCTCGGGCGGCATGCCGGCGAGAAACGGGAAGCGATTGGGCTGTAGGTTCGGGCCGGTGCGGGTGTTCGGGTAGGGCAGCTTGACGATGTGGTTCGCCGTCGGATCGCGGAAGGTGGCCTTCGGGTCGCCGCCCTCCGCCACGACGTCCATCTCCTCGAACAGCCGCTTCCGCATCATGATCACGCCGCGATCGCTCGGAGAGAGATGCTCCTTCGTGCGGTCGGCCGCCTCGCCCTGGCCGACCCAAGCGATGAAGTCCTGGTTCATCGTGTGGCTATTGATCCATCGCCCTGTCGCCGCGTCCGTGAGCGGCGAGTCCCAGTGGAAATACTGCTTCCCGCCGGGGAGCTCGTGGCCCGGCGCCGGCACGTCCAGAAACCAGCCGACACTGAGCGTGCGGCCGTCGTCGATCGGGACGCGCCACTCGCAGTGGTCGCCGGTATAGAGCGCGTTCGGCCAGAGGCAGGTGCGGCCGATCGTCCAGAGCGGGTTGTCCTCGGTCATTCCTTCCTGGAGGCGCCGGTAGACGAAGCCGTACTCGAACTCGTCAAAGCCCACCCGCACGTGACGGGCCGCGGGCTGGCCGTTGCGACCCGCGAGATCGTAGGACCAGTAGCTGTGGAGCCACTCGAAGTGCACGGGATCAATGGAGTTCTCCTGGCACTGCACCCAGTTGCAGGGAATCTCCGTAAAGACGAGCTGGATCATGCCATCGCGGTGGAACATGTCCCAGTCCGGGACGAGGGGCGCGGGCAGCGGCCCCAGATAGACCCACAGCAGGCCGCCGCGCGCTTCGACCGGGTAGGCCTGAACCTGGATCTTCTCTTTGAAGCGGGCTTCGGGAAAGGCGAGGTCGTCGAACGGCTGCGCGGTGCACTGCCCGGCCTCGTCATACCGCCAGCCGTGGTAGTTGCAGCGCAGGCCCCGCGCTTCGACGATGCCGTAGCTCAGATCCGCACGCCGGTGCGCGCAGTGCCGCTCGAGACAACCGTAGGTCCCCGCGCCATCGCGGTACAGCACGAGATCCTCGCCGAGGAGCCGAACGGCCTTGATGCGAATCTCGTCGAGCTCCCCCACCGCGGCCACCGGCTGCCAGTAGCGCCGCAGCAGCTCACCCATCCGGGTACCACGCCCGGTTTCCATGAGGATGCGATTCTCTTCCTCACGCAGCATGCCGGCTCCCCTCTTGCCCTCACCCCTCAACCATCTCTCGGAATCGCAACGCGAAGCGTGGGCCGCGGGCTTCGTTCTCGTGTTTGAAGAACACCGCGGCATCCGTCCACGATTGGTCTTCGATCCAGGATAGCCAAGCCTGGAGAGCGGCACCATCGTACTCCGCGCGGCGGAGGCGGAGGTAGCCCCAATCCGCCGTCGCGACGCGCGGTCCAGGCTCTTCATCGGTTTCCGCCAGGCAGAGCGCCGCGTTGTGGGTCCGCAGCGTCTCGAAAATCGCATCGGTGAACCACGACTCATGCCGAAACTCGAGCGCCGGCCGAATGCCAGCCGGGAGCCCGGCGAGGAAATCTTCGAGTCGGGGCTGATCGAGCCGAAGATTCGGGGGCAATTGGACAAGGTAGGCGCCGAGCTGATTGCCGAGCGCGGCGGCCGACTGCGCGAGTCGCTCGACCTCTGGCCCGGTGTCCCGCAGCCGTTTGAAATGGGTCACCTGCTGCGGCATTTTCAGAACGAACTGGAAGGTGGCCGGCGCCGCTCCTCGCCAGCGTTCGAAAACCTTCGCCTCCGGGATGCGGCGAAAGGTGTAGTTCACCTCGACGGCATTGAGCCGGCTGGCATAGAAGCTGAGCATGTCAGCTTCCTTCATCTTCTCCGGGTAGAAGATGCCCTTCCATTCCTTGTATTGCCAACCGCTCGTTCCCGTGACAATCCTCATTGCCGGCCCCGGATACGTTGCGCCCATCTCACCCGCTGCACCCCTGTCACTGCATCACAGGGGAAGGATACGCCGGCTCAAGGGGTAGAGAAGAAGAAAATAGAAGAAGAAGACTGGAGAAGCAGTTGGCTGCCAGGACGAATCGCCCCGGGGCGATCTTCGGCGTATCCTTCGGGGGCATGACGCCATTGGTCATGCGGGTCCGCGCCGGGAAAGGGATCGAGACAGCGGAGAACGCATGACGAAATACTCATGACACGGTGACTTGAGAGTCGTACGGTTCTCGTGGCGTCCCGGCGAGTACGACCGTTCCGCAACTATCTCTGTCCGCCACACTCGATGCGTCATTGGGTGCGCTGGATATGAGCGAGCACTTGCTTGGCGCCTATACTGCCGGAAAGAAGCGGCTATCTTGAACGACTCAGCTGAGCGCCATCTTTGGAAGAGCTGCAGCGTCGGGCTGGAATGGAACCGTTAAGAGTCCTGATTGCCGAAGACGAGCCCGTATCACGCCGGGTCTTGCAGCGGGCGGTCGAACAGAGCGGCAACCAATGTCAGGTTGCCACAAACGGCGCCGAGGCGTGGGAGCTGTACCGGGCCGGCGACGTGGATGTGGTCATCACCGATTGGGTGATGCCGCTCATTGACGGCCCTGAGCTGTGTAGGCGCATCCGGGCCCATCCCGGTACCGGATACCCATACGTCATTCTCCTCACCGCGTTGGGCGACAAGGCGCACTTTCTTGAGGGCATGCATGCAGGTGCTGACGACTACCTTGCGAAACCGTTTGATGCCGAGGAGCTCGAAGCCCGGCTCCTGGCGGCTGGCCGGGTATTGGCCTTACACCAGCGCCTGGCTGACCAGAACGCAGAGCTAGCCAATCTAAATACAGCGCTTGCGCTAAGTGCCCGGACTGATCCATTGACCGGCTTGAGTAACCGACTTCGGCTGTGGGAAGATCTGCAAAGTGCGCACTCAAAGCTGGAGCGCTACCCCTTCCCCTATGCCGTGGCGCTCTGCGACGTCGATCGATTCAAGGCGTACAACGATCGGTTTGGCCATCCGGCGGGCGACGCAGCCCTTCGCGCGGTAGCGAATACGATCGCGGAGCAGTGTCGCGGCGGGGATCGGGCATACCGCTATGGCGGCGAAGAGTTCCTCGTCATCCTGGCCGCGCAAGCCGCTGCCGGCGCTGCGACTGCGATGAACCGGATCAGGCAGGCGGTGCAAACGCTGGCCATTCCCCATAAGGACAATCTCCCGGCTGAGGTGCTGACCATCAGCTGCGGCATCGCAGTGGCTCGGCCTGGAACGAAGCGGACGCAAGAGGCCGTGGTTGCTGAGGCGGATACGGCGCTGTATCAGGCAAAAAATGGTGGGCGGAACCGCGTCGTGGTCTTCCAAGCCGAGGGTGCAAACGAATAACTGGCTCAAGTCTCTTTCGGCCAGGCCCAGAGCCACTCAATCGAGGATGCTTTGCTGCGACCATGCGCTTGCTTGAGACCGGCGAGCCGCGCGCTGGCTCAGAGCGGTCGATAGCAAATTCGACTTAACGAGAGGCGAGCATGCCGGGCACCATGAAAGCGGCGCGGATCCACGGCTTCGCCAACCAGGCTGGTTCACAGGGAATCGTCCACCTGGATGAGGTTCCCATCCCGGACGTCGAGCATGGCGAAGTGCTGATCCGCGTCCTGCGGGCGGGCCTCAACCATGGGGACGTGCACATGCGCGAGGATTCCGTGACGTACAGCCCCGACGTCACCATGATTCCGGACCTCCCCATGACCATCGGCCACGATGGAATGGGTGAGGTAGTCGAAGTCAGACCGGAGGTCCACAACGTCAAGGTAGGCGACCGGGTGGTGGTCGTTGCCTCCATGACGTGCGGGCACTGCAAGTATTGCCGGTTTGAGCGCCAGCACCTCTGCTACTCGAAGAAGACGATGGGCTTCGTCACCAAGTTTGGGCAGACCCCGGAGCGCTTGAAACGCTACAAGGACGGACTCTGGACCGAGTATTGTCGGGTGCCCGCGACCAACGTCGTGCGGCTGCTGCCCGAGGATGACCTGGACGAGTTCTGCAAGGTCTCCCAGATCAACGTGGGCTACCGGGCGCTCAAACGGGCCCGGTTCCACAGCGGTGAGATCCTGCTGGTCAACGGCGCCTCCGGCATCACCGGGGTCGGGACCGTGCTCGCCGCGCTGACGATGGGGGCCGCGCACATCATCGCGGTCGCTCGCAATCCCGTACGGTTGGAGCGGGTGCGCACGATCGATCCGCGCCGAATCTCGACGGTCGCGCTCGAGCGCGGAGATTCGATCACCGCCCGCGTCCAGGAGCTGACCGGCGGTCAGGGCGCAGCGGTGCTCGCCGAGATGGCGCCTGGCGGCATCGCGTCCACGGTCGAGTGCATCAAGAACCTGGAACCCGGGGGCCGGGTGGCTCTCATCGCTTCGAATCCGGAGATTCTGTCGCTCCCGCTCGGCTACCTCATGATTCGCTCCATCGAGTTCACGAGCGTTACCGGCCGCTTCCTGATCGACGTTGAAGAGCTCCTCGAGCTGACGCGCCGCGGCGTCATCGACACTCGGCCCATCACGACCAGGTACTTCGCACTGGGCGAGATCAAACGAAACACTCGATTTCATCGAGGAGCGTGGCGAAAACGCCCCGCTGTGGCCCATTTACGCGGCGGACTAGGGTCACTAGTCGGGCCGGGCCCCTTATGAGCGCGCATCTGTCAAGAGATCTTTCGCGGCGAGGCGTGCGGCGCGCCGTACTCGGACAGATCCTCCAGCCGCTCAGCCCGTTCCAGGACCTCCATGTGCTTTATCGCGGCCCGTAGAAACGCGCTGCGAATTCCAGCAGGCAGGTGAATGCCCTCAGGACTTCGGCTACCGGATAAGCCAAGGCACCGATGGGGCGATGAGTGGGTCGAGGCCGAAGGCCGCGCAGCCCCGCGCCAGGAAGTAGCAGCAGCCGGCGAGCAAGACGACATTCTCGCGCCAGCCGGTTTCGTGGCCGTGGATCGCGTGGCGCCGGAGGAGGGCGAGCTCCTCGCGGGCCTTCTCGTCGGTGATCGCCGTGGCCAGGTGATCCGCCTGGTGCGGCAGGATCCGCAGCCAGTGCATGTGGATGCGGAACGTTGGGATCAGGAAGACGATCAGGAACAGCGCCGAGAGCGGCGTTTGTAGGCCCAGCGTCATGCCCGCACCGCCGAGAACCATGAGAGTCGCCGCCATGAACCCGAAGAACGGCGCGCCGCTCGGAAAGATGATGGACGCGGTGCGCACCGGATTCGGCCAGCGTCGCACGTTGTCGACTCCGCTGCTCAGGAATCGGAGGCCGAGCACGATGCGTAAGACCGCCTCGGTCAGGAGCACGAGGTTGGTCGTGTCCATGCGCTGCTCGCTCCACGCGTGCGTCGTTCGCGAACGGGCGACATTCCGCCTGCGTCCGATCGCGTGCCACACAGATTACACTGGCTTTCGATGACGCTGTGACTTGGGGCGCGGTGCACGCTGGGCCGCGGGGCACCAGATACTCGTGATATCGCGGGCAGGGGGAAAAGCATATGTCTGCACGTTTTCGCGCCGAGCACGTCGGCAGCCTGCTGCGTCCGCCCGAGGTGCTGGAGGCGCACGCCGCGCACGCCCAGGGGCGACTCCCGCTGGATGAGCTCCGGGCGATCGAGGACCAGGCAATCCTGAAAGCGCTGGAGCTACAACGCGAGGCCGGCATCGAGGTCCTCTCTGACGGTGAGTACCGGCGCTCGAGCTGGGCGGCCCCCTTTTCGGACGCGGTCTCAGGCTATGTGAACGGTCCGCCGCCCATCCCGTTCGAGTGGCGCATGCCGGACGGGACCGAGCGAGCGTCGGCGGTGATCATGCAGGACATCGTGCCGATTCCCGGGCAGGGAAACGTCGTCGTGGGCGAGCGACTCCAGCAGCAGCGGCGCCTGACGGCGCACGAGGCGGACTTCCTCAGCCAGCATGCGGCCGGTCCGTACAAAGTGACGATGCCGGGCGCCTCATACGTCGCCGCGCGCGGCTTCAAGCCGGGCATCACCGACCAGATTTACCCCACGCGCGGAGACCTACTCAAAGATATCGTCGCCATCATGCAGCAGGAGGTCCAGGTGCTCACCGCGAGCGGAGCGACCTACATCCAGCTCGACAACCCGCACTATCCGGATTACATCCCGGACAGTCGGCGTGAGCAGTGGCGGGCAATCGGAATCGATCCCGACAAGGCGCTCGAGGAGGACATTTCCGCTGATTCCGCGGTGTTCGCGGGTGTCGATCGCACCCGGGTCACCCGAGCCATGCACATCTGTCGCGGCAATGGCCGCAGCGCCTGGCATACCCAGGGTGGCTATGAGCCGATCGCCGAGCAGGTATTCGGCTCGCTCGGCGTGGACGTCTTCCTCCTCGAGTACGACTCCGAGCGAGCTGGCGGCTTCGAGCCACTCCGCTTCATCCCGAAAGGCAAGACGGTCGTCCTCGGCCTCGTGACGACGAAGCTCGGCCAGCTAGAGACCCAGGACGTGCTGCTGCAGCGTATCGACGAGGCAGCAAAGTACGTGGCGGTAGAGGATCTCGCGCTTAGTCCCCAGTGCGGCTTCGCATCCATCGCCGCCGGGAACCTCGTCTCGCGGGATGAACAGCGCCGCAAGCTGGAGCTGGTCGGGGAAACCGCACGCAAGGTCTGGGGCTAGGAATCGGAGCGTTGTACGGGTTATCGCGGCTTCTGGTGGACGCTTCGGGGCGGAATCCGCCGAGCCGCTACGCGTGGGCGAGCACGAGTTGTTGCACCCGCTCGTTGCCGGCCAGCGGGGTCTCGCGCGGCAGCACGACGGACGTGGGGCGGATGTGGAACACCTCGGGTCGCTGGGCCGGCGCGGGCTCGACGCCGCGCTGCAGATCGCGCGCGGCGTCCAGCAGGGCCTGGCGGACGCGGATGATCGCGGCGTCTGACGAGGCGAGGTGCTCCTGGGTCCGGTCGACGATGGCGCCCATGCTTTCGGTCATGGCCAGGTCCTGCGTGCCGATGCCCGGAATGCCGGTCATGCTCTCGGTGCGCTGGGCCATGCGGTCGATCAGGTAGTCGTTGCTCGCATTCGCCCGCGGCCAGAAACCGCCCGGCAGGACCGGAACGCGCGCCTCCTCGCCGCTGTATTCGATGCGCTCCGCCTCGGTGAGCGGCCGGTCGCCCTCCCAGCGGATCGCCCAGAACCAAACGTGCTCGTCGTCCATCGGGACGGCGGCGTGGGCGCTCATCGGCATCGCGCCGGGGTCGTGGCCGATCATGTCGAAAACCGGCATGAGCCACTGCGAGATGCGCCAGTAGTATCCGTCGTCTCCGGCATTACGCCGCGCGCCGAGCATGAGCCCGTAATCGGTCTCGACGACCGTGTACTGCGGCGCCCGGTCCCGGACGTTGAACGTATAGCCGAGGCGCGCCGCATGCCCGGCGCCGTTCGGCAGCCCCGTTTGCTTAAAGTCGATGAGGCGCCGATGCAGGAAAGAGATGTGGGAAGAGTCGAAGTTCCCCTCCATCGCCTGCAGGTAGTTGCACGAGGCGATCGCCTTGTTGACGACGACGTGGCTCTCCGGCACCCGCGCCCACTCGAAGTCTGGCGGCGCTGGCTGCAGGTCCGCCGGCCCCATGTAGGTCCAAACGACGCCCGCCCGCTCGACGCAGGGATACGAGATCGTCCGAATCCGGTCCTTGAACGTGCTCTCTGGCGGCTCGGACGGCATGTCGACGCATTGGCCGGTGATGTCGTACTTCCAGCCGTGATAGACGCAGCGCAACCCGGCTTCTTCGTTCCGACCGAAGAAGAGCGAGGCGCCGCGGTGGGGGCAATGCGCCCCGAGCAGCCCTACGCGGCCATTGGAGTCACGGAACGCCACCAGGTCCTCGCTCAACAGACGGACCCGCACGGGCACGCTCTCCGGCTCCGGCAGCTCCGAGGTGAGCAGCGCGGGCATCCAGAACCGCCGGAACAGCTCGCCCATGGCCGTGCCGGACCCCGTCCGCGAAATCAGCTCATTTTCTTCTCTGGAGAGCATCTGGGCCTCCTACTTCAGGTCCCACAGGTGGACGTTCCACGCCTCGGTGGTGAGGGTGCTGGCGTTGGGGCCCGCGTTGACCAGCCGATTGGAGATGAGGACGGGACGGGCGATGTGGATCAAGCCCATCTCGTTGAGGTTCTCGGCGATGTGCTGGATTACCGCGCCCAATGCGCGGGCGCGCTCCTGCTTCGGGATCGTCGTGAAGTAGCGGTCGAGAAGCGCGTCGAACTCCGGGTTCTGGTAGCGCGAGTAGTTACTGCCGATGAAGTTGTTCTCCGGCAGCCGCGTTCGGGAGCCGTGCAAGCTGCCGAGCCCCTCTTCGCCATTGGGTGGCCCGTTCAGGAGCTCGAAGGAGGAAAACGTCGCGCGGAACGGCGCCTCCCGAATGCGCTGCACGGGAATCATCATCTGTTCCACGGCGACACCCGTCCGTTGCCAGGAGTCGGCGATGATGAGCTGCGCCGCCGGCTGCAGGTCCACCTGCGCTGTCGTCCGAAGCTCGACGCTCAGGCGCTCGCCGCCGGCGTCCCGGAAGAAGCCGTCGCTCGCCTTGGTGTAGCCAAGGTCGCCGATCATCTGCTCCGCGCGCCGTGGTTCGAACTCGTAGCGCGGGAGCTGCGCCTCGATCTCGCGGTTCTGCGGCTGGTTGGGTTGCAGGAAGGAGTGCGCGACGCTCGTCAAGCCAAATTGGAGCGAGTCGACGAGCTGCTGACGGTCGATCGCGTGCAGCATGGCGCGGCGGAACTGCAGGTTTCCGACGACGGCGGGCGTTGGGCCGAGAAGCTGCGGATGGATGACGAGCCAATTGGCGGGGGCCGGCTCCATTCGACCGTCGCGCCACTGGTTCCGCGTCTCGACGCCCTGCTCGATCGAGAGGCCGGGCCCGAGATGCAGGTCGACCGCGCCGGACAGCACGTTCGCCAGCAGGCTGTTGCCGTCCTGGATCATCCGGATCTCCATCTCGTCGAGCTTCGGCCGCCCGAGCACGTAGTCGTCGTTCGCGGTCACGACGAAGTGCGAGCCGGACACGTACTCCTTGAGCTTGAACGGACCCAAACCCACGTAGTCCGTCGTCCAGTACGAATTCTGCAGAATCGCCGTGTTGTTCTCGGCGTAAGCCGTCTCGAGCCGGTGCTTCGCGACCGGCATGCCGAAGCGCTGGCCGAAGAGCTGGTCCGCCTCGATGTACGGCTGCTTCCACCGGACGGTTATCGTCTGAGGGTCGGGCGTCTCGATCGCCTCCACGCTCGCCCAACCGACGTTGCGGCCGGCGAAGGGCACCTGTGGATCACGCTCGAGGTTCGCGGTAAAGACGAGGTCCGCGGAGGTAAAGGGTGTCCCATCGTGCCACTTGGCAGCAGGCTTGATCCTCCAGGCCGTCTCCATGGTGCCGTCGGGGTTGACCTTCCACAGCCCATTCTCGAGCGTCGGCACCTGCTCGGCGGTCTGGGGCTGCATGGTGCCGTTGTTGTCCATGAAACCGAGCCCCGCGTTGACGATGTGCTCGGCGATATAGATGCCGCTGCCTGGGCCGATGCGCACCTTCTCGCTCAGGCCGGGCACGTCGTCCTTCAGCGCCACGACGATTCGCTTGGGCACCGCTGGCCGCTGGCTCTGGGCGGCGGATTGCTGCGGCGCCCCGCTGCGCAAGGGATCGGGGCGGGACGACGCGGACCCGCAGCCCTGGAGCACGGCCATGATGATGAGCGAGACGACAACAGTCGAATTCTTGAGTGCCAATAGTTCTCCCTGGTGGTCGTCTCGGGTCCCTACTGAGCACTCCAGCGTGCCCTGGCTGTGGACACGCCCTCACCCGACCTCGCTACGCTCGGCCGGCCTCTCCCAGAGGGAGAGGCGACCCGTAGCCCGCGCTCCCCGTGCACGAGGTGACAAAGGCGCTCGATTCTCGCAACAGTCCCTCGCCCTCTCCCAGCGGGAGAGGCGACCCGTACCGCGCCGCCTTCGCCCACTAGCCGACAGAGGCGCTCGATTCTCGCAACGGTCCCCTCTCCCTCTGGGAGAGGGCCAGGGTGAGGGCGTCCCCTTCGCGCCTCTTCGCAGTTTAGGGCATCTGGCGAATTTGGGCTGCGGCGAGCTTCTTTCCGGAATAGAATGGACTTTCCTGGGACGAGGAGGGGTGCGTGACCGAGCAAGCCATCAAGGATAAGACGGCGATCGCCGGCATCGGCTGGACCGCTTTCACCCGCAATTCCGGCGTGACGACCCTGAGCCTGGCCGCGGAAGCCAGTCTGAAGGCGATCGCGGATGCCGGTTTAACCCCCAAGGAGATCGACGGCGTCGTCTCCTATTTTCACAAGCGCCCTGAGACCCAGGACGTCAAGGACCTCGTCCGCGGCCTGGGGCTGGACAACTGCAACTTCCAGTTCTTCAGCGATGGCGGCGGCGGCTGGAACTGCGGCGCGGTGCTCTCCGCCGCGATGCTCGTGCACGCCGGCATCTGTAAGAACGTGCTCGTCTTCAAGGCGCTCAATCGTTACAGCGCTGGTCGTGGCGCTCGCGCCGCGCGCGCGAATGACGTGGTCGGCGTCGACCAGTTCACCACCCCGTTCGGCCAGTCGCATGCCGCGGTCTCCTTCGGACCGTATGCCACGGCTCACATGGCGCGCTACGGGACGACGACCCTGGACTTTGCGCACCTTGCCGTCACGGAGCGGCAACACGCCCTCCTGAACACGAAGGCGATGATGCGGCCGAAGGGCCCGATCACCATCGAGGACCATCAGAACAGCCGCTGGATCGTCTACCCGTTCCGACTGCTCGATTGCTGCCAGGAATCGGACGGCGCGGTGGCCCTGGTCGTGACGTCAACGGAGCATGCACGCGACCTCAAACACGCGCCGGTCACCATCATGTCCGGCGTCGGTGGCCCCGCCCGCCACACCCACTACGACGATACGAACGCCGCCCGCTCGGCTCCGCTCCTCTACGAGGGCGCGGGCATCACGCCGCGGGACGTCAGTCTCGCGGAGATCTACGACCCCTTCACCTTCATGTGCATGACGCACATCGAGGACTTCGGCCTGGTGAAGAAGGGCGAGATCGGCCCCTGGATTCGCGAGGGCCATAACCGACTTGACGGCGACCTTCCCGTGAACACGCACGGTGGGCTGCTCTCCGAGGCGCACATCCATGGCCTGAACCACTTCATCGAGGCGGTCCAGCAGCTCCGACCCGAGGGCGTCATCGACGACCTTTGTGACGGCCCGCACACCTACGACCGCGGCGTCTGCCGTCAGGTGCGCAATCCGGAGATCGCGCTCGTCTGCGGCGAGTGCGGCGATTCCGCAATGTTGCTGCGGAGGGGCTGAGCATGGCCATCGCGTACGCGAGGCCGCTTCCCGTTCCCGACCCGGACTCCCAGCCGTTCTGGGACGGCTGCAAAGAGCACGAGCTGCGAGCCCAGCGCTGCAGCGCGTGCGGCAGCTTTCGCTGGCCGCCGCAGGCGTTCTGCCCGGAGTGCTACTCCTGGGACTTCGCCTGGGAGCGGCTCCCCGAGACGGGCTCTGTCTATACATTTACCGTCGTCCACTACGTCACCGTGCCGAGCTTCCAGGACGAGGCGCCGTACGCCGTCGCCCACATTACGATGGATGGCACGGACGAGCGGGTACGCATCGTCAGCAACGTGATCGGCGTGCCCTGGGAGAAGGTGCACGTGGGCATGCGCGTCCGGGTGCGCTTCGAAGACGTGACGCCCGAGATGACCCTTCCCAAGTTTGAGCCAACGGAGCAGGGATAGGATGCCAGGCGCACTCGAAGACGTCCGCGTCGTCGACTTCACTCACGCCCTCAACGGACCGTTCTGCACGATGCTCCTCGGCCACATGGGTGCCGAGGTCATCAAGATCGAGCCGCCGGGCGGCGACGCCTTCCGCCGGATCTGGATGGCGCGCGATGCCAAGGCCGACGGCTACGAGTTCCTCTGGATCAACGCCAACAAGAAGAGCGTCGTCCTCGATCTGAAGTCGCCTCGCGGCAAGGAGCTGGCGTTGCAGCTCATCGCCCGGGCCGACGTGCTGGTGGAGAACTACCAGAAGGGGACGATGGAGCGGTTCGGGTTGGACTACGAGTCGATCAAGGACGCCAATCCGCGCCTCATCTACGCCTGCTCCCGCGGCTTCGGCGAGTGGGGGCCCTACTCGCCGTATGGCAGCACCGCCGCCAATAACAACGGCATGGCGGGCTGGACCCACGCCGCCTGGGAGTACAGCGGCGCCCCGGGGACCAAAGCGCTTGGCATCGGGGATGAGGCCGCCGGCGTCAGCATGGCGCTCGGCATCCTCGCTGCGCTCCATGCGCGGGAGCGGACCGGGGCCGGCCAGAAGATCGAAGTCTCCATGCAGGAGGCCGTCATGGGCTTCATGGTGAGCCGCTTCCACGAGCTCTTCACCGGGAACCGGGTCGGCTACAAGCCGATCCCCGTCGGCGACGGCCACTTCACATTGCGGACGCCGGACGTGAACGACAGGGCCTGGCCACTTCTGGCGAAGGCCATTGGGCGCGAGGACCTGCTCGACGATCCGCACTTCGCGACCGCGGAGGCGCGCCGCAAGAACCGCGAGGCGCTCGACGAGCTGGTAAAGGGCTGGGCCCGTGACAAGCCCCGCCAGCAGGTCTGGGAGGCGCTGAAGGACATCGGCTACTTCGGCGCGCCGGTGCTTTCCCTTTCTGAGGTGCTCGAGGACCCGCACGTCAAGGAGCGTAAGGCGTTCATCGAACGCGACCACCCAACGGCTGGACCGACGACGCTCCTCGCGCCGTGGATCCACATGTCGGACACGCCGCCCAGCATCCGCGACGATTCGCCCCTGGTCGGCCAGCACACGGACGCCGTACTCGGGGGGCTGCTCGGCCTCAGCACGGGCGAGCTGGACGACCTGCGGGCGAAGGGCGTGATTCAGTAGCGAGATGGGGGATCGGGTGAGGGATTGCAATCTTAGGGCAACGTGCTTGGAATCTTTGGTTGCCGGAACGACGCGAGGGACAACAATGAAATCTGTCATCCTGAGCGAAGCGAAGGATCCGTCTTCGCAACGTCGGGGCTACGGATCCTTCGCTTCGCTCAGGATGACAATTGGCGTCAGGATGACAATTGCTGTCCGCGCACCTTACGGTCACTCCGCGAAGCGTGCAGGAGCTGTAGCGTGAGCCTCACTTTTGGCCTCGTCCTGGATTTTGCCGCGCCGAATGTGACGCTCGAGGAGCAGCTCAAGCGGTACCGGCCGATCATCGAGGCGGCGGATCGCCACGGGTTCCACTCCGTCACGATGGGCGAGGGCTACTCGACCGCACCGCAGTGGGGCCACACGCCGGCGCCATTTCTGGTGCTCGCGGCGCTCGCGCCCATGACGCGTATGAAGATCGGCTCGGGGGTGACGCTGCTCCCGGCCTGGAACCCGCTCAAGCTTGCGTACGACACCACGGTGCTCGACCAGCTCTCCGGCGGGCGGCTCATCGTGGGCGTTGGCCTGGGAGCGCCGGACCTCGGCCCGCGCTATGGCCATCCCCAGGCGCGGAAGAGCGGCTACACCGACGAGATGCTCGCCGCGCTCAAGGCGCTCTGGTCAGGCGCAGACGGCTATGAGGGCAGGTACATCACGATCGACGGCGGCATCGGTCTACCGCCAATCCAGCCCGGCGGCCCGCCGATCTGGGTTGGCGGCTCCGTGCAGCGTTCCGCCGACCGCGCCGCCGAATACGGCGATGGGTACATCGGATCGACGTCGCAGTCATTCGACGCGGTCGTGCAGCAGGGCGAACGCTACCGCGCGGCGCTGCAGGCGCGCGGTAAGGACTCGCGTACAGCGATTGTGGCCTCGAACCGACTCACCCTCGTCGCGGAGACCGAGGCAGAGGCCCGGGCGCTCGCCGAGCCGTACTGCGGCGAGGTGCTCAGCTTCTACGCGAACCGCGGCGCTCAGATGCCAGAAGAATACGTGCGCAAAGGCAAATCGCCGGCGGAGCTTTTCAACGCGTTCGATGAAACGCGTTGCCTCGTCGGCACCCCAGACAACGTAATCGAGCGGGCGCGGCGCTACGAGCAGGCCGGCGTGACGCACATCATGGCGCGCATCACCCCGCACGGTATCCCGCCCGAGCACGCGGTCCGCACCGTCGAACTCCTGGGCAAACACGTTCTGCCGGAGTTCAGGTAGGGATTCCCCTCTCCCAGAGGGAGAGGGCGGGGGTGAGGGCGTGGCCACAACCTGCCAAAATGGCGGACCCAGACCCGGGACCGCATGGGCGCTTTTCTGTTCTTGATGTGAAAGGCAGGCTCCCTTAGCGTGGCAGCGACGAGCACGCCCTCACCCTAGCCCCCTCCCAGAGGGAGAGGGGACCGACCCTTCCCTGGGCTCGACGGTGTAAAGACCGACCGCCACCAAGCAAGGAGGAACCAAACATGCGGCTGATCGATATGGACTCGCACTTCGCCCCGACCGACGAGTTTGCCTATGTGGCGGACGACCTCAAGCATTTGACACCGGCATGGCTGCCGCATGGCCAGGGCAAGGTCGCGATGGTGGCGCCCGGCAGCCCCGAGCCGCCCCGCCGCAGTGGCACCCTGCTGCCGCGCACCCGCATGGCGGGGGACTTCGACCCGGACGTCCGCCTCCGCGACATGGATGCCATGGGCGTCGAGATGCAGCTCCTGAACCCGGAATTCGGCCAGTACGCGTACGAGGCCGAGCCGCGGCTGATGTCCGAGATGTGCCGCTCGGCGAATATCGCGATCGGCAACGTGCTGAAGGCCCACCCGGACCGCTTCATCGGGAGCGCCGTGCTCCCGACGCAGAGCATCAAGGCCACGCTCGAGGAGGCCGAGCGCGCGTACGATGCGGGCTTCCCGACCTTCTTTATGAAGTCAGGCCAGGGCGGCAAGAACTTCGATGACCAGTACTTCTGGCCGCTGTGGGATTTCTGCAACGAGCACGAGATTCCGATCAGCGTTCACGCCAACACCCGCGACTGGGGCACCGTCGCCGACCCGAAGCGCATCGGCGACGGCTGGGGCTTCTACGTCGGGACGCTCACCGACTACCTTGTCATCACCTGCGGCATGATCTACAGCGGAGCCTTCGATGCGTTCCCGAACCTCCGCTTCTGCCTGGCGGAGGCCGGCTGCACTTGGACGCCGTGGATCTGGGACCGCCTCGCGCTCTCGTGGGAGATGGAGACGCCAGCCCGCAGCCGGACGAAGAAGCACCCCACGGAGTACCTGCTGACGAACCTCTACCAGACCGTCGATCCGACCGAAGAGTCGCTCGGCCACATGATCGAGCGGTTCGGCTCGAAGAACCTCCTGCTCGGGACCGACTACCCGCACGGGGACATCACGGGCCGCGGCCACAAGCCCGACAAGGTGCGCGAGCTGCGCGCCACGCACATCGACCTGCTGCTGGAGCGCGAGGACCTCAGCGACGAGGCGAAAGAGAATATCGCCTACAAGAACGCACTGAGCTTCCTCGGCGGCCGCGTCAGCTAATCAGAGGTCTGCGGTCCTCCGCGCCCGAGGCTGGCGCCTGCCGGTCTGAACGAAGCGAGCGTATCCTTTGGCCTGACCGAATTCCAATTCCGCAGGCGGTGGCTGGTGCGACGGGGCGACGCTCGAGTTGCCTGTTTTGGGCAGTAGGAGGACAGAGTTGCCTCAGGATGGACTGCTACCGGAAGGTGCGGCTCGGAATTCGCTCCGTAGGTCGACTCCTACACCATTTCGTTCGCTGTTCGGCCCTCCGAGTCTGATGTGCCGTCGTCACAACACAAACTAATAACGTCGCCGTAGTCAAGCGTACGGCGCTCGATGAGCGCTGTGGCAACGCGTTCGATCATTCGCCTCGTGGCCGAATCATTTGTGAACACATCAGCTTGTTGCCAAGTATCGGTTAAGAATTCGGTCAGCTCGTCCTCGCACCCGCAACTATATTTGGCCTCGCGCTTGACCTCCTTTAGGTCGTCATTGCAACCCAGAGCGTAGTTGAACTCATCCAAAACTGGCGTGATCGTCCTCACCAGCGCCATGGCGGCTTCGGCCTGCTCGGGCTGAGGCAATTCGTTCAAGCCAAACTCGTTGCCGAAAAGCTCGTTTCGGCCTCGAAGTAGTACGGCGGTTCGCACGGGCTCAGGTTCTACGCTGGCGCAACGGAGAAGTGGGGCTAGCATTGCGATGCAGAACCGCAGGGTGTCGGTTTTATCCTTCAGCTTCCCTTCGAATTCAATGTGTCCCCCCGTTTCTCCCCTTGGAATGATCGTTACCAAGGAAAACGGCTGACCAAGGCGGTAGCCCACGACTGCGTGCGTGGCCTCGTGTAGAGCTGTGCGAGCTTCGACGGTCGGAGCCAGTGGATTCATGCTGCGACCCCACGTCGGGCAGGGTACGTCTTAATTTCGGTGCCCGAGATCGCGAAGGTTAGTCGCCTTCGTGAGTCCGCGGTGTCGAAGGTGCGCTTTATTTGTTTGCCGAAAGCTCTCATGCCTTCGTCCTCCTGTGAGATTTCTACGTACGGATTTCTGCCGATTCGCTGATTAGTTGGCCTGGAGTTGCATCCAACGGGGCAAATCGCCCGGATGCTTAACGAGGACACGCGCGTGGGCATACGCGAATTCAATCGGGAGCACGGTCTTCACGATGTAGCGAGCTTCATCGGTGTCTGTCATCAGTGCTGCGACCAGGTCGACACGGTCGGGCGCGGTGAGCCGTAGTGGCATTAGGAACTGATAGTGACCGTGGTACCACTGCGGAATGACCTGTCGCGTTTTTCGCTCAAACTCGATCTCGCCACAGACGGCTCGGAAGACGACGTGGTCACTCGCTGAGGGGCATCCGCAAGGTATCGCCTGTCTGATTCTTTCGAAGTGATCCGGTTCGCGCATGATGTGCGCCTCATCCACCAGGATTGGCCACTCATGCCTGAATTCACGAACGCCCACTTCTGATTGCGGCATTCCGTCCGGATCCACCCAACCGGGCTTGCCGCGCCTGATATCGTCGAGTTGCCAGCAGGGCACCGCGCGTTGGTTCACGCGGTAGACCAGCCAGATCTCCTCCCCTGCCGCAGTGAACAGTCGCGTATTCCAGGCGGCCTGACACCGCTCCGAGGACTCGTGAACTGCACCGTCCATCTGGGCCATCTCGAAGCGCGCTCTCAGGTATGCCGCCAGGAACCTGAGGTCCCTGCCCCACGGTTCTGGAGCCACCAGGCGTTCAAGTTTGACCAGGTAGTCTGGGTTCGCGTGGTATCCGAAGTCATATACCGGGCAGGTATTTCTCAACACTTCCTCATCCTTTTAGCCCTATATCGTGGCCTGATCTCGGACGAATTACTGGGAACGCGGTGTCTTGCGGCGTATATGGCGACTCTCACCTGGCAGGATCATCGGGAGTATAGGCATACCTAATCGGGAAAGTCAAGCCATTACCCCCAATAATCCCGGACAACTGGACCACTTCATATAGCTATTTTGTATTCTATGTAAAATATGTGCCGATAATCCTGTATATCTTGGTGTTTAATGCGATAGTGTAGAAATTGTTCAATCAGAATATTCTATTGTCGTTGGCTGTCCACTATTTTGTAGCGCCAAAAAATGTTTTAGTGGAAGGTGGAAAGCAGACGACGATTGCGAAAGAAGACATCGCCTACAAGAATGCGCTCACCTTCCTTGGCGGCCGCATCAGCTAGGCAGCCTCGGGCTAGATTCCTCGTTCCCCCGCGCCAGCGCTTGATCCATCCCGTGTGCTCTGCTTCGTGGAAGCTGCGTAGACCCGCTTCGCCGTAGAACGAACCAACCAGCCCCCGCGGTCGCGGACGCGATCGCGTCGTCGAACAGGCGCTGCCTTGACGTCGCCAGCTCCCACCTCGCCTGGTCGAGCGGCAGGTCTAGCCGCACGGCGTGTCCCAGCGCGTTGTAGGCGGCATCTTGCTCCAGCACTACGCTCAGATGCTGGCCCGGGGAGGGCCAGCGCTTCGTGGGATGCGGTGCGCTCTTTCCGGTGAGCATTGGGATCACGATCCTCGTGTACTTCCTGTCCGGCGGGCAATGTACGGTCTTCGTGTTCCCGTAGGGGAAGCACGGCAGGGCCGAAGTTGCGCCCAGCTACGCTTGGCTTGCCTGGAGCGCGGCGCGGATCTTCTCCGCGGTGATCGGGAGCGTCGTGATACGGACGCCGCAGGCGTCATGGATCGCGTTGGCGATGACGGCGGCGGTGGGGTCGAGGCCCAGTTCGCCGAGGCCCTTCGCGCCAAATGGCCCTGTCGGCTCATATGACTCGGCGAAGGCGACCTGGAGCGGCGGCATGTCGACGGTGCAGGGGAGCCGGTAGTCCACGAAGTTCGGGTTCAACGGACGGCCGACCTCCGTCATGAGCTGCTCGGTGAGGGCATAGCCGATCCCCTGCGCGATCGCGCCCTGCTGTTGGCCCTGCGCGGCGATGGGATTGACGACCGTGCCGCAATCGGCGACCGACACGTAGTTCAGGATCGTCACTTGACCGGTTTCGGGGTCAACCTCTACCTCGGCCATCTGAGCGCCGAAGTTGTACGCGCCGGACTCATTTCCGTAGCGATCCTCGTCTTGGAGAACTGAGTCCGGATCGAAGCTGCCCGTGGCGATGATCGGCTTGCCACCCTGCCGGAAGAGTCGCGCCCGCGCGACTTCCGCCACCGTCAGGCTCCGGCCAGTCGGAACCCCCTTGATGAAGACACGACCGCCGCGGATCTCCAGGTCGCCCGGCGACACCTCGAGCTGGTCCGCGGCCGCGGCCAGCAGCTCGGCCTTCACCCGGGTGGCGGCGTCTTTGACCGCGTTACCCGCCACGTACGTGAGGCGACTCGCATAGGCGCCGTGGCAGTAGGTGGTGAAGTCCGTGTCCGCTTGCGAGATCGCCACGTCCTCGAACGGCACGCCCAGCTCCTCCGCCGCGATCTGGCAGAGCACCGTCGCGGCGCCCTGGCCGATCTCGCCCTCCCCGCACCAGATGAACGCCCGGCCGTCCTCGCTGACCTTGATTGCCGCGGATCCGCCGTCGTAATCGCCGAAATGGCGCTTGCCGCTGACGTGCACGGTCGTTCCGAGCCCCAGGCCCCGAAGCGCGGGGGTTAGGGCTTGGGGATTGGGGGTTAGTGGCGCGGCAGCGGACCCCCCGGCCTCTAACCCCCAACCCCTAACCCCCAGGTCCCGCTTCGCGCGCCAGTCCATAAGCTCGGCGGCCTGGTCCAGGCACTGCTTCAGCTCGCAGCTAATGACTCGGTTGCCGTGCGGTGAGATGTAGCCGGGCTCGGCCGCGTTGAGGAGCGCAAGGTCTAACGGGTCGATGCCGAGCTCGTCGGCCGCGATGTCCCAGGCCTGCTCCACTGCCCACTCCGCGGACGGGTTGCCGAAGCCGCGGAAGGCGCCGGTCGGGATCTTGTTCGTGTAGACGAGGTGGGATTCAACTTTGACGTTCGGGTAGCGGTAACCGGTGTCGTGGCGGAGCGAGGAGACGCCGAAGACACCCGGGGCCTTGCCGCAATAGGCGCCGTTATCCGCGATGAGATATAGCTCCTTGGCCTGCACCATGCCATCGCGCGCGAAGCCGAGCTTGACCCGAATCCGCATCGGCACGCGGGGGCGGCTGCCGGCGAGGAACTCCTCCTCCCGCGTGTTGATCAGCTTCACCGGCCGGCCAGACGCTCGCGCCAGCAACGCGCAGACCAGCGCGTTGTTGTCGTCGCAGCTCTTCCCGCCGAAGCCGCCGCCCACGGCCGGCTGGATGATGCGGATGTCGCTCTCGCTCAGGTCGAGTGCCCAGGCGATGCGGCCGCGCGCCATGAACAGGGTCTGGGTGTTCATCCAGAGCGTGAGCTTCCCCCGCGGCCCGAACTGCGCGACGCTGCCGATCGTCTCGATCGCGGCGTGCCACTGCGGGTGGCTCTGAAAGGTCTCCTCGACGACGATATCCGACTCCGCGAATGCCCGCTCCACGTCGCCCCGCTCCACGTCGATCGTGCTGGCAACGTTCGTGCCGCGCTCCTCGTGGAGGACCGGGGCGTCTGGCCGCAGAGCGATCTCGGGATCGAAAACGGCCGGCAGCTCCTCCCACTCGACGTCGATCAGTGCGACGGCGTCGCGCGCCGTCTCGAGATCGACGGCGGCGACGGCCGCGATCTCCTCGCCGACGTAGCGCACCTTGTCGATCGCCAGCACCGGCTGGTCGCGCACGAAGGCGCCCCAGGCGCGCTTGGGCGTGTCATCCGCGGTGACGACGGCGCGTACCCCCGACAGGTTGCGGGCGTGGCTCGTGTCGATGCGGCGGATGCGAGCGTGGGGATAGGGGCTGCGCAGCACCGCGCCATGCAGCATGCCGGCGAGCTTGATGTCCGCAACGTACTCCGCGCGGCCGGAGACCTTTTCCTCGCCGTCGACCCGCGGAACGCCGTGACCGACGACGTCAAACCTATCCTTCATGCGCTGGCTTTCGCATTACTGGGTCGCGGCGAAATACTCCCGCTGATGCGAGCGATCCGTGTCACCGAAATAGTCCTGCCACCAATCGTCGGTCCGCAGATGCTTGGGCTCGAGCGAGCCCGGGGGCTGCTTGCTCGCCCACTCGCGGAACGCGTAATGGTTATAGAGCCGCATGAACTCGCCAAGGTAGATCTCCGCCACCCGCTTGTTCCCGCGGATGATGAGCATATTCTCGTCGTTCTTGGTGGTGGATGCCTCGCTGAAGTTCGCCGAGCCCGCAACGACGATCGGGTCTGGCCCGAGCGGGTCGATCAGCATGTACTTCGTATGGACGTATTTCACGTGCTCGTTCAAGCCGGTGAGCTGCTCTCGCAGCCAGCGGTCGAACATGTTAAGGGTCAGATGCGCCCCGATGGCAAAGCGGTTCTCGGGTTTCAGCCGGAGCTGGCGAATTCGCTCGATATCCGCGGCACGCTCCGCCGGTTTCGTAAAGCTCGTCGGCTTGTCCAGGAGCGCGAAGCGCATCCTGGCGGTGCTGGTATCGTAGATGTTTTGAAACCGCGCGTTCATGCCGAACGCGAACGTCATGAAGAGTCCGGCTTCGGCCTTACTGGCGAGGTGCGCGTACCAGTCGAGCGCCTGGAGGCTGTTGCGCGGGCTGAAAACGACGCCCGTGCCCGGAGGCGGTAGGTCCGCGGGCACATCGTACAGCACGGTGGCGGCCGGTCGGATGACGCCGAATTCCGGGTCATCCTTGAGCACGTCCCAGTACGCGGCGTACTTTCCGACAACCACAGGATCCTCGACCACGTGGACCGCGTTGGAGTGGCCAAGGATACCGGCGATGGACATGTTGGTCCCGCCGGTCAGGACTGCCTCAGCCTGGTCGTTCTTCAGGCGAACGATGAACTTATTGTGGGCTATTGCGCTGGGATTCGCGTTGCGCTGGATGCACTCGGCGGTGATGCGGGCGGCGGCCGCCGCGGCTTCATTCTTTGCGCCCAGCACAGCATCCCGGTGGTCGTAGACGATCCGCACGGTTACGCCTCGATCGCGTGCCTCCCGTAACGCATCCAGCAGCGGCGGGTAGTTGAACTCGTAGGCGGCGAGGCGGAGCTCGTGTTCTGGCCCGGTGGCGTCGGCGATGAACTGCACCATCGCTTCCCAGAGCCCACGCGACAGCCAGGTGAAGGCGGCGTCGCCGAAGTTCTGGGGTGGCAGGTTCTTAAACCGGTAGGCGTATTCTTGCGAGGCGGCCGAACCGCGATTGAAATAGATGTCATGGTTGCCGCCCTCGGGCGACTCCGTCTCCACATTCACCGAGACCTGCGCGACTGACTGCAGATCCGCGGGGTCACCCTTCAGGGCGTGGACCCGGTAGATGTAATGATGGTCCGGTTTCGCCGAGTAGTCTCCCCACGCAAAGCTCTGGATTGGCTGTTTGCGCGTCGAGAACTTGCGCCCGGCCTGCGGACCAGGATCGGTCGCCTCGAACGTCTTCATCCCCGTCAGCCAGTAGGCTTCACCTTCGGTTTGGTCGGTCCGATGAATGGCGAAACCCCGCAAACCAGCGCAGTCGGCCTCCGCCATATCGAAACCGAGCAGCACGACGTACGTCCCGGCGATGGCGTGCACGGTGAGTCCCTGGTCCGTCATCTTGGCGCGCATGGCGGTCCTCCCCTGGGCTGTTTCGCGCAGCGTACGCCGCGGGGCGGGCGCTGTCTATCCGCTTGCCGACATTTGGGGGGCGCGAATCGCTCGGGGCTCTTGGCTTGACGCTCCCGCTGGCGATCCCAATACTGAAGCGACACTGAAGCGACGCGGCCATCCGTTGGGCGTGGTGGAGGCTGGGCATGATCAAACAATCGTGGATCCGCATCGGTTTGATCGCGGTGAGTCTGCTGGCCGTCGCGTGTGCTGGTGGCGGCGGGCGGCCGAGCGCCGCGACCGAGAGCGCGCAGCCGCCGCGGCCGGCGGGCCCGAAGCGCATCGTGGCCGCGATCTGGGGCGATCCGAAGACCCTCAACCCCGCGATGAATCAGATCGGGGCCGGCGGGTCCGGCGGCGTGTCCGAGATCGCGCTGCTCCTCAACGTCGGGATGGCGGACGTGGACTTTACGACGGTCGTGGAGCCGCGACTCGCCGAGCGCATCCCATCGCTCGAGAACGGCCTGTGGAAGCTGCTTCCGGACGGCCGGATGGAGACAACCTTCACCATTCGGCCGGACGCCCGCTGGCACGACGGGACGCCGGTCAGCAGCGATGACCTGGTATTCACGGTCACGGTTGGCCAAGACCCCGAAACCGCGCTGCTTCGCGACCGCGCGTACCAGTCCGTGGAATCAGTCGAACCCGTCGACGCGCGCACGGTCGTCGTCCGCTGGATGGCGCCCTACGTCTGGGCGGACAGCCTGTTCAGCGCCAACACCGTGCCGCTGCCGAGCCATATCCTGGAGAGTCAGTTCAACGCGAGCCGGCAGGGCTTCATCGCGTCGGACTACTGGACCTCCGAGTTCATCGGCACCGGCCCCTTCAAGCTGCGCGACTTCGAGCGGAGCAGCCACCTGGTCATGCAGGCGAACGACGACTACATCCTCGGTCGGCCGAGGATCGACGAGATCGAGGTGCGCTTCATCCTTGATCCGGCGATCATCATCGCCAATGTGATGGCCGGCGCCATTGACATGAACATCGGTCGGGGCCCCTCGTTGGATCAAGGGCTCAAGGCGCGCGACGCGTGGCCCGACGGCAAGCTTGACCTCGTGTACAAGAGCTGGGTGGCGCTCTTCCCCCAGTTCATCAATCCGAACCCCGCCATCATTGGCGACGTGCGCTTCCGCAAGGCGCTGATGCATGCCCTCGATCGCCAGACCATGGCCGACACCTTCGCCGGCGGCCTGGTGCCCGTGCCACACACCTACCTCGGCCCGACCTTTCCCGAGTGGAAGGAGGTGGAGTCCGCCGCCGTCCGCTATGACTACGACCCGGCGCGTGCCGCGCAAATGATCGAGGATCTCAGCTACACCCGAGGCACCGATGGCTTCTTTCGCGATAGCGCCGGCGAGCGGCTTGGCGTCGAGCTTCGGACGAGCGCGGACGACGACTACAAGAATCCGCTCTTCTTCAGCGCGGCGGACTATTTCCAGCGGGCGGGCGTGGGCGCGGAGACGCTCGTCATTCCCCGCCAGCGGCTGCAGGATCGGGAGTGGCGGGCGAACCGCCCCGGCTTCGAGGTGGTCCGCCAGCCGAACGACCTGACGGAGGCGGCGCTCAAGCGCATGATGAGCTCCGAAGCGGCGCTGCCCGTGAACAACTACCGCGGCGCGAACCGCACCCGCTATGCGAGCCCGGAGCTCGACGGACTCATCAATCGCTTCCTCACGACCATCCCGCACGCGGAGCGCATGGAGGTGCTGCGGGGCGTCATCCACCACATCTCCGATCAGCTCCCCGCGATGGGCATCGCGTATGTGGTCGAGGGCTGGCTCTACAACAACCGGGTCCAGAACTTTAGCGGCCCCGGCAACACCCGCAACGGCCACGTTTGGGATTTGGGGGTTGGGGGTTAGGGGTTGGTGGAGCGTTCGTGCCCCACTAACCCCCAACCCCTACAACGCGATGACCACCTGGATCTCTACCTTGAACTCGGGCTGAGCGAGGCCGACGCAGCCGATGAGGGTGCCCGCCGCCGGCTTTTCGATGAGTGACGGGCAGTGCTCCTCCAGCCACGCGCGCTGGCGGCCCTGCCCGTCCGTACGCCATTCGTCGATGCTCGTGACGAAGGTCATGCGCTGAACGATGTTTTCGAGTCGTCCGCCGAGCTCCGTCACGCGGGTCTCGATCGTGTTCCAGCAGGACTCCGCCTGGTCGCCCATCGTCGTCCCGGTGCCGGTCACCCCGGACACGAAGGCGAAGCGCCCCTCGGCGATCACACCCTTGGCAAACCCCATGAGTTGGCCGTCGATATACAAGGGATGACTCTCGCGCACGGTGCACCTCCTCTCAAGGTGGCGCCATTATTCACCAATCGCCGGCCTTGGCGCCCTGCGATTTGACGCGCGGCGTGGCCGAGGACTACGCTGAGTGGCAGCAAACGTCCGCCCAGGTCGTCAGAACGCGACGAGGTCAGCATCACAGGGAGTGAAGCGCCAATGGCCAAGAACGGGTTTCGCGTCTTTGACAGCGATATGCACATCATGGAGCCGCCGGACCTCTGGCCGCGGTACATCGACCCAGAGTTCCGCGACCTCGCGCCGCGTGGCGTGACGTCCGAGAACGTCCGCGATCTCCGGACCTACTTCCCCGGCGACCCCAACGACCAACCACGCGATCGGGGACCACGCAACTCCGGCCATAACTTCGATCGGAACCAGGCGCTCTACCAGGACCACGCCGCGCGCGGCTGGGCCCCGGACTGCCAGCTCGAAGCGATGGACGTCGAGGGCATCGACGCGGCGGTCCTCTTCCCGACCCGAGGCCTCTCGATCCTCACGCGCCCGGACCTGAACCCGCGCTTCGCAGCCGCGATTGCCCGTGGCTACAACGACTGGCTCTACGAGTTTTGCCAGGCAAGCCCGGAGCGATTGCTCGGCTCCGGCATGATCTCGGCCCACAATATCGACGACGCCGTCGCGGAAACCCGCCGCGTGGTGAAGGACTATGGGTTCCGGTCGGTCTTCCTGCGGTCCAATATCGTGAATGGCTACAACTGGTACGACCCGTACTACGAGCCGTTGTGGGACACGCTGGAGGAGCTCGAGATTCCCATCGGCTTCCACGAAGCGACAGGCTCTCGATCGGGACGCCAGGTGGGCGACAATTTCGATCCCAATTTCGGGATCAGGCGGATCTACTCCCAGCCCGTCGAGCAGATGCTCGGCCTTGGCGCGTTCCTCTGCGGCGGCGTCCTCGCCCGCCATCCAGGTCTCAAGGTCGCGTTCCTGGAGGCGAACTGCTCCTGGGTACCCTGGCTTATCTGGCGAGCGGACGAGGGTTTCGAGCGTGAGGGCGACATCTTCATGCCAGACGTGAAAGAGCTCCCCAGCACCTACTTCAAGCGGCAGTGCTGGGTGAGCGTGGAGCCCGACGAGGCGCCCGCCCGCTACACGATCGAAGAGTTCGGATGCGACCAGCTCGTCTTCAGTACCGACTACCCGCACGGCGACAGTAAGTACCCGGAGGCGGTGAGCAGCTTCCTGGCGCTGGAGTCCCTGAGCGACACCGAGAAGCGCAAGATCCTGTGGGACAACTGCGCACGTTTCTACGCCGTCGGCGAACTTGCCGGCGTGAGATAGGGATCGCAAGGCGCGGCGTCGCGGACGCCAACTGAAAAGGAGCAAGAGATGGCCGTCGAGACCAAAACCCAGAACGCGAAGGACCGCTTCGTTGCGAAGACCCGCGACCTGTTTTCCGAGGAATCAGACCTGGACAAGCGCTGGGAGCTGCTGCGGCCCATCCTGGCCGAGCTGCTCGCGGACCCGGAGGTCCAGGATGCATCGACGCGCTGGCCCGACTGCGTCGCGAAGGATGGCCGCGCGGAGAACCTGCTCTTCTACGAGGATCCTGACTACGGTTTCGTGATCAATGGGCTCACCAAGGGCGGCAACCGGCAGGCCGGCGAGCGCACCCGCATCCACGACCACGGCCACATCTACACGCTGTACGGCGTCATCGACGGGCGCGAGCGGGTGGAGCGCTACGAGCGCGTCGACGACGGCTCGAAGCCGGACTACCGCGAGATCCGCCGCACCGATGACGTCATGGTCGAGGCCGGCGACATCGACCTCGTCAAGCCATACGAGGTCCATGCCGAGGTCACCGTCGGCGAACGCACGGTCGCGGTGATCATCCGCAGCAAGAAGGCGGGCGAGCACATGCAGGGCCGCTACGATCTGGAGACGGGCGCCTACTTCGAAAGCGTGGGGCCCGTCCAGACCCCCTCCGAGATGTTCCCCAAGGCGTAGCCCCCATCGACGTATGAGCCGCGGCGCCCCGGGACTGCCGGTCCCCGGGGCGCCGCGCTGTTGCGCGATATAGAATGGCCGCCGACACACATTCCGAGATTTGGGGGCGGAGATGGCGGACAAGGTCACGATTCAATCGCTGCTCGAGATGAAGCAGCGGGGCGAGCGCATCGTCGCGGCGGTGGTCTACGAGGCGCAGATGGCGCAGATCATGGAGCGGGCCGGTGCGGACGTGCTGTCCGTCGGCGACAGCCTATCGCGAGCGTTCCTGGCGAACGGGCCCAAGGACGTCTACACGGTAGACGAGATGGTCATCTTCTGCCGCGCGGTCAGCCGCGTCGCCAAGCGCGCACTCGTCAATGGCGACATGCCAGACGTGGCGGTGAAAGCCGGTCCCAAAGGCGCCAGCGAGGCGGCGAAGCGCATCGCCGATGCCGGGGCTGAGATCGTCAAGGTCGACATTCGCGAGGACATGGATGAGCTGTTTCCCACCGTTGTCGGCGTCATTAACGGCAAGGCGCTGCCGGTGTACCCGCAGATCGGCTTTGTGAACTACTGGGAGCGCCACGAGGGCCCGGACGTCATAAAGACCATCGTCGAGAAATCCAAAGCCCTCGAGGACGCGGGCGCGGTGATGATCGACCTGACGGCCGTGGGCCCCGAGGTGTACGAAGCCGCCTCCAGGGCAGTGAAGATTCCGGTCATCGGTGGCCAGGCGGGCCCGGAGGCAGATGGCAAGATCTACGTCAGCTACTCGCTCGTCGGCTACCAGGCGGCGTTGCTGGACAAAGAGGACAGCGGCCCAACCGCCGCCCGCTTCATCTTCGACATGGGGAAGCAGGCATTCGACAATGTGCGCGCCGGCACCTTCAAGAGCTAGCGCCCGGAGTCCCCGCAGACCGTTGAACCGAGGCTCGGCAGGCGCCCGCAAGCTCTGCCGGGCCTCGGTTTGCCAGTGTGAAATTTCCCTTGCACATTTCGTAACAAAGGCCGTATGATCGGCGTTCATCTTTCCGAAAGCGACACGAGGGTAGCCAGAGTGACACATAGCATGCCGAAACTCCAACTAGGCAATGCCGTGACCTCTTGTGACCTCGTGATGTGGCCGTCGCGATTCAATCGTGGGCAGGAGGTGGCGCGGAGCTCCCCATAACCGACTCAGTGCATTGAATGTTGGAAGGGGCCCCCCGCATCGGGTCCCTTTTTTGTTGTCTTAGAAACGCTCCACGGGCCGGAGTGGCTGAGTTACCGACTCACTACAGGCCTTCCCAGTCGCGCAACTTGCCTGCGGGTCCATATTGGGGACGTAGCTCAGCGGAGAGCGCCTACTTCCGTCAGCAACAACTCGCCTGCAAGGGCCGGATGTTGATGGTTATCGCTTCTGGAGCGGGAGGTCTGGGTTCGACTCCCAGCGTCTCCACCAGTCGGGCCGGAGCGTCTCGGTTATCGCACCAATGTGCTGGACATGCGAACCAGCGCCGAGACGCAGGATTTGCCCGCTGATCACTGGCAACCGCCCCGGGATGCGCCCGGGAGAAAGGAGAACTGACATGCGATATCTCTCGAAGATTGGACTCACGCGCACCCCGCAGAACGTGCCCATCCTGGGCACGAGCCAGATCCGGAACAGCGCGGGTGGCTGCGTGTGGCCCGTGAATGACTGGGTGCGGCTGGACCGCTTCCTCATCCTGGGCAGCGAGGGCGGATCCTACTATGCGCGCGAGCATGAGCTGACGCGGGAGAACGCCGTGGCAGTTCTCCGCGCGATCCAGACGGACGGCTCGCGGGCCGTCGCGCGGATCGTCGAGCTGTCGGAGAGTGGCCGGGCGCCGCGCAACGACCCGGCGATCTTCGCGCTGGCACTGGCCGCGAGCCTCGGCGACGAGGCGACCCGGCGCGACGCATTCGCGGCGCTGCATCGGGTGTGCCGGACCGGTACGCACCTGCTGCACTTCGCGCAGTTCGTCGAGGGCTTCCGCGGCTGGGGTCGGGGTCTTCGGAACGCCGTGGCGGCCTGGTACGCCCAGCCGGCCGCGGAGCTCGCGCTGCAGGCGGTGAAGTACCAGCGGCGCGACGAGTGGAGCCATCGCGACCTGCTCCGGCTGGCGCACCCGGTTGCGCCGACCGCGGAGCACCAGACGATCTACCACTGGATCACGCAGGGTTGGGACGGCGTCGGCGATGAGCCGCACCCGGAACCGGCGCTGCGGGCCATCTGGGGGTTCGAGCGGGCGAAGCGGGCGACCACGGTCGGTGAGATCGTGCAGCTCATCCGCGAGTACCGGCTCCCGCGGGAGGCGGTACCGACGGAGTGGCTGCGCGAGCCGGCGGGCTGGGACGCGCTCCTGGACGACATGCCGATGACCGCGCTGGTTCGGAACCTGGCCACGATGACGCGCGTCGGACTGCTGGTGCCAATGGCGGAGGCAACGACGCGCGTGGTGGCGCAGCTCGGGGACGGCGCACGCATCCGGCGGGCGCGCGTGCACCCGATCGCGATCCTCGCAGCCCTGAAGACCTACGCGCAGGGCAAGGGTGAGCGCGGGAAGAGCACGTGGGAGCCGGTGCAGCAGGTCGTCGACGCGTTGGACGCGGCGTTTTATACCGCGTTCCAGAACGTCGAGCCGACCGGCAAGCGGTGGCTCCTGGGTCTGGACGTCTCGGGCTCGATGGGTGGGGGCCAGGTGGCCGGTATTCCGGGCCTGACCCCGCGCGTCGCCGCGGCGGCCATGGCACTCGTGACCGCGGCGATCGAGAAGGAGTACACGATGCTCGGCTTCTGTCATGAGCTGGTCCGGCTTTCGATCAGCCCGCGGCAGCGGCTGGACACCGTGGTCAAGGCGACGGGGGGCCTTCCCTTTGGGGGCACCGACTGCGCGCTGCCGATGCTCTGGGCAACCAAGCATCGGGTGCCGGTCGATGCGTTCGCCATCTACACCGACAGCGAAACCTGGTTCGGCAAGATCCATCCCGTGCAGGCGCTCGACGAGTACCGGCAGCGGATGGGCATCCCGGCCAGGCTGGTCGTTGTCGGCATGGTGTCCAACGGGTTCACCATCGCCGACCCGAACGACGGTGGCATGCTGGATGTCGTCGGCTTCGACACCGCGACGCCGCAGCTCATCGCCGACTTCGCCCGCGAGTGAAGCGAGGCATGGGCTCCCCGGTTTCCGGGGAGCCCCTCGCCGACGGGCACTGCTTTTCTCGCCGAAGAGGCCCGTGTTCGTATCAAGCAAGCCGCGGAGAACGGAAACGTGCTGCTCACGATCACGACAACCCATGCGCCGGCCACCGATCTGGGATTCTTGCTGCACAAGCACCCGGATCGCTTCCAGACGTTCCCGCTCGCGTCTGGGAAGGCCCACGTCTTCTATCCCGAGGCTTCGTCCGATCGGTGCAGTGCGACGCTCCTGCTCGACCTGGATCCAGTTGCACTTGTCCGGCGCCAGGGTGCACAAACCGGCATCGACGCGTACGTGAACGACCGGCCGTACGTCGCCTCCTCGTTCTTGAGCGCGGCGATCGCCCAGGTGTACGGCTCGGCGCTGAACGGCCAGAGTCGGGAGCGCCCCGAGTTGGTTGCGATGCCGATCCCCCTTCGCGTCGAGATCGCCTCGGTTCCGTGTCGGGGTAGTGGCGACCTGATCGACCGGCTCTTTGCGCCCTTCGGATACGAAGTCACGATACGCCGCCACCCACTCGACGAGCGATTTCCCGAGTGGGGCGAGGGGCGTTACTACCACGTCGAGCTTGCCACGACGCGGACGGTGCAACAGCTCCTGCGCCACCTTTACGTGCTGATCCCAGTGCTCGACGACGACAAGCACTACTGGGTGAGCCAGGATGAGGTCGAAAAGCTGTTACGCCATGGCGAGGAATGGCTCGGGACGCACCCTGAGCGCGATCTGATCGCGGACCGGTACCTGCGGCATCAGCGGCGACTGACGCGCGACGCGCTGGCCCGGCTCCTCGAGGAGAACCCGACGGACCCGGACGAGCAGGAAGAGAGCGAGCTTCTCGAGGAGGAGGCCGGCGAGGTTCGCCTAGGTCTGAACGAGCAGCGGCTCGGCGCGGTGCTGGCGGCGCTCCGAGGCGCGGGTGCGCGGCGGGTGTTGGATCTGGGGTGCGGCGAGGGCAAGCTGCTCCGGCAGCTCGCCGCCGACCCCTTCTTCGAGGAGGTCGTCGGCGTAGACGTCTCAGTTCGGCGGCTCGAGCTGGCCCGGGACCGCCTCAACGGCGACCGGCTGCCGGCACGGCTGGCTGATCGGGTCAAGCTGCTCCACGGCTCGCTGATTTACCGTGACCGGCGACTCGCCGGATACGACGCGGCGGCCGTCGTCGAGGTGATCGAGCACCTCGACCCACCGCGCCTTGCTGCCTTCGAACAGGTGCTGTTCGGAGCTGCTCGACCGGCGACGGTGGTGGTAACCACCCCAAACGTTGAGTACAACGTGCGATTCCCTGACCTTGCTGCTGGGCGCTTCCGCCATCGCGATCATCGCTTCGAATGGACGCGCGCGGAGCTCGGCACCTGGGCGAGCTCGGTCGGCGGTCGATACGGCTATCGCGCTCGCTTGGTTGCGATCGGCCCCGAGGACGCAGAGGTCGGCTCGCCGACCCAGATGGCCGTCTTCAGCCGGCCCGAGACGAACGAGCCCGACGTCCGTGGATCGGAGGCGCCGAATGCAGCTCGCAATTCCTGAGCTCTCGCTCGTGGCGCTCATCGGCGCGTCTGGTTCCGGAAAATCGACCTTCGCGCGGAAGCATTTTCTTCCCACCGAGGTCCTGTCATCCGACACCTTCCGCGGCCTGGTGGCGGACGACGAAAACGACCAGACGGCCACGACGGACGCCTTTGCCGCTCTCCACTACCTGGCGGGCACGCGGCTCGCACGCGGGAGGCTGACGGTCGTGGATGCCACCAACGTCCAGCCCGAGGCTCGGAAGGGCCTCCTGGAGCTCGCACGGGAGCACCACTGCATTCCCGTGGCGATCGTCTTCAACCTGCCCGAGCGGCTCTGCCACGAGTGGAACCGAAGCCGGCCCGACCGGCAGTTCGGTCCGCACGTCGTCCGAAACCAGACCCAGCAGCTGCGCAGGTCACTGCGCAACCTGCAGCGCGAAGGGTTTCGGCGCGTCTTCGTGCTGGATTCCGCCGAGGCCGTCGACCAGGCGGAGGTTACTCGCGAACCAATGCGGACCAACCTCCGCGGGAATCACGGCCCCTTCGACATCATCGGCGACATCCACGGCTGCTATGAGGAACTGCGCCGGCTTCTCGAGTTGCTCGACTACGCGCCGGGCCCGGGCGTCGATGCATCGCCGACTGAAACGTGGCTCCACCCGGAGGGCCGGACCGCTGTGTTCCTCGGGGATCTCGTCGACCGCGGGCCTCGAATCCCAGACGTGCTTGCGCTGGTGATGGCGATGGTGGCCCGGGGCAGCGCGCTTTGCGTGGAAGGGAACCACGAGTCGAAGCTGTTGCGGAAGCTGCGCGGCCGCAACGTTCAGGTGACCCATGGGTTGGCGGAGTCGTTGGCTCAGCTCGCCGAGCGACCGCCCGAGTTCGGCGCCAGCGTGGAGCAGTTCCTCGCGAGTCGCCCGTCCCACTACGTGCTGGACGACGGGCGGCTGGTCGTGGCGCACGCCGGTCTCAAGCAGCAGCTCCAGGGCAGAAGCTCGCGGACCGTGCGGAGCTTCGCGCTCTATGGCGAGACGACTGGTGAGACCGATGAGTTCGGCTTGCCCGTGCGCCACAATTGGGCGGCCGACTACCGGGGCTCCTCGCTCGTGGTCTACGGCCACACGCCGACGCCGGAGCCGGAATGGCAGAACGGCACGATCAACATCGATTCCGGCTGCGTGTTCGGCGGCCGATTGACCGCGCTCCGCTACCCGGAGAAGGAGCTGGTCGCGGTCCCGGCGGCGCGCACGTACTATCCGCCGGCGCGCCCGCTGGCCGCGGCGGCGGCGCCGATGGAGCCGACGCGACCCGACGATCTGCTGGACCTCAACGACGTCCTGGGCAAGCGGATCGTCGGCACGCGGCTCCACGGAAACGTGACGATCCGCGAGGAACAGGCGAGCGCGGCGCTGGAGGTGATGAGCCGGTTTGCGATCGACCCGCGGTGGCTCATTTATCTGCCGCCCACGATGTCCCCGACCGAGACGAGCGCTGAGCCTGACCTGCTCGAGCACCCGGCGCAGGCCTTGGCCTACTTCCGGGCCGAGGGGGTGCCGCGCGTGGTGTGCGAGGAGAAGCACATGGGCTCGCGGGCGGTTGCCGTCGTGTGTCGGGATCCGGACGTCGCAAAACGGCGGTTCCGAGTCGACTCCGCGAGTGCCGGCGCTTGCTACACGCGAACGGGCCGGCCGTTCTTCGACGACGCCGGGCTCGAGCTGGCGGTACTGGAGCGCCTGCGGCTTGCTGTGGACCGCTCAGGTCTGTGGGACCGCCTGCGGTCCGACTGGGTCTGTTTGGACGCCGAGATCATGCCGTGGTCCGCGAAAGCGCAGGAGCTGCTCCGCCGGCAGTATGCCGCTGTTGGCTCCGCCGCGCGTGGCGCGCTCCCGCCGGCCGTCGCGGCGCTGGATCGTGCAGCCGATCGGGGGATCGACGTCGCCGACTTGCCGCGGCGCTTCGCCGATCGGCTGACCATGGCCGAGCAGTACGTTGATGCATATCGTCGCTACTGCTGGCCGGTGGCGGGGATCGCGGACCTGCGAATCGCTCCGTTTCACCTGCTCGCATCAGAGGGCGCGGTGCACGCGGACAAGGATCACGTCTGGCACATGGAAACGCTGAGCGAGATGTGCCGCATTGACCCTGAGCTACTGCTCGCAACGCCCCACCGACTCGTCGACGTGACTCATGCCGGGAGTGAGGCCGCGGCAGTCGAGTGGTGGCAGGAGCTCACCGGCGGAGGGGGTGAGGGCATGGTGGTGAAGCCGCTGGACTTCACGGTCAAGGGGCGCCGCGGCCTCGTCCAGCCGGCCATCAAGTGCCGCGGGCGCGAGTACCTGCGCATCATCTACGGGCCCGAATACACCGCGCCCGAAAATCTGGCGCAGCTGCGCCACCGTTCCGTGGGGCGAAAGCGGGCGCTCGCGAGCCGCGAGTTCGCGCTGGGCATCGAGGCGCTGGAGCGATTCGTCCGCGAGGAGCCGCTCTACCGGGTCCACGAATGCGTCTTCGGCGTCCTCGCGTTTGAGAGCGAGCCGGTCGACCCACGGCTGTAGCGCGCGTTGGCCGGCTCCTCGGCGCGCCCGTCTTACAATAGGACAAGCAAAAGGACAAGCAAACTGATGGGAAGAGAACGGAGGAGCGAATGGCTGCCGCGGAGCATCCCGGCGCGAAAGGGAAGTCGCCAATCGTCCGCGACCACAAGGTCCTGGGCGGCGAGCCTGCGATCAGGGGCACGCGTATCTCAGTTCGCTCCGTCGTTCTGGCAGCTCGAGAATACGGAGGGCCACAGGGTGTGCGCACGGCCTATCCAGATCTTGAGCCTCATGTGATCGAGCAAGCGCTGCGTTTCTATGACGATCACCGTAACGAGATCGACCAGTACATTCGCGAGAACCTCGCGGACGCCTGAGTGCCCGCGCCGCCTGTTTATCTTGACGAATGCGTCGATCAACCTTTGGCCGAGGCGATGCGGGCGCGCGGCTACGACGTCTCGACCGCGCGAGAGGCGGCCAGGCTCGTTCCCACGGTGGAGTTATTCTGATTCCGCAGGAACCACCCTTGTCGCGTCGTGTGCTGCGAGCCACAATGATGGTCGACTGGGCTGGAGTGCGTGGGTCTGTCTCACAGCTATTCCAGTGGGGGGACCTCCAGCAGGCGCTCTTGAGCGGCTACCGTCTGCCGGGGACCGAATACACTGAAATTGAATTAAGGACTGTGTTAGGGCAGGGTTAGATTGCCCCCGGCTCTGAAAGCCGCGTTGCCGGATTACTCAACGTACTGAGTAGATTTGCTCAATGCGTTGAGTAATCCGGCAACGCCACTTAGTCCAGCGGCAGGCCCTCGAAGTCGAGGTGCACGATGGGGACGCCCAACTCGCGGAGGCCCGGCTCGATGACCGCGCGGTCGCCCACAACCACGATCGCCAGGGCGTTCGGGTCGACGTACTCCGCGGCGGCGCGGTGCACGTCGGCAAGGGTGACAGCCTCGAGCCCTGCTACCTGACGGGTGAAGTAGTCGTCGGGCAAGCCGTAGTGCACCAGCTCGTAGAGGCGGCTAAGGATCTGGCCGGGCGTCTCGAAGGTCGGGGGATAGCCGCGAATCAGGCCGAGCCGTCCCTTCTCGAACTCGTCCGCGCTGACCGGGCGGTCGCCCACCAGATCGCGGAACTCCTTCAGCGTCTCGAGGAGCGCTTCCTTCGTGACGGCCGTTTGCACCGAGCCGCCCGCCGCGAAGTTGGACTGCCCAAGGCGCCAGTCGAAGCGCGAGCGGTAGCCGTAGGTGTAGCCCTTATCCTCGCGCAGGTTCATGTTGAGCCGCGCCGTGTACTGGCCGCCAAACGCCATGTTCATGACGACGAGCGGGAGGTAGTCGGGATTCACGCGCGGCACGGTAAGCTGCCCGGCGGAGATCACGGACTGGGCCGCGCCCGGCTTGTCCACGAGATAGATGGTGGTCGGCTGCGTGGCCTGGGGTGACGCACCCCCACCCCCGCCCTCCCCCATCAAGGAGGAGGGGGAATTGCCACCCCCACCCTCCCCCATCAAGGGGGAGGGGGTCCCGTGGTTGCCGGCTTCCCTTCCGTTGCCAAGGGTTCCATTCGCACGCCATGTGCTGAAGGCGGCCTCGAGCTGGCGGGCGGCGTCCTGCGCGGAGATGTCTCCTACCAATAGGAAGCTGGGCCGCGCGCCAGTGAAGGAGCGGGCATGGTGCGCGATCAGCTCGTCGCGGGTGATCTCCGCGATCGTGCTCTCGCGGCCGCTGCTCGGGTGGCCCTGCGGCGTTTCTCGGCCGTAGAGCGTCCCGTTCGCCACGCGATCCGCGATGGCGCTGGCGTCGTCCTTCAAGCGCCGAAGGTCCGTGATGCGCTCCTTGCGGATGCGCTCCACCTCACGCTCGGGGTAGACGGGGTTCGCGAGCACGTCGGCGAGCAGGTCGAGCGCCTTGGGCCAGTGCTGGGTGAGCACCTCGGTCGAAGCAAGAACGCTTTCGCGGTGGGTGCTGACGCTGAGCCGCGCGGCGATGAACTCGCTCTCATCCGCGATCCGCATGGAGTCGCGGCTGCGCGTGCCCTCGGTTAGGAGGCGCGCCGTCAGCGAAGCCAATCCCGGTCGGTCGGCTGGGTCGGTGACGGCGCCGCCGGGGAAGTAGACGGCCGCGGCGATCGTCGGCACCTCGCATCTTTCGACCACGAGGAGGTCCAGGCCGTTACTGAGCTTCAGCCGCTCGGGCACGGGCGGCCGGAACGAGCGCACTCGGCCGGGGCCCGGCTGCTGGGTGCGATCGATCTGGGTTGCAGCCGGCGCGACGGCCTCCGCGGGTGAGACGACCAGCCGCACCCGGCCAGAACCGAAGTACGTCCGCGCCACGCGCTGCACGTCCGCGGGCGTCACCTGCGCATAGCGTTCGAAGTCTTCGTTCAATCGGCCGGGGTCGCCGGCAAACACGTTGTAGTGGTTGAGTAGATTCGCGCGACCACCGAAGCCGCCGACGCTCTCCAGCGCCCGAACCCGGCGCGCCTCGAGTCGATTCATCGCGCGCTCGATCTCCTCGGCCGTTGGCGGCTCGTCCTGCATGCGCTCGACTTCGCTCAGCAGCGCTCGCTCGACGGCTTCGACGCTGCCGCCCGGTGTGACGGACGCGTCCAGCCGGAGCTCACCGGCGATCTCCATGGCCCCGTAATGGGCGTTGACCTCGCGCGCGAGCTGCTTGTCATACACCAGCGTTCGATAAAGCCGCGCCGTGTGGCCCTCGCCGAGGATCGAGACGAGGATGTCCAGGGGCGCCTGGTCCGGGTCGAAGCGCGGCGGGCCGACCCAGGCGAAGTAGATGCGCTGGAGCTGGACGCGGTCCTCGAGCTCCAGGCGCACCTCGTCGTCGAGCCGGGGCAGCCAGCGCTGGATACGGGGCAACGGCGGCCCGGGCGGCAGATCGCCGAAATACTTCTGGACGAGCGCCTTGGTCTCGGCGGGGTCGATGTCGCCCGCGATGGCGAGGCTGGCGTTGTTCGGGTTGTAGAAGCGGCGGAAGAACGCCTTGACGTCGTCGAGCGAGGCGGCGTCAAGGTGCTCCTGCGACCCGATCGTTTGCCAGTGGTACGGGTGGTTCGGTGGGTAGAGCGCCTTCCGGATCTCCTGGCCCGCGAGGCCGTACGGTCGGTTCTCGTAGCTCTGGCGTCGCTCGTTCTTCACGACATCCCGCTCGACGTCGAAGCTGGTCTGGTCGAGGGCGTCGAGCAGGTAGCCCATCCGGTCGGACTCGAGCCAGAGCGCGAGCTCGAGGTATTCGGCGGGCACGTTCTCGTAGTAGTTGGTGCGATCGTTCGTCGTCGAGCCGTTGACGCTCGCGCCAACTTCCTGCAGCGGCATGAAGTACTCGCGGTTGTGATGCTTGGATCCCTTGAACATGATGTGCTCGAAGAGGTGCGCGAACCCCGTGCGGTCGGCCTCCTCGTTCTGCGAGCCGACGTGGTACCAGACGTTGACGGACGTGACGGGGACGGTGTGATCCTCGTGCAGGATGACCTCGAGCCCGTTGCTCAGGGTGAATTTCTCAAAGGCGATGTTGGTGGGCACAGGGACTCCGTTTCTTGTGCAAAGGTGTGCTGTTACCATCAATTATCCCACGCGCACTGGCTCCTTGTAGACCGTCGTGTGAGTAGACTAATCGGATTGGGAACCGGAGCAGTGTCGTGATGCAGCAACCGTTGGCCGAACCAATTCCCCTGCAGCGTTGGGAGGATGGGACCTACCGTGTGGGAGGTACCCGCGGGACTCTCGACACGGTGGTTGCCGCGTTCCAAACAGGAGCCACGCCCGCGGCGATCGCTCAGGATTACTCAACGCTGAAACTCGACGACATCTACGCGGTGATCGCCTATTACCTGCGGCATCAGCCTGAAGTAGAAGACTACCTCCACGGACGGGAAGCATTCGCCGAGCAGGTACGTCGAGAGAGCTCCAAGCACCATGGGGCCACTGACCTGCGGAGTCGCTTGCTTGCGCGCCTGGCCAAGTAAAGCGCCGTTGCTTCGTTTGGCTACAGACGAAAACTTCAGCTTAACTGTAACTGAGCTCTACCAAAATCCCGCGGCAAGCCGTTAATTGCTGGAGCGCTGTTGGCATTGCGAGGACCACCCGATTACAACCGGCTGAGCTCGATCAAGACCTTCTCAAAGCGATAGCCGGTCGGCCGAGGCGACTCAACGACGACATGGGAGAGGCTCTCATCCACAAGGGTGCAGAATGGACCTCGGCGCGGAATGTCGGTTCGAACCGCGGCGGCTACAGCAATCCGCGGATTGCTGTGCTCTACGATTCGGCTGGGAGGCCAAGATCGACTCCCGCGAGCGAACCCCGATCGAGGAGAACTGGTGAGCGGTCATCGGCCAGCTGATCATGATGCCTCTCTACTGGGACACGCCTCCCCCCTTGACAGACGAGGGAGTCAAAGACCACAAGTTCCGGGGCGCAAGTACCCCGTTCTTCTACGACGGGGATCGGGACTAGGCGACAGCCTCGCCCCGAATTGCGACGAGGTGTGTGCGGTAGCGAAGCCGTGACCCGCCGGCAAGAACAGAAACACGGTCGCAAGGCAGAAGCCGTGATAGACTGCGGTTGATGATTGCCGCCCCGCTCCCCCGTCGCCTCGACCCGAACCGCCTCCGTCCCCAGGACAGTGCGGCTCACGACTGGTATCGCTTTGTTCTCTCGTTTCCTCCGCATCTCGTGCAGCAGTACGTCGCTCGGTTTGACCTCACGCCCGACAGCCGAGTGCTGGACCCGTTTTGCGGGACAGGGACAACGTCCGTTGAATGCAAGAAGCTCGGTATCCCAAGCGTCGGTGTTGAAGCCAACCTCATGGCCCAGTTTGCGGCTCGCATCAAAGTCGATTGGTCGATAGATCCGGATTCGCTAGAGGAACACGCACAACATGTCGTTCGCGTTGCGCAGGAACACCTCGAATCACAGGGCATCGTCGACGAGCAGCTCAATGGGCAGGTTCACCAATCGGATATCCAGCTCCGTTCGTTGGCCCCAAAATCGATGAAGCTTCTCCTTACCGACTGCATTCGACCTCTTGCATTGCACAAGGCGCTCGTGCTGCTCGACGTGATCGAGCTTGAACTGCGCCATGATCGATTGGTTGATCACGAACGCCTGGCCTTTGCAAAGGCCATCGTCGCCTCAGTGAGTAATCTTCATTTCGGACCAGAGGTAGGCGTTGATCCAGCCAAGCCCTCAGGCCCCGTTATCCCGAGCTGGCTCACCGAGATTCACGCCATGGCCTCGGACATCCGCGAGTTGCGTGCCAATCAAGGCGTCGAGTCAAAAATCATTCACGCGGACGCTCGCGATCTCGCCCATGTGCTCGAACCCCGATCCGTCGACGCAGTAATTACGTCACCGCCCTATCCTAATGAGAAGGACTACACGCGCACGACTCGGCTCGAATCCGTCCTCCTGGGATTCATCCGAGATCGGACCCAACTTCGCGCCCTCAAGCAAACGCTCATCCGATCCAATACTCGCAACGTCTACAAGCTCGACGATGACGACAAATGGGTTGAACAACACCCACGCATCCAAGAAATCGCCAGGCAAATAGAAGCGCGGCGCCTAGAGCTTGGGAAGACATCAGGATTCGAGCGCCTCTACGCCAGGGTCACTAAGCTCTACTTCGGCGGCATGGCACGGCATCTGGAAGAAGTCAAGCCGTTCCTCAGACCAGGCGCACAGCTGGCTTACGTCGTTGGCGACCAGGCCAGCTACCTTCGAATCATGATTCGCACGGGTCAAATCCTCAGAGATATTGCTACCTCCCTTGGCTACGAGCCAGTAGGCATCGACCTCTGGCGCACTCGAATCGCGACGGCCACCAAGGCGCAGTTGCGCGAAGAAGTCGTGCTACTGCGATGGCCAGGGAAATAAATGGCCAGTGAAGATTCGCTCGTTGAAGATGAGCCGTCCGGGGGCGAGCCCGAGTCCCCGACGATTCGCAAGAAGTATCAAATCATTATCGAGCGCATCTTTAGCAATCACTACACACCCGGCCTTGGAGAATTCGACTTCCTTCGCAACGAGATAGAAAGCGCGGCAGTTAGCCTCGGAGTTTCCCGCCCCAAGAATCTGGGCGACGTGATCTACTCATTCCGATTCCGTCGTGACTTGCCGACCGCAATTCAAGAAACCGCGCCTGTGGGCTTGCCTTGGGTAATCCGATTGGCAGGTATCGGGCGCTACCGGTTTCAAACCAATGCCCTCGCCAATATCTCCCCGACACCCGGCCTCGTTCAAACCAAAGTACCAGACGCCACGCCTCAGGTGATCTTCACATACAAACTCACCGATGAGCAGGCGCTGCTAGCACGAGTTCGATGCAACAGGCTCATCGACCTGTTTACAGGTGTAACCTGTTATTCGTTACAGAGCCATCTTCGGACGCAAGTGAAGAATGTTGGTCAAATCGAGACTGATGAGCTTTATGCTGGCATAGACAAGCGCGGTGTGCAGTACGTCCTGCCCGTTCAGGCCAAGGCCGGCAAAGATCGTTTAAGCGTTGTTCAAATTGAACAACGGAAGAGTCGTTCGTGGTCTCATTCGTCAGTTGCCTGATCTCGACATCGTGCGAGTCAGGACATCGGTCTTTCCGGCGCGGATGATCCGAGCGTACTGAGCTGGGCCGCCGCCGACGGTCGGGCACTGCTGAGTCACGACGTGTCTACGTGACGCGCTGGGCCATTGAGCGCGTCGAGGCGCGAGTCCATGCCGGGCCTCTTCCAGCTGCCAGCGGATTTGCCGATAGGTCAAGCGATCGATGAGCTCTTTATCCTCGCGCTGGCTGGTATTCTCGAAGATTGCGAAAACCAGATTCTCTTCCTTCCCCTCTGATTGGATCGCTTAACGGGAAACGGAGGCTCAATACCGCGGTCCTCATGTAGCCGGTGGATCGCGCGCTCGGACTCCGAGATGCTGGAGGCCGGCGAGGCCGCGCTATACTGGCGAGCAAACCATTTGCGGTGTTCGAGGCAGGAGAAGTGCCGTGCTGACCGAGGAATTGAACGAGAAATTGACGCGCGTGGGGCCAGGGACGCCGGGCGGCGAGCTGCTGCGGCGGTACTGGCACCCGATTGCCGGAGTGGCCGAGCTGGATGGGCATCCCACGAAGCGGGTCCGGCTGCTGGGCGAGGATCTGGTGCTGTACCGCGACAAGTCGGGCGAGCTCGGCCTGATCGGGGAGCGCTGCCCGCATCGCCGCATCTCCCTTTATTATGGGATTCCCGAGCTGTTCGGCATTCGCTGCCCCTATCACGGCTGGGCGTTCGACCATGCCGGGAACTGTGTCGAGCAGCCGGCCGAGCCGGAAGGCAGCACCTTCAAAGACCGGGTCCAGGCGGTTTCTTATCCGGTCGAGCAGCTCGGCGGGCTCGTCTTCGCGTACCTCGGCCCGCTCCCCGCGCCGCACCTGCCGCGATACGACCTGTTCGCCTGCGATGACGCCGTCCGCCAGATCGGCTTCACGGTCTTGCCGTGCAACTGGGTCCAGGCGATGGAGAACTCGCTGGATGCCACGCACGTCGAGTGGCTCCACGGCTACTACACGAACTTCCTTGGCGAGCGCGCGGCCGCAGAGCAGGGCAAGCCGTTCCGGCCGCGCACGCTGCGCCACCACGTCAAGATTGGGTTCGACCGGTTCGAGCACGGGATCATCAAGCGCCGCGTCGAAGAGGGCGGCAGCGAAGAGGACGACGACTGGAAGATCGGCCACCCCGTCGTCTTTCCGTACACGCTGAAGACGGGCGCAGTTGCGGCCTCGTCGTTCCAGATCCGCGTGCCGATGGACGACACGCATACCCTGCACATCCTTTACAAGGTCTACCGCCCCGGCATTCCCGTCCCGCCGGAGATCCAGCAGCAGGTCACGGTCCATCAGCTTCCGTGGGAAGACGAGTCCGGCGACGCGGTCGTGGACTTCACCCTGGGCCAGGACATGATGGCCTGGGTCACCCAGGGGTCGATTGCGGAACGCCAGCTCGAGAAGCTGGGCGCCTCGGACACGGGCATCATCGTGTACCGGGAGCTGCTCGAGGAGCAGATCGATCGTGTCGCCCGCGGCGAGGAGCCGATGGAGGTCTATCACGACGCGGCGCGCGCCCAATTCGTGGAGCTGCCGCAGGAGCGCCAGAAGCATGGCAGCGCGCAGTGGGGTCGGCCCACCTCGCGCGTCATCGATGGCCTCTACCGCCACATGCCCGTCCCGCCAATCGTCGAGGAGCTGTTCCGCCAGGCCGAGGAGCTCGAGGCCGCCGGCCAGGAGCTGCATCGTCGCCACGACTCAACCCTGGACGCCGGCACCGATCGCCGTCGCGAGGTGGCACTGAAGCGATAGCGGTTGGGGGTTGGGGCATAGGGGTTGGTAAGGCCGCTTCACCACCCCGCTGGCCAGGCGAAGGTAACGCCCTCGCGTTACTTTGGCCGCGTCCTGACCCGTCCTCGCTGCGCTCGGCCGGCCTCTCCCCGAGGGAGAGGGCGAGGGCGGTGTCCACAAGCTTAGCCATTGAATTGCCACGCTTGACCAATCCCTGAGGAGGGCTCCGTGATTCGTGGCCTTCCCCGGCTTCTCCTCCCTCTGT
>Ga0080064_1001654_pt1 | contig 43351 bp, 47 predicted proteins | sample Subgrocontami54m_FD_69260 | JGI IMG/M metagenome (GOLD analysis project Ga0080064, IMG submission 69260) | Subsurface groundwater microbial communities from S. Glens Falls, New York, USA - GMW46 contaminated, 5.4 m (SPADES assembly) (version 2) ...
ACGAAGGCCTGCGCGTACTCGGCGCGCGCAACGCCTTTGTCATGGACAGCATGCTGCACGATGTGGTGCGTTATGGCACGGGCGCGCGCGCGATGTCGCTCGGGCGCAAGGATCTGGCGGGCAAGACCGGCACCACCAACGACCTCGTCGATGCCTGGTTCGCCGGTTATCAGCCGACCCTGACCGCAATTGCGTGGATCGGCTTCGACCAGCCGCATAAACTCGGCAACACCGAAACCGGCGCAGCAGCCGCGCTACCCATCTGGATGAGTTACATGGGCAAGGCGCTAAAGGGGGTGGACGAGATGTTCCAGCAGGTCCCCGAGGGGGTCGTCAGCGCCAGCGTCAATCCCGACACCGGCCAGGCGGCCAGCGATGGCAGGATAATCGAGTACTTCTATCGCGAGAACATTCCAGCAGCGCAAAAACGCGATGCGTCCGGAGACGGCAGCCGCAGTCCCGAGGAAGTCAAGAACCAGTTGTTCTAGTTTGTGACGAGGCGCGCGTAAGGCGCTAGGGTCTGTTTACATTCACTGCATGACGCGCTCATGTGCTGAATGTTAATGGGTCCTGACTCTCGTGCTAAAATTCTCGGATGCGTGCGATCGCGACCGCCATCCTGCTTTGTGTGCTGCTTGAGGCCTGCGGCTCCAAGGGCGCACTCATCATGCCGCCAAAACCGGGCGCCGAGCAGCAGCAGTCCAATACCAACAAACAAAACTAGGCGCCCTGTACGAGGCCTGGCACGATATTATTGCTGTGAGGAATAACGGCGGGCCGGGCGCTGTTTACGACGTGGTAGGGCCGGTCTGCGAAAGCGCCGACTTCCTGGGCAAGGAGCGCGAACTGGCCGTGCGCGAAGGCGACCTGCTCGCGGTGATGTCGGCCGGCGCCTACGCCATGTGCATGAGCTCCAATTACAACAGCCGGCCGCGCGCGGCCGAGGTCATGGTGGACGTGGCAAAGACGCACCTGATCCGCGAGCGCGAGCGCCCCGAGGCGCTTTTTGCCTTGGAACATCTTTTGCGTTAGATTGCGCAGTCTAGATGGCGCCCCGAAGCAACTGCGCCGTCTGAAGAATAGAGCGTCCGCCACATTTGAGAACGAGCAACGCCGGCCCCGTCGACAGAAATCTCCGGGTTGGTCCGATTCCGGTTGGATCGACCTGACCCGCATCCGCCTGAGCCCATTGCACCTTAGACCCAAATATTACATTTCGAGATGCCGGTGACCAAGCCCAAGAAATTGCTATTTTCCGGAATCGTCTGCGCCGCGATCCTCACGGGAGCGCTGTTGGCCTATCGGGGGGGAGCCGAGATTCGCGCGCAAGACGCGAAACCCGCCAAGGCCGCCCCCGCCATTCCCGTTTCGGTTGCAACGGTGGCGCAACAGACCGTTGCGGTGCGCATCCAGGCGATTGGCAATGTCGAGGCCTACTCCACAGTAGCGCTCAAGGCACGCGTGGACGGACAGATCGTCGAAGTCAACTTCAAGGAAGGCCAGGAGGTAAGAAAAGGCGCCGTCCTGTTCAAAATCGATTCACGCCCGTTAGAGGCGACGCTGCGCCAGGCCGAGGCCAATCTGATGCGCGATACCGCTCAGAAAGAGCAAACGCGTTCGCAGGAGCGGCGCTACCAGGAGTTGCTGCAGAAAAACTTCGTTTCCAAGGAAGCGTATGCGCAGATCCGCACTAACGCCGATAGCGCCGAAGCCGTTGCGCTCGCGAGCATGGCCACAATCGAAAACGCGAAACTGCAGCTCGAATACTGCACCATCCGCTCCCCCATCGACGGCTTTGTCGGCAAAGTGATGCTGCAGATCGGCAACATGGTCAAGGCCAACGATACCAACCCGCTGGTGATCATCAACCAGGTGCGGCCGATCTACGTCAATTTCGCGATCCCCGAGCAGCGTCTTTCCGCGGTTCGCAGCCACCGGGCGATGGGACAACTGTCCGTCGAAGCGCTGCCGCCCAACTCGGACAAGGCGGCAGCAACGGGAACGCTCAGTTTCGTCGACAACGCCGTCGACACCACTACCGGCACCATCAAACTGAAGGCTGTGTTCCCGAACAAGGACAACGCCCTGTGGCCGGGCCAGTTCGTCAACACCAGCCTCAAGCTCTACGATCAGAAGGAAGCGCTGACCGTCCCGTCCCAGTCGGTGCAGACCGGGCCCAGCGGCCAGTACGTCTATGTCGTCAAGCAGGATATGACCACCGAAGTGCGCAAGGTCGAGGTGGACCGGGTCGATAGCGATAACGCAATCATCGCCAAGGGTCTGCAGAAAGGCGAAACGGTCGTGGTCAAGGGTCAGTTGCGTCTGGCACCAGGGGCCAAGGTCATGATCGCCAAGCCGCCGGCCGAGAAATCGTGAACATCGCCGAGCTGTTTGTCCGGCGCCCGGTCATGACCGTCCTGGTCATGACCGGGATCGTGATCTTCGGACTGGCGGGCTTTCGCCTGCTGCCGGTGAGCCAGCTGCCCAACATCGATTTCCCGACCATACAGGTTACGGCGGAGCTGCCCGGTGCCAGCCCCGAGACGATGGCCTCCGCCGTGGCCACTCCGCTGGAGAAGCAGTTCTCGACCATCGCCGGCATCGATACCATGACCTCGGTCAGTGGCCAGGGGACCACGGCGATTACCATTCAGTTCGCGCTCGACCGCGACATCGATGCCGCCGCCCAGGACGTCAACTCGGCCATCGCCTCCGCTGCGCGGCAACTGCCGGCGACCATGCCCGCGCCACCGTCCTTCCGCAAGGTCAATCCAGCCGACTTCCCGGTCTATTACCTCGCGCTCACCTCGGATGTGCTGCCGCTGTCGACGGTCAACGAATACGCCGAAACTTTTCTCGCACAGCGTATCTCCACTATCAGCGGCGTGGCCCAGGTGCTGGTGTACGGGCAGCAGAAATATGCCGTGCGCGTGCAGGTGGACCCGAGCCAGCTCGCCGCGCGCGGCGTCGGCATCAACGAGGTCGAGCAGGCTATCGTTCAGGCCAACGTCAACCTGCCCACCGGCACGCTCTACGGCAAGGACCGCATGTTCGCGGTGCAGGCCACCGGGCAACTCTTCAACGCGGCCGCGTTTCGTCCGCTTATAGTCACCTATCGCAACGGCGCTGCGGTACGCCTGAGCGAACTCGGACGGGTCATCGATTCGGTGCAGAGCGACAAGGTCGCCGCCTGGTTCAAGGGCAAACGCGGCATCGTGCTCGCGATCCAGCGCCAACCCGGCACCAACACCATCGATGTGGTGAACTCGATCAAGAAGCTGTTGCCGACCTTTCGCGCCGAGGTCCCGGCAGGGATCGACATCAACATCCTGTATGATCGCTCGGTCACCATCCGCGCCTCGGTCGAAGAGGTTGAATTCACCCTGCTGCTGTCGCTGGTGCTGGTAGTCATGGTGATTTTCATTTTCCTGCGCAACATCCCGGCGACCATCATCCCGAGCGTTGCGCTGCCCCTGTCCATCATCGGTACGTTTGCGGCAATGTACCTGTTCGGCCACAGCCTGGACAATATTTCGCTGATGGCGCTCACGCTCTCGGTCGGCTTCGTCGTGGACGACGCCATCGTGATGCTGGAGAACATCACCCGCCATATGGAAATGGGCAAGAGCCGCTGGCAGGCAACCCTCGACGGTTCCAGGGAAATCGGCTTCACCATCCTGTCGATGACGATTTCACTGATCGCGGTATTCATTCCGGTGCTGTTCATGGGCGGCATACTCGGGCGCCTGCTGCACGAGTTTGCGATTGTGATCATGGTCGCCGTGCTGATCTCGGGTTTTGTCTCGCTCACGCTCACACCGATGATGTGCAGCCGCATCCTCAAGCCTCATTCCGCGGAGAAGCACGGGCGCGTGTTCATGCTGAGCGAGCGCGCGTTCGAGGCGGTCAAGAACGCCTACGCCGCGACTTTGCGCTGGACGCTTGGGCACCAGCGATTCACCATGGCGGTGTTCCTCGGCATCATCGTCGTCACCGGATTCCTGTTCGCCAAGATGCCCAAGGGTTTCCTGCCGAGCGAGGACTCGGGGCAGCTGTTCTGCATCACCGAGGCCCCCCAGGACATTTCCTTCGACGCCATGGCCGGGCTGCAGACCCAGGTGGCGGAGATCATCCGCCAGGATCCCAACGTCGAAGCGGTGATGTCCTTCGTCGGCGCCAGCGGCTTCAATCCCGCGCTAAATGCCGGCCGCATCATCATCACCCTCAAGCCCCGCAAGGAGCGCAAGTCCGCCGACGAGGTGATCCGCGGACTGCGGCCGAAAGTCAACACCGTACTCGGCATCAAGGCCTTCATGCAGAACGTGCCGGCGATCCGCATTGGCGGGCAACTCACCAAGAGTCCTTACCAATACGTGCTTCAGGGCGCGAATACCGAGGAACTGTACCATTGGGTTCCCGTCATCGAGGAAAAGCTGAAGACACTGCCGACACTGATCGACGTAGGCAGCGATCTGCAGATCACCCGGCCGCAGGTCACGGTGGATATTGACCGGGAGAAGGCTTCCGCACTCGGGGTGAGCGCGCAGCAGATAGAAATGGCGCTCAACAATGCCTACGGCGCAAACCGGGTGTCTACCATCTATACGGCGACCAACCAGTACTGGGTGATGCTGGAACTCGATCCGCGCTTCCAGACGGACCCGTCGGTACTGGGCATGCTCTATGTGCGTTCCTCGACCGGGGCACTGGTACCTCTCAACGCCCTGGCCAAACTGATCTACGGCGTTGGCCCACTCTCGGTCAGTCACCTGGGCCAGTTGCCCTCGGTGACTTTTTCCTTCGATCTGCGACCCGGCGTCGCGCTGTCGCAGGCGATCGAGGAAATCAACCGCGCTACGCAGGAGCTGCAGGTGCCGGCCACGCTCAACACCACCTTCCAGGGCACGGCGCAGGCGTTTCAGGCCTCGCTCCAGGGCATGGGCCTGCTGCTGTTGCTGGCCATCGTGGTGATCTACCTGGTACTCGGAATCCTGTACGAGAGCTTCATTCATCCGCTCACGATCTTGTCGGGCCTGCCGACTGCCGCTCTCGGCGCGTTGCTGACGCTGCTGGTATTCGGCATCGAGCTCAACATGTACGCGTTTGTCGGCATGATCATGCTAGTCGGCATCGTCAAGAAGAACGCGATCATGATGATCGACTTCGCCATCGAGGCGCAACGCAAGGAAGGCAAGAAGCCGGCCGATGCGATCTACGAGGCCTGCATCGTGCGCTTCCGGCCGATCATGATGACCACCATGTCGGCGCTGATGGGCAGTCTGCCGATCGCCATGGCCATCGGCGCCGGCGGCGATGCGAGGAAGCCTCTGGGCCTCGCGGTGGTCGGAGGCCTCGCGGTATCGCAGGTGCTGACGCTTTACATCACGCCGGTGATCTACCTCTATTTCGAGCGCCTGCAGGAATGGCTGACGCGACGGCGCGGCGTGCACGCGGAGCCGAAGCTCGGAACGGCCGATTGAGCTGATTCAAACCGGGCGCCCGGCTGCCGCTGCCACAGCACGCTCGTGCGCGAGGAACAGCGGTCGCATACCCGGCAGCGCGGCGGCGTGGATCGCCCACCCGCCATGTGCAGGTTCTACCTAGGGATTGAGCTGGCGGTAAACGACGGTGGCGACGGCCAGGAGGCTCGCGCGGTCCATCTCCCCGGACAGCGCGTAACCGAGTTTGCCGTCGATCCAGTAGAACACGGCAATCTTGCCTTCCTGGCTGAAGCGGAACGCGGTGTCGCGCGGCTCGGCATCCCTGAGCGATACGTACAGCGTGATCCGCTGGCCCCTGGCGTCCTGATACATGAACTGTGCCACCGGCCCCTCGCCCCCGGGCAATAGACGTCCTCCGACCAGCTCGAAGCCCTGCTGCGTCAGCACCGGCGCCTTCAGATCGTGCCCCAAGCGCTTGGACAGCCATTTCACCAGGTGGTCCTGTTGATCGGCGCCGACCTCGACCGGGTGCCGCACTTCGGGCGCATACACGGCGTACGCGACCGCGGCCCGACGCGGCAGTGCCGCGGCCTCGACAAACCGATCGGTTCGATAGGACTGCGATACCCAGCCCAGCGCGAAGCTCAGGCCCATCGCCCCCGCGGCGAGGGCAAATGGTGGCCAGCGCCGCCGCGGCGCGCGCGCGGCGAGCAGCCGTTGCGGCACCGGCTCGTTCAGTACCGGGTTGTAAAGCGCGCGCAGCGCCTCGTTCTGCTCGCGCCAGACGCGCACGCTCTCGGTCGCCGCCGGGTCGTGGGCGAGATGAGCTTGCACCTGGACGCGGCGCGAGTCATCCAGCTGCCCGTCGGCGTAAGCGTGCAGATCGGTTTCAGTGAGATTGCTCATTTCACTACCTTAAGACTTGTTACCGTAGCGGTGCCCGACATCACGGCGCGCAGGCGCTCGCGCCCGCGTGACAGGCGCGACATCACCGTGCCGACCGGAACACCCAGCGCCTGGCTCGCCTCGGCATAGCTCAGCTGCTCCAGCCCCACCAGCAGCAGCACTTCGCGCTGCTCCACGGGCAGGCGCCTGAGCGCCGTATCCAGGTCGCGCAGTTCCAGCGGGTCGGACTGCGGCGCGCTCTGCAGCCCGTCTTCGACGGCTTCGTCGAGAGCCAGTTCGCGCCGCGCCTTCAGTTGATTGATGAACACGTTGTGCATGATGGTGAACATCCAGGCGCGCAAATCGCTGCCGTGGCGCCACAGATGAAACTTGGTCAGCGCCCGCTCGAGCGTATCCTGCACCAGGTCATCGGCCCGGTGACTGTCCCCCGCCAGGGCGCGTGCATAACGCCGCAAACGGGGGATGTGCGCCGCGATCTCTGCGCGTTCCATCAACGCATCATAGCAACGCCGGACTTATTGCGCGATGACGTGCCAGATCTTGAGGAAACCATCACCGCTCTTGTCGCCGGGTTTCTGATCCTTGGTCCAGAGGTAGAGAGGCTTGCTTTTATAGGCCCACTGCTTGGAGCCGTCGTCGCGGACGACGATAGACCAGTCGCCCGATGCCTGATCCGTGTTGGCTGCCTTGAGCGCAGGCCAGAGTGCGGCGCAGGGCCCATTGCACACGCTCTTGCCGCTGCCGGCGGCATCCTTGTCGAACGTGTACAGCGTCATGCCTGCGGAATTAACCAGCGTTCCGCCTTCGAACCTCGCCGCCATCGGCGCGCCGCCCATGCTCGCGCAGGCGCCGAGCACTGCCATTAGCACTACTGCTGCAAGTGTCTTTATCATGCCGTTCTCCTGTTGGATTAGTGTTGTTGCGCATGATCAAACAACCGGACAGCAGGGTTTATTCCAGTGCCGGCGACATTCAGTCGGACCCGGCGCGATAGCGCCGCGATGATGCTCATCGATAGGCGCACCATCCCTCGATGAACTCGATCCATCCTGCACCAGGCGCAGGCGTTCACAATCGGCGCCCACGAATGAAAAAAGGGGCTCGCGCCGCCCTTGCAGGCGGAATGGCGCTTAACGCAGGCCGGCGATGTAGTCCGAAACTCCCTGGATTTCGCGGTCGGAGAGTTTCTCCGCCACGCCGCGCATCATGCTGCCGGGATCGTTGGCGCGCTCACCGGAACGGAAAGCTTTCAACTGCACTTCGACGTACTCGGCGTGCTGACCCGACAGGCGCGGATACTGCGCCGGCATACCGGCGCCGTTCGGCCCGTGACAGGAAGCACAGGCTGCGACACCCTTGCTCGCGATGCCGCCGCGGTAAATCTTCTGCCCCAGCGCAACCAGATCTTTGCTCTTCGCCGCGCCGGGTTTGGCCGCCTGGCCGGCGAAATAAGCGGCGAGATTGCGCATGTCCTCGGGCGACAGGCCGGCCACCATGCCCGCCATCACCGGGTTGTCGCGTTCCGCTTTCTTGCCCGCTGCCGGTTTGAAGTTTGTAAGCTGTTTGTGCAGGTACTCGGGAATCTGGCCGGCCAGCTTGGGATTGACCGCGATCTGGCTGTTGCCGTCGGCCGCGTGACAGGCGGCACAGACCTGATTGACCATGGGTTGCGCTTTGGCGGCATCGCCTTTGAACGGCGGCTCGGCGGCGGCCGCTGCTGCGGCTGCTAGCATTGCGGCGAGCGCCATGATGCGTTTCATGCTTGTGCTCCTCGAAGCAGGGGGTATTGAAAAGCTGATATTCTATCCGACTTTCGAGCATTTGGGCCTCTACTGCCATGTCGTTGTTCCGCGGCGCCACGTTCTACATCACCGCACACCACCTCAGCGATCTGCCGCCGCCCTTGGGCGCGGAGATTGCCTTTGCCGGACGCTCCAACGCGGGCAAATCCAGCGCGATCAACACGCTCGTCGACCATAACCGCTTGGCTTTCGTCAGCAAAACGCCCGGGCGCACCCAGCAGATCAATTTTTTCAGCCTCCCGGGCGGCGCTTTTCTGGTCGATCTGCCAGGCTACGGCTACGCCAAGGTGCCGCGCGACCTGCGCGCGCATTGGGAGCAACTGCTCTCGACTTATTTGCAGACGCGCGCTTCCCTGTTCGGCATGGTGCTGATCATGGATGCACGCCATCCTCTCACGCCGCTCGACCGCCAGATGCTGAACTGGTTCGCGTCCACGGGCAAGCCGGTGCACGTGCTATTGTCGAAGTCGGACAAGCTGTCGCGGCAGGAGGGGCAAAAGACCCTGCGCGAAGTGCAGGCCGAGCTGCGCAACTACGCGGACAATTACACGGCGCAGCTTTTTTCCAGTTCTAAAAAGCTAGGCATGGAAGAAGCTGAGGAAATAATCGGGGGCTGGTTGGGCGTCAAGCGCGAGAGCACAAAAAAAGCCCCCGGCTAAAGGGGAATAAAACCGGGGGCGAGAACGCCTTAAACAGGGTTAAGGCACCCGCTCAGGGAGGAAAAGCGGGAGATGACCGTAGCCATCTGCAAGTAAGATTAAGAATCATTGAAAAAGTTTCCGGAACTGGCGGCAGGAATTGACTTTTTTTCTAACACATTGATTGAGAAGGTTAGGGACCACCATGAATATCTATGGCAATTTTCCCGTGGTGCGTATGCGCCGCATGCGGCGCGACGACTTTACACGCCGCCTGATGCGAGAGCATGTGCTCACTACCAATGATCTGATTTATCCGGTATTTGTGATGGAGGGCTCCAAGAAAACCCGGCCGGTGCCCTCGATGCCGGGAGTGGAGCGAATGACCTTGGACAAGTTGCTGCCGGTGGCCGAGCGCTGCCTGAAACTAAAGATCCCGGTGATGGCCCTGTTCCCTGTGATCGAGGCTAAGCTTAAGACCCTGGATGGCAAGGAGGCAACGAATCCGAAAGGGCTGATCCCGCGCGTGGTTGCCCGATTGAAAAAAGAATTTCCCGAACTCGGGGTAATGTGCGACGTCGCGCTCGACCCCTACACCAGCCATGGTCAGGACGGCGTAATCGATGCAGGCGGCTACATCGTTAACGACACCACGCTCGGCATCCTGGAAAAACAAGCGCTTACCCAAGCCGCAGCCGGGGTGGATATCGTTGCCCCCTCGGACATGATGGACGGGCGCATCGGCCGCATCCGCTCCGCCTTGGACAAGAGGCGGTTCATCCACACCTGCATCATGGCTTACTCGGCCAAGTACGCGTCGGGCTATTACGGTCCGTTTCGCGACGCGGTCGGCTCAGCAGCCAACTTGGGCAAGGGCAATAAATTCACCTACCAGATGGACCCCGCCAATTCCGATGAGGCGCTATGGGAAGTGGGACTGGACCTGCAGGAAGGCGCCGACATGGTGATGGTGAAGCCGGGAATGCCTTATCTGGACATCGTGCGGCGGGTGAAAGACGAGTTCAAGGCGCCGACTTTCGTCTATCAGGTGAGCGGCGAGTATGCCATGCTCAAGGCAGCTGGCATGAACGGCTGGATCAACGAGAAAATCTGCGCCATGGAAGCGCTGCTCGCCTTCAAACGCGCCGGCGCCGACGGCATTCTCACTTATTATGCGCTCGATGCCGCGCAGTGGATCAAGGAGGGTTGAAAGCGTCTGACCGCGAAGGACACAAAGGACGCCGCGGAGGTCTCGGTCCCCGTTGAGGGAAAAGTCCCCCACCTCTTCGGGTGGTCCCGACCTTCGGTCTCCCACCTTGGGGAACACGAAGGAAGTCAAAATCCGGGGCCACCGTTGTGACTGTCGCGGTATTCGTTGTTGCGGTTCTTCGCCTGCGTTAGCCGAAGATAATCGCTACGCCATGCGCCTCCGCCGCGCCGACGGCGATCGACCCGTCCGGCATGCGCGTCGGATGCAGGCCACCGGCGCGCAGGATTCTCTCCGCGGTATCGCGGTTGGTGACGCGGATGAATAGCGCCGCCATGCAGGGCTGGTGGCGCGCGCTGATCCATACTCCGGGCAGTTTTTTCGCCAGTGCGCGCTCGCCAACGACGGCGATGGGTGTGTCGCCGGTGTTCACCAGCAGCCCTTCGGGTATGGTCTTCGCCTTGACATCGAACAAGCGCTCGTAGGCCGCCGCAGTCGCGGCTACCTCATCGCTGACGAGGGCCAGCGCAGCCAGACCCGTTGCCGTATTCGCGTGCACCTGATACTCGGGCCGCCAAACCACATCGCGGGTGAAATGCTGGCACACGAACACCTGCCCTCCCGGGGTCTGCTCCAGACCCAACTGGGTGATGCGAAACGATGCGTTCTTCGTGCCCTCCGGCAGTTGCACCGGGCGTGAGAAATCGACCGGTTCGGAAGGAGCCAACGCCGCCGCAGCGAGTTCGCCGTAGGCGCCGCGCGCATTGTCGGTCTTGAGCGCGACTGCCGCCAGGCCGTCACCGATGCGGGCAAAGTCGTAGTAGTACTCTCGGCCTGGCAGGCGTTGCGGCACCATCAGCAACTCGAAATAATCCTGGCCGAACATGACACAGTGGTTCTGCGAGCCCAGCGTATGATGGCCCCGGGGAGTGAGGGTGAACCCCATGCGCCGGAACGTGTCCCGAGCCGAATCCAGGTCGCGCGCGGTGATGACGACGTGGTCTATGCCCTTGATGTGTTTTCTCACTGTTGTTCTCTTATTTTGCGGACGCGCCATTATAATTGCGTTAGACGCCGTTGCAGAGAGCGGGGGATGCCTTCGGCGGCGCTGTTGTCCGGATTGACCCAGTAAGTAAGCACTTCCTGTCGCAAAAAGGAGCGCCAAATGGCGATTGTCGATAAGATCAAGCTATTGCAAGGGGAAATGGGCGAATGGCGTCACGACATCCATGCCCACCCGGAGACCGCGTTCGAGGAGCAGCGCACCTCCGCTCTGGTGGCGAAAAAACTCGAGTCCTTCGGCCTGCGCGTACATAAGGGGTTGGGCCGCACCGGCGTAGTGGGCACGCTCGCGGCCGGCTCAGGCAAGCGCGCCGTCGGCTTGCGCGCGGACATGGACGCGCTGCACATCCACGAGAAAAATGCCTTCGACCACCGCTCGCAGCATGAAGGAAAAATGCACGCCTGCGGACACGACGGCCATACCACCATGCTGCTGGGCGCGGCGAAATATCTAGCCGAGACCAAGAACTTCGACGGCACGGTGCATTTCATCTTCCAGCCCGCAGAGGAGAACGAGGGCGGAGGACGCGAGATGGTGGAGCAAGGCCTATTCGACAAATTTCCATGCGAATCGGTTTACGGCATGCACAACTGGCCGGGCATGCCGGTCGGGCAGTTCGGATTGCGGCCCGGACCGATGATGGCCTCGTTCGACATCTTCGAGATCGAGCTGACGGGACGCGGGTCCCACGCCGCCTTGCCGCATACGGGCATCGACCCGGTCGTAGCCGCATCGGCGCTGGTGCAGACGCTGCAGACCATCACCAGCCGCAACGTCGATCCAATTGAGTCGGCGGTCGTCACGGTCACACAAGTTCACGCCGGCGACACATGGAACGTGATTCCCGATGCAGCCGTCCTGCGCGGCACCACCCGCGCCTTCAAGCCAGAAGTGCAGGATCTCATCGAGCGCCGCCTGCGCGAGATCTGCGCCGGCATCGCCGCGACCTACGGCGCCCAGGTCAAAATACGCTACGAACGCCGCTATCCGCCCACCGTCAATGCCGCGCGCCAAACTGAAATCTGCGCATCGGTGCTGGAGCGCATGGTCGGGCCGGAGAACGTCCTCCGGGTCCCGCCGGTAATGGGTTCGGAAGACTTCGCCTTCATGTTGCAGGCCAAGCCGGGCTGCTATGTCTTTGTCGGCAACGGGCCGGGCGAGGGCGGTTGCATGCTGCATAATCCGCACTACGATTTCAACGACGAGGTATTGCCGATAGGCGCGAGCTACTGGGCGAATCTGGTAGAACACATACTGGCCAAGCACGCGTAAGCGGCATTGATCCCGCGCGTCCCGGCCGCGTCAGCGCCGTCGCGCCGGACGTAACGCAGTGGAAAGCAGGCGACCTGGTATGCGCGCTCACGCCGGGCGGCGGCTACGCCGAGTATTGCGCGGTTCCGGCGCCGCATTGCCTGCCCCTCCCCAAGGGCCTGTCCCTGAAGGAGGCGGCCGCATTGCCGGAAAATTTCGACACCGTCTGGACCAATGTCTCTGACCGCGGCCGGCTAAAAGCGCGGGAGACCATCCTCGTGCACGGCGGCTCCAGCGGTATCGGCCTCACCGCCATCCAATTGGCCGAGGCATTCGGCGCGACCGTCTACACCACCGTGGGCAGCAAAGAGAAAGCGGAGTTCTGCCGGAAGATGTCAAGCAATCAAAGGCTGGCGGCGCGGTTGAGGATGGCAAGGAAGCGCTCGGCCGGCTGGTAACCGATTACTCGCAGCCCCTGGATTTCCGTGCCCTGACGGTTGAAGAAAATGATGCCGGGCGGCCCGAACAGGCTGAAGCGCTTGAGCAAGGCCTTGTCCTCGGGCGAATTGGCGGTGACGTCCGCCTGCAACAGCAGCATCCCCTCGAGTTTCGCTTTCACCCGGGGGTCAGTGAAAGTGAATGCCTCCATTTCCTTGCAGGATACGCACCAGTCGGCGTAAAAATCGAGCATCACCGGTTTGCCGGCAGCCTGGAGCTTCGCTTCGAGTTCGGCCAAGTTCCTGATGCGCGTGAAGCGCACTTCCTGCGCCCCGCGCTCGCCGCCGGCCACAAGCCCGGCGAGCGGCCGCAGCACATCGCGGCTGCCAGATAGCGCCCCGATCGCCAGCGCCGCGCCGGCGAGCAGCGCGAGAAAACCCACGCCTTTCCGCAAGCGCGCGACGGTCCCGGCCTCGGGCGACAGCGGATCGATTGCGCGCAGCACCATGGCCGAGCCGACGAGGAGCGTGGCCCAGGCGAGCATTTGCCCCGCTGCCGGCAACACCGGCGACACGATCCAGATCGCGACGGCAAGCAGCAGCGCACCGAAAAAATGCTTCACCGACCTCATCCACTGGCCGGACTTGGGCAGGAACGCACCCTCGAACACGCCGACCAGGATAAGCGGCACGCCCATGCCGATAGACATGGCGAACAGCGCGATTCCTCCCAGCATCACGTCGCGGGTCTGGCTGATGTAGAGCAGCGCGCCGGCCAGCGGCGCGGCCACGCAGGGGCTGACGATGGCTGCGGAAAATATGCCCATCAGCACCACCGCGCCGAGGTGTCCGCCCTTGAGCCGGTTGCTGGTCTCGGTGATCTTCGCGTGGAACCCGGAGGGCAGCTGCAGTTCGTAGAAGCCGAACATCGAGAGCGCGAGCAGCACGAACACCGCGGCAAAGGCCGACAGCACCCAGGGATTCTGCAGCGCCGCGGACAGCAGGCTGCCCGACAGGGCCGCGCCGATGCCGATCGCGGTGTAGGTGACGGACATGCCCAGCACATAGGCGAAGGACAGCGCGAATGCGCGCGTGCGGGTGGCGTTGCGGCCTTCGCCGACGATAATGCCGGACAGGATGGGTATCATCGGCAACACGCAAGGGGTAAAAGTGAGCAGAATGCCGGCGCCGAAAAATGAGGCGGCGATCAGCCACAGACTGCCCGAGGCGAGCAGCGTCTCAAAGCGCGCTTCGTCGCCGGGCACACCGGCGTGGGCTGGCGCGCGCGCCGCTTCGGCGAACGGTGTCGGCGCCGCCCCCGGCCCGGATGCGCCGGACGCAGGCGCGAGCGCGGCGAGTTTGATCTCCGCTGTTTGCACCTGCGGCACGTAACACACGCCCACGTCGGCACAGCCCTGAGAAGTGACCGCCAGCTTGAGCTGGGTTGCAGCGGCATCGCGCGCGAGCGGCAGGCGGATGCGCAACTCTTTGCGGTAGGTCTCGACTTTGCCGAAAAACTCGTCGTTGTGGACGTCTCCCTTGGGGAACTGCGCTTCGCCCAGCTTCACCCCCGCGGGCTCGGCCGTGAATTTGAACTTGTCGCGGTACAGGTAATAACCGTCTGCGATCCGGTAGCGCACCTCGAGCGTACCGGCGTCTACTGCCTGCGCCGAAAACTTGAATGCGACCGCCGGGTCGAGCAGCTCCTGTGCACCGGCAAACCCGTGCGGCGACAACGCGAGCAGCAAGGCGAAGATTCGGTACAGGTTGAATTGCATAATAGGGCTCAGGCCCGCTCGTCGTTATGGCGCGTTTCGGATTCGACCCACTGCAGATAGGCCGGCAGACCGTCAGCTATTGGGACCGCAATGATCTCTGGAAGTTCATAAGGATGGTTGGCGCGAATCGACGCCTCCAGTTCCGCGTAGCGGTCCTGCGCGGTCTTGATCAGCAGCGGATACTCCTCGTCATGCTGAATTTCACCTTGCCAGCGGTACACCGAGGCGCAGGGCGCGAGGATATTGACGCAGGCGGCGAGACGCCGCTCGATCAGCAAGACGGCGAGTTTTTCCGCGCTTTCGCGATCCGGCAGGTTGGTGACGACGAGCAAGCTGTCCATCGGTTCGGTTCGGGTTCAGTGCGCCACGACCGGCGGCACGCCCTCGTACACGCTCGGGTAGCGCAAGCGCACGCCCAACTCGGCTTTCATGCGCGTGTTGACCAGGCGGCGCGATTCGCGCATGAAGGACAGCAGTCCCTCGGCAATGGCGCCCGCCTCCGCCGCCGAGCGCGCTACGCGCGGCGGGCGCGGCAGACGCGCGCGGTCGGCCACCAGATCGAAGTAGTCGCCCATTTTGATTTCGCTGTCGTCGCTCGCATTGTATACGCGGCCGGCCGCGCCCCGTTCGAGCGCCGCCAGGCAGACCGCGGCAAGGTCGTCGGCGTGGATGTGATTGGTAAAGACGTCATCCTCGGCGCGCAATACCGGCGCGCCGCGCCTGAGCTGCGCCAGCGGCAGGCGCTCGGCCGCGTAGATTCCGGGCACACGCAAGACAGCCACGGCCGCGCCGCTATGCTTGCCCCAGGCAAGGAGCGAGCGCTCCGCGTCGGCCCGGCGCAGGGCACGAACGCTCTGCGGCGCAAGCGGCCGGTCTTCGTCCACCCAGGCTCCGCCGCAATCCCCATAGACACCGCTGGTGCTGATGTAGACCAGGCGCCGCAGCGGCCGCGTCGAGAGCGCGGCGATCAGATTGGCGCTGCGCTGGTCGCGCTCGCCGCTCTCGCCCGGCGGCGCGAGGTGCAATACCAGGTCCGCCACTCCAGCCAGCGCCGCCAGCGTGGCCGGATGATCGAGATCGCCCGTAAGCGGTATCGCGCCGAGCGCGGCGATGCGATCGGCCTGGGCGGCGGCGCGAACCAGGCCAAATACCTCGTAATTGCGCGCAAGTTGCGGCAGCGCGCGCAGCGCAATATCGCCGCAACCGACGATCAGCAGCCTGTTCATAGTAAAATTGTACCCGCTCTCGTCACGATAATATTAGAACCCGCTGCAAAATGAATTTTGCAACGGGCCAATTCAGGGGAGCATGAGGGGAGGCGCCCGAAGGTCTCGATCCCCCGTGAGGGGAAAGTCCCCTAGGGGGATATCCCCTCACATTGAAATAGGTTATTACCCATGTCCCATCAAGTCACCATCCGGCCCAGCGGCCACAGCTTCCACGTCGAGCCCGACGAAACCGTGCTCGTCGCCGCACTGCGCGAGGGCTTCAGCCTCGCCTACGGCTGCCGTAACGGCGCCTGCGGCAGCTGCAAGGGCAAGCTGCTCCAAGGCAAGGTCGATTACGGCAAGCATTCCGATACCGCGCTGTCGGCTGAAGAGCAGGCAAACGGCCTGGCGCTGTTCTGCGTTGCGCGCCCGCTCGGCGACATTATCATCGAATGCCGCGAGGTCGGCGCAATCAAGGACCAACAGATTAAAATCCTGCCTTGCCGCGTGCAAACCATCGACAAACCCGCACCCGATGTGGCGGTGATTTCCCTCAAGCTTCCGGCAAACGAGCGCCTGCAATATCTGGCCGGGCAGTATATCGAGTTTCTGCTAAAGGACGGCAAGCGGCGCAGCTATTCCATGGCCAATGCACCGCATGACGACGCGTTGTTGCAGATCCATGTGCGCCATCTTCCGCGAGGACTGTTCACCGACCATGTGTTCGAAAAAATGAAAGCGCGCGACATCCTGCGCTTCGAAGGGCCGCACGGCACGTTCTTTCTGCGAGAAGACAGCGAAAAACCCATGGTGTTGCTCGCCAGCGGCACCGGCTTTGCGCCGATCAAGGCGATCATCGAGCACGCGCTGCATAAAGGCATCGCGCGGCCCATGACCTTGTACTGGGGCGGCCGCCGCCCGCGCGATCTGTACATGGACGAACTCGCCCGGCGCTGGGCAGCGGCGCACGCCCATTTCCGCTACGTGCCGGTGGTTTCCGACGCCCTGCCTGAAGACGCTTGGGCGGGGCGCACCGGCTTTGTCCATCGCGCCGCGATGCAGGATTTTCCCGACCTCTCCGGCCATCAGGTCTATGCCTGCGGCGCGCCGGTGGTGATCGAGGCGGCGCGGCGCGATTTCAGCGCCCACTGCGCGTTGCCGCCGGAGGAACTCTATGCGGACTCATTTACTACCGAGGCCGATTTGGCCAAAGTGAAGTGAACGCGCGGGCAGGCTGGTGGAGCAGCCGGACGCTTAATCGGTTTCGCCCAAGTAGGAGGCACGCACTTTCGGATCGACAAGCAGATCACGCGCCGGCCCCGACAGCGTGATCAACCCGGTTTCCATCACGTAGCCGCGACTGCTTACCTCCAGTGCAAGCCTGGCGTTCTGTTCCACCAGCAGGATGGTCACGCCTTCCTTCGCCACTGCCAGTATGGTCTCGAAAATTTTCTGCACCATGAGCGGCGCGAGTCCCATGCTGGGCTCGTCCAGCAACAGCAGCTTAGGCCGGCTCATCAGCGCGCGGCCGATGGCCAGCATCTGCTGTTCACCGCCGGAGAGCGTGCCGGCAGATTGGCCGCGCCGCTCTGCCAGCTGCGGGAACAGGCTGAATGCGCGCGCCAGATCGATTTTGACCGCTGCGGCATCGCTGCGCACATAGGCCCCCATGGCGAGATTCTCCTCGACCGAGAGCTGGCCGAACACGCCGCGGCCCTCCGGCACCAGCGCCAGACCGCGGCGCACCAACTCGAACGGGCGCGTGCCACCGATGGGCGCGCCGTTGTAGTGGATCGCCTCGGCTCCGACCGGCAACAATCCGGCGATGGCCTTGAGGGTCGTGGTCTTGCCGGCGCCGTTGGCGCCGATCAGGCACACCAACTCCCCTTTGGGAACGCTAAGGTCTATGCCCTTGACCGCCTTGATGCCGCCATAAGCCACCTCCAGGTGCGTCAGTTCCAACAGGTTCATGCCGCGCCCAGATACGCTTCGATGACGCGCGGGTCGCGCTGCACCGCGCGCGGCGGGCCTTCGGCAATTCTTCGGCCGTAGTCGAGCACCAGCACCCGGTCGCACAATGCCATGACCAGTTTCATGTCGTGCTCGATCAGCAAGATAGTGGTGCCGTCGGCGCGCACCCGCTCGAGCAATTTCTTCAGCTCGATCGTTTCCGTTGCATTCATGCCGGCGGCCGGCTCGTCCAGCGCCAGCAGCTTCGGCTCGGTGGCAAGAGCGCGCGCGATCTCCAGCCGCCGCTGGTCGCCGTAGGGGAGTTGCCGCGCGACATCGTTGGCGCGCGCCGCGATACCGACGTATGCGAGCAACTCCAGCGCACGTTTCTCGATCGCCGCTTCTTCTTCGAGCGCGGCGCGGGTGTGCAGGACCGCGCCGAACACGCCGGCGTGGGTGCGCACATGGCGCCCTATCATCACGTTGTCCAGGGCGGAAAGGTTGCCGAACAGGCGGATATTCTGGAACGTGCGGGCGATGCCGCACGCCGCGATTTGGTCAGGCGTGAGCCCGGAAAGCGCCCCGCCGTCGAAGCGAAAGCCGCCCGCTTCGGATGGGTAAATGCCGGTAAGCACATTGAATAGCGTGGTCTTGCCGGCGCCATTGGGACCGATCAACCCGTAGATCTCGCCACGATTGATGCTGAATCCGACCCCGGCCAGCGCCAGCACGCCGCCAAAGCGCTTGTCCAGGCCTGCACATTCGAGCAAGGCGCCGTTCATGCCGCCTTCGCTTTCGCCAGTTCGCGCTTTCTTACCGCCGACGGCAGCAGGCCCGCCGGCCGGTAGAGCATCATCAGTACCAGCGCCAGGCCAAACAGCAGCATGCGTATCACCTCGGGCTCGATGATCGTTCTCCCGAACAGCGATTTCTGCACCGGCTCGACCGTGTAACGCAGCAGTTCGGGGACGAAGGACAGCAGCACCGCGCCCAGCACCACCCCCCAGACATTGCCCATGCCGCCCAGCACCACCATCGACAGCACCATGACGGATTCGACCAGGACGAAGCTCTCCGGGCTGACGAAGCCCTGGATGGCGGCGAATATGCCGCCGGCGACACCGCCGAAGGAGGCGCCCATGGCGAACGCGAGCAGCTTGATGCCGGTCGTATTGATGCCCATCGCCCGCGCCGCGATCTCGTCCTCGCGTACCGCCTCCCAGGCGCGGCCGATGCGCGAGTGCTGCAGCCGCAAGTTGATCACTATGACCAGCAGCAACAGCGCGAGCAGCACGTAGTAATACTTGACCGGGCCGGAAAACACGAGGCCGAACAGGGTCTCGGTCTGGCTGAAGCTGAAGGCGCCGAAAGCGAACGGGTCGATGCGCGAAATGCCCTGCGGGCCATTCGTAATATTGACGGGCTGCGACAGGTTGTTGAGAAAAATGCGCACAATCTCGCCGAAGCCGAGCGTGACGATGGCGAGGTAGTCGCCGCGTAATTTGAGCGTGGGCGCGCCGAGCAGCACACCGAACAGGCAGGCGACGAGCGCGCCTATAGGCAGAATGATCCAGAACGGCAGGTGCAGATTGAAATGCGGCGAGGCGAGCAGGGCGTACACATAAGCGCCCACTGCATAGAAGGCGATGTATCCCAGGTCGAGCAGCCCGGCGAAGCCGACGACGATGTTCAGGCCGAGCGACAGGAACACGAACAGAATGGCGAGGTTGGTGATGCGCACCCATGCCGTTCCCGCGGCGGCGAGCGCGAATGGCAGGCCGATGAGTGCGATGGCGACGAGCGCGACACCAAGCCACTTCGCTTGCGGTTTGGAGAAAATATTCACCCAGCGCCTCCCGCCTCGTGGCCCGTGTCTCGTGGTTCGCGTCTCGTGGTTCGCGCCTCGTGGTTCGCGCCTCGTGCTTCACGCCCTGTCTCCCACACGCTCGCCTAGCAATCCTGAGGGCCGGAACACCAGCACCGCGATCAGCACCAGGAAGGCGAACACGTCCTGGTAATTGCTGCCGAAAACGTTATTGGTCAGATCACCGATATAGCCTGCGCCGAGGGCTTCAACGATACCGAGGAGGATGCCGCCCAGCATCGCTCCCGCAAGGTTGCCGATACCGCCCAGCACGGCGGCCGAGAACGCTTTCAGGCCGAGGAGCGAACCCATGCTGTAGTGGGCGATGCCGTAATAGGTGCCGACCATCACGCCGGCGACCGCGCCCAGGGCCGCGCCGACGATGAAGGTGAAAGCGATGATGCGGTCGATGTCTATGCCCATCAGGCCCGCCACCTGCGGGTTCTGCGAAGTCGCGCGCATGGCGATGCCGAGCTTGGTGCGATACACCATCAGCGTCAACCCGCCCATCATCAGCACCGAGGTCAGGATGATGGCGATCTGCACGCCGGTGATGATGGCGCCGCCGATATCGAAGCTGACGAGCGGGATGATCTGCGGAAACGCAAGCGGATTGCGGCTCCAGACCAGCAACGCCACATGCTGCAGGATGATGGAGATGCCGATGGCGGTAATCAGCGGCGCGAGTCGCGGCGCGCCGCGCAACGGCCGGTAGGCAATGCGCTCCATGGCATAGCCCACCAGCATGCACACCGGGATGGCGACCAGTATCCCGGCAAGCACGATCAACACCGGCGGCAGCGCCGTGCCGGCAAGCGCCGTGATCACCGAGAACGCGACCATCGCGCCTATCATCACCACCTCGCCATGGGCGAAGTTGATCAGTTGGATGATGCCGTACACCATCGTGTAGCCCAGCGCGACGACGGCATAGACGCTGCCCAGGGTGAGGCCGTTGATGATCTGCTGCAGGAAAATGTCCATGCCTGGGCTGATTTAAACCCAAAGGCGCGAACAACGCAAAGCGGTTCTGTTCGAACTCGGCCGCGGCCGCCCGCAGGCGCCATTTTCCCACGACAGGAGCGAGGATCACTCCCGAGGGCTTACTTTTTCGCTGCGTCCGCCGCCTTCGCCGGTTCGGCCGCAGTTTTAGCTGCATCGCCCGCCTTCGCCGGTTCGCCCGCCTTGGCTGCGCCGGCAGGAGCCGCGGCTGGTGCCGCCGGTTCGACCGTCTTGAGGAAATCCTCGAACTTGGTGGTCTTGCCGCCCTTGATGATCGCGATCGGCTCGATCTTGCCGCCCTTCATGGTGAAGATCGTCATCTCGGCATCTTTGCGGTCACCTTTGTCGTCGAACTCGATCTTGCCGCTCGCGCCCTCATAGCTGATCTTCGCGAGCTCGGGCAGATACTTCGCCGGATCGGGTGAGTTGGCCTTCTTCATCGCCTCGATCATCATGTTGGCGGCGTCGTAAGTGAACGGCGCATACAGGATCGGTTCGATCTTGAATTTCGCCCGGTAGGCGTCAAGGAATTTCTTGTTTGCCGCCTGGACCGGGAGACCGGCCTGCGAGCAGAGCAGTCCTTCGGCGGCATCGCCGGCAAGCTCTTTCATCTTGTCGGTGCAAGCGCCGTCGCCGAAAGCGAACACGGCCTTGATGCCGAGTTCGCGCCCCTGCTTCAACAGCGGGCCGCCGGTGGCGTCCATACCACCATAGAATACGGCGTCCGGCTTCTTGCCCTTGATCTTGGTGAGAATGGCCTTGAAGTCAGCAGTCTTGTCCGTGCCCTTCTCGCGCGGCAAGACTTTCACGCCGGCCGCCTTCAGGGTTTTCTCGACCTCGTTGGCCAAGCCCTCGCCGTAGGCCGTGGCGTCGTCGATCACCGCCACGGTCTTGGGTTTGATTTCGCCCGCCAGGTAGCTGGCGATCGCCGGTCCCTGCTGATCGTCGCGGCCGACTACGCGGAACACGGTCTTGAATCCTTGTTCCGTCAGCTGCGGATTGGTCGACGAACCGCTGATCATCGGAACGCCCGCCTGATTGTAAATGGCCGAGGCCGGGATGGAGACACCCGAGTTCAGATGGCCGATCACGCCTGCGACCTTGGCGTCGACCAGTTTCTGTGCCACCGTGGTGCCTACCTTGGGGTCGGCCTGGTCATCTTCGGTGACCAACTGCAGCCTGACCGTCTTGCCTTCGAGCTTGAGCCCTTTCGCATTGGCCTCATCGACGGCCAGGCGCGCTCCGTTCTCGTTGTCCTTACCCAGATGGGCGATCCCGCCGGTAAGCGGGCCCACGTGGCCGAGCTTGACCACCATGGGCGGGGGCGGGGGCGCAGCCACCACCGGTTCGGGTTTTTTCTCCTCGCCGCAAGCGGCGAGGGTGAGCGCCGCGACTGCGGCGAATACGGCCAGGCTGAACTGTGTGCGTTGCATGAAAGTCTCCCGGGAAAAGGCGGAAACATTCTAACACTACCCAGCGTTTTTGTTCCTGCACCGCACGCAAAAAAGCCGGCACGAGGCCGGCTTCTTGTTGCCCGGGCTAAACGGCTATTTCTTGGTGGCCAACACCCATTTCACCAGGGTCTTAATGTCCGCATCCGGCACCGACGCATTGGGCGGCATCGGAACCTGGCCCCAAATGCCCACGCCGCCGCCCTTGAGCTTCGCGATCAGCTTCGCCTCGGCGCCCGCGTCGCCCTTGTACTTGGCGGCGACGTCCTTATAGGACGGTCCGATCACCTTCTTGTCCGCGGCGTGGCAGGTGAGACAGTTGTATTTTCTTGCCAGGGCTTCCGAGGCGAGCGCATTGCCCACGCTGGCGAGCAGTCCGGCCGAAACGAATAAACAGGTGACCAGGGTCTTCACTATTTCTCCTTGGGAAAGTATCGGGGTGGCGCACCGCCGCATGTTACCGCAGTTCATGTGTCTTAAGCAGATCCAGCAGCATTTCCAGCTTATCCACGGGCGGCAGGCAAGTAACGCCCTGACATACCCATGCGTTGACAGCGCCGGGCATAACAGGCTTGGCCAGCAGCGGCGACAGGCCCGCGGCCTCCCCGGAAACCGCAAGGATCAGCGTGGCCGGCAGGTAGCGCTGGCTCAGAGCGTTCTGCCACTGCTGCGACTCGCCAGCCAGTCCGCGCAGCACGACGACCCGCGGCGGTTCGATCGCCTCCTCCAGGGCCGTCAGCAGGCTGGCGTAGCCGTCGGGATGCTGCGCCAGCGCCGGGTAGAACAGCTGCAGCGTACGCTCGGCGGCATCGAGGTAGCGCGATTCGCCCGTAATATGGCCCAGCCGCTGCAGGGCGAGCGCCGCCATTCCGTTGCCCGAGGGCGTGGCGCTGTCATAGCCCGGTTTGGGCCGATGGATCAGTTTTTCATGATCGTGGCTGGTGAAAAAGAACCCTCCCAGCGCGGGATCATAGAACTGCTGCAGCAGCGCCTCGGCCAGATCCTCGGCGAATTCGAGGTCCCGGTTCTGAAAATCGGTCTGCATGAGTTCAATCAGGGCGGCGAGCAGGAAGGCGTAATCGTCCAGATAGGCGTTCAGATGCGCGCGGTCGTCCTTGCAGGTGGCGAGCAGGCGCGAGCGCGCCGAACGCTTTTCTTCCTGCCACAGCGTGCCGCGGATGAAATCGAGCGCGGCGCGTGCCGAGGCCAGCCACTCGGGGCGTCCGAATACGCGCGCCGCCCGGGCCATGCCCCCGATCATCAGCGCATTCCAGCTGGTTAGGATTTTCTCGTCGCGCCCGGGGCGGATGCGCCGCTCGCGCGCCGCGAACAGCTTGGCGCGCGAGCGGGCCAGCAGGGCGCCGCATTCCTGCACCGACTGTCCCACGGTCTGGGCGACCTTCTCCAGCCCGCGCGCGACATGCAGATGCCATTGCCCGCCCTCGAAATTGGCCTCTTGCGTAAGCCCGTAAAAAGGCGCGCACACGGCGTATTCTTCGTCGCTGAGCAAAGCGCGCACTTGTTGCGGCGTCCACACGTAGAATTTGCCTTCCTCGTGCTCCGAATCCGCGTCCAGGCTGGAGTAATAGCCGCCTGCGGGGGACTGCATCTCGCGCATGGTCCACGTCGCGGTTTCGTCGACCACTTCGGCGAACAGGGGATCGCGCGTCAATGCCCAGGCGTCGCTGTAGCGCGCGAGCAGCGGCCCGTTGTCGTAGAGCATTTTCTCGAAGTGCGGGATGAGCCAGTACGCGTCCACGCTGTAGCGGCAGAAACCGCCGCCGAGCTGATCGTAGATGCCCCCCACCGCCATGCGGCCGAGCGTGTAAATCGCCATCTTGAGCGCGCCGCCCTGTTCCGTCCCGTGGCTGCCGCCAGCGCCTTCGCGGACGTCGCTTGCGCCTTCGTGGATGCCGCTTGCACCTTGGTGGATGCCGCTTGCGGCATGGTGGCGCAGGCATAGCTCGAGGTCGGTCGGATGCGGGAACTTGGGCGCCGCGCCGAAACCGCCGTAACGTGCGTCGAAACTCGCCGCCAGATTTTGCAGCGCCAGGTCAATGGGGCTGCGGGAGAACTCCGAATGGTGCGCCGGGTTCGCCGGCTGCATGCGCTCGAAGCCGCCGAGTATGGCCTTGCTCTGCCGGGCAATTTCCGCACGATCGGAGTAATAGAACCGCGCCACGCGCTCCAGCAGATCGGGAAATCCGGGCAAGCCGTAGCGCGGCGTCTTGGGGAAATAAGTGCCGCCGAAAAACGGCTCCTGCTCGGGCGTGAGGAACATGGTGAGCGGCCAGCCGCCCGAGCGCTGGCTCATCATCTGGTGCGCCAGCTGGTAGATCTGGTCCAGGTCGGGACGCTCCTCGCGGTCGACCTTGATGTTGATGAAATGCCGGTTCATCAGCGCCGCGACTTCAGCATCCTCGAAGGACTCGTGCGCCATCACATGGCACCAGTGGCAGGCAGAGTAGCCGATCGAAAGCAGGATCGGCTTATTCTGCGCGCGCGCCGCTTGCAGCGCCTCCTCGCCCCAGGCATGCCAGTTCACCGGATTGCCGGCGTGCTGCTGCAGATAAGGGCTGGTTTCGTGAGCGAGGCGGTTGGGCATGATTGGTGTCTTCTATAGGTTGCGACCTATGGCCTTCCCCCATTGTTGCGCAGCTACGACGTTGCGCGGACGATAACCCCGTCCGCGCGGATCGCCGATCTTGTATAACCCCCCAACGATGCGTTTGGGGTTAACCATAACCGGGTTTTTCGTACGGATCGCTTTTGATCCGTACGAAAAACCCGGTTGGCGCGCGCAGCGCGCAGGTCTTGCTTAATCCTGCACGAATGCCGCCCCGCTACAGATCGCCGTCGGTGATTGCCCCTATGCTCGCAGTCGATACCAGCTTGATGTATTTGGCGAGCACGCCGCGGGTGTAACGCGGCTTGGGCGCCTTCCATTTCTTGCGCCGCGCCGCGAGTTCCCTGGCCGTGACGTTGAGCTGGATCAGGCGCTTTTTCGCGTCGATGGTGATCGAGTCGCCTTCCTTGATCAGCGCGATCGGCCCGCCGACATAGGCTTCGGGTGCGATGTGGCCCACCACCATGCCCCAGGTGCCGCCGGAAAAACGGCCGTCGGTGATCAGGCCCACCGACTCGCCCAGTCCCTGGCCGGTGAGCGCGGAGGTCGGCGCCAGCATCTCCTGCATCCCCGGGCCGCCTTTCGGCCCCTCGTAGCGGATCACGACCACGTCGCCCGGCTTGATGCGTTTCGCCATGATCGCATCCATGCATTTGGGCTCGGAGTCGAACACGCGCGCCGGTCCGGTAATAGAAGTGTTTTTGAGTCCGGTGATCTTGGCCACGCAGCCTTCGGGCGCGAGGTTGCCCCTGAGGATGGCGAGATGGCCCTGCGCATACATAGGCTTGTCCCAGGGGCGGATCACGTCCTGGTCGCTGCGCGGCGCATCCGGAATCGCCGCCAGTTCCTCGGCCATGGTGCGGCCGGTGATGGTGAGGCAGTCGCCATGCAGCAGCCCGTGCACAAGCAGCATCTTGAGCACCTGCGGCACGCCGCCGGCACGATGAAAATCCACGGCCACATAGCGACCCGATGGCTTCAGGTCGCACAGCACCGGCACCCGGCGCCGCACCCGTTCGAAATCGTCGATGCCCCACTTCACCCCCGCCGCCGATGCAATCGCCAGGTAATGCAGCACGGCATTGGTCGAACCGCCGGCGGCCATCACCAGGCTGATCGCGTTCTCGATCGACTTGCGCGTGATGATCTGCCGCGGCAGGATCTGCTTGCGGATGGCGTTGACCAGCACTTCGGCGGAAGCGGAGGCCGATACGGCCTTCTCCGCGTCGGGCGAGGCCATCTGCGAGGATCCGAGCAGGCTCATGCCCAGCGCCTCAAACGAGGAGGACATAGTGTTGGCGGTGAACATGCCGCCGCAGGCGCCCACCGAGGGGCAGGCATTGTTCTCGATGCCGACGAAATCCTCCTTGCTCATCTTGCCGGCAGCGTAGGCGCCGACCGCCTCGAACGCGCTGACGATGGTGAGGTCCTGACCCTTCCACTTGCCTGGCTTGATGGTTCCGGCATAGACGAAGATGCCGGGCACGTTCATGCGCGCGATGGCCATCACGCCGCCGGGCATGTTCTTGTCGCAGCCGCCGCATACCAGCACGCCGTCCATCGCCTGGCCGTTGACCGCGGTTTCGATGCAGTCGGCGATCACCTCGCGCGAAACCAGGCTGTATTTCATCGCCTCGGTGCCCATGCCGATGCCGTCGGTGACGGTGGGAAAGCCGAACACCTGCGGCTTGGCGCCGGCGGTTTCGAGCGCCGCCATGGCGCGATTGACCAGCGGCTGGATGCCGGCATTGCACGGATTCATGGTCGAATGGCCGTTGGCCACGCCAACGATCGGCTTGTCGAAATCGCCGTCGCGAAAGCCCACGGCGCGCAGCATGGCGCGGTTGGGCGAGCGGGCCACGCCCTGGGTGATGAGGCTGCTTCTGCGGTTATCCGCCATGACGTTCTCCTTCGCTTTGCATATTGTCAAGAACCCGTTGCAAAATGAATTTTACAACGGGCGGATCCAGGGGAGCATGAGGGGAGGCATCCCTTCATTTTCAAACTGGTGCTAGATTTTCGTCGACGCCTGAGACGATATCACCGGCTCCGGCCTGAGACAACCGAGTATCGCGCCGCCAGCGACGAGCACAAAGCCGGCGGCGTGATAGGGAAACAGCTGCTCGCCGATGAACAAGGCGGCGAACACGCTGGAGAACACTGGCATCAGATGGATCAGGATGCCGCCGCGTACCGCGCCCACGCGTTCGACGCCATAGCTGAACAGGACCGTGGAAACCAGGGTGGCCATGGCGCCGATATAGAGCAGCCCCAGCCATTCGCGCGCGCCCAAATGCACGCCGCCGGCCTGCGCCCATTGGAGCGCGGCGAACGGCAGCGTCAGCAACTCGCCAATCAGCGACAGGGCGAACACGAAAGCGAACAAGGACAGGGACTGCGGCCGGTGTTTGAGATGCAGGGTGTATATCGCCCAGATCAGCATCGCGCCGAGCATCAGCAGGTCGCCGGAATTGAATTGCAGGTGCAGCAGCGCCCGCAGGTCGCCGTGCGCCAGGATCAGGAACACGCCGGCGAGCGAGATCACAAGTCCCGTCGCCTCCAACCGGCGCGGGCGTCGGGCGTACCAAACCCAGCTGATCAGAATGATCAGCACCGGGATGGTCGAATTGAGCAGCCCCAGGTGAATGGCGGTGCTCGCGGAAAGTCCGGTATAGACCAGGGCGCTCTGCGGCGCGCTCCCCAGCAGCGACAGCGCCAGCAGCAGCTTCCAGTCCCGCCTGAGTGAGTGCACGATCGCGCGCCGCTCCGGCCACACCAGCGGCAGCAGCACGACGAACACCACGGCCCAGCGCGCCGACGCCATGACCAGCGGCGGAACCGTGTCCATGAGAGCCCGCGACACAACGCCGTTGCTGCCCCAAAGGGCGGTGGTGCAGACGAGCGCCGCGTAGGCGAGGGCGCGCGAGGAAGCGAGGGCGGAAGGCATGGTGCGTCGCGGCAACTGCGCTGCAGCGCAGAGTGGTTTTCCAATACAATGAGGGCTGCATTCTAATCCCCCGCAGGCATCGAACAGGCGCCATGTTGACCCGTCCGCAGATTCATCCTATCGCCACCGGCCGATCACGAGCGACCGCGACCCGTTTCTCAGGCAGCGCGCACCGATGCTGATTCATCCCCAAATCGATGCCGTCGCGATCGCAATTGGCCCGTTGGCGGTGCGCTGGTACGGCCTGATGTATCTCGTCGGCTTCGGCATGGCCTTCGTGCTCGCCCGCAGCCGCATCAAGCAGGGCAGGAGCGGAAACATCTCATCCGCGGTGTTCGACGACCTGTTCTTTTTCTGCGTGCTGGGCGTGGTGCTGGGCGGGCGGCTGGGCTACGTGCTGTTCTACAAGCCAGGCTACTATGTTTCGCATCCGCTGGAAATTCTCGCGGTGTGGCAGGGCGGCATGTCCTTTCACGGCGGGTTTCTGGGCGTGCTCCTCGCCATGCTGTACATTGCGCGCAAGTATCGGATCCGCTGGCTTGCGATTACCGATTTCATCGCCCCGCTGATCCCGCCCGCGCTGGCCGCAGGGCGCATCGGCAATTTCATCAACGGCGAACTGTGGGGGCGAACTACCGATGTGGCCTGGGGCATGGTGTTCCGCGGCGCCGGCCCGCTGCCGCGCCATCCTTCGCAGCTGTATCAGTTCGCCCTCGAGGGCGTGCTGTTGTTCGTCATCCTGTGGCTGTATTCGGCCAGGCCGCGCCCCACGGGTGCGGTATCGGCGATGTTCCTGATCGGCTACGGGGCACTGCGCTTTGCCGCCGAGTTCTTTCGCGAGCCCGACGACTTCCTCGGCCTCCTGGCGTTCAATCTGTCCATGGGTCAGTGGCTCTCGCTGCCGATGATCCTGGCCGGCATCGCCATGCTCGCCTGGGCCCGGCAAAAGGTGTAGTCTATTTGCAAGGGGGGCAGCCATGGATGATGACGACGCGCTACGCGCCGCGCTGCAACAGCGCATCGGCGAACTGCAGATCGAGCACCGTGACCTGGACGACGCCATCGCGCGCCTGTCGGAAAATCCTCTGCCCGACCGGCTGCGCCTGCAGCGGCTGAAAAAACGCAAACTGTTGCTGAAAGACCAGCTCACCCATCTCGAGCGCCAGCTCGATCCGGACGTTTTGGCTTAGCTAATGGCTATGCACAATCCGCCTCATCCCGGTGAATTCATTGCCGAGGTTTATTTGGAGCCGAACAGTCTTAGCGGCCGCGAGTTGGCCGCTAAGCTCGGAGTTGCGGCGTCTACCCTGAATCGAGTTCTCACGGGGGCGAGCGGCATCAGCCCTGAAATGGCATTGCGCCTTTCCAAGGCTCTTGGTCGTTCTCCGGAGAGTTGGCTGGCAATGCAATATAACCATGATCTTTGGCAGGCCAAACAGTACGTAAATCTAGCCAATGTCAGCAAGGTCAAGCTTACTGCGGCGTAACTTAGCTGCGGCGGACGCCGTGCCGGCGCCGCTGAGCATTGACGCTAAAGGACCCGCTCTGCACGGGCCACCAGTATAGGCGGGCAACATGACGGCAATTGAAAAGTTACAGTATACTGTACAGTAATCTGCTACGCACCCAGGAGCCTGTCATGTCATTTACCTCCAACGACGTTGTGCCTTTCACTGTGGCACGCGCTAAGCTCTCCGAGTTGGCCGAGCAAGCCAAGGCCGGCGCCGAGAAGATCATCACCAAGAACGGCGAGAGTTATGTCGCCCTGATCGATGCCGGCAGACTGGACTACTACCATCTGCTGGAACGCGAGCGAATTCATCTGCTTCTGATCGAAGATGCGCGCAAGGGACTGGAAGACATCAAGGCGGGGCGGGTGCAGGGCGCCGACAAAGCCATCGCGAAGCTGCAGCAACGCCGCAAGGCCAAGTCAGCAACTGCCGCCCGATCAGCCAAGTAGCGTGACTGATCGGCTCTACCGGGTCGAGCTAACCGCCAGCTTCCTCGAACGGCTCGATGCCGTTGAGGAATTTCTGGCAGGCGCCGACGCGCATTTCGCCTATGACGACTTGCTGGCCGAATTGCGCTCGACCGTTTTTCCCAACCTGCGTCGGTTCCCGCGCATGGGCCGGCGCTACCTTGAGCAGCCACCTCAATCGGTCGAAGCACTGACTCTGCTTGCTCAGCTTCCCGCTGGCGCGGCAGATGCGCTGCGCGAATACCTTTCGGGCGATTACCTGATCCTCTATACGGAGGTCGAGTCGACGGTGTACCTGCTGTCCATCCGCCATCACCGCCAACTCTCGTTTAGTTTCGCGCGTCCATAGCCTCAGTAGCCCACAGACGATTCACCATTGTGATTCAGTTGCGCTTGCCCGACAGCAGGCCCGGCTTGAGCCCGGTCGCCACGCTGGCGTTCTCCAGCCGCAGAAACGTGGCGTAGCCTTCGTCTGCCACGGCAAAGCCGTAGGACAAACGCCCCTTCAGGCGCACCGCTTGCGGGCTGAAGAGGTCTCCGCCGGGACTGAAGCCGGGCCGGTGCACGTAGGCTACCGGTTTCTCGGCGCAATCGGGACATACGCCCGCTTCACCCGCCAGCGTGATTTGCCTCTCGTCGCTGTGCATGGCGACGAGGTAGCCGCGCAACTCCACTTCTTCGCCCGAGAGCGCCTCGGCGCGCTTGCTGGAGGTCATGCGTTCAGTGCCGATGTGGTCGAACAGGTCGCGAAAGGAGATGGTCTGCATGTTCCGATTGTTCAGGTCTATTGTCTAGATTCCGCGCTCAACCTGCCGCGCGCACAATCAGCGAAATGCCGTTGGCGAGCAGCAGCAAGGCCACCACGCGCGGATGCAGCGTGACAGTGGCAACTTGCTTGGGTGCTCGATGCATAAGGTCCTGAGTTCGGATGAATTGCGCTATCTACGCGACCGCAGTTTCGGCTTGGCGCATGGCGTCGAGCAGTGCCTCGGGCCCCTGTGCGCCGGACACGGCCAGCTTGCCGTTGAATATGAAAAAGGGCACGCCTTCCACGCCGATGGCGCGCGCGCGCTGGTCTTCCTCGCCCACCGCTTGCCGCGACTGCGGATCGGCCAGGCATTGCTCCGCGCGGGCGCGGTCCAGGCCTGCGGCGGTGGCGATGGCGACCAGGTTTTGCGTCTTGGTCAGATCGATGCCATCGAGAAAGTAGGCGCGCAGGAAAGCTTCCTTGACCCGGTCTTGCACGCCATCGGTCTGCTGCCCCGCTGCGGCGGCGAGCGCGATCAGGCTGTGCATGGCGACGGTATTGGGTTGGCGCGCGATCTTGTCGAAGGCGAACGCGATGCCGTATTCGGCGCCGACCGCGGCCACGCGCGCATAGATGTCCTTCGCGCGCGCGGCGCCGAACTTTTGCACCAGGTAGTCCTGCCGGCTCATGCCCTCGGCGGGCAGTTGCGGATTGAGCTGAAATGGCCGCCAGGTGACGCTCGGCTTCCCCGCGCCGGGGTTTTGCTGCGCGTACAGCGCGAGCGCCGCCTCAATCTGGCGCTTGCCGATATAGCACCAGGGGCAGACTACGTCGGAAATGATGTCGATGTTCAAAACGACCTCCTTACGAACAGCCATACAAACGGGATAGAGATCACGGTCGCTTTCGCAAGCGTAGCGTGCCACGCTGTATTATTACATTACTTACGCGGCTTGCCGGGCGAGTCCTACCAGTGCCACCGCTATATTGTTTAGCGCAGCCGCTGGCCGCAACCGAAAGGTGTCGCCCCCGATACCGGCGGATTGAATTTGTGAGGACAATATCCTCAACCTCACAAGGAGGAAGACCACCGCACGGCTCATGGGCGCGATCCACCACACCATCGCCGAAAGCGTCTACGCCAAGCTGACCTACAACCTCGATAGGAATTTCATTCCGATCACCGTGGTGGCCTACGTGCCGCAAGTGATGGTGGTGCATCCAAAGCACCAGTTCAAGACGATCAAGGAGCTGGTCGATTACGCCAAGGCCAACCCGGGCAAGCTCAACTTCGGTTCGCCCGGCAGCGGCACCGCGCACCACCTCGCGATGGAACTGTTCATGAACGTCACCGGCATGAGCATGGTCCATGTGCCTTATCGCGGCGCGGGCCCGATGATGCAAGATTTCCTCGCCGGCCAGATCGACCCGTGTTCGACGGCATGGGCACCTCCTCCACGCAGATGAAAGCGGGCAAGCTGCGCGGCGTCGCCATCGCCACGCCCGCGCGCGCGTCCGTCTTTCCCGATATCCCCACCATGGACGAAGTCGGCATCCCCGGCATGGTGATAAGTACCTGGTATGCGCTGTGGGCGATCAAGCGCACGCCGAAATACCCGATTTTGCGCGGATGGATTTTCATCCGTGTAAAATCGGGTATCCCTGCGGCCTGCGCAGGGCGTCTCTGTTCACTGCAGGCCGAGATTTGCGCCAAGTCGGAGTGTTAAGGATTAACCGTGTTTTTCACACGGACAAAAATCATCCGTATGAACAACACGGTTTTGGAATCAATTCGTGCCTCCACCCCGGCCTGTGCCAGGACAACCCTCGAGTTCAGGTTTCAACTATCAGAAAACCTTATCCTATGCCCGGTCCTTTATCCCATATCCGCGTCCTCGATCTCTCACGCGTGCTCGCCGGCCCCTGGGCCGGCCAGAACCTGGCCGATCTCGGCGCCGAAGTAATCAAAGTCGAGCGTCCCCAGTTCGGCGACGACTCGCGCACCTACGGCCCGCCCTGGGTGAAGGACCGGTGCGGCCGCGACACCAAGGACTCGGCCTACTTTACCTCCGCCAACCGCGGCAAGAAATCGATCACGCTCAACATCTCCAAGCCCGAGGGCCAGCAACTCGTGCGCGAGCTGGCGCGCGCTTCCGACGTCCTGATCGAGAACTACAAGTTCGGCGACCTGGCGCGCTACGGTCTTTCCTACGACGACCTGAAGCAAGTCAATCCGCGCCTGATCTATTGCTCGGTCACCGGCTTCGGCCAAACCGGCCCGTACCGGGAGCATCCCGGCTACGACTTCATGATTCAGGGCATGGGCGGGATGATGAGCGTCACCGGTGAACCCGACCACGCGCCGGGCGGAGGCCCGCAGCGGGCCGGCGTCCCGGTGGCCGACATCATCACCGGCATGTACGCCACCATCGCCATCTGCGCGGCGATCGCCCACCGCGCCGAGACTGGCATCGGCCAGCACCTCGATCTGGCGCTGCTCGACTCGCAGATTGCGCTCTTGGCCTACCAGAACACCAACTACTTCGCGACCGGCTCACCGCCCAAGCGCATCGGCAACCTGCATCCGAACATCGTGCCCTACCAGCCGTTCAAGACCGCCGACGGCGACGTGATCCTTGCCTGCGGCAACGACAACCTGTTCCGCAAATTCTGTGTAGCGGCCGGATGCACGGAGCTCGCCGGCGATCCACGCTTCGCCGGCAACGGCAAACGGGTAGAGAACCGAGCCGAGCTCACGCGCCTGTTGCAGGCGGTGTTTGTGAAACGCCCGACGCGCGAATGGGTGGAGATGCTGGAGGCGGCCGGCGTGCCCAACGGCCCGATCAACGACGTGGCGCAGGTGTTCGAGGAACCGCAGGTGAAGGCGCGCGGCATCAAAGTGGAGCTTGACCATCCGGTCGCGGGCAAGCTGCCGACGGTGGCGAGCCCGATGCGCTTCTCCGCCACGCCGGTAGAGTACAGACTCGCTCCGCCCGTCCTCGGCCAGCACACCGAGGAAATCCTGCGCGGCCTGCTGCACCTTGACGCCGCCGCCATCGCCAAACTGCGCGCCGAGGGCACGGTTTGATCGTGCGCGCGGCGCACGCTACCCTGTGTCCGTTTGATCGCGCGCGCCCTGCGCGCTGCGCCTCGGCGGTAACCTGAAGTTGGTCTTTCTGTAGGGAGGCACGATGGACGCACAGCGCTGGAAATTGCCCGCGATCATCGCGGCGGTCATCCTCGTCGGCGGCACGCTCGCCGCTATCCTTTGGATCGGCGCGAACAAGCTCGACGGCACGCCGGGATTCTTCGGGCCGGCGCCGCTCATCGCCGACATCAACCTGTCCCTGGAGATACTGCTGCTCGCCGGGCTCACCTTCGGCTTTTTCCTCGCCCGTAGCGGCAACATCGACGCCCACCAGTACAACCAGACCACCTGGGTGCTGCTCAACGTCGTGCTGGTCGCGTTCATCATGGCGGGATCGATGCAGGATGTTAAGCCGGCGAAGATGGCCGACTTTGCCGAGGCGCGCATCGGCCTCACCTGGCTGCACGCCCTGGCCGGCAGCTTCACCGTCGTGAGCGGCATCTGGATCGTGCTGCAGATGAACAATCTCCTGCCGAAGAGCTGGCACATCAAATGGTGGAAAAACCTGATGCGCGCTACGCTTGCGGGTTACTGGATAGTCGCTTTGGGCGGCATTGTCACTTACTACTTCTGGTACGTCGGCTGAGCCTGAACTTATGTGCGCCGGCGCACCGACCAAACCTGCGTAAAGTGCAAGCATGGGGTCCGTACCTACCGAGGGCCTGACCATGAACCGCACCAACGCCATTCGAAATCTATTGCTGTCGCTATTGCTGGCCGCCAGTGCCTTTGCGGCGCCGGCCTACGCGCAAGTCAGCGTCAACATCAACGTCGGGCCACCCGCGTTGCAGTATGAAGTCGTGCCGACCCTGCAGCCAGGCTATGTCTGGGCGCCGGGATACTGGGGCTGGAACGGCGACCGCCACATCTGGGTTCGTGGACGCTCCATCGTTCAACGCGAAGGCTATAGCTGGGCGCCGGACCGCTGGGACCAGCGGAACAGTAGCTACTATCGCACCGCGGGCCACTGGGAAGACGATAACGGCTACAAGCCCGTCAAAATGAAAAAGGAAAAGAAATACAAGGACCATCACGATAACGGCAAGCATAAGGGCGACAAGCACGAGGGTTGAGGTGTTGTTGGCTCGGCCATCGATGCCCGTCCGCAGTCTGGACGGGCATTTTCTTTGGTGCGTGGGATAGTACGTCTTGAATTCGTTTCACCACAGACATTTATCCGTTTTCATCGGCCGATAAGGCGGCATGGGAATGGCGCCCTGCAAGCCGTATTCCGGCTTGCGCCCGGCGCAGGCTACGCGCCATGGTTCGCGCCAAGGAGCAATTCCGCGACTTCGACGAAACCCGCGCCGCTGCGTCGGCGGGTTACGTAAGCCGGCGCGTCGGTCAGGCGCGCACCGAAATCGGCCACATTGGCCACGCCGACCGAATTGGAAAAGAACCTGAACATGGGCGCGTCATTGGGCGAGTCGCCGACAAACAGGTACCTGGCCTGGTCGCGCGCGAGATCGACGCTGTAGCGTTCCTGCATCAACGTGCGCGTCATGCCCAGCTTGTCGTAGTCGCCGAACCAGCCGTTGACGTGAATGGAGCTGATCTTCGCCGTCATGCGGGCCGCGCGCATCAGCGCGACGATCCGGTCCACATCGGCAAACGGCAGGCGCGGCACGTCCTCGCAGTAGTCGATCGCCAGGTCGGCCTCGCGGTAGAGCTGGTCCGAGGCGAGCGCGCAGCCCGGCACTTGGCGCAGGATACGCTCGCGCACGGCGGCCATTTTTTTGCGGTTGGCGGCGCGCGCCGCCGCGTCGAACAAGAAGCGCTGCATCAGCTTCTTCCGTGCGCCGTCGTAATAGAAATAGAAAGCGCCGTTCTCGCCCACCACCGCGTCCACCGGCCACATGCGCGCGATATGGTCGCACCAGCCGGCGGGCCGGCCGGTGATCGGGATCACGAGCTTGCCGCCGGAGCGCAGCCGCTCCAGCGCGGCATAGGCGCGCGCGGTGAGCTTGCCCTCGCTGGTGAGCGTGTCGTCGATATCGCAGAACACGCCGCGGATGTCTTTCACCACCGCGGCGGGGATGGCGGCGAACGGCTTCACCGCTCGCCCGCCATGCGCTCGGCGACGCGCCGGCGCTGCGCCTCGCTCATATGCAGGCCGCACTTGGTGCGCCGCCACAGCACGTCTTCGGCCGAGCGTGCCCATTCGTGCTCGATCAGATAGGCAAGCTCGCGCTCGTATAGCCCGCCGCCGAAGCTCTCGCCCAGCCCGGCCTCGGTTTTCGCGTCATCGAGAATCTTCTCGCCCAGCGTGCCGTGGCGGCGCAGCAGGCGCGCCAGCCAGTGCGGATCGAGGCCTGGATGGCGCGAGCGGAACTCGCCCAGCACGCTATGAAAATCGCGCCCGCCGAAATCGCCGCCCGGCAGCGCCTCGGCATGGGTCCAGGGCCGGTGCGCCGGGACCCAGCGCGCGAGCTTGTCCATCACCTGCTCGGCCAGCTTGCGATAGGTGGTGATCTTGCCGCCGAACACGGATAACAGCGGCGGGCCCTGCTCGTCGAGCAGCAGCACGTAGTCGCGGGTGATGGCCGACGGGTCTTCCTTGCCGTCGTCGTACAACGGACGCACGCCGCTGTAGCTCCAGGCCACCTGATCGGTGGTGACCGCTCGCGCGCTGTAGCGGCTTGCCGCCGCGCACAGGTAGGCGATCTCCTCGGGCGAGATCGCCGGCTGGATGTCCTCGCCCGTGACCTGCACGTCGGTGGTGCCGATGAGCGTGAACTCGCGCTCGTAGGGAATCATGAAAATCACCCGCCGGTCCGGATTCTGCAGGATGTAGGCGTAGCGCTTGTCGTGGATGCGCGGCACCACGATGTGGCTGCCCTTCACCAGGCGCACCCGGCCGGGCGAATCGATTTTCAGTTCGTGATCGAGCAGGCTTTTCACCCAGGGGCCGGCGGCATTCACCAGGATGCGCGAGCGCACTTCGCTCTCTTTGCCGCTCGCCTGGTCCCGCAGCGTCACGCGCCACGCATCACCCTCGCGCCGCGCACCGGTGCAGCGCGTGCGCGCGAGCACGGTCGCGCCATGCGCGCGCGCCGAGGAAAGGGTCAGCACCACCAGGCGCGCGTCGTCCACCCAGGCATCGTAGTAGGCGAAGCCGCGGGTGAACGCGGGCTTCAGGCCTGCGCCGTGGCCCTCCGGCGCGAGCTTGACCCCGCGCGACTTGGGCAGGCTAATGCGGCCGCCAATATGGTCGTAGAGGAACAAGCCGGCGCGGATCACCCACGCCGGGCGCAGATGCTTTTCGTGCGGCAGCACGAATTCCAGCGGCCAGATGATGTGCGGCGCGATGCGCAGCATCACTTCGCGCTCGGCCAGGGACTCGGCCACCAGGCGGAACTCGTAGTACTCGAGGTAGCGCAGCCCGCCATGGATCAGCTTGGTGCTGGCCGAAGAGGTCGCCGAGGCGAAATCGTTCTGCTCGGCGAGCAGCACCTTGAGCCCGCGGCCGGCGGCGTCGCGCGCGATGCCCGCGCCGTTGATGCCGCCGCCGATGACGGTGATGTCGTAGAGTTCCATTGTGCGAGCTGTGCACGCGCCGCGTTCGCCTCGAATGCGACGCTAACGGCAGTGCGCCGAATTATAGCAGTGTCATGCGCCCGGCCCCGCGCCAAGACTGGCGGCGGACAGCTTAGGCATTTTTCGCGGGCGGCTTCTCCGCTTCGAGCAGCGAAGGCGTGACCCGCGCGCGTGCCAGATACTCGCGCAGGTTCTTGACCGCCGAGCGGTCGAGCGTGGCGCCCTGATGCGGGCGGTGCAGGACGTCCTCGTAGCCGTTCAGCTTCACGCGCAGGCGCGCGCCCGAAAGCGGTTCGATCTCTGCCCCGAGATGATGCAGCAGCGACTCCGCCTCCCGCCAGTGGATGTTGGCGCTGATCGGCTCGCGGAAGATGGACTGGATCAGTTGTTCGTGTTTATGGCTCATGGCGGACGCCGTCGTGCAACAATCGGCCTGCCTCCATGATAGCCGAGCTCGCGCCAGCGCGTTCGGCGCGGAGCTGAACTCAGCTGCCGCCGAACCAGTTGTACCCCTGGTCTTCCCAGTAGCCGCCGGGGTAGGTGTTGGTGACGAAAAGCGCCTGGATGTGCTTCGGATTCTTGTAGCCGAGCTTGGTCGGCATGCGCAGCTTCATCGGAAAGCCGTAGCGCGGCGGCAGCGGCTGGCCATCGTAGCTCAGGGTCAGCAGCGTCTGCGGGTGCAGCGCGGTGGGCATGTCGATACTGGTGTAATAGTCGTCGGCGCACTTGAAGCCGACGTACTTGGCACTCGTGTCCGCGCCGACGCGGGAGAGGAAGCTGGCAAAGGGCACGCCGCCCCATTTGCCGATGGCGCTCCAGCCCTCGACGCAGATGAGGCGCGTGACCTGGTCGGTCTGCGGCAACGCTTGCAGTTCGGGGAGCGTCCAGGCGTGCTTGTCGGCCACCATGCCGCCGACGTCGAGCCGGTAGCTGCCCGCATCGACCTGCCGCACCTCGTCCTCGCCGTAGTAGGCATTGAACGGGAACGGTCGCGTGATCATCGATTCGGGATAAGTCGGCGCCAGCAGCTTGGGATCGAACAGCCAGCCCTGCACCTTGTCGTTGAAGCGCGACACCTTCATCAGCGCATTCTCGACGCTGTCCTCGTCGACGATCGCGCAGCCGGTCAGCAGCGACAGGCCGCCGAGCGTGAGCGATCGCTGCAGGAACAGGCGACGCGATGGCTGCTCGAGGCGGCGCAGCGCTTCCTTCACCACGGCGTCGCCGTCGAGCGCGACCAGCCGGAGGGGTTTCTTGATCATTGCAGTAACTCCTTAGCGGCCGCGGATTATGGTCAACAATGTTCGCGGCACCAACGCGACCATTACCAGGTGCACCATGACGAAAGCGACCAGCGCCGCCATGGCGAAGAAATGCACGCGGCGCGCGGTCTCGTAGCCGCCGAGCAACTCGCGCAGCAGCGGAAACTGCACCGACTTCCACAGCACCAGGCCCGACAGCACCAGCAGCACCGCGTCGAGCATCACGAACAAATAGGCCGCGCGCTGCGCTGCGTTGTACTGGCGCGGATCCGCATGCGACAGCCGGCCGCGCAATGCGGCGAGCAGGTCGGCGGCGATGGCGCGCGGCGACAGCGGGAAGAACTTCGTTCGCAGCCGCCCGGTGCCGGCGTTGCACAGCAGGTACACCAGACCGTTGGCGGCGAGCAGCCACATCGCCGCGAAGTGCCACATAATCGCGCCGCCGAGCCAGCCGCCGAGCGTGATGCCCTTGGCGAACTTGAAGTCGAACAAGGGCGCCGCGTTGTAGATGCGCCAGCCGCTCATCACGAGGATCACCACCGCGAGCGCATTGAGCCAGTGCGTCACGCGCAGCCAGACTGGGTGGATGGGCCGGATGGCGTCAGTCATGCGAACCCCTTTAAGCAGAGCTCAAGATCGTGCGCTAGCGTAACACTCCCGTTTTCAGCGCGTATCACTTTCGTCACCCGGACCGCTCTCGGCGAGCGCCAGGCGCGGCGCGGCCGTCTTCGGCCCGCTGCGGGCGTCGCATTGCCCCGGGCGATGAAGGGGCTTGCCCCGACGCCCAGGCCGCTGCTCCCCATGCCCGGGAACTCCTCGCCGTTACGGGTTAAACTTGCGCCGTCGAATCATCGGAACCCGTCATGGCCTGGCGCATCACCTCGCTGCTTCTAAACCTCGCCCATGCGCTCGATCATCTGATGCTGCTCGTCTTCGCGACGGCGGTGGCCGCCATCGCGCGCGAATTCGGTGTCGGGCGCTGGGAAGATCTGATGCCCTACACCACCGGCGCCTTTGTGATGTTCGGCATCGGGTCGTTCCCATCGGGGCGGTTGGGAGACCTTTGGGACCGCCGCGCGATGATGCTCGTTTATTTCTTCGGCGTGGGCGGCTCGGCCCTGCTGATTGCGCTCACCCAGAACGTTTGGCAGCTGGCACTGGCGCTGGGTGTGATGGGCGCCTTTGCATCGATCTACCACCCGGTGGGCATCCCGATGTTGCTGCGGCATACGAGCAAGCCGGGCATCACCATAGGCATCAACGGCATGGCAGGCAATCTGGGCATTGCTGCGGCCGCCATATCAACGGGCTTTTTCATCCAGTACGCCGACTGGAGGACGGCGTTCATCGTCCCGGGCGTCCTATCGATTGCCTGCGGCCTGCTGTTCATGAAGTTCGCGCCGGTCGAGGACGGCGCGCCGGCGAAACGAAGCGTCAGGCAGATCGAGCTCCCTCCGGCCACCCGAAACAAGGTGTTCCTGGTGATGACCATGCTCGCCGTCACCAGCAGCATCCTGTTCAACTTCACCATCAACGGCAACGGCGAGCTGCTGAAAACCCGGTTGCCGATTCTGGTGGAACAGCCGGCCCTGCTCGGGATGCTGCTTGCGCTCGTCTACGGGCTCTCGTCGCTATCCCAACTGGCGGTGGGGCGCCTGATCGATCGCTTCCCGATTCGCAACGTGATGCTCGGCATCATCGTCTGTCAGGGCCCGATCTTCCTGCTGGCCGCTTTCAGCCAGGGCTGGACGCTGTATCTGGCGATGATCATCTTCATGGTCCTGGTTTTCAGCTCGCTCCCGTTCACCGACGCGATCATTGCGCGCTACGTCGATGACAGCATTCGCTCCCGCGTAAGTGGGATGCGTCTGGCCGTTTCCTTTGGCGTGAGCTCGATGGCGGTCTGGGCTCTCGGGCCGGTGGTCAAGGCGGCCGGCTTCGGCTTTGCCCTGTTGGCGCTGGCAGCCGTGGCCGTCTGCTCGCTGCTGATTACCTGGCAATTGCCCGACGAGCGGAGTATCCGCAGCGCTTCCGCGGCGCACAGCCCGCAAACCGCCTGAACCCCGGATCACCCGATCCGCGCCGCCTCGGCGCGTGCCGGCAACCGGCCGGTACGCGATCCAGCGTCCAGCCGCAATTTCCGCCCCGGACCCGCTAGTGAGGCAAGTCTGATATTTATCAATACGCCCGCCCCGAAGCCGGATCAAAGTTCGAACAAGGGAGAAGGAGAATTCGTATAGTGTTCAGCGTTCCTGCGGAAATACTCCGTAAGACGACTAAGTGTCGGCACAATTTTTCGTGCTTGCAGACCGGCCAGTGCGGCGACAGCCCGATGTGCGATGTAGAGGCGGCGCACGGCGAGCATGTACTCTGCATCCGTGCCGCGGACTGGCCCGATTGTCCATACCACCTGGATTTCGGCGGAGCCAAGTTCTGCGTCTGCCCGGTCCGCTGCGCGATCCATCAGCAACTAAGGCACTGACCGCTGCGACCAAGTATATCCAAGAGGCGGTTTCGGTAATTCTGAAATGGCCTCTTAGTCTCTGCCAGTTATTGCGCGCACGTTCCGGCGATCGATCTTCCGCGCTTGTCCACTACGCTCGCTGCGAGTCGAGCCTCAGCATCGACAGGAGATCCAGGCAGATTAGATGCGCGATCCGCTGTTTGTCCGGGCGCGCCTGTTTGTGTCGGAGCTGACGCCAGAGCACGCGGGCCGTCGTCAGCGCAGGCGACAACAACCCGCTAACCGCGGAGGAGGCTCAACGGTGGCTGGCGCAGCAGTTCGAGGAATTCGGCTGCGCCCCCAGGAGCCTGGTCGGGAAGGTGCTTACCCTCGACAAAATTCTGGAGGTTGCGCGCGAGGCGGGCGAGAAACGCTTCGGCGCAGGCGGTGCCTGGGCCGAGCGTTACGCCCGTGCGGTGGTCGCCGCCCTCAACCGCGAAACCGTGCGCGTCGACGTCGCCGAGAACACAGTGGGCTGAAACCGATGCCGCGGTGAAGGGCGCGAGTGCTCTCGTGTTGCCTACGGATGCGTTCCCGGGCGTCAGGCCTGCGTCTGCGCCACCTGCAGCGCGAGCTGCTGCATGCGCAGGGCGATCGACTTCAGCAGCGACGCGCCGAACTCGGGCTTGGTCCTGACCAGCTTGAGAAATTCGTTGCGGTTGATCCCAAGCAGACTGCAATCGGTGTCCGCAGTCGCCGTGGCTGCGCGCGCGGAGCGGTCGACGAGCGCCAGTTCGCCGAACATCCCGCCGGGTCCCACGTGCTCGACCACGCTGTTGCCCACCGAGATGGCGACGCGGCCCGCCAATACGACATACATGAACGCGCCGGCCGCGCCGGTACTCATGATGACCTTGCCTGCCTGAAACACGGCGGGCTCCGACCGGCCCAGCTCGCCCTGCAGATCCACGAGCGCTTTCCGGTCGAGTATGTCGCTGCGCTCGGCGGGGGGGCCCGCCGCCGGGGTGGCGGCGCCCCGTTTCGCGATGCTCTGGCGCAGCCGCTGCACCATGATGCTCATCAGCATCAGCGCGAATTCGGGCTTCTTCTCCAGCGCGGCGCGAAACTGCTTTTCGTCCAGCGACAGCACGCGGCAATTGATCTTGGCCATCGCCGTTGCGCTTCGCGGCAGCCCCGCGATCACCGCCAGCTCGCCGAGCACGTCCCCCGGCTTCACCACCCCGAAAAATTTGTTCTGGATCATCAGGCCGATTTCGCCCTCGAGCAGCAGGTACATGCGCGCACTCTTCGAAAACAGACCGCCGGTTTTCTCGTTTTCGGAGAACAAAGGCTTGCCGGCCAGTTTCTCTTCTATCGTTCCGGCAGAGCGGAAGAATTCCAGCGCGATGGCGGGCTGGTACAGGGGGCTCTGCGCGGCAACCTGGGCGGTGGCGCGTGCGACCGCCTCGGGGCGGGACTCAGGCTTGGCCGAAAAATCGAGGTCATCCATGGTTGGCGCTATTTTAGTCCCTAACCCGGGCTGGCTGGAAACGATCAAAAGGTAGTGGCAAACGTGTCGGCGTAACGTGCGCCGCGCGCACGATCGATTCTACAGGGGCATCGCCTTCTTCTCAGTCAGCCCCATCCAGCCGCGCACGATGCGGTAGAGCACCCAGATGCCGGTGCAAATCCAGATGGCTATCGCGATCGGAATCCCCAACAGCGTGACGAACGCCATTCCGCCCACCAGGAAAAACAAGAGCGCGAACCAGAACGTGCGGATCTGCCAGCCGAAGTGCGAATCGAGCCAGGTGCCGCGCACGTCCGAACGCTTCACGTAGTTCAGGATCACCGCGATGATCGACGGCCAGCCGGAGAGGAAGGCCGTGACGATCAGCGCCGAGCTCAGCAGGCCGGTCAGGGCGCTGAACGCGTGCAGGGCGTAGATCACGTGGGTGAGGGTGATCAGGCCTTCGCGCGGAACCACGACGGCGTCGCCGGTGGGGGAGAGATCAACGTCCATAGTTGCCATTTGTTCCTCCCTAACCGCCCTATGTCATCATTAACGTGAACTGTCGGACAAACGCGAGTAATCGACGAATTGAAGGGCTGCACGAAGGCAATATTGCCCGCTATCGATTGCGCCTATCGGAATTCCGCGACTGGAAGGCAAAAAAGCGGTAAAACTCCACCCGCACGCGTTACGGCTTCGCGCTGAAATCCAAGTTCTCACCAGGTGCCGCAGGAGCAGCTGCAGCAGGCGCCGCCGGCGCCGCACCCGGTACCCTCGCCGCCGCCCGCATCGCCGCCGGCGAAAGATTCGCCCCGGGCTCCGCAGACGCGCCGGGCGCAGCACCATGCGACGCAAACGCCGCCTCCAGGTCCTGCTGGATCTGCGCCACATCGAACGCAGCCCGCCCCTGCATGCGCAGCAGGATGCGCGCGGGCAGGTCCTGGATGCGCGGCACGGCGGCGCGCACGTTGGCGGCGGTGGTGAGCATGGGCACGGCGTGGTTGTTCCTGAAACCGGGCTCGGCGCGCTCGACGGCGTCGATGATGGCGGCCTGGGCCTTGGCGATGCCCATGAGGAGTTCGGCGAGTTGGCTGTTGTCCATGGCGGGTTCCTCTTTTCTGGTCCGGCGGGCCCGCCTGGGCGTGCGCGGC
>Ga0080064_1001656_pt1 | contig 43347 bp, 37 predicted proteins | sample Subgrocontami54m_FD_69260 | JGI IMG/M metagenome (GOLD analysis project Ga0080064, IMG submission 69260) | Subsurface groundwater microbial communities from S. Glens Falls, New York, USA - GMW46 contaminated, 5.4 m (SPADES assembly) (version 2) ...
TGCCAAGCGTCAATTACATTCCCCCTCTGACGACAATTACATCTCCCCAGTCTGTGACCCTTTGTTTTTCGCTGCCTGATTGTTTTTCTCGCTCTTGTTCACCTCTGGAATAGTTGTCGTTGGGATAGTTGTGGCGATGGCAGAGGACACGGTCGTTCCGCCCTCCTTCAGCGCATCCTCGGCTTGGTCCGCTCGGACGCTGTGTCCGGTCAGTTCGATGATCACCGAGTGATGCACGAGTCGGTCGATCGCAGCGGCGGTCGTCATCGGGTCCTTGAAGATCCGGTTCCATTCGCTGAAGACCAGGTTGGATGTGATCACGACGCTCTTCCGTTCGTACCGTTCCGACAGAAACGTGAAGAGCACTTCCATCTCGTCACGGCTCTGCTGCACGTATCCGATGTCGTCGAGGATGACGGCATCGAATCCGTCGAGTTCGCCGAGTTCCTTTTCGAGCCGCAGTTCGCGCTTTGCCGCGAGCAGCCGCTGTACGAGCGCGTACGTCGGGACGAACAGCACGCGCCGTCCGCGTCGCACGAGTTCGTGACCGATCGCACAGACCAGGTGGCTCTTGCCCCGTCCGGGGAGACCGAACACGAGCACGTTGTCGCCGCGATCTGCGAAGCCGCCTTCGCACAGAGTGGGCAGCCGCTTCGCAACCGCAGCGGGCAACTTCTTGCGATCGAGCGTGGCGAGCGTTTTCTCGCCTGGCAGATTCGATGCCAGCTGATTGCGCTCGATGCGTCGTCGTCGGCGCTCTTCGACTTCGAGCGCGCTGAGGTGACGGAGGAATTGTCCGAACGACCATCCGTCGCGCTCGGCCTGTTGTGCAACCGCCTCGGCGCTCCGAGCGATCGTGGGTAGCTTCAGCACGCGCAGCAACATCGACAGCGACTCGTGCGGCGAGGTCATCGGCGCGGCGGTCATACGGCCACATCCGTGAGCAGTGCGTCGTAGCGGGCCAGATCGGGTCCGAGTGGCGGCATCTCTGGGATCGGCACGCGAGCCTCCGTCGCGACGAGCGCCTTGATCTTGTCGCTCGTAATCGATTGACGGTCGGCGAGCAGGAGCGTGATCGCCGCTTCGACGTCCGACTCCATCGTGCTCGCGGCGAGGTGCAGGATTCGCAGATACTCGACGTCGCCACGGACGCCAGCGTGCTGCGTCGTGATCGAATCGTAGGCCCGGCGAAACGCGATCGTCGGAAACATTTCTTCGCGATAAACGTACCGGGCGAAGCCGCCGGGCTTGCGCACCAGCGACCAGATCACGTGGCGGTAGTCGATGCGCCGCTGGTTGCGTCCCGGAAGTCGATCGCACGCGAGCTGCAGCGCGCCTGCGAAATACACTTCGAGTCGGTCCTCGTACAAGTGAACCTGCACCGACTCGCGAATCAATCGTGATGGAACGGAGTACGCGCTGTACTTCACGCGAATCGTACTCCAGTCGCTCACGCGCACGTCTTGCTCGACGTACTCGGGCAATCGGGACACGGCGATCACGCGCATCGCCTCGATGTCGGCAGCGACCCGAGGTCCGCGACGCGCGTTGGAATCGCGGACGACTTGATCGATGAACGTCTGCCACTCCGCGGCGCACGTAAAATCACGACTGCCGCGCTTGAGAAGTGCTTGCTCGAGTCGGCGCTTGAGCGCGCCGTTGGCGGCCTCGACGTCGCCGTTTTGCTCCTTCGCGCCAACCTCCGTCGTGCGCGGAGTCATGCCGAAGTGGCGCATCATCGCGAGATACTCGGCGTTGAACGGTCGCTTGCCGCCGTCCACCACGACGCCACTGCCGCGCGGGATGCGGTGCGTGGCCGCCGTGGAATTGTCGGTCTGGTGGTATTTCGGCGCACGTCCGAGCTGAAACAACGCGCGCTGCACGCCCTTGCGCAACCCGGCCATGGACTCGGAAAGACAAATGGTCGCCCATCTCCAGTTGGAAAACGGCAACGCGAAGACGCACAACAAGTGCGCGAACACCTGTCCCGCGAGCGTGATGGCCAGCTCCGTGGTGCGCGTGAAGTCGGTCTGCGCGGCCTCGCCGGGTCGATGCTGCTGGGCGAGCACGACCTCCTTCTCCGGACCGTGCGCGGCCCTCCACGACCGCACACGCCGCTGCAGCGTGCGTACCTGGCCTAGCTCGTAGTGTCCCGGATACTTGTCGCACAGGATTTCGAAAACCGTGAGCACATCCAGCGCCGGCGTCGCGAGCAGCAACGCCTCGATCTCCGCGTCGTGCTCGGCGAACGGGTCCTCACGGGTCCGCCAGTCCCGCGGTGATCGCAGCTCAGACGGCAGCTTCCCCGCCGCGACGTACTTCCGCGCAGTCTTCCGATCCATGTTCGATTTCATCGCGGCGAATCCGATCGCCCCGTGCTTTGCAATTTCTTCCATCAGCTTCCTCACCTGCGTATCGCTTGCGGCTCTCACTCGTCGGCTGTCCCTCGGATCCAGCTCGACGCGCTACCCGCGTTTCACGAACGCTGTAGTGGGGCGATGTAGTTGTCGTTGATGGGGAGATGTAATTGTCGTTCAGCATTTGACCGAAGGGGCGAAATCGCCCAACTGAGCGAACGGATTCGCCGCGAAAACGTCCTTCTGCTCGCGCCGCGACGCGTCGGAAAAACGTCGCTGCTGACGCGTTTGCGGGACGAGATCGAGGACACACACGGCTTCCACGCGGTGTACGCAACCGCGGAGGGGATACCGGACGAACTGGAGTTCCTGCGCGAGATCTGCCGCGTCGTCGAGTCACACACCAAACCGGGATCCGCGGCGCGCGCGTGGAAACGAATCGAGGGCGTCGTTCGGCGCGCAGACGAAATCGACTTTGCGGCGTTCAAGGTGAAGCTTTCGGCGGCGGAGATCGCTTCATGGCAGAGCCGCGCGGACGAGCTCGGTGAGTTGCTTCGCCCACTCGAAGGCCACTGGTTCTACCTCATCGATGAGTTGCCGATCTTCGTGCTCCGGTTGCTCGACGCAGACGAATCGGGGCGCCGTGCTCGCTCCTTCCTCGAGTGGTTCCGCGCGCTACGACAGAAATTGTCGGTGCCAGACGCAAACCATCACTGGCTCCTCGCCGGTTCCATCGGACTCGACACGGTCGCATCACGGAACGATCTGAGCGCGACGATCAATGACCTCGCGACTCAACGACTCGGCCCATTCACGCAGGAAATCGCGAGTGAGTTTCTGCAGAAATTGAGCGTCGGCGAGGGCGTTCCGCTCAAGGTAGGTTGCATCGAATACGCGCTCGAGAAAATCGGCTGGCTCATTCCGTTTCACCTTCAGCTGTTATTTTCGAAATTCCGTGAGATCCACGAGCAGACTCGACGTCCGCTTGGCCCCGCAGACGTCGACGTTGCGATGGAATCGCTGCTCGCGGAGCGCAAAGACTTCGACGGATGGCGCGAGCGACTGGACCGAGAGCTGGGAGCCACTGACGCGGCCGTTGCGCGGGCGGTGCTGACGGTGTGCGCGCGCGACCCTGCGGGTGCGACGCCCGAAACGCTCCGAGCGATGAACCCTGTCGTGTCCGCGGGCGCCGAGCAGCGTCTTGAGTTCATTCTCCGCGCGCTCGCGACGGACGGCTATCTCGTCGAGCACGCCGGCCGGATGCGGTTCCAGTCGCCATTGTTGCGCGAATTCTGGCTGCAGAGGCTGCCGTGAGTGCGCTCGCAAGTGTGATTGCGCACAACCCCGACTTGCTCGACCGAGACGCCCTCGTCGACGGCTTCGTCGCGAGGCTCCCGCTCTTCACCGCACTGATGGACGCGTTGCGCGGTCAATCGCTGCAGCACTTCGCCCTCATCGGCGCTCGCGGCATGGGCAAGACTACGATCCTCCGCCGGCTGAAGGTCGGTATCGATGAGGACCCAGAACTCTCGGCACGCTGGCTGCCTGTCGGATTTCCCGAGGAGCAATACAACGTTCAACACCTGTCGGACTTCTGGCTCAACGCCCTCGGTTCGATCTCGGAATCGCTCGAGTCGAGAGGTTCGCCCGATGCCCGCGGAATCGCCGAGCAGATCAACGTCATCCAGCCGCTCGACGAGGCCCGCCGGGTCTCAGCCGCGATCGAAGCCTTGAAAGCGTACTCGAGACGAATCTCGAGAGGTCTCGTGTTATTGGTCGACGGAGTGGGACGCGTGTGGGATCGACTCTCGGAGCCTGAGAGATGGGCATTGCGTGCGGCGCTCTCGGATGGACGAATCGTCCTAATCGCCGCAAACGAGACTTCGCACAAATCGCTCACGGACTACGGCAGCGCATTCTACGAATTCTTCCGGATCGAGACGCTGCGCCCCTTGGGATCTGAGGAACTCCGCACCACACTACGGGTGTTGGCGGAGCGAGCCGACACGCCGGACGTGTTGAGGATGATCGCCGACGATCCTGGGAGAATCGAGGCGATGCGCCGGCTGACGGGCGGCAATCCGCGCGCGGCCGTGCTCGTCCACCGAGTGCTTGCGCGTAGCGAAGAGCGCACGATTGCGGACGACGTACTAGCGCTGCTGGACTCGTGCACACCGTATTACAAGGCGCGCGTCGAAGCTCTCTCGGTGCAGGCGCAGCCGATCTTCGACGCGGTAGCGCTACAGTGGGCACCTGCGACTGCGGCGTCGGTCGCGCGACGAACTCGGCTTGCGTCGAAGCAAGTCTCTGCGCAGATGGGCCGCCTCGTCAGCGACGGCGTCCTGGAAACCATCGAGTTGACGGGAAGGCGCGTCGGCTATCAGATCGCGGAGCGGCTCTGGAACATCTGGTACCTCATGCGCGCGAGCACACGCGCGCGACGCAAGCTCATCTGGCTCGCGGAACTGCTGCACGAGATGTATGGCGGTGCGAAGCTGCGCGAGCGTGCGCGTGCGCTGCTGGACAAGCCTCCGAACTCGGCGTTCGATCCAGAATTCGTCCTGGCATGCGCGTCGGTCCTCGGCCTCGACGCCGAAGCACGCGCGATGGAGTGGGAGGCTCTCGCAAAGATCGCAGCGCGCAAATCTGACTTCGAAGCGGGTCTTCGGACGATGCTCGACCTCCACGGAGAGGACGCGCATCTTGAGCCCGCCGTCAGCAGAATGGAGGGCAACCAACGATTGCGACGCGTGCTCAGTGGTGCTTCGCCAGCCGCCGATGGGAGTTCCGCCTTCGACGTCGTGGGCGGCCTCTACTTCCATTCAATGAAAATACGCCTGTTCCGCGCCGAGCAGATCGTCGAAGGCCGCGCCACCGCATCCCAGGTCAAGTCTGAGATACCGCATCCGTTCGCAGAGGAAACGCTGTGCGCTCAACTCGCTCGCGACGGGGTGTTTCCCCTCCCGGAGGAGACGGGGTTCGACTACCGAGCCTTCGGATCACGCTGGCCTGCCGCGCTGAATGACGCTCTTCTTGTTCGCTTTGTCCACGTCGCTCACGTCGAACCGGCTGCGCGAATCGCAGCGCTGAGGATGCTTGTGCGCGAGGCGTGCCCGTTCCTCGACCTACCGATGTGGACGCTGCTATTCGAGGAAGTAGACCGGCAGGGCGCTTCGGACGACTGCATCCGAGATCTCGCCGAGCTAGATGGCACGCACCGCGACGACAGGTTGATGATGGGAGTTTTCGTACACTCGTCGACGCCGGCGGCGCTTCTCGCGGCACGGTGCGCCTTCGCAGCGGCCCGTCTGCGAGGCGACGTTGCATACGCGGCGATGTTGGGGTTGGCATTTTTCGGGTGGGACTCAGACGAGGTACCCAAACCAGATCAGCCACCGGCCGACGGCATCGGCGAAATTCCGGCGACCGTAGCCGGGCCGGCGGCGCTCATCGTCGGCTCCGCGTCGCTTTGGGCGCGCAAGACGGCGCTCGCGATGGATTGGTTCCGTTCGGGACTGAGGGCGTGCTCGCAGTCGACCGGAACCAACGCCAGCAGTCTCGCTCTCGCCTGCCGGGCGGCCTTCCACACCGGGCAGGCCGAGAGCGTCGCCGCGTTGCTGCGCGAGTACGCCGGGGCGCCAGTCGTCGACCTTGCGCTGCAAGCGCTGCACGTAGCGACGGACGGTCCGCTCGCGCTGAACGAGGTCGAGGCGGAGGCACGAGACGTCGTCGCACATCTTGCTCGCCTGATCACCATGGCACCACCCGAACGGATTGAGTTTCGCGAACTGCCTCGACGCGAACCGCCGACGGTTCCAGTCCGACGGCCGCGGCGACGAAAAGCGCGCACTGCTTCGGCTCGCCGTGGGGATTGAAGACACCAGTCACGCGCAGGCATTCCCGTCGGGCGCGTGATCCAATCCTACCTGCACATCGCGGGCACCGGAGACACGACGGCGTCGCACGGGTGCCACAGTCGCCCGAGCTGGTTGGGATTGAGCACCGTAGTCGGCGTGCTTCCGGCGAGCGGGTCGCCGCACGCGCCTACGGCGTCGAAGCCGACGGACGCGCAGTCGGGATCGCCGCCGCGGTAGGGGCGAATCCGCGCGACAGTCGTCCCCGTGTTGATGTCCGCGAACGCCCCGCTGGCAATGCGGAGCGTGCACATTCCGCCGCCCGCGTTGTTGAACCAGCCGCTCGACAGGCTCATGCCCATCATGGTCAGTGTCGACTCACGCGAGCCGAACAGCGCGGGATCGTCCGGCCCAAGGAACGGAAGTGAGCATACGGTGGCGGCCCGGTTGCGAATGGCGACGTACACTCCGCGCGGCGGGATGACGTCGACGGCGCCGAAGTTCATCCAGCGGTAACTCGTCGCGTCGCACGTCGCGTTGCAGTAGCCGAAGTGGAAGCCGTTGAGCGCCACGGGGCAGTGCGACAGATTCGTGATCTCGATCGACTCGCCGGCTTCGCAGTTGGCGCCCGGACACGAACCCGCGCCCGCGTCGCCGTTGATCAGGTACTCGCTGAACAGCACGTTGGCCGCCGTCGGCGCGATCGGCGTCGTGCACGCCTCGACGAGGCTGGCCGTGATGGTCGAACTCGTAATGCAGCACATCGGTCCGGTCGTTCGGCACGCGCGGACGTAGAAACTCATCGACACGCCGGGGGGCGGACCGCCTGGACCGAGCGCGGCGGGCGGTCGCCAATAGTTCTGTCCCACGAGCGTGAGAGTCGCGAGTGGAGCGGCGCCGCCCGACTGCCACACTTCGTACTGAATGCCAGTCGGAATGGGAGCAAACTGGATCACCGGCCGACGGTCCCAGCTCGTTGGGCACGTACTCGGCATCGGGCTGGACGGGGCCGTGCAGCACACGCCGCCTTCGTCGATCATGCCGTTGCAGTTGTCGTCGATCCCGTTGCAGGTCTCGGTCGTTGCCATTCCGGGCACGCACATCTGCGGCACACCGCTCACGCACGCCGGCACGCTCCGCGCACACGCGCCCACGCCGCACGCGAGACTGCCCAGACCCTCGTCGGTCATTCCGTTGCAGTTGTCGTCGATCCCGTTGCAGCTCTCGGTCCCAGCCATTCCGGGCACACACATTTGCGGCACACCGCTCACGCACGCTGTCACGCTCCGGGCGCACGCGCCCACGCCGCACGCGAGCGTCCCCAGCCCCTCGTCGATCATGCCGTCACAGTCGTCGTCGATCCCGTTGCAGGTCTCGATCGTGGACACTCCCGGTATGCATGCTTGCAGCACGCCGCTCACGCATGCCGGCACGCTCCGTGCGCACGCGCCCACGCCGCACGAGAGACTGCCAAGTCCCTCGTCGACCGAATCGTCGCAGTCGTCGTCGATCCCGTTGCAAGTCTCCGTTCCCGGAGTGCCGGGCACGCATGAATTGGGCGCGCCCAAGACACATGCCGGTACCGTCCGCGCACACGCGCCCGATCCGCACGAAACGGTACCGAGACCCTCGTCTGTCATTCCGTCACAGTCGTCGTCGATGCCGTTGCAACTCTCGGTTCCGGGAGCGCCCGGCGTGCACATTGGCGTCATCCCACCCGTGCACGCCACCACCGTTCGAGCGCACGCGCCGACGCCGCACGAAACAGCGCCGAAACCCTCGTCGATCATCCCGTCACAATCGTCGTCGAGCCCGTTGCAGATTTCCGTGCCGGCCGCGGCGGGTACGCAGGGCGTCGGCATTCCCGACGTGCACGCGGGTACGGTCCGACGGCACACGCCCGTTCCGCACGAGATCGTCCCGAGGTTCTCGTCGATCATCCCGTCGCAATTGTCGTCCAACCCGTTGCAGGTCTCCGTTCCTGGCGCGCCGGGGACGCACGTCGTGGCCACGCCCGCAACGCAGTTCTCCACGGTCCGACGGCACACTCCGACGCCGCATGCGCGGGTTCCTAGGTCTTCGTCGGCCATGCCATCGCAATCGTCGTCCAGCCCGTTGCACACTTCGGTGCCAGGCGTGCCGGGCACACACGCGCGCGGAACTCCGCCCACGCAGGACGCAGTGGTTCGCGCGCACGCGCCAATGCCACACCGCGATGCCGGTAGATCCTCGTCCGTCATGCCGTCACAGTCGTTGTCGTCGCCGTCGCAGACTTCCATCGACGGCGCGCCGGGGACGCACGGTCGCGGCATGCCCCCGGAACAGTTGTCCACCGTTCGCACGCAGGCGCCGACAGCGCACGTGGCTCGCCCGAGGTCTTCGTCGACCATGCCGTCGCAATCGTCGTCCAGCCCGTTGCACGTCTCGCTCGCCGGCATCACGCCGCCGGTGCAACTCTCCCATCGGCCCATTCGGCACGTCTCGCGGCCGGGACGACACGCACCCGCCATCGAGCCGCACGGCCGTGTCAGTCCCTCGTCGACTTCGCCGTCACAATCGTTGTCCTCCCCGTCGCACACTTCGTCGGTCGGACCTACCGCGCCGACGCAAGGCCCGAGCCGTCCATCGATGCACGCCTGTGTGCCGGGGCGACACGCACCCATGCGTGGCCCGCAGGTCAACGGCGGCCCACCCGTCACGCACTCGCAGCCTTCGTTCGCCGTGCCGTTGCAGTTCTCGTCGACGCGCGCTTCGTCGCACACTTCCATCGAAGGCAGCGTGTCGCCGGTGCACGGTCCCCAGCGTCCGAACTCGCCCGCACCACTACACGTCATCATGCCGTCGCGACACGCGCCGCGCCCGCGCGAGCCGGGGGGTCCGCGGAAGCACCGCACCGTCTCGCCGGGCAGACACTCGCACGTCTCGTCGACCATTCCGTCGCAATCGTTGTCCGAGCCGTCGCCGCAGATCTCCGCGGGCCCGCAGCCGGGGCCAACACCCGTGTCCGGCGCGTCCATGCTACTGCCGTCACCGTTCGCCGCGTCGTCGCCGTCCAACAAGCTGGCGTCCAATCCGTCGGAGTCCCCGGAGCCCAAATCGTTGACAGTGCCGTCGGTCGGACCGCGATCGCCGGACGCGCCGTCGCCGGTGGAACCCTCAGTGGCGGAACCGTCGCGGTCAAAGTTTCGATCGCCCGAACACGCGAGGGCGCACACCGCAATTGCGATGCAGATGCACCGGCACCCCTGGCTCACGCCGCCGCACATTGATGGTGATCGCAGCATGATGGATCAGTCTCTCGCGTCGTGGCACGCGTGTAAAGACCGCGAGACTCTCAGAGCCCGTCTTCGTCCGCGCCGATGTCAGGCGCCGTGGCTACGGGATTGGGACGAGGCTGGACGTCGATGTCGGTGGCGGGCGCGGCCACGGACGTCCCCGCGCGACGGCACGCGGGGCCGTTCAGATGGAGATCGCCGGGCCAGGCGAGATAGGTCGGGTCGGCGTTGATGTTTCCGCCCGTGGTGATGTCGACGAGCGCATTGATGGACGCAGCAGTCGCGAGGGGCATGAACCCCTCGTTGAAGTACAGGGCCGACGGCGCGTCGAAGAAATCGTTGTTCTGAACGACGGCCGGATCGGCGGCGACAGACTCCTCCCAGAAGCCCCAGCGCGATGCGCAACCGTTGGAAGCGCGCAGAACGTTGTTGCGGTAGATCCCACGCCCCGGGAGGATCACGGGCAACGACATGATCCCGACGGCCCGCGCGGTGCAACTTCCCACGGCGATACCGGCGTCGATGCTGTTGGAGTGCACGTCCGGCGCATTGGCAGTTCCGTCGTTGGTCTGACGCACGCCGAAGAACCGCGCGGCGCTTGCGCCGCCGGCGCCGCAGACTCCCGCGCGAATGACGTTGTTGATCACGCGACCCCAACTGCCCGACAGGTCTGCGCCGACGTTGTCCGTCGGACCGCATGCACCGGAGATGAAGTTTGCGTCGACAATCGGGCCGGACCGGTCGAGGAACAAGCCGCGCGAGAGTCCGAACGACCCGTTCGCCTCGATGCCCTGCATGCCTCCCGAGAACTGCATGAAATTGCGCGTGACGTCTCTGCAACTCCTCGGGCCGCAGTAGACGCCCGTGGCGTCGCTCATCGCGAGACCGCACGAGCCCAGGATTCGCTGGTTGCGCTGGATGCTGCACAGTGCGCCGGGCGACAACGGGTCTGCAGGATTCTGCGGCTCGCACGATACACCGCGCGTGAAGTTCGCCGGATGGTTGCCGCCCGAGATCAGCACGTTTCGCTCGACAGAGACCGGACACTCGCCCTGCACGTACACTCCGTTGGAGAACGCGGCGGGCGCCGACGTGCTGCCGGCCACGATGTAGTCGTTCTGGACGATCCACGGCGTCGAGCCCACACAACCCGTGACCCAGATTCCGTGCGCACCGCCGCTGCCGGTGACACCGCCGAAGACGCAACTGTCGCGCACGATGGTGCCCATCGTAGTTCCTTGAATTCGCACGCCCGCCACGGTGGCCGGGCCGCCCGCGCCGCCACCGCCGAATACCGTATTGTGCTCGATCCGCGTGCCGTCCGAATCGATGAGCTGCACGCCGTACGACTCGCCCGCGGCCGTCGAGGGCCCTGCGATGGTTCCGGTGTCGCCCGGATTGCCGACGCAGTTCGCAGCGAGCCCGGCGCAGGTCGGCGCCGCTCCCGTTCCACCGCCATTGTTGATGATCGTCGGCGCGCTCGACGTCGAGCGGATCCCGGCGCCGCGAATCGTGACGGTCGCGCCGCCGCCGAACGGGCCCTGATTGACGAAGTTGCGAGTGATCAATGGCGTTGCAGGCAATCCACCCGGCGCGGTGACGTCGATGCCGTAGATCTCGGCGCCGGCCGGCAGCGGCGGTGGCGTGGGCCCGGCGGACACATTGATGCAATTGTTCGAGATCACGCCTGCGCTTCCCTCGACCGTGACGCCCGCTCGCACACCACCGACGCCGCCCTGGGATATCACGTAGAAGCCGTCGAGGACGGTCGTCGCCGACGAACCCGCGGGAAAGCGCACGCCGAGCGAATTCTGCGCAACGATGCGCGTGTAACAAGGCGGCGCGCCGGCGAGGACACCGCAGCTCACCGTGCGCGGCCACAGCGCCGTGGCGTTGTCCAGGTAACTGCCTACGACCGTGATGCCCGAGGCCATCACGACGTTCTCCAGGTAGTTGAACCCGCACGTGGCGCCGACGCCGCCGGTGGACTGCGCGCCGACACAGACGTTCATTCGCACGATGCTCGCCGCCGCGAGCACGATGCCGCGCATGATCGTGCGCACAGGACTGATGCCAGTGCCCGGATTGGTGTCCACGCCCCGCGGTGAGACGTAGATACACGCGCAACCGTCCTCGTCGATTGCACCATCGCAGTCGTCGTCGATGCCGTTGCACGTCTCGATCGCTGCCGCGCCGGGCACGCACATTCCGAGCATCCCGGCGACGCACGCCGGCACGGTTCGGCGACAGGCGCCGACGCCGCATGACAGCGTGCCGAGCCCCTCGTCCGTCATCCTGTCGCAATCGTCGTCGACGCCATTGCACGCTTCGGCCGCCGGCAGCGATTGTCCGACGCACGGTCCCGCGAACACCCCGGCGGAGCAAAATTGCCTGCCGTCGCTGCATACGCCGACGCCACGCGTTGCGGCCGGGCCCGTGTAGCACGCGATGCTCGAGCCCGCTGCGCAGACGCACCCCTCGTCGACCATTCCGTTGCAGTTGTCGTCGACGGCGTTTCCACAAACCTCCATCAGTGCGGGCAGCACTTCGCCGACACACACGCCGAAGATCCCAGCCGCGCAGGTTTGGTTCCCCGCGACGCATCGGCCGACTCCCGCGGTCCCGACCGGCCCCGAATAGCAGCTGCGTGTGACTCCATCATCAACGAGGCCGTTGCAGTTGTCGTCCATGTTGTTGCACGTCTCGACTGCAGGAGCACCGGGTACGCAGACGTTCGGCATCCCGGCCACGCAATTCGCAGTCGTGCGAGTGCACGCACCGACGCCGCACGTGGTCGTGCCGAGTCCGTCGTCCACCATGCCATTGCAGTCGTCGTCGATTCCGTTGCACGACTCCGCGACGGCAGCACCTGGCATGCACACGTTCGGCATCCCTGCCACGCAGTTTGCGGTCGTACGAGTACACGCACCGACGCCGCAGGTGCTCGTCCCGAGGCCATCGTCGACCATGCCATTGCAGTTGTCGTCGATTCCGTTACACGTCTCCGCCACGGCGGCGCCCGGCATGCACACTCGCGGCGTGCCGGCCACGCAGTTCGCCGTCGTGCGAGTGCACGCGCCGACGCCGCACGTGGTCGAGCCGAGGCCATCGTCGACCATCGCGTTGCAATCGTCGTCGATGCCATTGCAGCTCTCCGCGGCGGGAAGTCTCTCGCCGACGCACGCACCGCCGAACATCCCGGCGACACACGTCTGCAGTCCGTCTCGGCAGAAGCCGACTCCGCGCGTGGCGGCCGGCCCCGAGTAGCAAGCCTGCGTGTCGCCCGGTCCGCACACACAGCCGTTGTCCACGGTACCGTCGCAGTCGTCGTCGATGCCGTTTCCGCAAACCTCGGCTGCCGACGTTCCCGGCGTGCACGTGCTCGGAACGCCCGCGACACAGTTGGCCGTCGTGCGGCGGCATGCGCCGATTCCGCAGGTCGTCGAGCCGAGCCCGTCGTCGATCATGCCGTTGCAGTCGTCGTCGCGACCGTTGCATGTCTCCGCCGACGGTACACACGCATCCGCTATCACGTCGCCACCGCCGGTGTCCGTTCCCGCGTCGACCGCGTCGACCGCGTCGGCAGGCGGCGTGATGTCGGGGTCGACGTCCGTCGCCAAGTCGGTCGTGACGTCGAACGTGGCATCATCGCCATCCGACGCACCATCCCCGGCGTCCGACGCAACATCGTCGATATCGCCCGAGTCCGACTCGTCGCCGGCGTCCATCGCAGATTCTCCCGCGGCGTCGTTGGGAGTGCTGTCGGCGACAAGATCACGCCCCACGTCGCCAGGTGTCGCGTCAGCGTCGAGCGGACCGAGCACGGGCCGCCCCGAGCACGCAGCGACCGTGCCAGCGAGAGCAACGATCAGAGCGCACGCAAGCCACCGGTACGAATGATTGACACGCATGGACGCACCTCCCCAAAAATATCGTCAAGCATACGCTTGTTTCGACTGCAACGGGGGACATGGGCGGTGGATTCGCTCGGTTCCCGACCGGTCGGCGACAAGTTCGGTCGATGTGGCTATCTCTTGCGCGAAATCCAATTCACTGATCGGCTGTCCGATCCCGATGCAACCACCCACGACGTTCACATCCCTCTTCGGCTGGGCGCTTCTCGCAACGATCGCCGCCGGAATCACCGCATGCGGCGGCCCGCAAGGTATTCCGGACGCAACCGACGCAACTGACGCCTCCATCGACTCGCCGCCGGCTGCCACCACGGTGCGATTCAACGTTCCTGCGACGGGCGATCCGCCTCCGCTCGACATTCCGTTCCCGTCGGACCTCTATCGCCGCGACCCGGACGGCACGATCGTCGACACGCTCGCCGACTGGTCGCGCGCGGGCATCCCGGTCGGGGGCGAATCGCTGCGCGAGGGGTTCGGCGCGCTGGACGGATTCGGTCTGATGGCCGGCGCGATCTTCGTCCTCGACGGCGCCGCGATCGCCATCGATCCGGCGTCACTGCCCTCGAGCGCGGACGCCACGCTGCTCCCGGACTCTTCGGTTGTGATCGTTGATCTCGAGGCGGGAATCACCGCCGGTGCCGCGCGCGTTCGGTGCCGCGCCGGATACAACGCTCGTCCGCGCACACTCGTGGTTCAGCCCGACGGCGTCGCGCTGATGCCAGGGCGACGGTACGCGGCCGTGATTACGACGTCCGTTCGAACGGTGGATGGCCATTCGGTGGATGCATCGCCGCAGTTCGTCGCGATTCGCGATGGCGCCGCCGGCGCGCGGGCGACTCCCGTCGGCATGATGTACGGCGATGCGCTCGACCGATTGCGGGCCAACGCCGGCATCGAGCCATCGCGCGTCGCGGGTCTCGCGGTGTTCACGACGCAGACGGTGCCGCGGCAGCTCCGAGTGCTTCGCGACGATCTTCGTGCGGGACGTCTGGGCGCAGTGTCCGCGCTGAACACCGACCCGGCCATGGCCATGCCGTTTCGCGTCCTGCGCTTCGGGGCGAACACGCACGCGGGCTGGACGGCGACGCTCGATGAATTTCTCGGCACGCCGCGTCGCGACGCGATGGGGCGCGATTTGCCGGGACTCCCGTCACCGGGCGATGGCGTGGGAACACCCACCGGCCTCGCACACGATGCCCTCGGCGCGCTGCTCAACGGAACGATGCAACTCGTGGACGTTCGCGCGCCGTTCGCGGGAACCGCCGCACGCACGGACGGCACGATCGCCCTCGACGCGATGGGCCACGCGTCGGTGCGTTCGACTGCCACGGTGCCAATCACGCTCACACTGCCACGATCGGCCGCGCCGGCCGCGGGATATCCGATGGTGATCTTCGTTCACGGTGGCGGAGGGCATCGTGGATACCTCGCCGCCATGGCCAACGAGTTCGCGCGCGCGGGGTTCGGTACGGCGGCGATCGATCTGCCGTTTCATTCGTCGCGGGGCGCCGGCGGCGATCGCGACACGCGCTCGGGAACGACTGGCACGTACGTTGGCCCCGACGGTCTGCCCGACGTGCCCGACCCCAACCAGATCACCCACTTCCTCGGCGACATGCTGAACTTTCTCGCCGCGCGCGACACGACGCGCCAGGCCGCGCTCGAGGTCGTTCAGGTCTATCGACTCCTCGCGAATCCGGCGCTGGATCTCTCTTCACTGGCGGACGAGTACAGCGGCGTCGCACCACGAGTCGACCGCTCGCACATAGCGTACTTCGGACTCTCCGCCGGTGGAATCGTCGGCACGCTTGCCGCCGCGATCGAGCCCGACATCATGGCGTATGCGCTCGCGGTCCCGTGCGGCGGATTCTACACCGTTGCGCTCGCGGATTCGCCTGCGGCCGGACTCCTGACTGGCGGGTTGCTGAATACGAACTTCCGCGTCAGCATCAGTTCGCTTCAGCGCTACCTACCGTTCGTCCAGCTCGCACAAGCGATCTTCGATGGTGGCGACCCCGCAGCGTACGTCGCCGACATCGCGCGTCCGCCCGGCGGCGTCGGAACGAACGTGTACACGATCTTCTCGGACGGCGACGAAGCCGCCGTGCGGCGCTGTCAGGAACACGTCGCGCGGGGCATGGGCGCCGGCTTCGCGAGTTCGACCGCGATGGCTCGGCCGTACGCGATTCCCGGCGTGCCGGTCGTGATGGCACCGGTGCGCGGCAACGTATCGGGGCGCACACTGGCGACGATCGTGCTGCAACCGGCAGGGCACGCCGCGGCGTACTTTCGGTACCACGACGCGTCGTACGAACTGCCGTTTCCTCGCGACACCGACCCGCGCTTCGTGCGACTGCCCGCGTCGATCCAGGTGGCGCAGCCGATCGTTCCGCTGCAACGCTCGATCGCCCGGTTTTTCACGACGACGCTCGCGGGCGCCGCCGAGGTCGACATCACAGGACTCGACCCTGTCGCCGATTTCGACGGCGACGGCTGGTGCGATACGGACGAGACCGCCGGCGGCACGGCGTTCGATCCCGCGCGCCACCCCGCGGGGGCGCCGACGTGTCCGCGGGCGCTGGGGTTCTAATCGGAGAGTGCGAGAGTCCGGCGGACCGGAGGATCGCCGCCCCGAAGACGCTACGGGTTTCGCCGGCGCTGGGATACCGTGGCGCGAGATCGAGGTCCCCATGCACAACACGTCGTCGCACATTCACGGCTCGAAGCGGTCAATGCACGTGATCGTTCGCGGCGCTGCGCTTCTGTCGGCGCTCGCGCTCACTGCGTTCGCACCCGACGCGCTCGCGCAGGCCACGCGCTGTGTGGTGTCGGGCACGCCGACGCAGTTTCCCGGTGTCACGGTGTCGCCCGCCGGAGTGGCACCGTTCCGATTCGTCGTGCGCGGCATTCCCGCGCGGGCGACTCCCGGAGCGGATCCCGCAGCGACGGCCGTTCACATCGAGGGCGCAATCGTATTCGACGGTGTCGTGGCCGAAGCGCACATGTCACTGTCTCGCGTGGTGTCCGCCAGCGGTGGGATCCTCGCGCTCACCGAGGGAGTCTCCACGCGGCACGCGCGAGCGGCGGCGCCCGACGTTCGGGCCGATGTCGTTCTGGGCAGCGGAATTCTTGCCCGGGACGTCCCGCTGCCATGCGACGCATTGACGCTCAATCCGGCGCCGCCACCGCCCGCATCGCAACCGCAGATGCCGGCGCCAGCGTCCGACGGTACGTATTGGATGCCGCGGCGCGACACACTGACACTCTCCGTCATGCCCGGCAGTGGGCAGTCCGTTCAACTGCACATCGAGACTCCGATGTCGTTCAGCATGGCGCGTCACTCACGGCGCGGCGCGTGGTCCGAGATCTCCTGGCGCGGTGGGCGCGGCGTCACGATCCGCGCGTGGGCCAACCAGTCTGCGCTCGTTCCAATGCCCCAAGGGGGAATCGGACACGCCGGCGACCGCGCGTCCATCCGGTGCGGAAACCCCACGTCGGTTGCGCCGCGAACCTACCAGGGTCCAGCGACGATCGCGGCCGGAACCACCGTTTTCGCAGAGGACGGTCGTGGGGCGTGGGCGACGGTGCGCAGCGAAGCCTCGTTCGCGGTGGAGCGCGTTGCCGACGCGCCCTTCGTCCGCGTCATGGAGATTCCGGGACTCTCTCGATCACCGCCCTGCACTGGCAGCATGCCGGCACTGGTGCCGCTCGCGGCCGTGCGGCTGCCGGCGGGCGTGAATTGGCCCTGAGGGCCGCGGCTTGAAAAGCCACGGCAACCAGGCAGTGAGTGAATGACGGGGACAAAGCCCGGAACGGGCTCCCGCGACGCCGCTCCGGGCGAACCCGTATCGAGCGCTTCGAACCGCTACGGTCGGTTCACCACCGCCGAGTACATCCCAGTCGATGCCCCCGCGCCGTCGGCGTAGAAGACGTGCAAGCCACCACCGGCGGGCACCATCGCCGACAGAGTCGAGAGCAGGCCGCACGCGTCGTCGTTGCAGCCGCCGCCCGCGCCGCTGCCGTTGCGAAGTTGCAGTGTCGTGTCGTAGTTCCCGGATCCGGGTACGCACGTCGTGGCCGTGAACGTGCCCCCGGGCGCAGCCGGGCACGTGAGCCAGTAGTACCAGCGATCGGGCGCGGTGCCGCATGTCCCAGGGCTGTTGGCGGATGCGACCGTCGATCCGTTGAGGGTTTGCATGCCTGCGAATAGCGCGCCGCTCGGGGCGCCATTGACCGGCAGGTGTTCGACGTTGAGGGTGAACGCGCCGCTCGACGTGCCGAACCCGTCCACGACGATGTAGTACGTGCCCGCGTCGAGCACCGTCGGTACCTGACTCTGCAGCGTGCTGCAACTGTCGTCCGTACACATCGTTGGAGTCACCGCGCAGCTCGTCGCGAACCCAATCACCGTGTCGAACGCCGAGCCAAACGTGTCGATGGACACGATTTCTCGCTGGGCCAACGTGAAGGAGTAGAAGACGTCGCGCCCGCCCGTACACGAGAGCGCGGTCTGCGTTGCAGTGGTGGTGTTGCCCATCACGCGCGTTGCGACGCCGGGCATGAGTGTGAGTGCGGTCGCCGTCGTGCACGCGTCGTTCGCGGGAGGTGGCAATCCCGCGGTGCAGATGCCTGCCGTGCAGACCTGACCGGCCGCGCAGATTCGACCGCAGACTCCACAGTTGCCGGGATCGGTCATGGTGTTGACGCAGCGGCCGGCACACAGCGTCGTTCCGGCAGGGCACACGCAAGCGCCGGCCGAGCAGAACGTTCCGCCCGCGCAGAACACACCGCACGCGCCGCAGTTGAACGTATCGGTCTGCGTGTTCACGCATCGGCCGAAGCAAAGCGTCTGGCCGGCTGGGCACGCCGCGCAGGACCCTGCGATGCAAGCCTGGCCCGCAGGACAGACGACACCGCACATGCCGCAGTTGTTGACGTCGCTCGCGACCGTGCGACATACGCCGCTACAGTTGAGTTGCCCTGCCGGACAGACGCACACGCCCGCGGAGCATGTCATGCCCGCCATGCAGAACCGTCCGCATGCGCCGCAGTTGATCGAGTCGGTGGCCGTGTTGACGCACCGGTTGAAGCAGTTCGTTTGCCCCGCTGGGCACGTCACGCAACTGCCGGTCGCGCAAACCTGGGTTGCAGCGCACGCCGTACCGCAGCTTCCGCAGTTCGACGGATCGGTTTGCGTGAACGCACAGCGTCCGCTGCACACGACCGCGCCCGAGAAGCACGAGCATACGCTGGCGTTGCAGAAACGCCCGCCCGTGCAGACGGTGCCGCAACCCCCGCAGTTGCTCGAATCGAACGTCGGGTTCACGCAGCGCCCCGAGCAGGCGATCAAAGGCGCCGTACACGTCGTGCACGCGCCCCCGACGCACGCCTGCCCCGCACCGCACACGGTGCCGCACGAGCCGCAGTTGTTCGGGTCGGTCGCCGTGAACGTGCACGTTCCCGCGCACAAGAGCCCCCCGAAGCACACACAACTGCCGCCCGAACACGCTTGACCGGCAGCGCACGCGCGTCCGCACATGCCGCAGTTGGCGGTGTCGAAGCCGAGGTTGACGCAGCTCCCGCCGCAGTTCGTCGTTCCGGCCGGACACGCGGCGCACGTTCCCGAAAGGCACCCTTGGCCCGCGGGACACGTGCGGCCACACGCGCCGCAGTTCGTGCCGCTGGTGTTCAAGTTGACGCACGCCGCCCCGCAGCGCGTGAGACCGCCGGGACACACACACACTCCGCCGCTGCAGAACTCTCCGGCGCCGCAGACTCGACCGCACATTCCGCAATTCGTCGCGTCGAAGCTCGTGTTCACGCATCGCCCGGCGCACAGCGTCGACCCGACCGGGCACGTGCCGCACACTCCCGCGAGACACCCCTGGCCGGCGGGGCACGTGCGGCCGCACATGCCGCAATTCAGCGGATCGAAGTTCGTCGAGACGCACGTGTTGTTGCACACCGTCTGCCCGAACGCGCAGAACCGGCAGGCGCTTGCCGAACACACCTGGCCGGCGCCGCAGACCCGACCGCACATCCCGCAGTTCATCCGATCGGCCACCGTGTCGATGCAGCGTCCGCCGCAGGTCATCTGGCCCGGTGCGCACGCACACGATCCCATCGAGCATCCTGCGCCCATCGGGCATAGGCGCCCGCACATGCCACAGTTCGTCGCGTCGGTCTGCGTGTTCACGCACCGGCCGGCGCACACGGTCTGGCCCGCGGGACACACGCAGGCTCCCGCCACGCACGACTGGCCCGTCACGCACGTGACGCCGCACGTGCCGCAGTTTGCGACGTCGATCTGCAAATCCACGCACAACCGCATCGCGCCGGCCGTGCACACCGTTCGCGGAGCGGGACAGACGGGACTGCACGTGGCCACCACGCACATCTCGCCCATCGGGCATGCCTGCCCACAGGTGCCACAGTTTGCGGGGTCCGTCAGCAGATCGATGCAGCGGCCGCCGCAGAGCGCTTGTCCCGACGGACACGTACATGCCCCCGAGACGCACGTCTGGCGCGCGCCGCACGCGGTGCCACACAATCCGCAGTTCGCAATGTCTGTCTGCGTGTCGACGCATGACGCGCCACACATCGTCTGTCCGCTCGGGCAGCCCTCGGCCACGACGTCACCGGCAGCGTCAGGTGCCGCGTCGTCGGCGTCGATCGTGCTGCCGTCCTGCAGATCGTCGGTGACATCGATCGACGGCGTGTCGAGCGAAACGTCGCTCACGTCCACCGCGGGTCCATCCGCGACGAGCCCGTCGGTCGCAACGCCGTCGCGCGCGCCATCCCCGCCGTCCGTTCGAACCGGGCCGCCGCACGCCGCGAGCACCACCACCAGCGACGCACACGAAAGTCCAAGGAGTCTTGCTTGCATCTTCTTCTCCCCCGAAAGTGAACGGATCCTGGATTGTGATCGGATTTGCATCCTTCGCGCAAGGGGCGCCGCCCGGCCAACTTGACGGGCGCCCGTCACCAGCCTTCAATGGCGCAATGAAGGCCTCCTCGCTCGTTCTCGTCGCACTCGCCGTTCTCGCCTCGGCGTGTCAGGGCGCCGCGACGACGGACACCGGAGCGATGGACGACGTCCAGCTCACCGACGCGGCCATGGCGACCGACGTGCCAAGCACGATGGACGTGCCCGCGGGCATGGACGCCGTGGTCCCGCTCGACGCGCGGGACACGCCCACGCTCGAGGAACGGCAGACGTTCGATCGCGGCGCCGGTTCGGACAACGATCTGCAACGCTTGCTCGCGGTTGCGGACAGTATGTTCAACTTCGATCCGACGCTGAACCCCACGATGAGTGCGGCGGCGAACGCGATGGAGATCCAGCGCTACACGATGACCAACCTGGCGGGCTGCGGTTCGGTGATGGTGGTTGGAACGACGGTCACGGTGTCATTCGGTACCGGATGCACGCTGATGAACGGAGTGCACGTGTCGGGCTCGGCCACACTCATGGTCTCCGGCGGCATGGGATCCGCGCTCACCGTCGCGATGTCGTTTGCCAGCCTGACAGTCGAGACTGCCACGCTGTCGGGCACGGCTTCCTTCGTCACGAGCAACGGCACGACGTTCACCGTGACGGCGAATCTCACCTCGGGCACGACGACGATCCGCGCGAATCTCACCGTCGTGGCGGTCACGGGTGCCTACACGGTCACTGGCACCGCGTCGCAGATGGTCACCGGCGAGGCCGCGACGGCGCTGACGTTCAACAGCCTCCACTACGTGATGGGCCAGTGCTATCCCGACGGGGGATCGGTCACCGTGATGCGAGGACTGATCACGATGACCTACACGTTCAGTGCGATGACTCCGACGACCGGCCAGGTCTCCGTGACACAGGGGCGACGGATGTACACCATGACGCTGCCGCCGTACGGAAACTGCCCGCCTGGAAGAGGCTGAGTCAGCGCGTGACGCGAAGCGTATAGCTCGCGCAGCTCGAACCGGCGGTCACGCGGCGCACGCGGATGTTCACGGTGCTGGGCCACGCCACCGCGCGGGTCGTCCAGCCAGAACCGGCCGCGTTGTCCGTGAAAGTCCACAGGGTCAGCCCCGTCGCGCTGGGAGAGCCGGTCATGCAGCCGAATGCCGCGCCGCCGCACACGGGATACAAGTCGAACACGAACGCGCCTCCGGGATTCGAGAAGAACGAGATCGTCGGTGTGCCCGTCCCGTGCATACCGATGTCCGGCGTGAGCGGAAACGCGATCACGAACCAGTCTTCGGAGGCGGCCAACACGATCTTGCCTGTCCGGTCGATGGCCGCGCCGCCGGCCAGGATCGAGCCCAGATTGGTCGCGGTCGCGCAGGAGTTTCCGTACACGTCCTCGATGCATTCGCAGCCGCCCGCGCAGAGGCCATCCACGTTGTAGTACCCGGCCGCGCAACTGGTAATGCTGCACGCGCTCGCCGCGCACGTCGTTGCCGTGCTGTTGCCGGCGCACGCGACCGAGCAGTTGTTGGCGCACACGCCGCAATTCGTTACGGACGAGGTGGTATTGATCTCGCAACCCGTCGAGTACAACCCGTCACAGTTGCCCCATCCCGCATTGCACGACCCAACCGCGCACGCGCCGCCGCTGCACGAGGGCGTCCCGTTGCTCACCGTGCAGACCGTGCACGCGACTCCGCAGGCGGTCGGATCGGTGTCCGACCGGCACGCGCCCGCACAGGCGTGGAATCCTGCGTTGCACGTGAACCCGCAAGCCACGCCATCGCACGTCGCTGTCGAGTTCGCTGGCGGTGTGCACGGCGCACACGCTGCGCCGCAAGTGCTCGTGCTGGAGTTGAGCGCGCACGCCGCACCGCACTGGTGGTAGCCCGCGACGCACGTGAATCCGCAGGATACGCCGTCGCACGTCGCCGTCGAATTCGCGGGGGGCGCGCACGGCGCGCACGACGACGTTCCGCACGAGTTGGTGCTGGTGTTGAGCACGCACGCACCGCTGCAGCTGTGATACCCGACATTGCACGTGAACCCGCACGACACTCCGTCGCACGTTGCCGTGGAGTTCGCGGGCGGCGCGCACGGGGTGCACGATGCGCCGCACGATGCCGTACTGGTGTTCAGCGCGCACGATGCGCCGCACACGTGATAGCCGCCGTTGCACGTGAATCCACACGTCAAGCCGTTGCACGTGGCCACGGAGTTGGCCGGCGGCATGCACGCCGTGCAGGACGTCGTGCCGCAGTTGGCGGTGCTGCTGTTGCTCACGCATACGCCGGCGCAATTGTGGAAGCCGGCGTTGCACGCCCAACCACACGCGACACCGTCGCAGGTGGCCGTTGCATTGGCGGGCGGCGCCGGACACGCGACGCACGAACTCGTACCGCACGAGTTCACGCTGGAGTTGCTCACGCACGCGCCGCTGCAATTGTGGAATCCGGCGTTGCACGTGAACCCGCACGCGACGCCGTCGCACGTGGCCGTTGCATTCGCTACGACCGGGCACGCGCTGCACGACGCTCCGCATGTTGCCGTGCTGGAGTTGCTTACGCAGACGCCCGCGCAGCTGTGGAAGCCGGCGTTGCAAACCCATCCGCACGCCACGCCGTCGCACGTCGCGGTGGCGTTGGCGGGAGGCGCGGGGCAGGCGACACACGACGACGTTCCGCAGTTGCTGATGCTGCCATTGCTCACGCACACACCTGCGCAATTGTGGAAGCCAGCGTTGCAGGTGAAGCCGCACGAGACGCCGTCGCAGGTTGCGGTCGAATTGGCGGGAGGCGTGCACGCCGTGCATGACGACGTTCCGCACGTGGCCACGCTGGAATTGCTGACGCACACGCCCGCGCAGTTGTGGAACCCGACATTGCAGGCCCAGCCGCACGAGACGCCGTCGCAGGTCACCGTCGAGTTGGCCGGCCCCGCGGGGCATGCCACGCACGAACTCGTGCCGCACGAGTTCACACTGGAGTTGCTCACGCACGCTCCACTGCAATTGTGGAACCCGGCATTGCACGTGAATCCGCACGACACGCCGTCGCACGTGGCCGTCGAATTCGCCGGCGGCACGCACGCCGTACACGACGACGCACCGCAGTTGGCGACACTCGAATTCGTGACGCACACGCCCGCGCAGTTGTGGAAGCCAGCGTTGCAGGCCCATCCGCACGCAACGCCATCGCACGTTGCAGTAGCGTTGGCCGGGGGCGCCGGGCACGCGACGCACGACGATGTCCCGCAGGTCGCGACGCTCGAGTTGCTTACACACACGCCAGCACAATTGTGAAACCCGGCATTGCATGTGAATCCGCACGAGACGCCGTTGCACGTTGCGGTCGAATTGGCGGGCGGTGCACACGCCACGCACGAGCTCGTCCCACAGTTGTTCGTGCTGTTGTTGTTGACACACACACCGGCACAATTGTGGAAGCCGGCGTTGCAGGCCCAGCCGCACGAGACGCCGTCGCAGGTCACCGTCGAGTTGGCCGGCCCCGCGGGGCATGCCACGCACGAACTCGTACCGCAGGAGTTCACACTGGAATTGCTGACGCACGCGCCGCTACAATTGTGAAAGCCTGCATTGCACGTGAAACCACAGACGCCCGCTGCGCACGTCGCGGTGCTGTTCGCCGGCGGGGAACACACCGTGGGGCATGCGCCGCAGTGCGCGATGTTGGTCAGCAGGTCGACGCAGACGCCGCTGCACAGCGTCAGCCCAACGGCGCAGCCGCTCACGCACGTATACACGCCGCCGCTCAGTTGACACACGGGCGTTCCGCCGCTGCAGACCGTGCCGCACGCGCCGCAGTTGGTCGTGGCCGATAGGTCGATCTCGCAGCCGTCCGCCGGCAAGCCGTTGCAGTTTGCGAAGTTCGCGTTGCACGTAAAGCCGCAGGACACGCCGTTGCAGGTCGATGTCGAGTTGGCCGGTGGCACGCATGGCGCGCACGACGACGTGCCGCAGTTGGCCACGGCCGTGTTGAGCACGCATGTGCCCGCGCACAAGTGGTAGCCGCCGTTGCAAGTGAAGCCGCAGGAGGTACCGTCACACGTGGCCGCCGCGTTTGCGGGCGCCGTGCACGCCGTACACGAACTGCCGCAGGTTGCGGTGCTGCTGTTGCTGACGCACACGCCACCACAAAGATGGTAACCGGCGTTGCACGAGAATCCGCACGCGGTGCCATCGCAGGTGGCCGTCGCGTTCGCCGGGGCCGCGCACGGTGTACACGAGCTGGTTCCACACGAAGCCGTGCTCGAGTTGCTCGCGCAGGCGCCGCCGCACACGTGGAAGCCAACGTTGCACGAGAAGCCGCACGATGTTCCGTTGCAGGTCGCCGATGAGTTTGCCGGCGGCGCACACGGTGTGCACGACGACGTTCCGCAGGAATTCGTGCTCGAGTTGCTCACGCACAGCCCGGCGCACAGGTGATAGCCCGCGTTGCACGTAAAGCCGCACGAAGTGCCGTCACACGTTGGCGTGGCATTGGCGGGGGCCGAGCACGGCGTGCACGAGCTGCCGCACGTTGCGGTGCTCGTGTTGCTCCCGCACGCCGCGCCGCACGCATGGTAGCCGGCGACACACGCAAACCCGCAGGACGTGCCGTCGCAGGTGGCGGTCGCGTTCGACGGCGGCGAGCATGGCGTACACGACGAGCCGCAATTGGCCGTGCTGCTGTTGCTGACGCAGACCCCGGCACACAAGTGGTAGCCCGCGTTGCATACGAAGCCGCACGACGTTCCGTCGCACGTCGCCGAGGCGTTCGCGGGTGCCGAACACGCGACGCAAGACGACGTACCGCAGTTTGCGACGCTCGTGTTGCTCACACACGCGGCGCCACACGGGTGGTAGCCAGCGTTGCACGAGAAGCCGCACGATGTTCCGTCGCACGTGGCGATCCCGTTTGCCGGCGCTGTGCAAGCGACGCACGACACGGACCCGCAAGATCCCGTGCTCGTGTTGCTGACGCAGAGTGCCCCGCACCGGTGAAACCCGGCGTTGCACGTGAAGCCGCACGCCGTGCCATCGCAGGTGGCCGTTCCGTTCGCCGGCGGCACGCACGCGACGCACGATGTCGTTCCGCAGTTGTTCACGTCGCCGTTGCTGACGCAGTTCGCGCCACACACGTGGTAGCCGACGTTGCAGGCGAATCCGCAGGACGTGCCGTTGCACGTGGGGGTGGAGTTCGACGGAGCCGAGCACGCCGCGCAGGACGTTCCGCACGTCGCGGGGCTGTTGTTGCTGACGCAAGCGCCCGCGCAGAGGTGATAGCCGACATTGCACACAAACCCGCAGGACGTGCCGTCACACGTCGCCGTCGAGTTCGCCGGAACGGGACACGGAAGGCACGACGACCCACAACTTGCCGTGCTCGTGTTCGAGACGCACGCGCCGCCGCACAGGTGGAATCCTGCGTTGCAGACGAACCCGCACGACATTCCGTCGCACGTCGCCGTCGAGTTGGCCGGCGGAGCGGGGCACGCGACGCACGAGGTCCCGCACGAGTTGACGCTGTTGTTGCTGACGCAACCCCCACCGCACGGGTGATAGCCGACGTTGCATGAGAACCCGCACGACGTGCCGTCGCACGTCGCAGTGGCGTTCATGGGCGCCATGCACGGCGCACACGACGAGCCGCAGTTGTTCGTGCTGGTGTTGCTCACGCATGCGGCGCCACACAAGTGGTAGCCCGCGTCACAGGCAAACCCGCACGACGTGCCATCGCAGGTCGCCGTGGCGTTCGGCGGTGGCGCCGGACACGCGGAACACAGGGCTCCGCACGAGGTAACGCTGGTGTTGCTCACGCACGCGCCGCCGCAGACGTGGAATCCTGCGTTGCACGCAAAGCCGCACGACGTACCGTCGCATGTCGCCGTGGCGTTCGCCGGGGCCGCGCACCCGGTACAAGACGCTCCGCAGGTCGTGACCGCCGTGTTGCTGACGCACGTGCCGCCGCAATCGTGGAGCCCGACGTTGCAGACGTAGCCGCACGAGACGCCATTGCACGTCGCGGTCGCGTTCGCGGGCACAGGACACGGCGTGCACGCCGAACCGCATGTGTTCACGCCGGTATTGCTGACGCACGCTGCACCGCACCGGTGGAAGCCGGAGTCGCACGTGAAACCGCAAATGCTCGCCGAGCAGATCGGGGTCGAACTGGCCGGTGCAGGACACACGTTGCCGCACGCACCGCAGTTGGCGTTGTCACTGCTCGTGTCCGAGCAACTGCCGCCGCAGCGGATCTCGCCCGGTCCGCACCCGACCGCGCAGTTGTACGCTCCGCCCGTGAACCGGCATACCGGACTGGCGGCCGGGCAGACGCGGCCGCAGACGCCACAGCTCGTCGCAAGGCCAAGGTTGGTCTCGCAGCCGTCGGGGCGAAGGCCATTGCAGTCGGCCCAATCGGCGTCGCATCGAAACCCGCAGGAGACTCCATCGCACGTGCCCGAGGAGTTCGGCAGCGACGCGCACGCAGTGCACGACGAGGTTCCGCAAGAGGACAGCGCTCCGTTGCTCACGCAGACTCCGCCGCAATCGTGGAATCCGCCGTTGCACGCGTACCCGCACGCCGTTCCGCTGCACGTCGCTGTCGCGTTGGCGGGGACCGGGCACGCGACGCACGAGCTTCCGCACGTGGCCAGGGCAGTGTTCAGCACGCACGTGCCCGCGCAGTCGTGGTAGCCCGCGTTGCAGTTGAAACCGCACAATGTTCCGTCGCACGTCGCCGTGGCGTTCGCCGGCGTGGTGCACGGTGTGCACGAGGTGGCGCCGCAGTTCGCGACCGCCGCATTGGACACGCACACGCCCCCGCAATCGTGGAAGCCTGTGTCGCACGTGAATCCGCAGCGAGTTCCGTCGCACGTGGCCGATGCGTTCGTGGGCGGCGAGCACGCGGTGCAAGAGGTCAACCCGCACGTCGCGACGGCGTCGTTGCGCACGCAGGCGCCCGCGCACAAGTGGAAGCCCGGGTTGCACGTGAATCCGCACCGCGTTCCGTCGCAGGTGGGCGACGCGTTTGCGGGCGCCGTGCACGGACCGCAGGACGCGCCACATGTCGACACACTCGCGTTGCTCGCGCACGCCATGGCGCATCGGTGGTAACCCGCGTCGCACGCAAAATCGCACGCGGTTCCGTCGCACGTGGCCGTCGAGTTCAACGGCGGCGTGGGACACGGCGCGCACGACGTCGCTCCGCAGGTCGCGATGTCGGCGTTGCTCACGCACGCGCTTCCGCAGCGATGGAATCCAGAGTTGCAGGCGAAGTCGCAGGTCGTGCCATCGCACGTCGGCGTTGCGTTCGCGGGCACCATGCATGGCGAGCACGACATGCCGCAGGACGCGACGCTCGCGTTGCTCGCGCACGAACCGCCCGTCCCGCCACCGCACACGTGGAATCCCATGTTGCACGTGAAGCCGCACGACGTTCCGTCGCACGTCGGCGTAGCGCTCGGGGGCGTCGGACACGGCGTGCAGCCGATTCCGCAGAAGTTCAAATCCAGGTTCGACACACAGCGGCCGCCGCACAGGTGGAAGCCAGGCAGGCAGACGAAGCCGCAGGCACCGAGCGCGCAAGTCTCTCGACCGTTCGGCGGCGCGGGACACGCACGACCGCACATCCCGCAATTGTCCGGGTCCGACTCGGGGTCGACACAACTCCCGCCGCAGCGCAACTCCGCGGTGCCGCAGCCGGTCACGCACGCCCACGTCGTGCCCATGGCCCGGCACACGGGAGTTCCCCCGCTGCACGTTCGCCCGCACGTCCCGCAGTTCGCGGACGAGTTCAGGGCCGTTTCGCATCCGTCCATCAGGTCCGAGTTGCAGTCGGCGAAGCCCGGGTCGCAGGCGACACCGCATGTCATCCCGTCACAGGTCGCGACGGCGTTTGCTCTCGCAGGGCATGGCATGCAGCCCGTGCCGCACGACAAGATGTCCCGGTCCGAGAGGCATGACGTTCCGCACAGGTGAAAGCCGCCGTCGCACCGGACGCGGCAGAGAGTTCCGTCGCAAGTTGGCGTGGCGTTCGCCTGTGGCGGACAGGGCGAGCATGCGTTGCCGCAAGTCATCACGGAGTTGTTCGACACGCATTCGGCGCCGCACAAGTGAAACCCTGTGTCGCAGGTGAATCCGCAGATCATCGCCTCGCACGTCGCCGTGGCATTCGCTGGCGCCGGGCATGGCGCGCACATCGTGCCGCAGGATCGAGGGTCCATGTTGCCCAAGCACGTGTCGCCGCACGCGTGGAAGCCCGACTCGCACGTAAAGCCACAGCGCGTTCCGTCGCACGTCGCAGTTCCGTTCGTCACTCGCGGACACGGGTTGCACGTCGTGCCGCATGCGATCACTGACGTGTTCGGCAAACACTCTCCGCCGCATGCGTGAGAGCCCTCGGCGCAGATTACGTCCGACGCGTCGTTGCAAGTGTCCGAGCCGCAGTCCGAGGAACTGCCGTCGGCCGTCATCCCACGGCCGTCCATCTGATCCGACGCGGCGTCGCGCCGCCGGAGGGTCTCGAAGTTCAGCCCACATGCCCCAGCGACGGACGCAACCAGCGCGAGCGCAACAAGCCGTGGTCCCCGCCAACGGCGCGGCCGCCCTCGTCCCTTCAGCATGCAAGCCTCCACGTTAGGCTGGGAGCCTAACACAATCGCAAGGAATGAAGCGGCAGCCGGCTGGAATCCCATCCAACCGTCGGCCGGTCGAACTTCCGCTATGATGAAGAACCCGGCGCTCCCATCGTCGCGGAACAACTCGCCCGCGCGGTCGCAATGATCACAACCTTTGGTCTTAGCCACATCCAGCTCACGGTTCGCGATCTCGATCGATCGATCCGTTTCTATCGACAGCTGCTCGGAATGAAGGAACTGCGTCGCGGCGCAACGTCGGTGATGCTGCGGACGCCTGGCTCGCAGGAGATCATCACGCTCAACGCGGATCCGCAGGGCTCGGCGGACGCCGGGCGCATGGGCGGGGTCGCACACATCGGATTCCGACTTCGCGAGCCGCACGACATGGCCGCGGTCCTGGCAGAGATCGCGAGCGCCGGTGGCACGCCGAGTCAGCACGGTTCCCGCGGTGCCGAGAACAAGGAACTGTATGCGTTCGGGGCCGATCCCGATGGCTACGAGATCGAACTGTTCTGGGCTCCGGTCGTCGACGAGTAGTTGCTTCTCAAGCTCGTTGCGTTCGACTCCGCCGCGACTCAATGCCTCTGGCGTCTTTGCGCGGCCTGGAACAGCGGCCCGAAGAGGCTGTTGGACGAGGAGCTTCGATCGGACGTCTGAAGTCCGTGCCGTCGTACTTCGCGAGTGTCGTTCGCGTCCCCCGCGAGAGCGTGGTGGTGGTGGTGACGGGAATGATGTCGCCGGTTCTGGGCGGCGATTTCCACGGAAGCGCCGACGCTTGCGGAAATCGTCGCTGCGGGCTGTTGAACGCCGATCTGCGGCTCGATCGCGTTCGGGACTTGCAGCGCGACTGCGGGCGTAGCGGGGCCTGCGGCGGCCACCGCGGGATTCGCCGCGACGGTCAGCGCGGGATTCACCTGGACGGTCACCGCGGGATTCACGGCGAGACCGGGAGCGGTTGCACTGGGGACCGGTCGAGTCGTTGAGCGTGCAACATCGGTAGCCGGCGATCGCGCCGCTCCGAGGTGTTCTCGAATGAGAAACGTCGCGGCGACGGAAACGCTGGCGACTCCGAAAACGAGAGCGACAATCCAAGGCCACGTCCGCCGACGAGCCCGCGATGCCTCCGGATCTGACTCGAACGCGGGTGCCACGAAAACCGCGGCGGCTGTCGTCACGACCGGTGGCACAACGGCAACTGGGTCTGCGACCTTCGCGGGCTCGGGCGCGCGCGCGGACGGCGGTGAAACTGGCGACGCCATCGGCGACGGAACGGGCGCGACGGGAAGCACGATCGGCGCGGCGACAGGCGGCGGGGGCGGCGCGGCGACAGGCGGCGAAGGCGGCGGCGCGACGGGCGGGATCGGCACGGCGGCAGGCGGTGGAATCGGGAGCGCGGCGGACGGCGTAATTGGCACCGCGACTCCTGCCGGGAGCGGCAGCGGCGCAGGGGGAACCGCCGGAATTCCGACCAACGTGCTTCGAAGCGAACGGCGCGGATCGATGGGCACCGCGGCGGGTTTGGCACGGGCGTTCAAGGCACTGGCAACGGCTTCGGCGAACTCTCGAGCGGACGGATACCGCTCGCTTGCAAGGTGAGACCACGCGCGCGTGAGTACCGGCGCGAGATCGTCCGGGAGGGCATCCTCCGCAGCCGCGGTGTCGACGAGCGCGGGCACACCGCGCACGGGTGCCGGCACGCCCACGACGCACTCGAACACGACGGATGCGAGACAGTATTGGTCCGCGGGCGGTCCCACGGCGTCACTCGCGATGTACTCCTCGGGAGCGACGTGCGCGGCTTCGCGGGTGAACGCGGCGAGCGATTTCAAATCGCCCGGGCCCGCCGACGCCTCGAGCAGCGAGAGGTATGCAATCTGGAAGAGCCGCGCCGCGCCCGATGGCGTCACGTAGACGTTCGTCGGGTCGAGCGTTCGCACGACGATGGGCGGCGTCCGTGCGTGCAAGTACTCGAGCGCGGCCGCGATCTCGCGCACGATGTGGGTTGTCTCCGCCGGGGGAAGTCCATTCGATGTCGCGCGGATGCGGTCGCGCAGTGTCACCGACAATTCGTCCGCGGTCACGACCGTGGGAACTCCGTAGTCCACGCCGCTCTCGACGACGCGCACGATGCCCGGGTGTTCGAGTGTCTCGATCAGCGCGACTTGTCGCACAAATGCCTCGACGACATGTCGGCGCGCGAGATTGTCCCGGCGCAATGTCTGCACGTGAAAACGCCTCTCGCGCCGGTCGGGGTCCTGCGCGCGGTACACGGACGCGATGGGCGTCTCGCGGATCTGCCCCGCGAGGACGTACCGGCCGAGCACGCAGGTTCCGTGCTCGAGCGACGGGCGGTGGACGCCAGCGTCGATCGCCTCGGCCGGCTCGTGAAACGTCTGACGCGGTGTTTCCGAACTCAACGCAGCGACAGTGTAGCAGGCGGTCGCCGGGCAAGTCCGGTTTCGCGCAGCGCGCCGTCCATGCTGGATTTCCGCGCCGCGACCGCGCTACCGGAGTGGCGCTACATACACGTGCCCGACGAGCAACGCTGCCCCGGCACGCACGTGATGCCGCAGGCGCCACAGTTGCGTCGGTCGCGCATGAGACGGACGCACCGGGCGCCGCAGGGGCTGCGTCCGCCCGCGCAGCCACACCGACCTGCCGTGCACACCGACGCGCCGGTGCACGTGACACCGCAACCGCCGCAGTTGGTGTTGCTGGTATTGAGATTGACGCACGCGCCGCTGCACAGCGTCGTGCCGCCCGGACACGTACTGGCGCACATGCCGGTGGCGCACACCTGCCCCGCGGCACACGCGGTGGCGCAAGCGCCGCAGTTGCGCGGGTCGCTCGCGAGGTCCGTGCACACGCCGAGGCACGGAGTCTGCCCCGCCGGACACTGGCACGTTCCCGACACGCACGACGTGCCTCCGACGCAGCGGATTCCACATGCACCGCAGTTGAAGTCGTCGATCGACGTGTCGACACACGCGCCGCCGCACACGGTCTCGCCCGCCGCGCACATCGTCGTGCATCGCGCGGCCGAGCACACCTGGCCGGCGCCGCACACCAGCCCACAGGCGCCGCAATTGCGTGGGTCACTGTCCACGTCCACGCAGACTCCGGCACACAGCGCCTGGACACCGGGGCACAGACAAACGGCCATCGTGCACGAGGTCATCGGCGCGCAGACGTTCGAGCAACGGCCGCAGTTGGCACTGTTGCTCGAGACGTCGATGCACATGCCGCTGCAGTTGGTCAGTCCGGATCCGCAGGCGGTCACGCACATACCCGCGCTGCAGACCTGCATCGCGCCGCACATGGTACCGCAGGCACCGCAGTTTGCGGGATCGCTTCGGATGTCGACGCACGTGCCCGAGCACGCCACGTTGCCCGCTGGGCACTGGCAAGTCGAGCCGGCGCAGAATCGTCCGGCGGCGCACATCGTCGCACACGCGCCACAGTGGAGCGGATCCGTGGCGAGATCGACACAGGCGCCAGCGCAATTCGTCAGTCCCGCCGTGCAACTCAATGCGCACATCCCGGAACTGCACACCTGGCCCGCAGCACAGGAGTTGCTACATGCGCCGCAGTTGCGCGGGTCGCTTGCAAGGTTCACGCACGCGCCGCTGCAGAGCGTCTCCGTCGGTGCGCACGCCGGGCCGCTGTCCATACTGCCGCTGTCCATCGCGACGACGTCCATGCCGCCGGTGTCCATCGCGACGATGTCCATGCCGCTGGTGTCCACGGCAACTACGTCCATGCCGCCGGTGTCCATCGCGACGGCGTCCATACCACCGGTGTCCACGGCAACTACGTCCGTGCCACCGGTGTCTGTCCCGATCGGCACGTCACCGCCGGGCGCGTCGGCCCCACTCGACACATCGTCCGCATCGCTCGCGTCTGCGCTCGCGCCATCGCCACCCGCGCTGTCGCCACCCGCGCTGTCGCCACCTGCGCTGTCGCCACCCGCGCTGTCGCCACCAGCGCTGTCACCACCCGTGCTGTCGCCTGCAGTGCCGTCACCACTCGCACCGTCCGCGACATCATCGCCGTCGAGTGCCGCGACGTCTCCTCCGCTGTCCTGCGCGTCGGGCCGAAGGCTCTCGTCGCCTCCGTCCGCGCCATCGAGCGTGCCGCTGTCGCCGCGCGCGTCGACGGTCGAGTCTGCTCTCGAGTCGACGCTCGAGTCGGTCGCGCCGTCGCCGGCGGGCCGAATCGTCGGCGCACCGCTGCACGCCGCGAGCAGCGCCATTCCGAAGAGAGCAACGGTGAGCGCATTGGGTCGGACGATGTGCGAGAACAAGGAAGATCTCATGGGGCACTCCTGGCGTCCGTCGGAGCGACGGGGGTCACCGACGGTTCGTTCGACGCCTGCGGCGGTGCCGGGTCGACGATGTGAATTTCCACGCGGCGATTCTGCGCACGCCCGGCGGGCGTATCGTTCGATGCGATCGGCCTCGCCTCGCCGAGCCCGTGCGCCTCGAGCCGACCCGCTTCGACGCGGCGCCGCACGAGCCACGCCACAACGCGATCGGCCCGGCGCTGCGAGAGCGCTGCATTCTGCGCGTCGTCACCGACGTTGTCGGTGTGGCCCTCGATGCTGGCCCGACGAATTTCCGGCGACGCGCGCAGGGCGTCGGCGACGGCCTGGAGCACTGCATTGCTGCGCGCAAGAATGCGATCGCGGCGCGTCGCGAAGAACACGGGCCGCAACAACTGCAATTCGCCTGGACGCAGCCGCACGAGACCAGGACACCCGTTGCGCCTCGGGTCCGGATGCGGCGCGCCCGGTTGGTCGGGACAATGATCCGTCGGGTCGGGGACGCCGTCGGCATCGCGGTCGGGCAACGGGCAGCCAGGTCGTGCGGGGTCGGGATGCAGGCCGGGCGGCACCGTGCGACACGCGTCGGCGTGGTCGAGCACACCGTCGTGGTCCTCGTCGCCTTCAGGACAGCCCGCGCGTTCGGGATCCGGATGGGGACCGGCGGCGACGTTTACGCATCGGTCCGCACTGTCGAGCAGTCCATCGCCGTCCGTGTCGTGCTCGGGGCATCCCACGCGCGCGGGATCGGGATGATCACCGGCGGCCGTCGTCGGGCACGCATCGAGATCGTCCGGCACCGTGTCACCGTCCGCATCGTGGATCGGGCATCCCACGAGCTCCGGGTCGGGATGCTCGCCACGCGGTTCGTCCGGGCAGCGATCGTCGGCGTTGACCACGCCATCGTGGTCGCGATCGGGCGGGGGCACCGGCGCCGGCGCGGGCAGCGGCTCGGGAATGCGAAATGTGGTCACGGCACCGCCCGACCAGGATTGCGCGTCGCTGCGCACGTCGCCGTCGACCGTCAACAGTCGCGCGTAGCGCACCATCGGCCCCACGCTGAACCACGGCACCACCGCGTACGTGAAGCCGATCCCGACATCGAACGCGAAACGCACGTACGGGCCGGTGAATCCCGCGCCGATGCTCGTGTCCACGACGATCCGTCCGCGGTCGAACACGCGCGGCTCGATCCGAATGCCGCCGCCCAACAACACGTTCTGCCCGGCGCGTGGACCACCGAAGAACCACCAGTTGGCGTACACGAGCTGGATCGAAACGGGCTCCACGACCGTCACCGACGGCCGCACGGCGCCCTGAATCGCAACGCCGTACCCGAAGAACTGCTGCTGGTCCTCGGACAGCATGCTGCCGAGTCCGCCGTCGAGGTGAAGCGCCAGCCGTGCGCGCCACGACATTGGCGTGCGCGGCCCAGTCTGCGCGGTCTGCGCGCGCGCGTTCGGGAGCGATACGAACGTGACCGCAACGAACGCGGCCGCGGCGCACGGGAACCAGAGACACTTCGCGGACCGCGGCGCCACCGTGCGCACTCGTGGGGACTCTGGGGCCATATCGACGGCACAATGCACGCGAAGTGCGATTCGGTCGAGAGGGAATTCTCAGTTCAGAATCGCCACGCACCCCCGGCCGTGCCGGTCCGTGGATCCAACCATACCGGATCTCCCTGATGCATCACCGAGAATCGCGCGTTCGCGTCGGCGGCGAGCAGCGCGGCGAGCTGGAGCGCGAGATCCCCGAACTCCAATCGAGCGTTCGCCGCGCGCCCGACGACGCGACGGGATTTGTGCGACTCGCCCGGTTGTTCGCGCGCGATAGGCCGTGCTGCGTGCTCACCGTGGGCGCGGGGATATACGCGCAACGGGGTTCGCAATCGACCGCAGACCATCACGTTGGGGCGAGTACACTCAGAGTCGGTACGGTACGCTCGGTCGATGTCTCGTGAACGTCGAAGCGGCAGCGGAGACTCGCTGTGGGTCGCGGTCATCGCCGGCCCGCCGCTCGTCGTCGCGGGCGCGGCGCTGCTCAATCGCGGTGCGACGCTCAGCCTCGTCTCCGACCACCATGCGATGGGCTGGCCCGAAGCCCTCGGCACAGCGTTCGTCGCCGTGGTCGCGCTCGTGGTGAGCCTCGTGCTCGCGAGGCGGTCTCACGCGTTGCTTGTACCGGTCGCTGCGGCGACCGTCGTCGCAGGCGCCGTGATCGCGCACGCATGGGGAGGCTTGCCGTGGGCTGCGAGCGCGGTCGTTGCGCCGATCATCGGCGCGATTCTGATGGGCATCGTCGCGTCGATTGTGAGTGGTCAGTGACGGAACCGATCGCGAGAGCGAGGTTTCATCGCTCCGCGCCACGACGCGCTCGCATCGGCGGGCCGCGACGGACCTCTTGCGCTTCAAGCGCGCGGCGTGGTCGTGCGATGCTCGCCGACGTGGCTGCGCTGAGGTCCCGTAGGATCGCCATCGTGGCGCTGCTCGGACTGCCGTGCTGCGGCGCGCGGACCGAGATCATCGTCGATGGAGCTGTCGATGGTGGTTCGGACGTCGCGATGGCGCCCCGCGACGCCTCGCGCGACGCGCCGAACGACGCGATCGTGTGCGATGCACCGAGCGTGACCGACGGCGGCCCGCCGCAGCGATGCGACGCGGGTGCGGCAGGGCCGTGCGCGAACGTGAACATTCGCGGGGGAACGGCCGCCGCGTGTTCGCTGTGCTTCCGCGATCGTTGCCGCGTCGACGCGGTCGGCGGGGGAGCTGCAACCATGGGGCGCGGCAATGCCGACGTACTCGCGCTCGGGCGATGGGGCGCCGGACACTGGATCGCCTGGTGCGACTCGACGACGCTCGCCGCGCCGCTCAGTGCCTTCGATGCGCGCTACTACCTCGGACAGCGGAACGCCGCGCGCGTTGCGTCCTTCGGCTATTCGCTCTGCAGACTCGCGGCGGGTTCTGCCGCGTCCCAGTGGGTGCAGTACCTTGGCGATCGTCTCCCCGATCGATACCGGGGCGACGCCGCGGCGCTCGCCAGCGATTGGGATGCGCTGATTTACTGTGGCTGGGTCCCGCGGGGCGGTCCGCGCGAGTTCCTCGCCGCCGAGCTACGCGAATTCGTGACCCGCTACGGCCGCGGACTGATGGTGTCGATGGACTACGGGTCCGCCGCGCGACAGTCGATCTACGATCCGGTCAACGAGCTGCTCGCCGAAACGGGGGTTTCATTCGTTGCGGTCACGACCGACGTCGCGTGGTCGCTTTCGGCGTGCGTGCCCGGCGCGCGGTGATGCGTTCGCCACCGCTCGCGATGTTCGAAGAAATCGCGCGCCGCCGCGGCCCCCGACGCCGCGATTGACCCGCCAGAGCCGTTCGTACTACTCCCGGCGCGTGCCTCGCCCCGGGAGCCGTCGGTAGTGGGCTGGGTCGTTTGGATCGCGCTGAGCGTTCTGTCCGCGCTCGCGGGCTACGTCGTCGCCGTGGCGATGTACCCCGATCGGGGAATCCTCGATCGGCTCTGCGCGTCGATGATCGTCAGCGTCTCGCTCCTGGTCGTGGCGATGTATTCGTGCGGCGCCGTCGGCCAATTTCGCCCGTTGCCGCTGGGGATCGTGAGTCTCGCGCTCTTCTCCGCCGTCGCCGCGGTGGGAATCCGCGTCGCGGGTTGGACGCAGGTTCTCGCGAGTGCGCGGCAAGATCTCGGTGCCCCGCGGCGATTGCTCCAGGACACCTGGTCCGAGCGCGAGATCGCGATGGGCACGCTCGTTCCGGCGGGCTTCGCGTTCGTCACGTGCTGCGTGATGGTGTGGTACTTCCGATCGTGGACGTGGGATGCGCTTTGGTACCACGTGCCGATGACCCACCTGGCCATCCAGGAGGGAACGCTCGCGTGGGTCGACACGCCGGTCCAATGGACGGAGGGCAATCCGCGCATCGTCGAGCTGCTCGCGGCGTGGAATTGCATTTTCGCCCGTGACAACCGATTCGACGACAGTCCGCAACTCGCGCTCGTGTTCCTCGGCGCCGGCGTCGTCGCTGCGTGGGCGAGACAAGTCGGCGCCTCGCGGCCGATCGCGGCGGCGCTGGGCGCGACGTGGGTCGCCCTGCCGCCGATGTTTCTGCAACTGCACAGTTCGCACAATGACATTGCGTACAATGCCTTCTTCACCGCGGCGGTGTACTTCGCGAGTCGCACGCCCACGCGGCGCGATCGCTGGATGTGCTACACGGCGTTCGGTCTGTTCGTCGGGAGCAAGTACGTCGGTCCGTTTCATCTCGCGCTGCTCGCACCGTATCTGATCGCGCGCGCAGGACTCGAAGTCTGGTCGGCCGGCGGTGCACGGTGGCGTCGTGTGGTGGACGTCGCGCTGTCGTTCGCGCTTTTCCTACTGCTTGCGATTCCCAAGTACGTGCAGAACTGGACCCATCGTCGAAACCCCATGTGGCCATTCACATGGCAGATCCGTTCGCTCAATCTGCGCTTCCCGGGCATTGGATCGCTCGAGCAGTATTACAGCCACAACGACACCGACAGTCCGATGTTCTTCGGCGCACCCCACGCGTTCACGGACTTGATCAGCAGTTGGTTCGACGACAATCCGTTCTTCCACCCGACGGTCTCCCGCGGCGGGTTCGGCCCGGTGTTCCGCTGGCTGCTCCTTCCGTGCGTCCTGCTCGTGGTCATCGACTTGCTGCGCTCACGCAACTGGCGGCGCTCGTTGCTGGTGATCGTGCTGTTCGTGCAATCGCTGATGGTGCCATTCGCGTTCTACCCGCGCTTCGTCATGGGCTCTGCGACGGCGTCGCTCGTCGCGTTCGCGATCGTGTACTCGGAATCGCGCCGGCGGCTCGCGCGCATTGGGCTCGCGGGGGCGCTCGTCGCGCTGACGTGGGTGGGCTACCGCGACGCGTACCGCGGGTTCATCGTGTATCCGCGTTACGTCGAGCGCGCGCGTGCGGCGTCGACGGACGAACGCGCGGCCCTGCAGATCGACACGTTCATCATTCCGACCCGGTGGGCACTTGCACGCGAGCGCGAGCTGAACCACGGCGACGTCTTCGCGTACGACGAGAGCGTCCACTTCCTGGGGGACCTGTTCAATCACAACTACGACTCGCGGGTGACGTTCGTTTCCAGCGCGGGCGATCCGAGTGCGTACGTTCAGCGATTGCGGCGGTTGCGAGCACGCTGGGTGGGTGTCACCGGCGGAAGTCCGGCAGAGCGCGTCGTGCGTGAAGCCGGCGGGGAGTTCTTGTTCACTGCGCCCGACTCGTCGTTGAATGTCCATCGCATGCCCGCGGGCTGGGGGCGATAGCGATGTCTGACGTGCCCCACGATCCACCGGCGGATCTGCCCAGTGTCGAGACGCCGGCACTGTGGCCATGGCTGACGCCGGCGCGCGCCGGTGCGTTCGTTGCGCTCATCGCATTGGTCTACGGTGTCATCACGCTGCGCGGACACGGCGTCACGTTCGACGAGCCCGCCCTATTTCACGCGGGCGATCGCACGCTCTACGCAATGCTGCACCCCGGCGATCGCACGGCACTCGATCTGAATCAGCACGTGCACCCGGGATTCCAGTCAGACTTCCTGCGCTTTCCCGACGTGAATGATCCGGTGCACTATCCCGTGTTTCCCGGACTCGTTGCTGCGATCACGAACTGGATCTTTCACTCGAAGCTCCACGTACTGAACACGATCGACGGCCACCATCTCGGGCTGGTGGTTCTCCATGCGGCGGCGCTGTTCTTATTCTGTGTCTACGCGTGCCGTCTGCTCGGACGCGCCGCGGGCATCGCCGCCGTGGTCGCACTCGCGCTCTATCCGTCTGCCGTGGGGCACAGCTTCAACAACGCCAAGGACTGGCCCTGTGCACAGTACTACGGTGTCTTCCTGCTCGCGATGGGCGTGGGCGTGCGCGACGCGCGCTTTCGAGACCTGGTCGTGGCCGGAGTACTCCTCGGCGTGGCGTTCGCCGGAAAGATGAACGCGGCGTTTGCGGTCGCAACGATGCTCGCGTGGACGCCCGTGGCGTACGGACTGCTGTATCACCGACGCGGCCCGCTGCCCGTGGGCCTCGTCGGTGGGGTTCTCCTGGTGCCGTACATCGCGGCGGCCGTGTTCGTCGCACTCTGGCCGTGGCTCTATTACGGAAACCTCGTCGACTGGTGGGCGCACCTCAGCGAGTACATCCGGTTCATGGTGAACTACGGTGTCGGTCATCGACAAACGTGGACGGCGCACCCGTTTCGCTGCGTACTGTACATGTCGCCGCCATTGGTTCTTGCAGCCGCGGGAGTGTTTGCTGCCACTGGCTGGCGAGGGGACGCCCGCACGCGTGCGACCTATGCACTCTTGCTGTTATGGGTCGGTGTTCCGGTCCTGAGAATCGCGGCGCCGAAGTCGAACTTCTACGACGCGAATCGGCATTTCATCGAGTACATCCCCGGGCTGTGCGCAATGGCCGGTGCCGGGACGGCGTGGATCGGCGAGAGACTCTGCTCGTGGCTGCGCCGGCCGTCCATGGCGCGATGGCTCTCGGGTCGCCGTCCCGTGTGGGCACTCGCGGGGTTCGCGTGTGTCGCGACTGCGGCGCTGGTGTGGCCCGTGTTGCAATACCGACCATTCGAAACAACGTACTTCAACATGTTCATCGGTGGACTCGGTGGTGCGCAGCGTACGGGACTCTTCGTCGCGCGCGCGCCGGCCGATCGCCGCGCGAACGGAACCGAGGGCGACTATTGGTTCAGCTCGCTCCGTGTCGGGTTGGAGTTTGCGGCGAGCGAGACGGCGCCGAACCAGCCGATCGGCATCTGCGGCGTACCAGAGGGCCTCTCGCAATCGAACTGGCCCTACAATCCGCGACTGCTGCTGACGGACGTCAACGACACCGCGCGCGTCGTGTACGTCGCGCCGCGAGAGTTCTTCTGCGGACTGACGCAGATTCGTGAACTCGAGACCCAGCGACCCGTTCTGCGCCGCGTGGAACGTGGCGGCGGGCTCGTCTACGAATTGCTCGGTGCCCGCGACGGCAGGCGGCACCCGGTGCTCACGCGCCAGTCCGTGTACACGCAGCCGGGATGGTACGAGCGAAAGGTGACCGTGCCGTAGCAAGGCTCGTTGTTCACCGTGGCGGCCGCGGCCCGTCCTGAAGGCCCCGCAGATTGCGAGCTTTCGAGTGCGAAAATGTCGCGAACAGCAGCACGCACAGACCCAGCGTCAACGTCGCAAAGCACACACCGAACATCGGCCACATGGGATTGGCACGCAGCACCATCGTTGCAATCAACGCCGCGACGCTGGCGACGAGGATCGGCGCGGACACGATGATCCCGCGCGCGGCGATGCGCTCGCCAAACGGCATCAGCATCCGGACCCCGTGGACGAACAACCCACCAAAGCCCATGTGCGACCGGCCCGCAAACCGACGACCTCGCGCGAGGGGCACGGGCACGGTTTGCATCGGCAGGCTGATGAACGATGACGAGTAGCAATGGTCGAAGTGTGGGTGGTGGATGACTTCGTTCAGCAGCCATCCGCGGTACGCAACGAAGTTGCCGCTGCGGATCACGGTGCCGGTCAGCGTCCGGAACACCAGTTTGAAGACGGCGTAGAACGTCTTGAACGCCAGGCCCTCGTGCCGTCGCGTGCGCCGCGCGAGGCTGACCTTGTGTACGTTGTCAGGATCCGAGAGCAGCGGCGCGAGCAAGGCCGCGAGGTCCGCGGGCTGGTCCTCGCCGTCGGAATCCATGGTCACGATGAAGTCGTCGTCGCGCACGGTGTCTCCCAACCGTCGCAGCGCGTACACGAGCGCACCCTGGTGCCCGAGATTGTACGGTGGCGCGATCACCTGGACATCGGGCAACGCCGCGACGTCGGGCACCGCGTGGTCCTGTCCTGCCGTGTCGTCCACCAGGACGAACGTCACCTCGGCGTTCGGTGCGGCCGACCGCAGTGCGACGAGTGCCTCTTCACGCACGCGGCGGAACGACGCGGTGTCGAAGAAGCACGGGCAGACGACCCAGATTCGCATACGACTCCCCGCGACGATTCGTCGTGTTCGACCGAGTGTGCCGAACGACGAAGCGGAATTCTATCGGAGAGTTTGCGTGCTACACTCGCGGCATGCCGCCCACCGGATCGAGCCTGGCGCAGAGGCTGCCCCATCGGCGAGAACCGCGGCCCATCCAGTTCCCTTCGGAGGCGGAAGTGCCCGAGACGATGCTGCATCTGCTCCTGCGGACGCTGCTCTTTCAGCTCCTGCGTGACATCGTGGGCAAGACCGCCGCGGTCGGGTCCGAACAGTTCGTGTACTACAATGCGAGCGACCCGCAACAGTGCGTCGCACCCGACGTGTTCGTGAAACTCGGCGGTGATCCGACGCCGTTTCCGATCTGGAAGACGTGGGAGCGCGGCGCTCCGGATCTCGCGATCGAAATGCTGAGCGACTCGGACGCTGACGTGTGGGACAAGAAGGTCGCCAGGTACCATGCAATCGGCGTGAGCGAACTGGTCGCGTTCGACGTGGACGCGCCACCGGGAATGCGGCTGCGAGTGTGGGACCGCGTGCAGGACGATCTCGTCGAGCGCGAGATTGTCGACGACTCGACTCCGTGCGCGACGCTCGGAAAGTATTGGGTGGTTCGTCCCGCGGAGGATCTTCCGGCGGCGCTCCGGTTGGCGGACGACGCTGCCGGCAAAGTTCTCGTGCTGTCGGATCGCGAGGCACGCAAAGCCGAGAAGGTTGGGCGCGAGGCCGCCGAGGCACGCGTCACCGAGCTCGAAGCGGAGATCCGCAAGACTCGCGGTCGATGACGGACGCCCGCCCTACCGCGCGTTGCGCGTTCTCCGCTCAATCCGTCAAATACCTGAACCGGTTCGACCCCATCTCGAGCACGTCGCCGTTCACGAGCACGTGCGACCGAGCCTTCACGCCGTTCACCCGCATCGCCGGCAGCACCATCGCGCTCTCCGCGACGTAGTTTTCGCCGTTCCACGACACGATCACTTGACCGAACGCGAAGCCGCCGAGTCGCGTCTCCACCGCCGCGTCCCGCGCGAACCGCAGCGGCTTGTCCTCCGTGAGCTTTGTGCGAGGGCTCTGCGTGGGTCGTGCGTCCATGCGCTCGATCCGACTGCCCTTCGCGATCTTCATCTTCTTGAACATCTCTTTGGCTTCTTCGGGCGACACCGCCGCCGTCGCGTAGAACGCCCCGACGCCCTTGCCTTCGGGCTTGTACACGTCCGCCCGGACCATCTGCGTCCCACCGCACCGAGGGCACACGGGATCCTTGCGCACAAGGCTCACCATGCCCTCCCAGTTGCACTTGCCGCACTGGCTCTTCGCGAAGCGCGTCGCCGCCCCCATGTACTTCTCGGCCGTCGCCTCGCTCTCGGCGAACGTGATCATGTGTCCTGCCCCCACGAGCACCTCAGTGCCCTCCACGACACTCGCACTCTGCGTGATCAGCGTGCCATCCACGACAATGGGATTGGTCTCGGACACACAGCCCACGTGCCAGCGTCCCTGTCCGTCTCGAACGAATGTCGCGTGTTCGCGCGACACAGTCTCGTCGGAGATCACGATGTCGTTGGACACGTCGCGGCCCACGCGAACGGGCGGCGAATCGAGCAAGAGCCGTTGCGCGGCTTTGCCAAGCATGTGGATCACGAAGACGGGCATTGTTTCCCTACCGCGGATATCCCGCGATGTACGCAAAGCCCGACGCGTTCGCGAGACCGCAGGCGCTTCGCAATGGCGGATTGAACGTGCCGGGCAACATGCATGTTGCGGTGTCCACGGAGAATCGGATTCGCCCGAGTCCGCCAGCTCCGCCGTCGCCCCCAGTGCAGTTCGCCCCGCGCGCGCCGCCGGCCCCTCCGACTGCGCTCAACGTTCCGCCGACGTTTAGAATCGGTGCCGCAAGATAGATCGCGCCGGCCGACCCGCCACCACCGCCGGCCCCGCCCTCGGCTGCAAAACAGGTCGCATTGGCCGGACTGCCCGCGCCGCCCGCGCCGCCGCTCGCGAG
>Ga0080064_1001658_pt1 | contig 43334 bp, 38 predicted proteins | sample Subgrocontami54m_FD_69260 | JGI IMG/M metagenome (GOLD analysis project Ga0080064, IMG submission 69260) | Subsurface groundwater microbial communities from S. Glens Falls, New York, USA - GMW46 contaminated, 5.4 m (SPADES assembly) (version 2) ...
CCCCGCCCTGCCGATCCCGGCGAATGCGTAGGTCGCAATCGCAGGCGAAATGCCCCCGCCGGATGTCGAATCCCACATGGAAGGTCCGTTCGGCGAATGGCCCGGCTACTACCCCGTCGGCGTGAAAGCCGCCGCCGAGGAGCAGCCGGTCATCCGCGTGAAGGCGGTCTACTACCGCAACGACCCGATTCTGTTGAACATGGCGCCGCAATGGCCGGGTGCGCCGCACCACTCGGTGCGTTTCGAGGGCGGCATCCTGTGGGAACAGCTCGAAGCGGCGGGCGTGCCCGCCATCGCGGGCGTCTATGTGCACAATTCCTTCTTCGTCGTCGTGTCGATCAAGCAGCAATATGCCGGCCACGCCAGGCAGGCGGGCATGGCCGTGCTCGGTTGCGCGGCGGGCGCCCGCAATGGCCGGTTCGTGGTCATCGTCGATGAGGATATCGACCCGTCCAATATGGATGAGGTGATCTGGGCGATGACCACCCGGGTCGATCCGGCGTCGGATATTCAGGTCGTCGAGGACTGCTGGGCGACGCCGCTTGACCCGCGCATGCCGCCGGAGCAGGCTGCCGGCGGGCCGCACACCAATTCGCGGGGGATTTTCTACGCGGTGCGGCCGTGGAACTGGCGGGACAAATTCCCGCCGGTCAATCGGATCGACAAGGATCAGCGCGCCGCGATCGTAAAGAAATACGGCGCAATGTTTCCCTTTCGACAGGGATAGAGCCGCCGCTCAAGTGAATGCGGATGCTAGAGCATGATCCCGAAAAGTGGGAACCGGTTTTCGGAAAAGATCATGCTCAAACAATAGTGTGACGTTTAAAGAGGAATTCCATGACGCAAGATCGCAAAGCAAGACTGGCCGAGGTCAATCACTGGAATGAATTGATGGCGATGCGCGACCGTCAGCGCGAAGAGAAGCGAAATGCCATCCAGGTCGTCAAGGAGGCGGAGTTGCCGCTCGAGGTCAATAGCCAAGGCCTGATGCGCTGGTATCTTCACCCCTCGATCAAGGACACCGCGCTCTCCTCGTACATTTTCTTTCAGCAGGAGATTCCGCCCGGGAGCCGCTCCGGCCGGCTCAAGTTCCAGGGCAATCAGGTCATGATGATCCTGGAAGGCACCGGCTACACGCTCATCGACGGAGTCAAATATCCTTGGAAGGCCGGCGATGTCGTGAGTCTGCCGCTGCGCACCGACGGCATCATCGTGCAGCACTTCAATACCGATCCGGAAAAGACCGCGAAATTCATCGCCACCGAGGCGAATTGGTTCGAGTGCACCTCGGTCGATCGCGGGTCGGGTTTCGAGCAGCTCGAGAGCGCTCCCGAATACAAACCCTGACCCCTCGCGCGTCAGGCAGCAGGCATCACGTCGGAAAGGTGGAACGAATGGCGGAAATGGAACGGGTGAAGGAGCGGGAGCGACCGCCGCTGGAGGACAATGCGTATGAGCGCAACCTGCGCGCGCGCGCGGAATTCGCGCAAAGAAATCTGACCGGGCCGATCGTCGTTTCGCCGTCCGACCGCCAGTGGGTCCACGCGCGGCAAGGCAAGCTCCTGTTTTATCTCTGCCCGGTTACGCACAAGGAGTCGCCGCTTAACCAGTGGTGGGTGTTCGTGCACGAGATCAAGGCCGTGTCCGGCAAGCACGTCCATCAGGGCGGGCTGCTGATCTACGTGCTGGAAGGCAAGGGTTATTCGATCGTCGACGGGCAGCGTTGGGATTGGGCGAAGGGCGACCTGGTCCTGCTGCCGATGAAGCCGGGCGGCGTCGAACACCAGCATTTCAATCTGGAGCCGGACAAAGGCGCGGCGAAGTGGGTGGCCTTCATCAACCTGCCGATCTTCGAACATGTCGCATCCGAGCTGCGGCAGGTCGAGAACTCTCCGGACTTCCGCGAGGGCTAGAGCATGATCCCGAAAAGTGGGAACCGGTTTTCGGAAAAGATCATGCTCAAACAATAAGCTAGAGCGTGATTGCGATTCAACCTGAAGTAATCATGCTCCAGAGTCTGATCCACGCGCTTGGAAGCGTTTGGCTTGAACGTAGCCGCAATGACGGCGTGCTCCCCCCCGCTCGCGCTGGCGAGCCGGACGGCGAGCGGCCAGCGCGAGCACTTTAAAGGTTGGCCGCGCCGGACCCTCGCTTCACTCGGCGGCGCGGCGTTGGGGGAGGGTTGGGGAGGCAATCAGATCATGATGATCCTGGAAGGCGCGGGCTACACGCTCATCGACGGAGTCAAATATCCTTGGAAGGCCGGCGATGTCGTGAGTCTGCCGCTGCGCACCGACGGCATCATCGTGCAGCACTTCAATACCGATCCGGAAAAGACCGCGAAATTCATCGCCACCGAGGCGAACTGGTTCGAGTGCACCTCGGTCGATCGCGGGTCGGGTTTCGAGCAGCTCGAGAGCGCACCCGAATACAAACCTTGACCATTGCGCGTCAGGCAGCAGGCACAGCGGCAGAAAGGCGGAACGAATGGCGGAAATCGAACGGGTGAAGGAGCGGGAGCGCCCGCCGCTGCAGGACAATCCGTATGAGCGCAGCATGCGCGCGCGCGGGGAATTCGTGCAAAAAAACCTGACCGGGCCGATTGTCGTTTCGCCCTCCGACCGCGAGTGGTTCCACGCGCGGCAAGGCAAGCTCATGTATTATCTCTGCCCGGTTTCGCACAAGGAATCGCCGCTCAATCAATGGCGGGTGTTCGTGCACGAGATCAAGACCGTGTCCGGCAAGCACGTCCATCAGGGCGGGCTGCTGATCTACGTGCTGGAAGGCAAGGGTTACTCGATCGTCGACGGGCAGCGTTGGGATTGGGCGAAGGGCGACCTGGTCCTGCTGCCGATGAAGCCGGGCGGCATCGAGCACCAGCATTTCAATCTGGAGCCGGACAAAAGCGCGGCGAAGTGGGTGGCCTTCATCAACCTGCCGATCCACGAGCATGTCGCATCCGATCTGCGGCAGGTCGAGAACTCTCCGGAATTCCGCGAGGGCTAATACCAATGATTCCATGAAACCGGTCACATCCAACGGGTCGTCATTCCGGGACGGCGCGTAAGCGCCGGGCCCGGAATCCATAACCACGGCATGGGCTTATGGATTCCGGGCTCGCGCCACCCGATCTCCGGTTTACCGGAGATCGGCAGTTGAATGCCCAAGTCGGCTACCGCCGACTTGGGTGGCGCGCCCCGGAATGACGGCGATAGGATTCGAATGCTGGAATTGCGGGACTAGTTTCCCGAATCCGCGAGTCCAGCAACGGGGTCGGCAAGCCAAGTCGGCAAGCCAAGTCGGAAACACGGTCAAGAGGAACGCGGGGATGTTGCAGCGGGTGCTTCGATATTCGCTGGTTGCGTGCGGCCTGGCCGTGCTGCCGCCGCTTGCTCAGGCGCAAGACTTTCCATCGCGGACGATCAAGATCATCGTGCCGAATCCGCCGGGCGGGTCCGGCGACACCAGCGCGCGTCTGATCGGGCAGAAGCTCACCGACATCTTTCATCAACCGGTTGTGGTCGAGAACCAGACGGGGGCAAGCGGCTCGATCGGCATGAACATGCTCAAGCGCGCGGCGCCCGACGGTCACACGCTCGGCGTCGTCATCTCGCTCGCCCAGATCGTCGATCGCATCCAGAACAAAGCGGCGTCGTTCGACCTCGTCAAGGATTTCACGCCCGTGACCTTGATCGCCAATAATCCGGTCGGCTTCTTCGTCAATTCCCAGGTCGCCGCCACCTCGATGTCCGAGCTCCTCGACTTCGCGCGGCAGCGGCCGGGCGAGATCACCTATTCGACTCCGGGCATCGGAACGGCGCACCATCTGTACGGGGAGATCCTCAACCGGGTGGCCGGCATCAAGATGGTGAACGTGCCTTACCGGGGCGTGGCGCCGGCGCTCAATGATCTTTTGGGCGGTCACGTGCGGGCGGGAATCCTCAGCATCTCGGCCGCACTGCCGCACGTCCAAAGCGGTCGGATCCGCATGCTGATGCTGTTCGATACGAAACGTCAGCCCACGCTGCCGGACGTGCCGATCGTCACCGAAGTATTGCCGAGCTTCGAGCTGGCGCGTTCCTGGGTGGGCCTGATGGCGCCGCCGGACCTTGCGCCGGCGATCACGGCGCGGCTGCACGCCGAAATCGTGCGGATTCTGAAGTTGCCTGAGATCACGGAGACGCTCGACAAGAGCGGGCTGGAAGTGGTCGCCAACACGCCATCCGAATTCGCGGCGATCATCCGGCGGGACACCAAGCTGTGGGAAGATGCTGCCACCGCTGCAGGGCTGATTTCGCCTTGATCGCCTGCGCGGTGACGTCCGGTGCCGGCACGCCCGTCGATGCTGTATGGTGACGGGGAACCCAGTGCTCACGGAACGGCACGAGAGTTGACCACACAGCCGGCGTGAGCCAACCTACGAGGCAGCAGCAGGAATCCGTGAGGAGAAAGCCATGTCCGACATTGCCAGCCTGGAGAGAGCCGGATCGATCGATAGCATGGATACGCTTGACGGGTTCTATCGCCAAGCGGGCCGCCTCAACCTGACGCCCGGATGGGTGAAGCGCGACAAGCCGCTCATAACGCCCGAACCCAGGTCGGAATTCGTTCCGGCGCTGTGGCGCTACCGGGACATCAAACCGGCACTGGACGCGGCCGGCCGGCTCATCGATGTCGCGCTTGCCGAGCGGCGCAACCTCGTGCTGCGCAACCCTGTTCCGAGCAACGATTTTGCGACAACAAGAACGCTGGTGTGCGCCTATCAGATGATCCTGCCAGGGGAGGTGGCGCGTTCACACCGGCACTCCCCGCACGCGCTTCGCGTCATTATCGATGCAAAAGGCTCGTTTTCGGTGGTCAACGGCGAGCGGATGCCCATGGAGACAGGTGACGTCGTGTTGACGCCCGGATGGTTCTGGCATGGGCACGGGCATGACGGCGATCAACCGGCCTATTGGCTCGATGGTTTAGATGTTCCGCTCACTCACCTTCTCGAGCCGATGTTCTTCGAGGAGCATCCGGAACAGTACGAGAAGACCGTTTCCGTCGCCACAACCTCACCCTTCCGATTTACCCGCGACTCCACCGCGAAAGGTCTCGACCGGGCGAAGCCCGATCCGGAGGGTTTGCACGGTCCCCGGATCGCCCTTGAAGCGCCGGACATGCCCACGATGGCGCTTTCCATGGAAAGGCTGGAGGCAGGCATGAAAACGCGCCGGCAGCGATCGACCGCCAACACCATCTTCTGTGCGGTCGAAGGCAGCGGCGAGACGTCTGTGGGAGGAACCCCGTTGCTCTGGGAGCGCGGGGACACCTTTGTCGTGCCGTGCTGGCACAAGTACGAACATCGAGCGGCAACGGATTCGGTGCTGTTCGCTCTGTCGGATGAACCACTCATGCGCTTTGCGAAATACTATCGCTTCGAAGCAGATTGAGCGGACGCGTGCGTCGGCTTGGCGTGGACCGGGCATTGGACGGCAGGACAGTGCAAAGGCCGCTGATCGGAATATCCCGGTTGGCGGCCTCATGACTGCGAGGGGCGCGCCGCAGACAGCGTGCGGGCCGCAATTGTCTCGCGCACCCTCTTCTTCTACGTCCTATGAGTTGCGTCGCGTCAGGAATGCATGCAGGAATGCATGATGGACGAGCCGCCACGTCCAAATGTCAATTCTCGAAAAATCCAACACGGTCAATGAACTGTTGCGAATTCGGAAGCGTTTGATTCATTGACACGTTTGGGGTCGGCGGCTACCGTCGTTACATATCATAACCCACAGATATACCATGGTCACAGAGAAGCAATTGAAGGCGCGTCTGGCACGCGGGGAGCTGATCGAGCGCCCCGAGGAAATGACCGACGAGTACCGCTTCGAGCTCAAGCGCATGCTGCTCATTGCGGGCGATACCGAGTTCCGTAGCGTGCCGTTGCTTCATAGCTATTTCCGGGTCGGCGTTCCTCAGCGGTACGTGAAACCGGTGCTTGCCGTCGGGCAGGACGAGCTCGGGCACGCGCATATCGACTATCGGCTGCTGGAAGATCTCGGCGAGGACATCGACTCACTGATCTTCGAGCGCGAGAAGTCCGATTGGGTCTATCCCTACTTCTTCGACATGCCGATAGAGGACTGGCCCGAGATCGCGGTCGCCGAAGGACTGGGTGAATTCGCCGGCGGCCTCTTGGTTCGCAACATTCTGCACCATTGCAGCTACGCGCCCTGGCGGCGCGCCTTGGTGAAGGTGGATATCGAGGAAAACTTCCACGTCAAATTCGGCCAAGCCTTGATGACCGAATTGGCCGCGACTCCCGAAGGGCTTGAGGGACTGCAGCGCGCGGTGGACTGGATGTTCCCGCTCCTCGTCGAGTTCTTCGGCCCACCCGCCAAGGCGGTGGATGTGCAGATCGAGTATCGGCTGAAGGGCGGGAGCACGGACGACATGCGGCAGGCCTATTTCGCATATGCCGCGCCGTTCGCCCAGTCGCTCGGCCTCAAACTGCCTCTGCATTACGACGACCAGCGCAAGGAATACGTGCTCGATTTTCCGTTTCCCTGCGCCTTCGATCCGGCCAAAAAGCGCTGGGACTTCACGAAACCGGAGGAGTGGCGGGAGGTGTTTGCCCGCTGGAAGATGCGCGGGCCGATGGCCGAGGAGCAGCTGCAGCAAATTCGCCAGGGCTGGCGCAGCCGGCGCGCCCGGGCCGGCCAATGAGCGAAGCTTTGGTCGCGCAGGCCTACAAGGCCCTTGAAGACGTGATGGATCCTGAATTCCCGATCAGCGTGATCTCGATGGGCTTGATCCGGGGTCTCGCGGTGGAAGACGGCGTCGCCAAAGTGAAGCTGACCTTCACCTCGATGGGCTGTCCCTGGACGGACTGGATTGAGAAGGGGATCAAGACGAGGTTGCGTGACCTCGAAGGCATCCGCGAGGTCGACATCGAGATCGTCTGGGACAAGCCGTGGTCGCGTCAGGACCTGGCGCCCTGCGCCAGAGTGACGCTGAAGAAACTAGGGATATCGCCGTGAGCGGCGAGGGCGAACACATATTTTGGGTGTTCGGAAGACGCGGGCAAACCGACCCGTTTGAACAAGTGGGCGTGGTCAAGGCTGCGAGCGAGGCCATCGCCTACGTCTATGCCTACATGAACTACACTGAGCGACCGTGGCGGGATCTCTGCGTCGTGCCGCGAGATTCGTTTTATGCTGCGCGCCGGAGTGCCGATGACCCCACCTTCGTTGAACGATCAGTCCCCTAAAGCGGGACAAGCGATCGAGGACCTGCTCGCCGCGCTGGTTCAGTCCAAGCAGTTTCTGGGCTTCCAGTATGCGTCCTGGTGTATCCGGGGACCGTCCCTCGAAGCCAACATCGCACTGGCCGGCATGGCGCAGGAGGAGCTGGGACACGCCATCGCGCTCGGCGGGCTGCTGGGCGACGATCCGAGGCAGGCCGTGCCGGACAAGGATACGTTGATCACCTGGGACCGGTGGCCGCAAGCGGCAGGCAGCACGGCATTCGCCATGATCGAGGACTGGCCGACGATGATCGTGACCTGTCTCGCGCGCGACGCCGCCGCGACGGCGACCCTCACGGCCTTGCAGGATTCGACCGATGTCCGGCTCGCCCAGCGGGCGAGAAAGATGATCCAGGAAGAGCAGTTTCATTTGGTATTCGGCATGGAGACGGCGCGGACCTTTGCGGCGATGCCCCGCGAGACGCGGCAAAGCTTGACCGAGGATTATCGGCGTGTCCTGGCGGAGGCCGAGACCGAGCTCGGTTCCGCGGAAACGCTGTCACGGCTGACGGCTTCGGGTGCGCTCCCGGCGGGGGCGGTCGAAGCGCGGGCGCAATTTTTGGAAGGCGTCACTCAGAGATTGAATGACGCGTGGCGCGGATGACCGTGCACGCGCGGACCCCGGTTTGCGTGCACTGCGGGTCTACGGCCGCCACCCGCATCTCCCTCTTCGGCAGCCAGTTGATGACCTCGCAGTACCGTTGCGGGCAGTGCGCGACGTACTTCGAGCACGTTCGCTGGGATGAGGCGGAGCCGGCGCCGGAGCCGGCGCCGACGCTGCCGTCGATCCTGCTCGATCGCGCCCGCCGCGAGCCGGACGCGGTGGCCTTGCGGGTCAAGCGGCGCGGCATCTATCGCGACGTGTCCTGGGCGCACTATCGCGAGCAGGTCGCCGCGGTGTGTTTCGGTTTGCGGGCACTGGGCCTCGAGCCGGGCGACCGGGTTGCTGTCCTGGGAGATTCCTGTCCGGAGTGGCTGCTCGCGGAAATGGGCACTTTGGCGGCTGGCGGCATCTGCTACGGCATCTATCCGACAAGCTCGCCCGCGCAAGTCGCCTCGCTTCTCGCGCATGGGGCCGCTTCGATCGTCGTGGTGCGCGATCAGGAGTGCGCGGACAAGATCCTGGGCTGCTCCGAGCCGCTCGCGACGCTGCGCCGGATCGTGGTCATCGATCCGCAAGGGATGTTCGACTGCACCGATGCGCGGCTCATCACGTTCGAAGACGTGATGAGACTCCCGCGCGAACCGGGCGCGTCGCTCGAAGAACTGGTCGCGCGTTTGGATGCCGACGATCCCGCGCTCATCGTTTTCACCTCGGGGACCACCGGCGAGCCGCGCGGGGCGGTTCACTCGCATCGCACGCTCGTTGCCGGCGCGCGCGACTACGTTGCCTGCTTGCTGCCCGACATGAGCCGGTCGTGGCGGACCGTCTCCCACCTTCCGCTCAATCACATCTTCGAGCAGTTCAACACCGTCATGCTGCCGCTGATGGGCTCGGTGATCCCCCATTTCGGGGAACGCCGTGCCCAGGCCACGGAGACGCTGTTCGAGGTGGCCCCGGATTTCTACGCCTCGGTGCCGCGCTACTGGCAGAAGCTTGCGAGCCACGTTCTGGTCGGCATCGAGAACACGTCTTTCTTGAAACGATCAGTTTATAACGCGGCGGTTTGGGTCGGCGGTCGCGTATTGCAGGCCAAGCCGAGCGGACATTGTCCGCTGTGGCTGCGTCTTCTCGAAAAACTCGCCTGGGTGGTGGCGTTCCGGCCCCTGCTGGACAAGGTCGGCATGCGGCGGGTGCGAGTGGGCATCAGCGGCGGCGGCCCGATCCCGCCCGACGTGCAGCGGCTTTGGCAACTCTGGGGCGTCAACCTCAAGAATCTGTACGGCCAGACGGAGGGCGGGTTCATCTCCGTCCAGCGCGGCGAGTTTCCGCAGCCGGGCGCAGTCGGTGCGCCAGCGCCGAGCGCGACCGTCCGCTTGGCGCCTGACGGCGAGATCATGGTCCGGGGACCGGGGTCGTTCGTGGGCTACTGGCGCGATGAATCGGCCACGCGCGAGATGAAGCAGGATGGCTGGGTGCTCACCGGAGACGTGGGAAGTTTCGCCGAAGGGAACCTGCGCATCGTGGACCGAAAGCGCGATATCCTCATCACGCAAGGAGGCAAGAACATCACGCCGCAGGCCATCGAGGACAAGCTGCGGGCGTCGTCGTACGTCGCCGAGGCCGTGGTGTTCGGGGACGGGCGGAAATACCTGTCGGCGCTGATTGAGATCGACGAGGAGACGGTGTCCCAGTGGGCACGCTCCCGCAAGCTCTCATACGGGGGATTCTCCGACCTTGCCGCCGCGCCGGAGGTCGAGAAGCTGATCCGCGACGTGGTCCAGGCGGTGAACAGCCAGGTCTCGCGCGTCGAGCAGATCAAGTCATTCCGCATCTTGCCCCGAGCGCTCGATCCGGAGATCGAAGGCGAGCCGGTGACGCCGACGCGCAAGGTAAAACGCACGCAAATGTACGATCGATTTCGTGATCTAGTGGAATCGATGTATTGATACCAGAAAAGGGAGGAATGCCATGAAGAGCAAAGATTGTTTTCTCATCGCCGCAGCCATGACGTCGATAGCGTCCACGGCGGCCGCGCAGGAAGAGTACAAGATCGGCGTCTCCGCGGCCATCACCGGCCCGGTGGCGAGCACCTATGCGCCAGCCTACGAGGGACTGAAAATCTACCTCGATCGGCTGAACGAGCGCGGTGGGATCAATGGACGTAAGGTCACCGCGATCTACCTCAATAATCAGGCAGCGCCGCCGCGGGCCTTGGCGGATTCGAAACGCCTGGTCGACGAGGAGAAGGTGATCGCGATGGTCAACATCAGCACCTCGGCCACTTACGCCCCGATGATCGCCGACGCGCAACGAACGAAGACGCCGCTGATCTTCCTCGGCAGCGCGGTCTGTCCTGCCGGGGTCTATCCGCCGAAACCCGATCCATACCTTTTCTGCGCGTCGTTCAACATGGTGGGCGAGGACGGCAAGGCGATGGTCCATGTTCTCAATGAGCTCGCCGGCGCCAAGAAGGCCAAGCTCGGCCTGCTTGCCATGGACATCCCGATCAGCCGTCAGGGCGTGGACCTGATCGAGAAGCTCGCCGAACAGAACGGCTTCCAGGTCGTCGGCAAAGTCGCCGTTCCGCTGACGACGGCGGACTTCACGCCGTTTGCCACCCGTTTCAAGGAGGCGGGGTCCGAATGGATCGCGCACTGGGCGCCCCTCACGGTGGGTGTGGCAATGTTCACCAGCCTCACCAAGCTCGGCTGGAACGGAAATTATCTGGCGGTCGCTTCGCCCACCGCCGAAGCCGACACGGTCACCTTCGCGCAATCGAATTTCTACGTCATGCCGTCGTACAGCTTCTCGGTCGACAATCTGCCGGTGTTCAAGGAGATCGCCGACGCCGCGAAGAAGTATCAGGCGAGTTACGCGGCGGATACAGTGTCGGTCGGCTGGGTCGGCGGCATGGTCATCGAGGCCGCGCTCAAGAGCTGCGGGTGGCCCTGCAACTCTGAAAAATTGCGGACGTCCCTGGAAAGCGTCAACGTGGACACGCAGGGTCTCTACGGCGGGCCGATCGATTGGAGCGCCGGCAATCATCTCCGCAGCAAGGCGCACTACAAACTGTATCGCTGGGACGCCGCTCAAAAGCGTGTCGTGAGGGTGAAGGACTGGATCGAGATTCCGGTCCAGTAAGTAGGGTTCGATGCAACTCGCGGTCAACGTCCTGGTCCTGACGGCCCTCTATGCCATGATGGCCGCGGGGTTCGTGCTGATCTATCGGGCGAGCCGGGTGTTCAACCTGGCGCACGGCGATGCGATGATGCTCGGCGGCTATGTCTTCTTCACCTGTCTGGTGGCGACGGGGGGCAACCTGTGGGCGGCTGTCCCTCTCGCCCTGGCCGCCGGGTTCATGATCGGGGTGGCGGTCTATATCGTCGGGATCCGGCCGCTCGCAGGCTATCCGGTCGTGTCGATCGTGATGGTCACCGTCGCAATCGGCATCCTGCTGCGTTCCTTGGCCACGCTCATCTGGTCGGCGCAAGTGCGCTATCCGGCAAATCTCCTGCCGTTCAAGGATACGCCGTTTCACATTTGGGGCAACGCGGTCATCTCCACCCTCGACATCGCCTCGATCGCTGCTGCGGCGATATTTTTCATCGTTTTGATCGTGTTGTTCCAACGTACGGCGCTTGGTGTGCGCATGCGCGCGGCTGCTGAGAACCCGCGGCTCGCTGCGAACAGCGGCGTCAATATCCATCGCGTCATAGCGCTGTCCTGGGGGCTCGCATGCTTCGGCGCCACGCTGGGGGCGGTGTTCTATACGACCCGGGTGAACCTTGAGCCGGACAGCTGGCTGGTCGGGCTCCGCGCCTTCGCTCCGGCGCTGATCGGCGGCATGACGAGCCTGCTGGGTGTTCTGCCCGGCGCGTTGATCGTGGCGCTCGTCGAGGTATTGGCCGCCCAATATCTTGATCCCATCATGGTCAGCTCCGCGCCCTTCATCGTGCTGCTTGCCGCGCTCTGGATCCGTCCATGGGGTCTCTTCGGCACGCGCGAAGAAGTCGTGCGCGTGTAACGGAAAGGCGTTCCTGGCAATGCGGGCCTCCGGGTATTTCAAGACGCGCTACGACTTCGACTTCGGCTTCTGGGAGACGCCGTTTCGCCGTTTTTGGGTGGTCGCGGGCCTGTGCGGCATGGTCGCGTTTCCATTTTCAGTCTCCGGGTTTTGGATCGGCGTCGTGAATCTTGCCGCGATCGCTGCGATCGGCGCGCTCGCGCTCAACCTCCTCGTTGGATATACCGGCCAGCTTTCGCTCGGCCACGCCGGCTTCCTCGCGGCGGGGGCGTTCACCGTCGGCATTCTCGTCGGCCAGTGGAGCCTGCCGATCTGGCTCACGCTGCCGGCCGCGATCGTCGTCGGTATGGCTCTCGGCGTCCTCGTCGGCGTACCCGCGTTGCGCCTGCGCGGGATCTATCTTTCGATCAGCACATTCGCCGCTTACTTCGTCATCCTGTCGCTGGTCATCGAGTATCAAAGCCTGTTCAGCGGCTCCTCCGGCGTGCTGATTCCGGCGCCGCAGATCGGGTCGTGGATATTTAGAGGCGAGCGCAGCTGGTATTTCGTCCTCATGGCACTGGTCGGTCTCGCCACGCTCCTTTGCCTCAATCTCAAACGCAGCCACATCGGCCGCGCCTGGCTTGCCATTCGCGAGCGCGAACTCGCGGCGTCTGCGCTCGGCATCAATGTGTCCTTCTATAAGGTGATGGCGTTCGTGATCAGTACAGCCATGACCACGTTCGCGGGCGCGCTGGGAGCGTACTACGCCGGCTTCGTCTCGGCGGAGGCGTTCACTTTCCTGGTCACCGTCGAATATCTCACCATGATTCTGATCGGGGGTTTGGGCTCGGTGCTGGGCGCGCTCTTGGGGGCGCTGTTCGTCACTGTGTTGCCGTTCCTGGTCGAGCGCGCAGTCGAGGTGCTGCCGGTTCCGGCAACCTTCAAAACCCATCTCTTCGCGGTGCAGATCGGCGTGTTCGCGATCCTGATGCTGGGCTTCCTGATGTTCGAGCCGCGCGGGCTCGTTCGCATCTGGGGCCGAATCCGCGCCTATTTCGAGCTCTGGCCCTTCAAATACCGGCCGCTCCAGTGATGCGGGGGCTGCGCGTCGACAACCTGGAATCGGTCTACAACAAGGCCGTCACCGCGCTTAGCGGCGTGTCGCTCGAGGTGCCCGAGGGCCGCATCGTCGCCCTCGTCGGCGTCAACGGCAGCGGCAAGAGCACCACCCTCAACGCCATCGCCGGCCTCTTGCCGGGCGATCCGCAGGCGGTCACCGGCGGGGGCGTGTGGTTCGACGACGAGCGGCTCGACGGTCTGCCGCCGCACGAGGTGGTGCGTCGCGGCGTGGTCCTGGTGCCGGAGCGCGAGAAGATCTTCGAGACTCTGACCGTGGCGGAAAACCTGCAGGCCTCGGTCGCCAAAGGGCGCGACCAGGCCGCCCGCCTTGCCGAAGTGTTCGAGCTGTTCCCCGACCTGGTCCCGCGCAAGGCTTCGATCGCCGGCTACCTTTCCGGCGGGCAGCGGCAAATGCTGGCGCTGGGGCGGGCGCTCCTTTGCTATCCTCGCCTCCTGCTCGTGGATGAGATGACGCTCGGCCTTGCGCCGAAGGTGATCGCGGAGCTTCTGACGCGCCTTGTCCAGATGCGGGATGGCCTTGGCATCTCGGTGCTCCTTGTCGAGCAGAACGTCACCGCGGCGCTGGAAGTCGCCGACTACGGTTACATCCTGGAGAAGGGGCGGATCGTGTTCCACGGCACCCCCGACAAGCTCCGCTCGCACGAAGACGTCAAGGAGTTCTATCTTGGCCTTGGGGTCGCCGGCGCGCGCTCCTACCGCGACGTCAAGCAGTACCGGCGCACGCGGCGCTGGTGGGGCTGAGCATGGCTGAGGCGTTGCTGGAGATCCGCGAGCTATCGCTCGACTTCGCCGGGCTTCGCGCCATGGATGGCGTCTCCATGACCGTCAAGGACGATGAGCTGGTCGCGCTGATCGGACCCAACGGTGCGGGCAAAACGTCGCTTTTGAACTGTATCAACGGCTTCTATGTGCCCACCGGGGGAACGATCGTCTATGGCGGCCGCGCCATCGAGGGGATGCCGCCGCACAAGCTCGCGGCGCTCCGCATCAGCCGGGCGTTCCAGCACGTCGAGCTCGTTCCGCAGGCCAGCGTGCTCGAAAACGTGATGGTCGGCCGGCACACTCACACGCGGGCCGGCTGGCTGTCCTCGATGCTATTCTGGGGCGCGGCGCTCAAGGAGCAAGTCCGGCACCGCGAAGTGGCGGAGGAAATCCTCGAACTCCTGGAACTCGAGCCTTACCGGTCGCGCACGGCGGGCGAGCTTTCCTACGGGATTCAGAAACTCGTTGGCGTGGCGCGGGCGCTCGCGATGGAGCCGCGGCTCCTGCTGCTCGACGAGCCCTCCTCCGGCATGAGCCGTCAGGAAAAGGAGGACCTTGCCCGGTTCATGTTGCGTATTCGGCACGAAAAACTGGTGAGCATCATTTGGGTGGAGCACGACACCCAGATGGTCAAGGATCTGGCTGATCGCGTCGTCGTGCTTGACTATGGCCGTAAAATCTTCGACGGGCCGCCCGACCAGGCGCTGCAGGACCCGGGAGTGGTGCAAGCCTATCTCGGGCGACCCATTCTTAGCCAATAGGGGAGGAACACCGTGCCGACTTTTCGCCACCGGCTGACTTGGATGGACATGGACTACGCGCGCGTCGCGCATTACTTGCGCTACTATGTGTGGACGGACGAGGTATTCCATGGCGCTCTGTTTGAGCGCGGCTTCAAAATCAGGGAATTCTTCGAACAGGGATACGGGCTGCCCTATATCAGCAACTCTTGCCGTTACTTCCGGCCGCTGACACTGGAAGACGAGGTCGAGATCCAAATCGACGTGACGGCGCTCGAGGAAAAGGGATTTACTCTTCGCTTCCGCATCGCGAAGGTCGGCGATTCGGCTGCTGCGGCGGAAGGCGAACTGGTGCGCCGCTGCATCCAGCTGAATCCCCTAAGAAGCGTGGCGCTCCCGCAGCAACTGCGGCGGATGCTTGAAGAGATGGGCGGGGCTACGTCCCCTTGAATCGCGCCGGACGCTTTTCGCGGAAGGCGGCCACGCCTTCCTTGATGTCCTCGCCCATCATGATCGCGCGATAGAGCTGGCGCTCCATCACGAGCGCTTCGGCGAGCGGCATTTCCTGGCCTTCGTAGAGTGCGAGCTTGATTGCGCCGATAGCGTGGCCCGGTCCCTGCGCAAACTTTTGCGCAAAGGCCGTTACTTCGCTTGGGTTTTGATAGAGCTCGTCCAATATTCCGAATTCATGCGCGCGCTTCGGATCAAGCATTTCTCCAAGCGTCGCCAGCCGCAGCGTACGGCTCTGCCCGATGAGCCTGCGCATCGTCTGCAGGCCGCCGCCGCCCGGCATGCCGCCCAGCCGCACCTCCGGCAGCCCGATCTGCCATTTGCCTTCCACGCCGATCCGAAAGTCCGCGGCGAGCGCCAGTTCCAGGCCGCCGCCCAGGCAATGGCCGTTGACAAGGGCGATGAAGATCTTGCGTGCCGTGCGTATGGAACGCACGATGCGGTCCTTGAAAAGCTGATCGAGCAACTCGGCGCGTCCCTCGTCGGAGGACAGATCAAGTTCCTTGAGGTCGAGTCCTGCTGAAAAATATCCCTCTCTCTGGCTCGCCAGAACGACGACCTTGACTTCGGGGTCGTTGCGGGCCGCCTGAATCGCCTGAGTCAGGGCTTCCAGAAAATCAAGATCGATCGCGTTGACCGGCGGGCGGTTCAGACGAATCCAGCCTACGCCCTCTTCAAGGGAACATTCGATCTGCGCCAGTTTGAGGTCCTTGAACACTGTCCCCATCACATCACCCATCCGCCGTTCACGCTGAGCACTTGTCCGGTAATGTAGCGACTGTCGTCGGAAGCGAGAAAGGCCACGGCCGCCGCTACCTCGTCTGTCTCAGCGATGCGCCCCATCGGAATCTCCGCGGCGAGCTTGGCCGCGAATTGCGGCTGGCGCTCGAACAGCCGCTGCAACGGCGGCGTGTTGACGGGCCCTGGCGAAACGGCATTGACGAGCACCCCGGAGGACGACGTTTCCCGCGCCAGCGACTTGGTGAAGGCGATCACGGCGCCTTTCGCCGCGGAATATACGGCTTGCCCCGCGAGGCCCGCCAGCGCCGCGTCCGAGGCGATGTTGATGATGCGTCCCCGGCGGCGATCCAGCATGCCGGGCAGTACGCTCTGTGTGCACCGCAGAAGCCCCATGACATCGATGCGGAACAGTTCTTCCCAGTGTTCCTCACGGCTATCCATGAACGGGCCCACGCGTGTGCGGCCCGCGTTGTTCACCAGCACATCGATCCGGTTCCAGCGCTCTTGGATCTTCGCGACCGAATCTCGCACGGCCTCCGTCCGCGTTATGTCCAGAGTTATGGGCCACAGATCGGGCAACGCCAGTTCGTTCGCAACGCGCTTTGTGCCGTCCTCATCGATATCCGCGAGAACCACCTTGGCGCCATCGGACGCCAGGCGTTGAACGATGGCCCGCCCAATTCCTCCGGCGGCTCCGGTGACCACCGCGACGCAATCCTTCAGGCGATTCATCTCGTCCACATCCATCTCGCGAGGGGGGTATTTTGGCTCAATCGCGGCGCTCCAAAATCAGAAAGAAAGAAGGGGTTAAAATCAATGGCTTAAGTGGTGGAGCCAAGCGGGATCGAACCGCTGACCTCCTGCATGCCATGCAGGCGCTCTCCCAGCTGAGCTATGGCCCCATGTAGAACGCGGCGTCGGAAACTGCCGCGTGTTTCGAAACGATCTCGCCGAGCGCAGCAGCAGAATCTGCTGCCGAAGTCCCAGCTAAACCTTAAGCCTCCTCCTCATTCTCCACGTCGCCGATGATGTCGGTGACATCGTCGTCGCCCTCTTCCTGCTCCTCGATGAAAGCGGCATCGTCCAGCGCCGGGTCGATTTCGATATCGTCCTCGGCGCCCTCGACCGCATCGCCTTCGACCGGCTTCTTCTTGCCTTGCTGTTCCGCGTCGGCGTCCTCGAGCGAGACGAACTCCGCGTCTGCCGTCTCCGGAGCGATCGCTTCTTCGGGCGCCACGGCAGCCGCGGCCACAGCCGCCGCCGGCACCGCGGCGGCGCGCGCGGCGGCCGCCGCTGCTGATTCCGGACGCGACCGTGACGTCACCACCGGGATCACGAACACCGTGTCGCACTTCGGGCAGACGATCGGATCTTTGTTCAGGTCATAGAACTTCGCAGCACAATTGATGCAAAGTCGTTTAGTGCCGAGCTCGGGTTTTGCCACGGTCCGGGGTCCCTTAGGGCAGGGGGTCAATTTGAGGTGCTTCACTTGGCTAGTTGCATTGGCCCTGTCAATAGCGCCGATTTGGGCCCCTCGGCCGGTCCGGGACGCGTGGATGACGCCGGGATGACGCCCAGATGACGCCCAAGATGACGCCCATTGGGGCCACATGCTAGGACGGCGCATCCCCGCCCCCAAGGTGTCCAACGTGTCCGTAAACCACGCCGCCCCTTCTCCGCTTACCGCGCGCCGCAGCGGGCCGCTGAAGGGGCGCGTGCGGGTTCCCGGCGACAAGTCGATCTCCCACCGCGCCCTGATCGTCGGCGCGCTCGCCGTCGGGGAGACCCGCATTTCCGGCCTGTTGGAAGGCGAGGACGTGCTCAATACCGGCAAGGCGATGCAGGCGCTCGGCGCGCTGGTGGAGCGCACCGGGGAGGGCGCCTGGCGCGTGCACGGCGTCGGCGTCGGCGGCTTGCGCGCCCCGGCGGGCGTGCTGGATTTCGGCAATTCCGGTACCGGATGCCGCCTGGTCATGGGCGCGGTGGCGGGCTGCCCGATCGCCGCGACCTTCGACGGAGACGCCTCGCTCCGCAAGCGGCCGATGAACCGCATCCTCGATCCTATCGCGCTCATTGGCGCCAAGGCGGCCAGCGCCGCCGACGGCGGCCGCCTGCCGATCACGTTGCAAGGCGCGCGCGATCCGATCCCGATCGTCTATCGCACGCCGATGCCGTCGGCGCAGGTCAAGTCCGCCGTGCTGCTGGCGGGCCTCGCGGCGCCGGGCGAAACCGTGGTGATCGAAAGCGAGGCGAGCCGCGACCACACCGAAAAGATGCTGGCGCATTTCGGTGCCGAGATCGCGGTGGAGACCGACGGCGCCCATGGCCGCAAGATCACGCTCAAGGGACAGCCCGAGCTTGCGCCGGCCCCGATCGTCGTTCCGGCCGATCCGTCGTCGGCCGCATTCCCGCTGGTCGCCGCGCTGATCGTGCCCGGCTCGGACGTGGTCCTGACCGACGTGATGACCAATCCGCTGCGCATTGGATTGATCGCCACACTGCGTGAAATGGGCGCGGATATCGAAACGCTGAATCTGCGCAGCGACGGCGGCGAGGAGATGGCGGATTTCCGCGTGCGGGCATCGGCGCTGCGCGGGGTCGATGTGCCGGCCGAGCGCGCGCCCTCGATGATCGACGAATATCCGATCCTGGCGGTGGCGGCGGCATTTGCCGAAGGCACGACACGGATGCGCGGGCTGAAAGAATTGCGGGTCAAGGAATCCGACCGGCTGGCGGCGGTGGCCGATGGATTGCGGGTGAACGGCATCGCGGTCGAGATCGAGGGCGACGATCTGATCGTGCATGGCAAGGGCCGCGCGGCGGGCGGCGGCGCCGTCGCCACCCACATGGATCACCGCATCGCCATGGCGTTCCTGGTGCTGGGTCTTGCGAGCGAGCAGCCGGTGAAGGTTGACGATACGGCGTTCATCGCCACCAGCTTCCCGGGCTTCGCCGGCATGCTGCGCGCGCTTGGCGCTGAGCTTTTTGGAGCCGAGCTTTCATGATCATCGCCATTTTCTTTCTTCACCTCCCCCTGGAGGGGGGAGGTCGATTCCGCGAAGCGGAATCGGGTGGGGGTGAAAGTGTGGTGCGAAAAGTCACCCCACCCCGCTCGCCTGCGCTGCGCTTTGGCGAGCGACCCTCCCCTTGCAGGGGAGGGAGACAATGATCATCGCCATCGACGGTCCGGCGGCGTCCGGCAAGGGTACGCTCGGCAAGCGGCTGGCCGCGCATTATGGGCTGCGGCATCTCGATACCGGCCTGATCTATCGCGCCGTCGCCAAGGTGCTGGTCGATGGCGGCCACCGGCTCGACGATCTGCCGCGTGCGGTGGCGGCGGCCAAGGCGCTCGATCCCGCGCAATTCGACGAAGCGGTGCTGAAAAGCCATGCCGTCGGCGAGGCGGCCTCGCAGGTGTCGGCGCTGTCCGAAGTGCGGGCGGCGCTGTTGGACTTTCAACGGGATTTCGGGCGCAGCCCGCCCGGCGCGGTGCTCGACGGCCGCGACATCGGAACCGTGATTTTCCCCGACGCCGAGGTGAAAATCTTCGTCACCGCCATCCCCGAGGTGCGGGCGCGGCGGCGGACGCTCGAATTCCAGGCGGCGGGCGGCGACGCCAGTGAGGCCGATATCCTGTCCGACATCCTGCGCCGCGACGAGCGTGACATGAACCGGGCCGCGGCCCCGCTGAAGGCCGCGCCGGATGCGCACTTGCTCGATACCACGCATTTGGATATAGACGCGGCATTCCGGGCCGCCATCGACATTGTCGAAGCTGCCCGAGCAGGCCGAAGGCGCGGCTGACCGCGCCTTCGTCGTTGGAGGAAGAGCCTGCTCGGCACGCTTCTTTGATGCGGCCTCGGACCTGAATCATCGTTTCCAGCGCTGGGTTTAGCGCCGGGCCATCGTACTCCGATGGCCGTCGAAGGTTTTGCGGAACCTTCGGCCTCGACGCTCGGAAACGCTCCATCAACCAAAACCGGCGCTGACCGCATCTGGGAGTGTTCATGGCCACCGCGACCGCCACCAATTCCGCCACGCCGACGCGTGAGGATTTCGCAGCCCTGCTCGAAGAATCGTTCACCCAGGGCAGTCCGCAGGAAGGCACTGTCGTCAAGGGGATCGTCGTCGGCATCGAAAAGGATGTCGCCGTCATCGACGTGGGAGCCAAGACCGAGGGCCGCGTCGCGTTGCGCGAGTTCGCAGGACCGGGCCGGCAGAACGAGATCAAGGTCGGCGATACGGTGGAAGTCTATCTGGAGCGCGTGGAGAACGCGCTGGGTGAAGCCGTGCTTTCCCGGGATAAGGCGCGACGCGAGGAAAGCTGGGGCAAGCTCGAGAAGGCATTCCAGAACAACGAGAAGGTCACCGGCGTCATCTTCAATCAGGTCAAGGGCGGCTTCACCGTCGATCTCGACGGCGCGGTGGCGTTCCTGCCGCGCAGCCAGGTCGATATCCGCCCGATCCGCGACGTCGGCCCGCTGATGAACCAGCCGCAGCCGTTCCAGATCCTCAAGATGGATCGCCGCCGCGGCAATATAGTGGTGTCACGCCGCACGGTGCTGGAAGAGACCCGCGCCGAGCAGCGCCAGGAATTGGTGCAGAACCTCGAAGAGGGCCAGGTCATCGACGGCGTGGTCAAGAACATCACCGACTACGGCGCCTTCGTCGATCTCGGCGGCATCGACGGCCTGCTGCACGTCACCGACATCGCCTGGCGGCGGGTCAATCACCCGACCGAAGTGCTCAATATCGGCCAGCAGGTGAAGGTCAAGATCATCAAGATCAACCACGAGACCCACCGAATTTCTCTCGGAATGAAACAACTGCAGGACGATCCCTGGCAGGGCATCGAGGCGAAATATCCGGTCGGCACGCGCTTCACCGGCCGCGTCACCAACATCACGGATTACGGCGCCTTCGTCGAATTGGAGCCCGGCATCGAGGGCCTCATCCACGTCTCGGAAATGTCGTGGACCAAGAAGAACGTGCATCCCGGCAAGATTGTCTCCACCTCGCAAGAGGTCGAGGTGCAGGTGCTGGAAGTCGATCCGGTCAAGCGTCGTATTTCGCTTGGGCTGAAGCAGACCATGCGCAATCCGTGGGAAGTGTTCGTCGAAAAATATCCGGCGGAGACGATTGTCGAAGGCGAGGTCAAGAACAAGACCGAGTTCGGCCTGTTCCTCGGCCTCGACGGCGACGTCGACGGCATGGTGCATCTGTCGGATCTCGACTGGAAGCGTCCGGGCGAGCAGGTCATCGAAGAGTACAAGAAGGGCGATAAGGTCCGCGCCAAGGTGCTCGACGTCGACGTGGAGAAGGAGCGTATTTCTCTCGGGATAAAACAGCTTGAAGGCGACCCGATGGAAAGCGCGGGCGACACCATTAAGAAAGGCGCCGTGGTGACCTGCGAAGTATCGGAAGTGAAAGAGGGCGGTCTCGAGGTCAAGATCGTCGGCACCGACCTGGAAACCTTCATCAAGCGCTCCGAACTGGCGCGCGATCGCGGCGAGCAGCGGCCGGAGCGGTTCGCGGTCGGCCAGAAGGTCGATGGGCGGATCATCCAGTTCGACCGCAAATCCCACAAGGTCTCGGTGTCGATCAAGGCGCTGGAAGTGGCCGAGGAGAAGGAGGCAATCGCGCAATACGGCTCCTCCGATTCCGGCGCCACGCTGGGCGATATCCTGGGGACCGCGCTGAAACGCGCCGGCGAGAAGCCGGAGAAGGACGACAAGCCGGAAGCCGAATAACGCTCACCTTAAGGGAGCAAAGACATGTCACACGATGCCGATATCATCGTCGACCGCCGGCGGATGCGGCGGAAGCTGACCTTCTGGCGTGTCTTTGCGGTCCTGCTCGCGATCGGCGTCACGGTGGCGCTCGGCGTGGCGCTGCGCGCGCCCGGCACCGCGCTGCTGACCGGCCAGGCGAGCGCCTCGATCGCCCGGGTCACCATCACCGGGCTCATTCGCAGCGATCGCCAGCGCGTGGAGGCGTTCGAGCGGCTTGGCAAATCCCAGGCCAAGGCGGTGATCCTGCACATCAACAGCCCGGGCGGCACCACCGCCGGTTCCGAGGAGCTGCACGATTCCATCATGCGGCTGCGGGCGCTGAAGCCGACCGTGGTGGTGGTGGACGGACTTGCCGCCTCCGGCGGCTATATTGCGGCCATCGCGGGCGAGCACATCGTGGCGCTGGAAACCTCGCTCGTTGGCTCCATCGGCGTGCTGTTCCAGTATCCCAACATCTCCGAGCTCCTGAAGACGCTCGGCGTCAAGGTCGAGTCGATCAAGTCGTCGCCGCTCAAAGCCGAGCCCAGCGGCTTCGAGCCGACCAGTCCGGAAGCGCGCAAGGCGATCGAAGAGATCGTCATGGATTCCTATGAGTGGTTCCGCAACCTGGTGAAGACGCGCCGCGGGCTCGACGACGAAGGCTTGAAGCGGGTGGCCGACGGGCGGGTGTTCACCGGCCGCCAGGGCGTCGCGCTCAAGCTGATCGATCAATTGGGCGACGAGCGCACCGCCATCGCCTGGCTGGCCAAGGAAAAGAATATCGACCCCAATACGCCGGTAAGCGACTTCCGGCTGCGTGACCGGCTGAGCGACCTGCCGTTCCTGCATACGGCGGCGATCACCACGCTGGAGGCTATGGGGCTCAGCGCCTTCGCCCGGCGGATCGAGGAATGGGGGGCGATGCAGGCCATCGAGCGGCTCAACCTTGACGGTCTTCTGGCGCTTTGGCACCCTCCCAGCGGAGAGTAGGCGGGAGTTCCAACCCGCACGGCCCAAGAGGACGGAACCAAGGGGACGGAAGAAGGGGGACGGCAGCACGATGATCAAATCCGAGCTTGTGCAACGCATTGCCGCGACGAACCCGCACCTTTATCAGCGCGACGTCGAGAACATCGTCAACGCCATCCTGGGCGAAGTGGTCGCCGCCATGGCGCGCGGCGACCGCGTCGAGCTGCGCGGCTTCGGCGCTTTTTCGGTCAAGAACCGTCCCGCCCGCACCGGACGCAATCCGCGCACCGGCGCCCATGTCTCGGTCGACAAGAAGTCGGTGCCGTTCTTCAAGACCGGCAAGGAAATGCGCGAGCGGCTCAATCAAGCCGGCGCGTGAGCCGCGCGGGTTTAGCAACCGTCGTGCCGGGCGGCCGCGTTGCACACGGCACCTTTGGATGACCGAGAGCCGCGCGAGGCCAAATCCATGATCCGCAAAGTGGTCACGGCGCTGATCCTGGTGCCGCTTGCGATCCTGTTCATCGCCTTCGCGGTGGCGAACCGGCAGACGGTGGTGGTCTCGCTCGATCCGTTCGACCCGGCCGACCCGGCATTCTCGATTGCCATGCCGCTGTTCGCGCTGATCATCGTCCTGGTGATCGTCGGGGTGATGGTGGGCGGCGTTGCCGCCTGGCTCAGGCAGGGCAAGTGGCGCTGGCGGGCGCGTTATTTCGAGCACGAGGCGCGCGAGCTGCGCACTGAGCTGGACGAGCAAAAGCGGCGCAGCGGCATGGCGGCGCCCGCGACCCTGATGCGGACCGACGACGCGCCCCGCCTCAGCATTCCGCCCCCAGCCGCATAACGGGCGATTAACCCCGAGAAATCAGCGGCTTGGTAAGGCAAGACAAATGCGCTAAGGCGATGTAGAACCGCGGGAGTAAAGAGACCGCGGCATGTCCGTCCTGATCAAAATCTGTGGCCTGAGCTCCCCCGATACGCTGGATGCAGCGCTCGATGCGGGCGCCGATCTGGTCGGCTTCGTGTTCTTTGAGCCGTCGCCGCGCCATCTTGCTTTCGGGGCGGCGCGCGCGCTTGGCGAGCGCGTGCGCGGCCGGGCCCAGAAGGTCGCGCTGTCGGTCGATGCCGACGACGAATGGCTTGCAACCAGCGTCGAGGCTCTGAAGCCCGATCTGTTGCAACTGCATGGCCAGGAAACCCCCGAGCGGGTCGCGGCGGTGAAGAAAAAGTTCGGCCTGCCGGTGATGAAGGCGATTGCGGTTGAGCAGAAGTCCGATCTCGCGGCCATCGCCGCCTATGCCGGCAAGGCAGACCGCTTGCTTTTCGATGCGCGCGCCCCGCGTGCCGCGACCCGTCCGGGCGGGCTCGGCAAGAGCTTCGATTGGCGGCTCCTGGAAAATCTCCAGTCCGCCGGGCCGTTCATGTTGTCGGGCGGGCTCGATGCCGGCAATGTGGCGGAGGCCTTGCGCATCACCGGCGCGCCCGGTCTCGACGTGTCGTCCGGCGTAGAGCGCGCGCCCGGCGAAAAGGATCCTGATAAGATCCGCGCCTTCATCCGCGCGGCGCGCGAAGCCGCCACCGCGAACGCGCGCAAAGTTGCGAGTAACGCATGACCGTCCAGCAGCCCAATTCCTTCCGCACCGGTCCCGACGAGCGCGGGCATTTCGGCCTCTATGGCGGCCGCTTTGTCGCCGAGACGCTGATGCCGCTCATTCTCGAGCTGGAGCAGGCCTATGCGCAGGCCAAGGCCGATCCGGAATTCAAGAAGGAGATGGACGGCTATCTCACCCATTATGTAGGGCGGCCGTCGCCGCTCTATTTCGCCGAGCGCATGACCGAGTATTGCCGAAAGGCCGCCGCCGGCAATCTGGGCGCGAAAATCTACTTCAAGCGCGACGAGCTCAACCATACCGGCGCGCACAAGGTCAACAACGTGCTCGGCCAGATCATGCTGGCGCGCCGCATGGGCAAGCCGCGCATCATTGCCGAGACCGGCGCCGGCCAGCACGGCGTGGCCACCGCGACGCTGTGCGCGCGCTTCGGCCTGCAATGCGTGGTCTATATGGGCGCAGTCGATGTGGAGCGGCAGAAGCCCAACGTCTTCCGCATGAAGATGCTGGGCGCCGAGGTGCGCCCGGTCGAATCCGGATCGAAGACGCTGAAAGACGCGATGAACGAGGCGCTGCGCGACTGGGTGACCAATGTCGCGGACACGTTCTACTGCATCGGCACGGTCGCCGGGCCGCATCCCTATCCGATGATGGTGCGCGACTTCCAGTCGGTGATCGGGCGCGAGACCCGTGAGCAGATGCAACAGGCCGAAGGCCGCCTGCCGGATTCGCTGATCGCCTGTATCGGCGGCGGCTCCAATGCCATGGGCCTGTTTCATCCGTTTCTCGACGACACCCAGATCGAGATCTACGGCGTGGAAGCCGCCGGCCGCGGCCTCGATACCGGTATGCATGCGGCATCGATTGCGGGCGGCAAGCCCGGCGTGCTGCACGGCAACCGCACTTATCTCCTGATGGACGACGACGGACAGATCACCGAGGCGCATTCGATCTCCGCCGGGCTCGACTATCCCGGCCTCGGGCCCGAACATTCCTGGCTCAACGATCTCGGCCGCGTGAAATATCTCTCGGCCACCGACCAGGAGGCGCTCGACGCCTTCCAACTCTGCTGCAAGCTCGAAGGCATCATCCCGGCGCTCGAGCCCGCCCACGCGCTCGCCAAGGTGTTCGAGCTCGCGCCCAAAAAACCGCGGGACCACCTGATGGTGATGAATCTGTGCGGGCGCGGCGACAAGGACATCTTCACCGTCGCCGAGCACCTCGGGGACAAGATCGGATGACCACGCGGATCGACAGGCGTTTCGCGGCGTTGCGCGACGAGGGGCGCGCGGCGCTGGTCACCTTCCTGATGGCCGGCGATCCCGACGGCGACACCTCGCTTGCCATCATCAAGGCGCTGCCGCCGGCCGGCGCCGACGTGATCGAGCTCGGCATGCCGTTCACCGATCCGATGGCGGATGGGATTTCGATTCAAGGCGCCGGCTTGCGCGCATTGCGCAGCGGACAAACGCTGAAGAAGACGCTCGCCATGGTGCGCGCCTTCCGGCAATCCGACGACGCCACCCCGATCGTGCTGATGGGCTACTACAATCCCATCTACGTCTACGGCGTCGATCGGTTCTTGGTCGATGCCAAGGCTGCGGGCGTGGATGGTCTCATCGTGGTCGATCTGCCGCCTGAGGAAGACGAGGAACTGTGCCTGCCGGCGCTGAAGGCCGGCATCAATTTCATCCGCCTGGCGACGCCGACCACCGACGACCGGCGGCTGCCGGCGGTGCTCGCGAACACATCGGGCTTTGTCTATTACGTATCGATCACCGGCATCACCGGCGCCGCCACGCTCGATTCCGGCAAGGCCACGGCGGCGGTCTCCCGCATCAAGCGGCATACCGATCTGCCGGTGGCGGTTGGCTTCGGCGTCAAGACCGCCGACTACGCCCGCGCCCTTGCCCAGGTGGCGGACGGCGTGGTGGTCGGCTCCGCCTTGGTGGATGCTTTGAAGGCGAGCCTGGACAAAGACAACAAAGCGACGGCCAAGACCGTCAAGGCGGTCACCGATCTGGTCGCCGCGCTGGCGGATGGCGTGCATGGCGCGCGCCGCGTGGCGGCGGAATAGCGGCATCGACATTGCCGGGGTTGCGTCGGCCGCTCATATTAGCGGTTAGCCAACGGGGCGATGGGTGAGAAGGTAGAGTGTAAGGCCATGAACTGGATTTCCAACGTCGTCCGGCCAAAAATCCGCGGCTTCCTCAACCGGAGGGAGACGCCCGAGAATCTCTGGATCAAATGTCCGGAGACCGGCCAGCTGGTCTTCTACAAGGATGTCGAGGCCAACCAGTTCGTCATCCCGGGCTCCAACTATCACATGCGCATGAGCGCCACTGCCCGGCTCAAATCGATGTTCGACGGCGAGACCTGGTTCGACATCGCGGTGCCCGACGTTCCCATTGATCCGCTGAAATTCCGCGATGAGCGCCGCTATGCCGACCGGCTGAAGGACGCGCGCGTCAAGACCGGCACCAACGATGCGGTCAAGCTCGGCTTCGGCCGGCTCGACGGCCTGCCGGTGGTGATCGCCGTGCAGGATTTCGATTTCATGGGCGGCTCGCTCGGCATGGCGGCGGGCGAGGCGGTGATCAAGGGCCTGGAGACGGCGGTCGACAAAGGCTGCGCCTTCATTATGTTCGCGGCCTCGGGCGGCGCGCGCATGCAGGAGGGCATCCTTTCGCTCATGCAATTGCCGCGCACCACGGTCGGGGTGCAGATGATGCGCGAGGCGCGCAAGCCCTATATCGTGGTGCTGACCAACCCCACAACCGGCGGTGTCACCGCCTCCTATGCCATGCTGGGCGACGTGCACATCGCCGAGCCCGCTGCGCTTGTCGGCTTTGCCGGCCCGCGGGTGATCGAGCAGACCATCCGCGAGAAACTGCCGGAGGGATTCCAGCGCGCCGAATATCTCAAGGAACACGGTATGGTGGACATGGTGGTGCATCGCCATCAATTGCGCGCGACGCTGGCCAATCTGTGCCGGCTGTTGACGCGCTCGCCCGCCAAACCGCCGGCCGAGACCTTGCCGGCACTGGTGACGGCACAGGCTCCCGCAGGCGCGTGATTACCGGTCATTCCGGGGCGCGCCGACCGATCTCGGGCTTGCCCGAGATCGGATTTGAAATGGCCAAGTCGGCTATAGCCGACTTGGCTGGCCGCGAGCCCGGAATCCATAATCCGAACACTTGCCGCTTTTAACGAGTCATTGCCTCATTCACAGGCTAGCGATTATGGATTCCGGCTCTCGCTCGTTCCACTGGCTCGGCTGGAATGACAATAAAGGCTCATGACCTCCATCGATTCCATCGTCGCGCGGCTGTTGGCGCTGCATCCCAAGCGGATCGACCTGTCGCTCGACCGCATGTGGCGGATTCTGGCGGCGCTCGGCCATCCGGAGCGGCAGCTGCCGCCGGTGATCCATGTCGCCGGCACCAACGGCAAGGGCTCCACCATCGCCTTCATGCGCGCGATCCTGGAAGCGGCAGGGTTGCGGGTCCACGCCTACACCTCGCCGCATCTGGTGCGTTACAACGAGCGCTTCCGGCTGGCCGGTGCTTTGGTCTCCGATGACAGGCTCGCGGACGCGCTGGCCGAATGCGAACGCGCCAATGCCGGCGCACCCATTACAGTATTCGAGATCACCACCGCCGCGGGCCTCCTCCTTTTCGCGCGCCAGCCCGCCGACGTGCTGCTGCTGGAAGTGGGGCTGGGCGGCCGGCTCGACGCCACCAATGTGATCGAGCGCCCGCTCGCCACGGTCGTCACGCCGGTCTCGCTCGATCATCTGGATTTCCTTGGCGACACCCTCTCCAAGATCGCGGCCGAAAAGGCCGGCATCTTCAAGCCCGATGTGCCTGCCATCGTGGCGGCGCAGCCGCGCGAGGCGCTGGCGGCCATCGAGCGCCAGGCCGCGCGGGTCAAGGCGCCGGTGCGGATCGCGGGGGAAAACTGGACGGCGACCGAAGAGCGCGGCCGCCTGGTCTATCAGGACGATGACGGCCTGCTCGATCTGCCGGCGCCCAAACTCTACGGTCGCCATCAATTCGAGAATGCCGGCGTCGCCATTGCCGCGTTGCGCGCGGTCACCGGGCTCAAGCTGCCGCCATCCGCGTTCGAGACCGGCATCTCCAAGGCCGAATGGCCGGGCCGCATGCATCGGCTTACGCAAGGCCAGCTCGCGGCGCTGGCGCCGCCGGCCGGTGAGCTGTGGCTCGATGGCGGCCACAATGCCGACGGCGGCCGTGCCATTGCCAACGCGCTGGCCGACCTCGAGGAGCGGGTGTCGCGGCCGCTCATCCTGATCGTCGGGATGCTCTCGACCAAGGACTGCGAAGGGTTCCTGAAACATTTCGCCGGGCTCGCCCGCCGCGTGTTCGGCATCGCGATCCCCGGTCAGGAGAAGGCGATGCCGGCCGACGCGATCGCCGACGCCGCGCGCGCGGTCGGGCTTACGGCGCAGAGCGCGCAGGATATCGAGGCCGCGCTCGGCGCGATCCGGCGCCTCGATCTCACCCCGCCGCCGCGTATCCTGATCACCGGCTCGCTTTATCTGGCGGGCGAGGTGCTGAAAGCCGATGGCACGCTGCCGGCGTGACGCCGCTATGGCGTCAGCAGGACGCAGTGATCCACTGCTCCAGCTTCTGCTTGGGCACGGCGCCGACCTGGCGCGAGGACAGCTCGCCGTTCTTGAAGATCATCAGCGTCGGGATCGACATGATGCCGTACTTCGCGGCGGTGTTCGGGTTCTCGTCGACATTGAGCTTGACGATCTTCACCTTGGCGCCGAGCGAGCCGGCGATCTCGTCGAGCGCCGGCCCGATCATCTTGCAAGGGCCGCACCATTCGGCCCAGAAATCGACCACGACCGGGCCGCTCGCCTTCAACACTTCGAGTTCGAATGTCGCGTCCGAAACCTTGCCAACGGCCATGGGGAATGCCTCGTTATTCTTGTGCCGCGGCGACGCGCCGCGCGGGGGAGGACGAACCTAAGAACGCCTCCATGCAGCGTCAAGGCAAGCATCACGGGTCGGTGACGGCGAGGAGCGCCGCATCCAACGCCTCCGCAAAAATATCAACGATTTTAGGTACTTCCGTCCATAGCAGCGCGGCACTAATGGTCTTATCGGGGTACAGCTGGGCAAGCACGGCGCGGTAGAGCGCGAGCTGGGTCACATAGGCCGCGGGTGGTTCTTTAGGAGCCGGGCGATTCGTTTTGTAATCGGCGATCAGCACGGCGTCGGCGGTGACGGCGAGCCGATCGACCTGTCCGGAAACCGCGAGCGGCGGCCGGCCGGCGCGCGCGATGCGGCCCACGATCGGCACCTCGGCGCGGCTGCCCGGCGCGAACAGGTGAAAGAAACGCGGATGGTCGAGCACTGCGTGCACCTGTGCGGCCATGCGCTCTTGATCCGCAGCTGAAAAAGCTTTGGCGGTGCGCGCCAGAAAGCGCCGGGCAGCTTCTGGCCGTGCAGTGGGCGGAATGTCGGGCAGCGACTGCAACAACCGATGTATCAGGCCGCCGCGCGCCAGCGCGGCCGTGCGATCGGCGCCCAGGGCGGCATCGCCCGTATGAATCGAGACGGTCTCGTCATAGGCGCTGGCAGGCGAAATCGATGTGACCGACGGTGTTGCAGCGGGCGCCGCGCGCCGAAGCCAGTCTGGCAGCAATATCGCGGCAGCGGCGCTAGGGGCGGTGGCGGCCGGCGCGCCCTGGCTTGAAGGGGCGGGCGCGCGATAGCGCCAGACCGTGCCTTCTCCGTCGTCGGCCGGCTCTTCGCTGCAATGCTCCTTGAGCGCCTGCGCCACCAGATCGTACCAGCAGCCTGACGGATTGCCGCGCGTGCCGGTGGCGCCGCAGATCAATAGCCGGTCGGCGGCGCGCGTCATCGCGACATAGAGCAGACGCCGGTATTCGTTCTCCGCGGCGACAGCGGCGGCGGTGCGCGCGTCGCCCATGGGACCGACATCGTCGTCCTTGCGCGGCGCCCAGGCGAGTGGGCCGAAGCTGCCGGCCTTGCCGAGCGAAAGGAGCCGCGGTTGATGCTGTGTCGGCCCCGCCGGTTGGGTGGTTGTATCCGCCAGAATGACGATCGGCGCTTCCAATCCTTTTGCGCCGTGCACCGTCATCACCCGCACCTCGTCGCGGGCGGTCTCCATGTCGCGCTTGATCTCCGCATTGGCGGCGCGCAGCCAGGCGATGAAGCCTTGCAGCGACGGCGTCTCCATCCGCTCATAGGTGAGCGCCAGATTGAGGAATTCATCGAGCGCGTCGGTCGCCTCGGGTCCGAGACGCGCCAAGATGCGCCGCCGCCCACCCTCGGGTCCCAGCACGCGCGCATAAAACGCAAACGGGGTTTCAACCCGCGCCACCGCCGCCAGCCGGTCGAGACGCGCCGCAGCATCGGCAAACACCGGATGATCCGCAGTCTTGGCGCGCAAGGCTTGCTGCAAGGCTCCCGGCCTGTTCCAGGCGAGCGTGAACAACTGTTCCTCGTCGAGCCCGAACAGCGGACTTTTAAGCGCGCTGGCGAGCGCCAGGTCGTCGTCCGGCAACAGCAGTGCGTCGGCGAGAGCCATCAGGTCCATCACCGCGATATGCTCGGTGAGTACCAGGCGGTCGGCGCCGGCGACCGGCACGCCGACGTTCTTGAGCGCGCGGATGATGGCCTCGAACAGCGGCCCGCGTTGCCGCACCAGGACCAGAATGTCGCCGGGCGTGACGGCATGGCGTTTGTCGCCGTCGCCGACCTGATCCTTGCGCTTGATCCATATGTCCACGGTCTTGGCGATCCGCCGCGCCAGCTGCACGCGCGGGCTGGTTTCCGACGTGGTGTCGAACGGCGCATCCCAGCCTGCCACCGGCGCCTTGTCGTCGGGCGCGAGTGGCGGCCAGACTTCCACCAGTCCGGGCGCTTGCCCGCGCACGGCGGTGTGCGCGGTCGGAACCGGATCGGCGGTAAGACCGCGGAAGGCCGCGGGGTGCTTGAACACCGTGTCCACCGCGTCCAACACCACCTGCACGGAGCGGAACGAATATTTGAATTCCAGCGGCCGGAACGGCTGGCCGCCCGCTTCATAGCTGCGCTTGAAGGCGCTGCGCTTGTCGGCAAACGCCTCCGGCTCGGCGCCCTGGAACGAGAAGATCGACTGCTTGTCGTCGCCCACGGCGAAGATCGAGCGCTTGACCGCGCCGCGTGCTCCTGCGCCCGCAGCAAATTCGGCCACCAGCCGTTCAATCACCTGCCATTGCTTGGGGCTGGTATCCTGCGCCTCGTCGATCAGCACATGGTCGATACCGAGATCGAGCTTGTAATGCACCCAGGCCGCGTCGACGCGCCTCAGCATATCGCGCGCCTTGTCGATCAGATCGTCGTAATCGAGCACGCCGCGGCGCTCTTTGTCGGCCTGATAGCGCGCCAGTACTGCGGCGGCGACAGTCAACAATGCCGCGGTGCGATCGCGCACCAGCACGGCGCGGCGGCGGTCGAGCAGGGCGCAGACGCGCTCCTGTTCGGCGAGCAGGCGCTGGAATAGGGCCGGATGGTTCTCTCGGATGGCCTTGGTGACCAAGTTCTTGCGTGGCGTCAGTTCCGCGGTACAGAAAATCCCCAGATAAGTTTTCAGCCGGTCTTCGTCGGCAAGCCGTGCAAGCTCGGTAAACCGCGCCGCATGGTCGCCGTCGGTCTTCGATCCCTCCGCCAGCGCGGTGGCGACTGCCGGCCATTCGCCGGCACCGATCAGCGAGGCCGTAAAAAACTCCCTCTCGACGCTTTCGGGCGTGTCGCCGGGCGCAACGCCAAGCCCGCGCGACAATTCGGCGATGGCGGAATCGAGGCTGCCCGCGCGCTCGATCCAGCCCGCGACCGCGTCGCGCTCGCCGATCGCCGCGCTGACGATCTCCCGAAACGATTGGTCGCTGGCGGCGCTGATGGCGGTATTGAGCGCGCGGCCAAGCGGGCTGTCGGTGGCCGCTGCCGCTTCGAGCAGCACCGCGAAGGTCATCTGCTCGAGCAATTGCCGTTGCGCGGTCTCCTCCAGCACGCTGAAGCGGACGGCGACATTGGCTTCGAACGGAAACTGCTGCAGGAGCCGGGTGCAGAAGGCGTGGATGGTCTGCACTTTCAAGCCGCCTGGCGTCTCGAGCGCGAGTGTGAACAGCCGCCGCGCCCGCGCGCGCAGCCGCGCGTTGGGACGTTCGTCCGACATGTTGCGGATCGCTAAGTCGAGCGCGGCATCGTCGAGCGCGGTCCATTGCGCGAGCGTGTCGAAAACCGTGGTCGCCATATTGGCGGCCGCCGCCTTGGTGAAGGTGAGGCAGAGGATTTGCGCAGGCGCAGTGCCGGACAGCAGCAGCCGGACCACGCGCTGCGCCAGTACATAGGTCTTGCCCGAGCCGGCATTGGCTGACACCCAGGCCGACACCGCGGGGTCGGACGCCTCGCGCTGCCGGAGCAGTACCTCGTCCGGGATAACGGGTGCAGCCGTCATGCGCCGCCCCCGGTGTCGTCGCCGGCGCCGCCCGACAGCGACCATTCCTTCACCCGCGCCAGATGGTCGTATTCGCCATAGGCGCGGCGCTGCCACATCGGACGCTCGCGCGAGCGATAGGGCGTTGCCTCTTCCTCAAATTTTCTGGCGACCCGGGTCAGCGCGGCCAGCGCCTTGTCGGCCTCCGCATCGGGCGTGCTGTCCTTCCACTCGATTTTCTTGGCCTCGCCTGCCGGATCGCCGCCCCTGATCAGGACATAGAGCAATTGCGCAATCGAGGAGTCCTGCGGAATGTCGCGAAACTTTCCCGCGCGCAGGATGGCGCCTTCAAGCGTCAGCTGCGGCGCCAAGCCGGATGACACTTGCGGCGCGGTCGGCGTTTGCCCGGTCTTGTAGTCGAGAATGGCATAGCGGCCGTCGGCCAGACGCTCGATGCGGTCGGCGCGTGTCGACAGCGTGAATGTACGCGCCCCCAGCGGGATTTCGAGCTTGGCGCCGGTTTCCACATGCAGCGCCGCGACGTTAGCGCGCCGCTCTTTCTCCCAGCCGGCGAACCAGCGCGCGATGCGCTGGAAACGTGGCCACCAGAACGCGCGCGCTTCCGGATAGTCGTCAAGCGCTGCAAAATGCTGGCGTCCCAACGCAATCAATTCACGCAACGGATCGGCCGGCAGAGCCTTGGCGAACTGCTCGGTGAAATCGCCGATGGCGCGGTGGATCACCGTACCGCGGTCGCGCGCACCCGGGGCCGTATCCACCCGGTCGAGCGGGATGAGGCGCAGGATGTGCTTGGCATAGATCGTATAGGGGTCGCGCAGCCAGTGCTCGATCTCAGTGACCGACAGCTGCGTCGGCCGTGCGGCGACCGGCGGGGTCGGCTGTGGCCGCTTGGCCGGCTGTGGCGGCTCCGGCGATGCATCAAGCGCGCGCGCCCAGCGGAGATAGCTTTCGCCGCGCCCGCACGCCTCGCCCCAGCGCGCGCCGGCGACTGCCGCCAGCCGTTGTAGAAAACGTGACGCGACGGTCGGAGCGCCGCCGGACTTGGCGGCGCGTGTCAGTATCAGTTCGGCGGCGCCCAGCGACTGCGCGAAATCGTGGGCGGAGAGCGAGATACGGCGCTCGGGCAGATCGAGGCCGAGTTGCTGGCGCATCGGCCGGCTGAGCCAGGGATCGGTGCGGGTCTCCGGCGGCCATACACCTTCCACCAGGCCGCCCAGCACCAGGCGGTGAATGCTCTGCAGCCGCGCTTCGAGCAAACCATAGATGCGCACCTGCACGCCGGGCATGACCGGCCTCCGCGCCACCTTGTCGGCAATCATGACGTGGAAGAATTCCGCATAGTCCGCCGGCTCGAGCGCGACCTGTCCGGCGGCCAGTGCAATATCATCGAAGGCCGATGCCAGCGCGACGCCATCGATGCCGCTGAAGCCGGCGGGTGTGCCGGCGGCATCCGCGCTGAGCGCAACCAGCACCGCGCGATGACGGGCAACCAGATCAGTCAGGGGCCGCACCGCCGCTCCCAGATTTTCCAACGGAGCCAGCGCTGCCGCCAATCGCATGACGAGTTCGGACGCGGCGTCCAATGCGGCATCGGCAAGCCGCGCGCGCGGGTCGGAGCGATGCAGCTCCGACTCCTCCTTGCGCCGCAGCTTCGCGAGCTCGGTGCGAAACGATGCCAATGCGTGTGCGAGCCCGGCGCTGCCCGGCCGCGGCCTGGGGCCGCGCAGCACCGCCTGTTCCAGCGTTGCGATGGCTGATGCGTGAACGCCATCGGCGGCGCCGAGCCGGGTTAGCGGATGCTTGAGCAGCGCCAACAGATCGACCGGGGTGAGCCCGCCGAGCACGGCTTGGGCGGCCAGGCGGGCAAAAAGGCCGGCGGGGGTGTCAGGCAGCGCATCGCCGCTGGAATCTTCCACCGCGACCTGCCAGCGTGCCAGCTGAGCGGCGACGTGGCGAGCCAGCGCGCGGTCGGGGGTGACCAGCGCCGCGGTCTTGCGCTGTTCGACCGCCTCGCGCAGCGCAACCGCGATGGCGAGCGCTTCCTCCTCCGCATTGGCCGCCTCGATCACGGAGAGCGAATCGAGCGCCTTGTCCGCATGGGCGGAAAAATCCGGCGCCGCCAGCCGCGCGCGCCAATGTTCGGTGGTCGCCGCCGGCCGCAAGGCTTCCGAGACCAGGCGCTCGCGCCCATGATCGGCGGGCGCGGCCAGCGCCATCACCTCGCCGCGGGCGATGCCGATGCGGTGCAGCAGGGCCTGCATGGCGAATTGCGGATGGCCGATCGCGGCTTCGATTGCGCCCTCGCCATCGCCGACGTCGCCTTTGCCGGCGATCATCTGCCATGATTTTTCATCGAGGTCGGTGTCGAGGCCGGGCAGCACCACCGCGCCGTGCGGCAGCCGGGCAATGGCCGCCATCAGCTCCGCGGTGGCCGGCATCGATCCGGTGGAGCCTGCTGCGATCACCGGTCCATCGCTTGCCGCCAGCCGTTCCGCTTCGGCGTTGATCAAGGCGTCGCGGCGCGCCGCCGGTTCCATGGCGTCGCGCTCGGCCAAAATAGCCGGCCAGGCTTCACGCGCGATTTTCAGGAATTTGACGGTGAGTTGCCAATATTCATCGAGATTGTCCGGCACCAGATCGTCGAGCCTGTCCCACGGCACCTGGCGGGTGATCATGTCGTCCATCAGGTGCGCAAGACCGTCGGCCAGCGCCAGCACCGTTGCCGGGTTGGCGGCAATGAGCGGCGCGCCACTGTCGCCGCGCACCTCAGGCGAAGCGGCCCATTGGGCAATCAACTGGGCGAGCAGCAACCGCCGCTCGAGCCCGCCAATGGGGTCGGGCAAATCTAGCGCGGTGCCGCCGATGCCGCCGGCCGCCGCTTGCGCGAATGCGATCTCGTCTTCGTCCAAATCGCCGAGCGCGACGATGCGCGGCAGGATGGCGGCGCTATCGCCGGTGATACCGAGAAACAGATCGCGCGCCAGCCGGCAGGCGCGCCGGGTCGGCAGATAAAGTGTCGCGCGCGCCAGCACCAGCGGGTCGTCGGATCCGGGAAAGCCGGGGATGAGCCGTCCATCGCGCAACGCCTCGATCAGCGTCGGGATGAAAGGCGCAGAGGCCGGGATGCTGAAGACGCGGGCAACGGGAGGAGCCATGCCGAATCATACACGGCGCCAGCTCTTGTTTGAGCATGATCTTTACCGAAAACCGGTTCCCACTTTTCGGGATCATGCTCTTGTTTGAGCACGATCTTTACCGAAACCGGTTCCCACCCCGGATCAAGTCCGGGGCAGGCTTTTTCGGGACCATGCTCTGATGAATGGCGCAAACCGGTTAGGCCGCGCTCTCAACTATCGCTGCTTCGGCGGCGGCGATCGCTTCCGGCGTGCCGACATGCATCCAGACGCCTTCGAGCCGCAGCCCATAGAGCCGTCCGGCCTCGGCGGCGCGGTCGAACAGCGGCGACATCGAAGAGGGCCCGGCCGGAACGCCGGCAAAGAACGCGGGTGTGAGCACCGCGGCGCCGGCATAGACGAATGGCACCACGTCGCGCTCGCCGCGGCGGATCAGCCTTCCGTCGGCCGTCATGGTGAAATCGCCGCGGCCGCTATAGCCGATGCTGCTGGTGGTGGAGGCCAGCAGCAGCAGCGCATCCATGCGCTCGCCGTCGAAGGCATCCGCCAGCCGCGCCAGGTTGGGCCGCACGCCGTCGATCCAGATGGTGTCGGAATTGACGTGGAAGAACGGCGCATCGCCGAGCTGCGGCAGCGCGTTCAGCACGCCGCCGGCCGTGCCCAGCAGTTCGCCGCGTTCGTCGGCGACCACGATCTTCGGCTGCTGCCGCGCCGCCATGTGCCGTTCGATCTGGTCGGCCAGGTGATGCACATTGACCACCGCGCGCTCGACGCCGGCATCCGCCAGCCGGTCGAGCACATAGTCGATCAACGCCTTGCCGCCGACCTGGACCAGCGGCTTTGGGATTTGGCCGTTGAACGGCCGCATGCGGGTGCCAAGTCCTGCCGCGAGCACCATGGCGCGCCGCGGCATCGTCTTGGCGCGGCCTGAGCCTCCCATCGATGCGCTGCTCCTTAAGGGCGATCAAACCGGCGAATCAAACCGTCCGCAATTGCGGAACATGCTCATTATACCACGCGTTGAGCTCCGCCAGGCCGGGATGCGCCAGCGATCGTTGCAGATATCCCCATACGCGGGGGATGTGACGGAGATATTGCGGCTTGCCGTCGCGCAAATCGAGCCGCGCGAAAATCCCCAGAATCTTGCTGGCGCGCTGGGCGGCGAGTGTCACATAGATCTTGATGAAATCGGAGCCGTCGAAATCCGGATCGGCGGCGCGGCGGCTGCGCACGTAGCGGCCGAGCAGCGCCAGCTCCATCGGTTCCGGCACATCGACCCGCGCGTCCTGCAGCAGCGACGCCAGATCATAGGCTGCCGGTCCCAGCAGGCCGTCCTGGAAATCGAGAATCCCGAGCCGCGCCAGCTCCCGCCGCTGCGGCAGCCAGAGCAGGTTGGGCGAATGAAAATCCCGCAACACCCAGGTCTGCGGAGCATCGACCGCCGGCTGCAATACCTCGCACCAAAGCGTGCGGAAGCTTTCTCGCGCGACACTGGTTGGAGGCACATCGAGCTTGGGAAGATACCAGTCGAGCAACAGCTCGGCCTCGATCATGAACGCGTCCATGTCATAAGACGGCAGGCGATACTCGACTTGCGGCGCAACCGGCAGCACGTCGGGCAGCCGTCGTCCGTGCAGAGCGAGCAGAACGTCGACCGCCGTCTCGTAACGTTCGGCCATCGGGGTGGGCGGATCGCCGCTCACCACACGCTCATCGCCGAGATCCTCGATGATGAGCAGGCCATGATCGAGGTCGGCATGGTGGATGTTAGGCGCGGACAGGCCTTGATCGAACAGGCCGTTGGCCAGCGCCACAAAGGGCACGACGCTGTCGGCCAAGTGTGCGATGGCGCTGTATGGCCGGCCATTGCGCAGCGGCGGGCCGTCCGGCCGCGGCGGCGAATTCATCAAGATGGCGCGCTTGTCGCCGAGGGCGAGCCGTTCATAATTGCGGGTCGAGGCATCGCCCGGCATCCGGCGGCGCTGCGCCTCGCTGAACCCGCTTTCGGCGATGAACTGGCGAACCGCCGCCATCCGTTCCACCCGCGGCGCGAACGAGCCATAACCGGTGACGCGCGCTTGGCGGAATTCGAGCTTCAGCTTGGGCACCAGCGTCAGCGTGATGTCGAGGCGGTCGGGCGGCAGAAAGCCGGCAGCGCGATCCGGCCATTCCAGCAACACCACGGCGCCTTCCGGCAGGTCGTCGAAGCCGAGCTCGGCCAACTCCGCCGAGCCGGCCAGGCGGTAAAGGTCGGCGTGAACCACGGGAAATGGTTCGAGATCGTAGATTTGCAACAGCGTAAAAGTCGGGCTGGGGACCTCGATCGCCGGGTCGTCGGCTAGATAGCGGATCAAGGCGCGGGCGAAAGTGGTCTTGCCGGCGCCGAGATCGCCCGACAACGTAATGAGGTCACCGGGCGCCAATACGCTCGCGACATCGACCATGAGACGCCCGGTGGCCTGCTCGTCGGGCAGCACCACGGAAAAGCTCACTCCGCCCGTCGTGGTCAGCATGCCCGCCCCGTCATGCGCATCTGGCGGCGCTTTCCTCGAAACCGGCAGGCGATCATGCCGCCGTTCGCGTGTCCGCGCGGTCGAGCGGGAACACGCAGGTGACGGTGGTGCCGCGGCCGACCGCGGAATCGAGCGTCACCGTGCCGCCGTGCAGCTCCACGAACGAGCGCACCAGCGACAGGCCAAGGCCGGTGCCGCGATGCCGCGAGCCGAGCGAGTGGGTTTCGAACCAATCGAACACCTTGTCCTTCACCTCGGCGGGAATGCCGGGGCCGTGATCGGTCACCGAGAACACGACCGCATCCTTGAGCCGCTGGGCGGCGAGCGTAACGGTCCCGCCGGCAGGCGAAAAGCCTATGGCATTGGCCAACAGATTGAACAATGCCTGACGGACCCGTTTCTCGTCGCCGATAAAGCCGCCGATGTCGGGCGGCGTGCGGATTTCGAGCTTGATGCCGCTCTGCACCAGCCGGTCCTGCACGCCTTCGGCGGCGGCATCCATGGTCTTGCGGATGTCGACCGTGCCGAGCGTAAGCTTCATCGCGCCGGCGTCGATGGTGGCGAGATCGAGGATGTTGTTGATGATGGCGAGCAGGGCGTTGGTCGAGACCGTGATGTAGCCGAGGTATTCGCGCTGCTTGTCGGTCAGCGGTCCGGTCACCGGATCGCCGAGGAAGTGCGAGAAGCCAATAATATTGGTGAGCGGAGAGCGCAATTCGTACGAGACATGATGCACAAAGTCGATCTTGATTTCATCCGCCTCCTCCAACGCCTCATTGCGTTCGCGCAGAGCACGTTCGACGTTCACCGTGTCGGTGATGTCCTGGAAGGTGACGAGCGTGGCGCCGTCCGGCAACGGTACCGTGGCGCAATCGACCACGTTGCCGTCGCGCCGCTCGATCCGCCCGATCACCGGGGCGCGATTGTCGATCGCCGTGATGGTGGTGTGCAACGCTTGCCAAAGCCCGCCGTCGCTCGATTGCGGCTGGCACCAGGCCACCACCGCTTCGATGTGCGGCCGCTCGGCCAGAGCCTCCGCCGGTAACTTCCACATGCGCGCGAATACCGGATTGAACAGCCGCAGGCGACCGTCACTGGCGAACACGGCAACCGCCTCGCCAAGATTGTCGAGCGTCTCGCCCTGCACCCGGATGAGTGCGTCGTAGCGCCGCTCCAGATCCAGCCGCTCGGTGACGTCATCGAACAGGTAGATCACGCCACCTTGCGGGTTCGGCGTGGTGATGACGCGCAACGTGCGGCCGCCCGGCAGATGCCACATGTGCTCCTTCGACTCGATCGCCCGGTAGGCATCGTGCAAAGCGCCCTTCCACTGCCGGAAGTCCTGTTCTTCCGGCAACATGCGTGCGGCGCGCATTTGATCGAGCACGGCGGAGTCAGTAGGGGCCTGGTCGAGAAAGGCGGCCTCGAGCGACCAGAGCGATCGATAGGCGGCGTTGTAAAATGCCAGGCGCTGATTGGAATCGAAAATGGCGACGCCGGTCGGCAATTGGTCGAGCGTGCGGCGGTGCGCGTCCACCAAGCGTGCGAGATCGGCGCGCATGGTTTCAACCTCGGTGGCATCGATGCCGATGCCGGCGCTGCCGCGCTTAGCCGGAACGGTGAGCACGTCGAAAGTCCGGCGGCTGCCGGCGACGATGGCGGCAAGCCGTCCGGAAAAACTCTGTTGCGATTCGTGCGCGCGCGACAGTTCTATGCGCGCGGCGCGATCAAACAGCTCGATCCCTTGCTCGATCGCGTCGGCGGTGTTCTTGGCCTCCACCGCGCGCGCATAGGCGGGGTTCACGAACGCCAGCTTGCCCGCGTCGTCGCGCGCCCAGACCGGCACCGGCAAGGCTTCGATCAGGGTGCGCATGGCGTCCGCGTCTTCGATCTGCTGCTGGTGACGGACGGAGAGTTCGGCGAGTTCGCGTTTGATGCCGCTCATGTCGCGCAGGCGCAGGATGGCGCAGCCGCTGATCACCTGTCCGCCCGCTTCCAGCAGACGGCCGGCCAGCGTCGTCACCGTCATGGCAAAGCCGACACCGCGCGCGCGCAACGCATCGACCGCCCGCTCCATCTCCTGCGCCTGTTCCGGATCGAGCCAGGTGCCAAAGGCAAGCACGCGATGCGGCGCCGCCGCCTCGGTGGCGAAAGCGGCATCGCCGATGATTTCAGGTTGCTCGGCGGCCGCGGCCCAGGCCACCAGCACCTGCGGCTCCGATTGCAGCAAGGCGTTCATGCGATCGATCTCGGCCTTCAATCCCCTGATCTGATCGCGGGCCGCCGTTTCGCTGTCGCCAAGCCGCCGGCGCGTGCGCACCAGCGCAATGGCGGTGACCACGGCGAAACAGAGGATGCCGAGCGTCAGCGTCAGCGCGGCCAATTCGTGGCGATTGAGCTGCAGCAGCGCCGTGACATAGACGTGAAGCTGCGAGGGCAGATCGATCAGGCTTTCAGCGCCCGCGGAGGTGGTGAAGACAAGCGAAGCAGCCGTTGCGCCGACGAAGGCGCGGAATCCGCCGTGCTGCGGCTGAGCTTGGAAGCTCCCGCCCGTGGCCGGGATCGTGTCCGGCATTCCCGCTTGCCCCACTTCACTGATTGGCCGCCGGCCGATGACGTGAGCCCCAACTGCATGATGCAGCCCGCCCGGCGCTGATCCGCACGCGGTCCGCCGAACCCCGCGCGAATCGGCCGACTTTACCCCCAAGGGGAGTCGGCCCGTAAGAGTCCAGATCGTGAACGGGAAGCGCCTGAGGGAGTGAGGAGGTAACGGTGGAGGGCGGCTCAGTCGGCGGCTGAGGTCTTGGTCTCGGCCGCCCGGACCAGCTCCTCGATGCTCACTTTGCCGAGCGCGGTGGAAAACGCCTGCTCGGCCTGCAGCAAGGCCGGCATCACCACCCGGCTCAGCAAAGACGATCCGGCCAGCGGCGCCTCGTCCAGATCGTCGACCGTTCCGGCGGCGCGCAAGATGTCGTCGGCGCTGATGCGGCGTTGCTCGCGTGCCAGCTCGTAACCGCCGCGCGGCCCGCGCACGCCCTTGAGAATGCCGTGGCGCACCAGCGCCTGCAGCACCGGCTCAAGATGCCGCGGCGGCAAGCGATGCCGCGTCGCTAGCGCCTTGGCGGCAACCGGCCGACCGCGCGCATGCAGTGCGATGTCGATGACGGCGGCAATGGCAAGAATCCCTTTGCGAGGCAATAACGGCATCCGAATTCCAAGCTTGCAAAAATGGAGTGAGGTGGTGGGCGGATCAGGTGGGACGAATAGCGATCGCTTAGTTACAAAACGGAATCGGAATTAGTCGGCTTGCTTGGTACCTCGGATCGTACCAGTCGAACCAAATCCCCGAACTCCGCGTGACGTTTCTTCAAGGCTTGTAACCTCGCAGACCATGACCTGCATGGTAGCCGCAACAATCAATTGTGCAATGCGCATGCCGCGTTCGACTGTGAATGAATCTTTGCCGAGATTTACAAGAATGACGTGTATTTCTCCGCGATAGTCGGCATCGATTGTGCCCGGCGCGTTGAGCACAGTGATGCCGTGTCGCATTGCAAGACCGGAGCGCGGTCGCACTTGGCCTTCGCTTCCCGGTGGCAGAGCAATGGCAATGCCCGTCGGAATCATCGCGCGGTCTCCCGGTGCAAGGACGATCGGTGCAGCCGGCGGTAGCGCGGCCATCAGATCGAGGCCTGCCGCGCCTTCACTATGATATTCCGGCAGCGGCAGATCGGCCGCGTGCGGAAACCGCATCACCTGCACGGCGAGTGCACTCACGAATTCGCCTCCTTGTTGAGCGCCGCCGCGATCCGCTTCACCAGGGCGCGGGCGACTGCATCTTTCGTTTGCGCTGGCCAGCTTTCCACACCTTCGGTCGTAACGAGGTGGACGCGATTGCGGTCGCCGCCCATGACGCCGGTCTCCGGCGAAACGTCGTTGGCGACGATCCAATCGCAACCCTTGCGTCGGAGTTTGTCTTTGGCGTTGGCGAACACTTTTTCGGTCTCTGCGGCAAAGCCGATGACCAGCGCCGGGCGCTTGGCCTTGCGTTGCGCGATGGTTGCCAGAATGTCCGTGTTTTCGACCAGATTCAGCGCCGGACCGCGGCCGGTCTTTTTGAGCTTCTCGGGGCCGGGCGCCGACACGCGCCAGTCCGCGACCGCGGCCGCGAACACCGCGCAATCGGCCGGCATCGCCCGCTCCACCTGTTCGAACATTTCGCGCGCCGTCTCGACCTTGACGACACTGACGCCGACCGGATCGGGAATGTTCACCGGACCACGAATCAGAATCACCTCGGCGCCGGCGGCGGCAGCGGCGGCGGCGATGGCGTGGCCCTGTTTTCCGGATGAGCGGTTGGCGATGTAGCGCACCGGATCGATCGGTTCGTGGGTGGGTCCCGACGTGACCACGACGCGCTTGCCTGTGAGCGGTTGGTCTCCGGCGGCCTTGCGCAGCAGCAATTCGGCGGTGGCCACGATCTCCAGCGGCTCCGCCATGCGGCCGACACCGGCTTCGCCAATCTCTGCCATCTCGCCTTCGCCCGGTCCGACGATGACGACGCCGTCGGCGCTCAATTGCGCGAGATTGCGCTGCGTTGCCGGATGTTCCCACATGCGCGGGTTCATCGCCGGCGCGAGCAGGATTGGCGTGGCGGTGGCGAGCAGCACCGCGGTGGCGAGATCGTCGGCATGGCCGCCCGCCAACTTCGCCATCAAATCCGCCGTCGCCGGCGCCACCACGATCAGATCGGCTTCGCGTGCCAGCCGGATATGTCCGACGTCGAATTCGCTCAGCGGATCGAACAGGTCGGTGAAGGCGCGTTCTCCGCACAGCGCGCCGGCCGACAACGGCGTGACGAATTCCTGCGCCGCCTTGGTGAGGATGCAGCGCACCGTCGCGCCGCGCTCTTTCAGCCGGCGGATAAGATCGAGCGATTTGTAGGCAGCAATGCCGCCGCCGATGATCAACAGGATGCGTTTGATATCCGGCGCTGCTTCGTCCGCTCCGTGGCGGGGCGGCGGCCGGGCCGTCGCCCGGCCCGGCGCCC
>Ga0080064_1001661_pt1 | contig 43280 bp, 38 predicted proteins | sample Subgrocontami54m_FD_69260 | JGI IMG/M metagenome (GOLD analysis project Ga0080064, IMG submission 69260) | Subsurface groundwater microbial communities from S. Glens Falls, New York, USA - GMW46 contaminated, 5.4 m (SPADES assembly) (version 2) ...
GCGAGTTTTCTTTTGGCTCATTTTTGGCTGGCCTGAGCAAGCGCTGGAAATCAATCTCGCGCCCGTGGTGTCGGCTTAATGTCTTCGGAGATCTGAAAATCGCTTTTTTCAGGCACGACTAAATAAGATCAAAGCCCCCAAACAGACAACCAGCAAGCATTCCAATGACCAGACCAAAAAACAACCCGGTCTCCAAAGCGGCTCTGTGTGATTCGATGTATCGTCCTGTATAGAACCAGAAAAGTAGTATCAGTGGTAATCCAACATACAGTGAGACCATCAAGGTGTTCTTTGCCCACTGGCTAACGCCTTCGTTCGCGACACCCACATCTTCAACACTGACCCTTCTTAAGCCAAAAATGATCGCCCCAACGATTGCACCTGACAGGCTCAATACTATTCCGAGTCGAAGAGCGAGAGTGCGCCCAGAGATGGCGCTAATTACAAGTCCACTCGACAGACTTAGAAGGGCTGCAACAACAAGCCCCAGGAAAAATCCTCTCACCGATCCAAGCAACGACCAGCCAACTTCTTGCGCTCGATCAATGTCATCTATTAGAGTCCGGTTCCTACCTCTAACGGCGACAACCAAGCCGAAGGCTATGCCATATACAAGACCGCCGTAAATCCCTCTTTTGAGATCCATAAAGAGCCATGCTGCCAGAAAAAAAACGATTCCAAAACCCAAAACGTTAACGACGATACTGAATGCATCAATCAAACCGCGGCGAAGTTTCGACGGTTCCAGACTCTGCTTGGTTCGGACCGCGGAAAGCATGAAATCGAGCACAGCCATAGTGGCTCCGCCAATTCCCGCGGTAATCACTAGCCAAATTACCAACCCTTGCTCGACATTCAAAAGTGCGAGTACTGGTCGCGGTCCCAAGTCCCGCTCTCCGAATGCCAGCAGCCAACCCATAGCCCTGCTGAACCACATCATCAGTACTCCCGTAAGCATCACCATAGTTGCCGCACTTACCCTCGACGTGATGATGTAGGGCAAGAGCTTGTATTTGTTGTTCAATTCTTCGCGCTTAATGAGCCACCTGGGCTGTAATCTTTCGACAATGAATTGTCCTCCGGAATGTTCGGTAGTTTTTCCGGCCAGCCAACTTAGGCCTTTTATGAGTGTGCTGGCATATGCTCGCTTATGCTCAGGCTCTCTGCGGAGTTGCCTAGCGATATATAGATTGAAAAGGTTTCTGCGATAGACTTCCGGCACACCTTGTTCAAGTTTCAGGAACGCTTCGACACTGACATCCCCGCCGATCATCAAATTAAGCATCCAGGGTGACTCCGAAAGTTTTCTTAGCTCCGGATCGGTATTCAAAACCGATATCAACTCTATGAATCCCCTTTTGCTCAATTCACTATCGACTTGTTCGGAACTGAGGGGTTCAAGAACAATCTTTCCATTAACCCTCACCTCCCCAATTCCCCGGTACCCTTCGCTGCGGCAAGCGACGACTATTCCCGCAGCCTCAACTGTTTTAATGAACTCGTTGATTCCGTCAACGCAGGTCAGACGATCATGTTCGTTGACCTCATCAAGGCCATCAAGCAAAAGCACTAAGCCATGGGTGTCTAACAGTTCGAGACCGGTTTTTTTCTTAACCCCGTATCTAAATCTTAGTTGGTCAGCGATCCAATCCTTGAAGGTTGAAGCATTGGAAGCCCACGCGGACAAATTCAATTCAATTGGCAGGGGCTCATTGTCATTTTGGACGGCTCGTGACATGAACTCTTGAGCTAAGTCCAGAACCGTGACACTCTTCCCGGAGCCTGGCTCACCCAGAATCAGCAGGCTTGCCCCGACTTCGTCATAGATATCAACCATTGTCGCAGTAGGATCGACGGTCGTCGTCGTCCTTCCATACCAGGTTTTTCGAACGGGAAGAATTCCTGCAGGAGTTGATTCGGAAACGTTCATTCGCTCCTTCTTCAACTCTTTACTAATCCTGTTGACGAGTACACGTCGTTGCTGCTCAGCAGATAGCGTCGGCGTCCTTCGCCAAAGGAGATACACTATGTTTATCAGGACAACCCCGCCGATAATGAAGCCCTTGTAGGCTGCGGTAGCGTCCATCAATATCTTACCGGCCAACGCGGTTGTTGATAGCAACAGAACTTGATTTACGTAGTCCTTCTTAGGAGGGTCTTGGGACGTTTGTTCCATAGGAATATCGTTGAGTCCCCCCGTTCTTGTTTGCAGTGCGCGAGGCAATGATGCTTGGCAACACGTCAGCCTATTTAGATCAGAGCGCCTTTGTCAAACCTTGGTAAGACAAGTTGAAAATATGACCTTGAACGATCGCTGTCAGGTTATTGGTCCATTTGGTAATGGATCAAAGGGACTTAGTCATTCAAAACTAGGCTCGCCAAATGGTTCGTCGCGTTCCTTCACGGCCTGCTTGAAACCGGTTTCGGCGGCGCGGCGCTGGAATGCATAGCCTTCTTTGGTGTGTCGGGCTACGCCGTCGAAAATCGTGCTGAGTACCTGTGACTGATACAAGCCTTGCGACATCAGCGTTTGATTGATCATCAGCTTCATCATGATCAACTGACTGACCGGCACGCGCGCGATGCGCTCGAGCAAATACTCGAATCGTTCGTCAAGTTTAGCGGCGGTTGGAGCTTCGATTGCCAGGCCCCAGTCGCAGGCCTGCTTGCCCGAAATCAGATCGCCGGTAAACAGCAAGCGCTTCGCTTTCTGGGCGCCGATGCGATGAACCCACAGGGCCGTGGTCGGTACTCCCCACACACGCGCCGGCGAATATCCAATTTTCGCGTTGTCTTCGATCACCAGAAGGTCCGCGCACAGCGCCATGTCTGTCCCGCCGGCGACGCAGAAACCATGAACCTTGCACACTACCGGCTTCTCGCCGAAAAACAAACTCATAAAGCCGCGCACGTTGCGGCTCATCATGGCGTAGTCGATCATCGGATCCCAGACGCCCTCGGGATCGTGGTTGGCGAGTTGCACGCGCGGATCCAGCGGCGAGCCTTCCGGCGAGGCAGTTGAATCCGACTCGACTGAAAAGCCCTGTTCCGCCGCCAGCACCAGATCGTAACCGCCGCAGAAGCCCTTGCCGTTGCCCGCGAGCGCGATCACCGAAACATTTGGATCAAGGTTCGCGCGTTCGACGCAGGCAGCAATTTCCTTTGGCATTTCCAGGGTGATGCCATTGCCGCGCTCAGGCCGGTTCAAGGTGATGCGCGCGATGCGGCCAGTCGTCTCGTAGGTGATACTCTTGAATTGGTCCATTGGGGAGTCTCCTGTCCGCCAGCTGATTCAACTGTGCATCTGTCTTTCGCTATTCTTGCGCAGGTCACCAAAAGATCGCGAGCGTTTCTTCCGTTCACCTCTCACTCACGCCAACCGGGCGCCACCATGCAGGTCATCAAAACGGGGCTCCTGATTTCTTGATTGCGCATCCAATCGTCCACTTCGGCTACTAGTTCGCGACCGCGATCGCCCCCCAGCGTTTGGCCCAGCCGCCGGCGAGCCGCCATCGCCCGGAGTCCCATATCTGCAAGGTCAAATCCTTCCACGGCGTCGCTAAGGAGCTCAGCGGTTAGCGACTCATCACCGCGATTATGGGCTATCGCTGCGCGGATAAGCGGGACCAGCGGATCCGACCACGGCATGTTCTCTTTGGCGATGCCCTGTGCCATTTGCTCAGCAGTTCTCAGGAGGAAGTCTCTTCGGCTGTCAACCCGTGCATGAACGGCAGATGCCAATGCCGTACGCGCGCGCAGATACTGTGAATCAACTTTTAGCAACTGAGTGCGTAGCAGCAGCGACCCTTTTACGGCCTTGTGCTGGCCCCTGACATGCTTCCAGGCAACTTCGGCGTCACCGGTGTAAAGCTCGATCTGGGCCATTGCCAGCATCGAGCTATAGTGCTGCAAGAGAAATCCTGTGCGCGGCCAAATCTTGAGCGCTTCAATAACCTCCGTGCGTGCTCGGTCCGGATCATCCGCCGCCAGCCAAATTAAGTTCAAACGCAGCCGGATGTCGGTAGCCGCGAAAATGTCTCCCTGTTCCAGCGCCGCATCGAGCAAAGCGGGTATGCGACGAGACACGTCGGCAAGTTCGCCGATGTATAAGAGCGCACTGAGCATGAAGCGTTGGGCCAGCCCAAGTTCCCAGCTTACTCCTGTACAGCGATCTCGAAACACTTCTACTGCCCGGTCAAACGAATCTGCGGCTTCCCTCCAATTACCTACCAGATAAGAGCTGATACCGCGAGCCCAGAACGACATCGCGATGGCGTAGGGGTCGCCAACTTTGTCGGCGAGCGCTTCCGCACGATGCAACATTGGCAGCACTCTCTTTCGCGCCGGCCCTCCAGGCGAGGCAGACTGTGCCGCTTCGAACGCAATCGCCCGCGAAACCCTAAAAGGCTCGCCAGCCCTTAATGCTAAGAGGAGGTGACGGCTTTGAAAGTCAGCGCTTCGAATCAAATCAACAGCGCCAAGGCCGGTCGCAATCGCCCAGCAGATGTCGATGCGAAACAGATCAGCCTCGGGAATGTTCTCGGCCTTGCGTTCGGTAAACTCAAGTCCGCGTAGTCGAATCCACAGGCGTCGAAGACCCAGCGACAACAGGGCCCGCTTGGGCCCTTTCGCTAGCTTGAAACCCGCGGTCTCAAGGACTGCGCGAAAAACTTCCAGCCCTTCTTCAATATGACCACCCGTCAATAACTGGGCCCCGGCACGCTGCTGTAATTCAAGTGATCGCCGCGATCTGGTCGCTTTTGCGGCCTCGAGAAACTCCCGGGCAGCTTCCGCGGGACGACCAGCGTTAGCGAGCGCGTCGCCGAGTCTGATTTTCAAATCGACCGCGTTCGGCGCGCCCGGCATCAACTCGATCGCGTGGCGATAGAACAAAGCGGCGCGATCGAAAGCCAGCGCGCTCGTCGCCTTACGCGCAGCACTTTCGGCATGGACCGCCGCACGATCCCGTTCGCCGGCTGCCAGATAATCCTCATAAAGAGCTTCAGGATCGTCTAGTCCGCGCGCTTCGATCGTCTGAGCCAGGCGCCGGTGAATCTGCCGGCGTTCGTCATCCCCAAGCAGCGCGGCCAGCGTTTCGCCGATGCGTTGGTGATAGAGTTCAACGCCATACCCCGTGCCGCCGCTGCGGACAAACTGTGCCGTGCGCAGCGCGCTAAGCAGTTGCTGATCGCCGTGCGACCCGGCCGCACTAATCGCCACGTCTTCATTAACGGGTCGACCGGCCACCGCGAGCGTGTCGAGAAACTCCTTCGACCCCGCCGGCAACTGCTTGATGCGCTCTTCAAGCATCGTCCCCAACGTAATTCCGATGGTGGCGCCCGGCTCGCTCATCATTACGTAATGCGTTAGTTGCTCAAGCAGGAACGGGTTTCCCGCCGCTTCGCGCACGATGGCCTCGACCGAGAATTCATCCCGTACGCCGGCTGACTCCAAAAGCGAATGGGTCAACTCACGAGCCTCGCCGCCCGGCAAGGGACCGACGAAGAGTTCGCGGCAAGTTTCGCCGCCCGCGCGCTGCAGGAACTGTTTGAGAAAAGGTCTTGACTCGACGTCTTCGGCGCGAAAGCTGGCGATTAACAAAAGCGCCGGCGCGTCCGGCGGACGCAGAAGATCTTCGAGCAGGAAAGTACTGTCGGCATCGGCCCATTGCAGATCGTCAATGTAGATCACCAGCGGCTGACGTTTTGCGATGCGCGCCAGTAACTCGCGCAGCGCGCCGAATGCCTGTCGCCGCAGCGTGAACAAGTCTGCTGTCTCTGGTCGCGCCGCGCGCGCGTTAAAAATCGCGTCAACCTGCAACATCACCGGAAACACGCGCGCCAGGGCCAGCACATCTCGCGGCAGCAGGGCTTCGGCTTTTCTTTGACGCATCGAGGTCAGGTGCTTGCTCAGGTTATCAACGACGCCGTCCAGCGCTTTGTATGGCACCGACTCGCGCTCGTAGCAGCGGCCTTGCAGAGCCATCACGTTCGCTTCTCGCTTGATTTGATCCAGAAAGTTTCGCACCAGCGCGGTCTTGCCCATGCCCGAGCTGCCGTGAATATAGACGGCGACGGTTTGGCCCTCGCCAGTCGCGCGAAACGCATCGTGCAGTTCAGCCAGCAGGCGCTCGCGTCCGACGAAAATCGTGTCGGCGGTTGCTGCCGGCAAAGCGCTGGCCTGCTTGACGCCGAGCGCCCGCAGCACCTCGCGGCCGGTCGGTCGCGCCTCAGCGTCGCGCCGCAGGAGCTTCATGCACAGGGTGTTGAGGTCTTGCGGAGCGTTTGGATTGATCTCGACCGGTTGGATGGGATCGGCCGTTTGCTTGCGCATCATGACTTCGAAAAACTTGCCTCTAAACGGCAGCCGTCCGGTCAACGCCTGATACAGCATCACGCCGACGCTGTACCAATCGCTGGCCTTTGAGATCGCCATCTGCGCTCCCTGTTCGGGGGCCATGTAGTCAGGCGTGCCCGCCAACAGCGTCTCGTGCAGCTCTGGCTCAACGTCTTCGACCAGGCCGAAGTCGAGAATGACCACGCGGCCATCGCCGTCCACGAGCACGTTCGAGGGTTTGATGTCGCGATGCAGTTTGCCCATCTCATGCAAACGATTGACGCCTTCAGCGAGCTGTCGCAGGGCCGAACGCAACCGCGCTTCATCGACCCTGTCATGTGAAAGCGTGAACTGCGACACTGCTTCAAGCGGCGATATTTCGCCGGACTTAAGCGAGATGCGCGAACTGTCGAACTCTTCGGTCTCCGCTTCCGAGTTAGATTCTCTGACCGATTGCGAGCGGACCACGGGCAGCGTGTCATCGACCGAACTGACTGAAGCCCTGGGAATTTCCGGCCGCACGTATTGAATGAAGGTCACGCCCTTTACCAGTTCCATCGTAAAGAACCAGTGGTCGCCCTCGGACATCAATTCGTAGAGTGAGACGAGATTGGGATGCGAAACATCGGCCAGCGTGCGAAACTCTCGTTTGAAGCGATAGATATGCGCGGCCTCGGCGCGCGTGAGCGTTTTGAGCGCGACGATTTTGTCCATGCGGCGATCGTGCGCTTCGTGCACCACGCCCATGCCGCCCGCGCCCAGACGACGGAGCAAGACAAAGCGTTCGGTGCCGAAGAATTCTGTGGCGGGCTCAGCCATCTTAGGAACGCCTTTGCGGAAACTGACGGGTCAACAACCGAGGTGGTATTGACAGATGCGTCATTGTGCCTTACATGATCTGCGCAATCAATAACCCGTGACAAGGAGAACCTATGGACTGGCGCGTGCTGCTGACAACTTTCGGAGTAATCTTTTTGGCTGAGATGGGCGACAAGACTCAAATTGCGGCGATGACGATGGCCGCGGAAAAAAAGCGGCCCTGGGAAGTCTTTATTGCGGCTTCGCTGGCACTGACGCTGGTTTCCGCGATTGGCGTCATCGTGGGAAGCATGTTAAGTCAGTACCTGCCGCTTGAATGGATCAAGCGCGTGGCGGGTGTGGCGTTTATTGTAATCGGAGTGCTGGTGCTAAGTGGGAAGTTCTGATCATTTTCCATTTTCCATTTGACATATATCATTGGTCATTTAGTTCTTGCATGACTAGTTCTGCATGGCGCTTTATGTTTGTCTCTTATGATCGGTTTCCGGAATGACAAATCTCAAATGAGAAATGGAAAATGATTTCTTGAACTTGAGCTAAGGACCCAACCGTTATGCCGCAGACTCCGCACACTGAGCGACACTTCACTGCGGGCGACACCGTGCGCGACATCGTTATTGGGATGTCCGACGGGTTGACGGTGCCGTTTGCGCTGGCTGCGGGATTGACGGGCCTGGCAACTGCAACCACCGGAATCATCGTGACAGCGGGTCTGGCTGAGATTGCTGCCGGCTCGATCGCGATGGGCCTCGGAGGTTATCTCGCGGCCAAGAGCGACGCCGAACATTACGCCAAAGAGCGCGAGCGCGAGAAGCTGGAAGTGATCGAGATTCCCGAAGAAGAAAAGCGCGAAGTGGCCGAGGTCTTTCATTCGTACGGATTGACCGCCGCCGAGAGCGACCCCATCGTCGAGGCGCTGGCAAAGCATCCGAAGAAGTGGGTTGACTTCATGATGCGCTTCGAACTTGGTCTGGAGAAACCGGATCCGAAACGCGCGCCCGTCAGCGCGCTGACGATTGCGGCTTCGTATATGGCGGGCGGCTTGATTCCGCTCGCTCCCTACATCGCCAGCAACTTCATCAAGCAGGCCAACATCACGATTGCGCTTTTCTACTCAGTTGGGTTGACGCTGCTCGCGTTGCTGGTATTTGGATTTATCAAAGGCCACTACACCGGCACGCGCCCCACCCGCAGCGCCTTGCAAACCGCGCTGATCGGCAGTCTCGCCGCCGGCGCCGCTTTTCTGATCGCGCGCGCGATTTCGTGAGGACCTCCCTCGATGCATTTTGAGATTGTCGGAAAAATAACCGAGATCGAAATCATCGCGGTCGGACCCGGCATTAGGATTTTAGGTGTCTTGCGAAAACGATATGGGCCGGGGTCGATGGAGAAAGCTGAAAGGAGTTGCCACCGTGCGCCTTTCTGATGGTAGGATACGACTTGCTGAAGTGCACTGGTTCGAAGCGCATGGAATAGGCAAGAGGAAAATGCGAATCAAACGGTATCTGGATTAAGAAAATGGCCAAGAAGAATAATCAGGAACCCAAGTTTGCTGTCTGTATTAGCTCAGACGATCCAGACTTGTTAACTCCGCGCAGGATTTACCAGGTGCTGCCTGATGAGAGCGCTGCGAAATCAAATTACATTCGAGCCATCGACAACGAAGGTGAAGACTACCTCTATCCCGCCGATTACTTTTTGTTTATTGAGCTACCGCGCAAAGTTGAGCAAGCCCTACTTAAGGCCGCTTAGCTCGCGCGACGCTACGCGTCCAGAATGATCAAACTTGCTTTGGCCGTTTCTGATGGCCCACAATAGCGAAGCTGGGAGGAGAAATGCTTATGAGCCAGACGTTGGAAGCCGTGATTGATAGAGAAGGTAAGGTTCAGTTACTGGAATCAATTCGCCTGGCGGAAGCACGTCGCGCACTCGTGACAATCCTTGACGACTCACCTACCGACGAATCGACTCTCGAACTCGGGTATCAGCAAATGGCTTTGGATGAGGAAAGCGAAGCGGAGGCATTGGAATGGGCCGAAGCGACCATTGGAGACGTAGCTGATGAACCGCGGTGAAGTTTGGTGGATTCGTTTCGATCCCTCAGTCGGCGGAGAGATTCAGAAAACCAGACCAGCCGTCATCCTCAGTAATGACCGCTCGAACAAGTATCTGAACCGCGTCCAGGTAGTTCCACTAACAAGCAAAGTCGATCAACTGTATCCGAGCCAGGTTTTCGTGACGCTCGAAGGTAAGAAAGCCAAAGCGCTGGCTGACCAACTGACCACTGTTAGCAAGCTGCGCTTCGGTAATATTATCGGCAAGTTATCTGGCTCAGATCTACTGGCCGTCGAGTCAGCTGTGAAGAGACAACTCGATCTCTGAAGCAGGTAAATGAAACTTCACGTCGGCACCAGCGGCTACAGCTACAAAGAGTGGAAGGGAAATTTTTATCCCGAAGACCTGCCCGCTAAAGATATGCTTTCGTATTACTCGCGCCGTCTGCCGGCGGTAGAAATCAACAACACCTTCTACCGCCTGCCCCAGCCCAGCGTGATGGAAAATTGGAACGCGCAGGTGCCTAGCAGCTTCCGCTTCTCGATCAAAGCCACGCAGCGCATCACCCACATCAAGCGCTTGAAGAACGCCGCGGATGAAACAAAGTACCTCCTGAAGACTGCGTCGCTGCTTGAGCAGCGACTCGGTGTCGTGCTGTTTCAGCTTCCGCCAAATTTTAAGAAAGACGTCGAGCGGCTGAAAGCTTTTCTCGATCTGCTGAAGCCGGACCTGCGCACGGCATTCGAGTTTCGCCACGAGTCCTGGTTCGACGATGAGACTTTCGATTTGCTGCGTGAACGCGATTGCGCGCTGGTAGTCTCCGATACCGACGAGAAACCGCTCACCGAAATCATCAGCACGGCGCGCTGGGGATACCTGCGTCTGCGTCGCACCGCCTACGACGAAAACGATCTGGTTGAGTGGATGAAACGCGTGCAGGATCAGAAATGGAAAGACGCCTTCGTCTTTTTCAAGCATGAAGACGAAGGCACGGGGCCAAAGCTGGCGGCGCAGTTTATCGAACTGGCGACGAAGGATTTGTGTCAGAAGCCCGACCGTTAGGGAGGGCATCTTGCGCGAGTTGCCCTTGCTGACGCGCGGGCTTCTGACACCGATGAGGTTACTTGATCTTTATTCCCGCCGAAGCGCGAATACCATCCTGCCGCTTGCCGTTGAAAAACGTAGGCAAATAGTCGACCTGAATCGCGCGCACGTCGAGGTGCTCGCCCGCATGCACGTCTAACCCGGCGCCGAAGGCCATCGCAAAACCGGTCTTGCTTCGGTCAGTAGTGCAGTTCGTAGTGTCAAAGTTCGCGCGGATGTTCTCGATTCCAAACAAAGCATGAGCGAATGGCGTCACACCTGCGGTGCGCCAGTTGTAGCGCGGCCCCACCATCAGGTCGTAACGCTGCACGCGAGCCCGGAACGTACGGCCAGACAGACGATCCTGAAACCCCGTCGTGCCGTAGGTGCCGCTGAAGCTGGCGACGATGCCGATGTGCGAATTCAGGTTCTGAACAAACTCAGCTTCGAACCCGTTGTAACCCTGGCGTTTGGATACGAGGTCAACCCGAGATCCGTTAATGGTGGCCGTGGCATTGCGATCGAACTGATCGGCGCCGTTGTTAGCTCGTTCGTACGCATAGCCGACGTAAAATTCGTAGTGCGAGTAGTCCTTGTTCTGCGCGAATGCCGCCGGCGCGCAAATCAGCGCGATTAGGAGCAAAAGAAAGATTCTGGTCATCGAGGATGCCTCCCTGCCTGAGATCCTGTTACTGGTATGGACAGTTAGATTAATAATACTAATCAGCCGAGTTTCCCAAACTTTGCGCGCAATTGTTCCTTTATTTTGTTATTAGCGCAAGTGCGCACGAAACACTTTGACTGAAAGGTACCCAAATTTCTTGCGACTGGCGAGCATGAGCATACTGGGCTCATTGGGCTTGCTGCTGTCTTTTTCGGCGATCGCGCAAACTTCCACGGACGCTGCCAGAGAAGCACAGAGACTGACGCGGGTGGCGCAAGTCGCGCAACAAGAAGGCCGCTATGACGACGCGATCAAGGCGTATCAGACGATCGCCGTCGTCGCTGCCAGAGAACCCCGGATCGCCGCGGCCGCGCATCTGAACGCCGGCAACATCTATCTGGCGCGCGGAAATTACGAAGAAGCTGTCGCCGCCTTTCAACGCTCGATCAAGCTCGACGCCAGCTCTGCCGAAGCTCAGAACAATCTGGGTGAGGCGCTGGGCGAGCTAAAGCAATACCCGCGCGCGCTGGAAGCCTTTCAGCAGGCCGTCGGGCTCGACGGTGGCTTCTTGAAAGCGCGCTACAACATGGGCGTGACTTACGATCACCTCGGTCAGCTCAAGTACTCTGAGTTTGTCTATCGACTTTTGATTCGCGATCATCCGGATTTCGCGCTCGCTTATGACGGTCTGGCCGTGTCGCTTTCGAAATCCGGCCGCGCGCGCGACGCGATTCCACTGCATCAGAAAGCGATCAGCCTCGAGCAGAAAGACGCTTCCTTCTACTACAACTTCGCTGTCAGCTATTTGGTTTTGGGCGAGTTTAAGAAAGCTCAGGAGCAGCAGCAGAAACTTCACGACCTCGATCCCGAGATGGCCGAGCACCTGGCGACCGTGATTGCCAAGCATCAACGATGATCGTTTGCGGCATCTGACTCGGTCAGAAATTTCCCTGACACTCATCGTGCCCGCAGTCACAATCCAGTTCGAGCGTTTTGCCCGCACCTTCGCAAGACGCGCTACAGTACTTGCCATCCGGCTGCGGCGGACACGTGCATACCGGATTCTTGCATTTGTTTTCGTCAGCCATGATCACTCCTGAAAGAAAATTATTTTTGAATTGAACTGCGCCAGCTTAACACACACCGTAAATCGAAGCGACTGAGGTTAGCGTCAAATCCATCATAAGTCCGTCGCGATCGGGGACATTTTACAGACGCGACGCAATTTCCGCCGCCACGCGCGCATTGTTTTCCAGCAGGGCGATGTTGGCGCGCAGGGTGGCGCCTTCGCTGCGCTCGGCCATGCGCGCTAGCAGAAAGGGCGTGAGATCGCGGCCGGTGATGTTCGAATCTTCCGCGTCGCGGAGAGATTCATCGAGAATCTTATTCAGGATTTCCTGCGGTACTTCCGCTTCAAGGGGAACGGGAACAGTGACGAGCAACGCCCTTTCGATCCCAAGTTCGCGCTGCGTCCTGAATAGTTGGATCACTTCTTCGGGCGAGTCGCAACGCACATCGACCGCCAGACCACTACGGCGCGAATAGAACGCGGGCATCTCGTCGCAACCATAGCCGACGACCGTGATGCCGTACGTCTCCAGCCATTCACGCGTCGCCGGCAGATCCAGCAGCGTCTTGGCGCCCGAGCAAACAACAATCATCGGCGTGCGCGCGAGTTCAGGTAAATCAGCCGAGACATCCGGAAGCGAGCCGCAATGCACGCCGCCAATGCCGCCCGTCGCAAAGACTCGGATGCCGGCACGGTGCGCAATCCAGAGCGTCGCCGCTACCGTGGTCGCACCGTTCCAACTCCGCGCGACAGCGATCGTCAGATCGCGCGTGCTGAGTTTGCGGATGTCGTCTCGATTGGCGACCTGTTCGATCTGTTGCTGATTGAGTCCGACACAAAGCTTGCCATCGATGACCGCGATCGTCGCCGGCGTTGCGCCCTGTTCGCGTACGATCTGTTCCACGCGTTGCCCCGTTTCAAGGTTCTGCGGCCGAGGCAGTCCGTGCGCGATCACGGTTGATTCAAGCGCGACGACGGCACGGTGCGCCGCGAGCGCTGCTTCAATTTCAGAGTTAACGGTGAAAGAGTTCTGGTTCATGATTTGGATAGGGAGCGGGGGCAAGCCCACCTTCCTGACCTGCGAGGTTTTCCAAGTTGATTCTTTTGCCTTAATGGAAAGCCTGCCAAGATCTCGAATTCCCACTCAACTGTAAACACCTCTCAGGTCAGGAAGGCGGGCTTGCCCCCGCTGCTTCCTTATGCAGAGTAAAGACTGTTCCCCCTCCTGCACGCTTGTTCCACTCAACGTCCGCATCGATCAGGCTCGCCCGCGCGCGGATGTTGGCCACGCCACGACCCGGATTTTTCTTTGCTTCGCTTCGATCAAAACCGCGCCCGTCGTCTTCAATCGCTAATTCAAACACATTGCCATCGGTCACCATAGCGCTCATCTTAACGTGCTTGGCGTTGGCGTGGCGGCAGATATTGCTCAAGGCCTCCTGAGCGATGCGATAGATCTGAATCTGCTGGTTGGGCGGAAGGTTTAGTTTTTCGTCCAGCGCGTCGTCGCACCCAAATTCGTATTCGAACTTGCCATCGGGCGCGGTATGTTCGACTGCGTGAGCCAGCGCAAACTGCAAAGCCGCGGGTAGCCCGACATTCTCCAGCGCCGAAGGACTCAGGTCTTCACAGATGCGCCGCACCTCCTGCGAGATTGATTCAATTTCAGAACGCAACGCGCTCGGCGCCGAAGGCGCGCGATTGGGCCGCACGCTCTGGCCGCCGCTCGCCGGAAGCTGATCGACCAGGAGCGCAAGGTTTCTCAAGTCTGCCAGCGTCTGATCGTGCAGATCGCGCGCGATGCGCCGGCGCTCGGCTTCGGTTTCGTTCGCCAGTTGCAAACGCGCATCAGCCAACTCGCGATTAGCTGAAGCCAAAGCGGCGCTGGTGCGATGAATGCGCCGGTTCTGGAAATAGCCCCAGCCCAAAGCGATCAGCGCGAGCAGCAGCAGAACGCCGAGCGCCGTCGAGGTCAACGGAAACGGAGCCCGCGAGACGGTGAACCCGAACGAGAGCGGAGTCGAAGGGGTCAGGTCCCTGGTAAACGCGCGCGCGACAACCTTATACGTGCCGGGCTTCAGCTTCTCCATAGCGAACTGGGAATCGTGCGACATTTTCTCGCGGATAACTTTGCCCGCGCTGTCAAAGAGCGCGAACGCATACTGAAACTGTTCGGGAAAAGTGCGACTGCTGATCGCCGTGACGTCCAGCAGCAAACTGTTCTGCGGATAATCCAGTCGCAAGCCCGAACGCAATTCATCCGGCTGGTGTATTCGCTGGCTGATGATGCGCGCCGGCAAGACTGTCGGCGTGACGCGTCCCGGTTCGTAGCGCACCACGCCGCGACTACTGCCGGCGATGACGCTCTCGCCACCGTCGGCGGTGCGTTCAGACAACACCGCAAAGACGCGCTGCGAAGGCAAACCCTGCTCAACATCCAGCCGCGAAACGATCGCTCCGAATTGATCGTCGAGCGCGACTTTCAGCAGGCCGTTGCCAACCGTGGCACACCAGACTTGCCGGCGCAAGTTGTCCGAAACGACGGTGACGGTGTGAGCGTTGACACCCGCAACGATCTCTTTCAGTTGACCGGCTTGAAATAAGTAAAGCCCCTTGTCCGTTCCCAGCCAGATGTCGGAACCATCAGCCACGATCGACCAGACGGCGCCGCCTTTTAATTTATCGAGCGAGCTTTCCGTCGTCGTCTGCTGGCCATCGAAAAAGAAAACGCCGGCACTGGCCGTGCCGATTACCAAACGGCCGCTTCGGTCCGTGCCGAGGCTCGTGACTTCGCGCAGATGGGCGTCGGCGGATACATCCGGCCAGACGAGCGTGCGACGCGAGCCGACAAGCTGATCAACTCCCGCGCCGTACACGGCGATGTATGTTGCGCCGCCAACTTGCGCGATGGCGCGCGCGCTGTCCGCGGTTAGCGGTCTTTCGTCGTCGTTGAATATTCGGGCGAACCTCAAATCGGACGCTGACTGCGAAGCGAAAAAACCGCTGGCCGTCGCTGCCATCACGCGGCCATTCTTGTCTTCGTTGATTGCATAAACGGTCCGCCGCCCGAGTTCAGGAATAGCGCGCCAGATTTTGCTTGACCCGTCGTTTGTGTAAAGGCCTGAATTTGTCCCCGCCAGCAAGTGCCCGCGCGACGTGCGCCAAAGCGCGCGCACAAAATTCGCGCCCGGATCGTCCGAGATGTTTTCGGGACGCATGGCGTGGGGATCGTAACGGCAGACGCCTTTGTCGGTCGCGAACCACACGACTTCCTCGGCGTCGACGAAAACTCCGAAGACGTGATCGGAACGGAGTGCGCCGCCGGTGCCTTCAAAGGTAAAGTGCTCGATCGGTTTTCCGTTTTGAAAATGAAAAGCGCCGTGGCCGTCGGTCGCCACCCAAATGTCTTCCCCTGCGCCGCGAGTGATCGCGGTCACCGGACCGGTCGCAGCATTGGCCTTAGCGGGTTTCAGCGGATCGCCGCTGTCGAACAATCCTCCTTCTTCGGCGCGTGCGCGCGCGCCAACCCACAGGCGACCGCGGCCATCGGTTTCCATCGCGTTGATGAAATAACTTGGCGGCTTGCCGGCAACTTCCTTCGCTTCGCCGTTTTCGATTGAGAGAAGCCCGCGGCTTTGGGTGCCGGCGTAGAGTTTGTCGCCGACCATCGCCAGGCTGGTAATCTTCAAACTACCGGGATGATCCTTGTCGGCACTTGGCAATGGTTGATCGGGAATCGCTCGAACCGTGAAAGTGACGGCCGGTTTTCGCTCGGCGTCGGACAGCGCGAGACTTGAGGGACCTTCCACCTTTACCTGACAGTCAAAGACCTGCCCACTCTCGCTCGCCATGATCGCGCGGTCGCGTTGTGGCGTGATGATGGCCGTGATCACTTTGCCGGCAGTTTCTTTCACCATTTCGAATTTGCCGTTGGCCAAACGCGCCGCGCCGTTGTCGGTCCCAATCCAAAGCGCGCCGGATTCATCTGCTTTCAACGCAAGCACGCGCCCCGGCGGCAACCCTTCGGAAGTTATCGCCTGCGTTCTTCGGCCGTCGTATTTCGCCAGCCCGCCGTCAGTTGCAAACCACGTCACGCCAAATTCCGTCTGCGCGATCGCGTGCGTCCGATCCGAGGGTAGCCCATGGAACGAAGTCACCGCGCCCCATTGATGCAAGTTGGGTGGCGGTGTTGGCGATGGAGAAGGCGAAGCCGCCGGAGTTGGTTGTGCTTGCGGCGAGGGTGTTTCGTTTTGCGAGAAGACGGAAGGCAGTAAGCAGAAGGCAGAAGGCAGTAGGCAGAAGGCAGCAAGCCAGAGAAGGATCGATCTGAAACGCCAAAGACACCAAGTTTTCCGCAAAGGTCGCAAAGAAGTTTTCCTCGGCGTCCTCTGCGAATACCTCAGCGTCCTTTGCGTTAAGGCTTTTATTCGCACTGTTATTTCTTATTCGGGGCCCGCTTCTGCTCTTCAATAAACTTCTTCTGATCGCGCTCGATCCAGGCTTCCAGTTCCACCGCCGCTTTTTCCAGCTCGTCATTGTTCAGCAAGCCACGGCGCAGGGCTTCAAAGAACGCGCGCGTACGCACGTTGTAAGCGAGCTTTTCATAAGCTTCGTTCGGCGTGCCTTCGACGAGCGAAGTGAAAAGTTTTTCGTAGAGAGTAGCCAGCCGGCTCTCGACGCCGCGTAAACTCAGACTGCATTTGCGCGCGATGGCCCAGTTCGAGAGTCCGAGCGCGAGATAGTAAAGCGCCTCGGCTTCGAACTCAGTCAGCAGCGGCCGCTTGAATGAATCCTTGAACGCCGGGTCGATCATGTCGGCGCCATCTTCCAAAACGGCCGCGACGAAACGCAGGAAGCGCGACTCGGGATTGTTCTTGTGTATGAAGCCATACGCCGGCGGCGGATCGACTGACTTTACGATCTTGCGAATCTCGTTGATGTAAATCTCGTGCGGAAACTGGGTCCAGAAAATAATCCGCGCGGCGGGGTACTCGCGCCAGATTGCGCGTGCAGCCTTCACGCCCGAAAGCTTCGGCATCTGAATGTCGAGGATGCAAACCTCGGGTTTGTTCTTGAGCGCGATGGCGACCGTCTCTTCGCCATCACTGGCTTCGAGGATTGGTTGGTGCGCCGGAAAGTCGCGCTCGAGTATCTCGCGCAGGTAAGCGCGCTGGGCCACGTTGTCTTCGGCGATTAGGATGGACATGGACATGATTCTAGCCTGCGGTGCATGGGACGGAAAGGTCATAGCGAGCCGCTAGTCTGAGGTACCTCCAGCCGCGCATAGTGCGCCCATCCAGTCATGTCCTCAATGTGGCTTCCCACAATCTACTTCGCGGGCGAGCGCGGAACACTGCTGATGGTCTCAACGTGTCACGCGCGCATGAGCCTCGTCGATACTCCCTGCCAACAAGTTGCTCAGAGGCGCGCTCAATGTCTTTCGCTCTTCCTTTTCGATTGCCTTCATCACGAAACGCGCCGCTCGTCTATGCGGCGGTTGGGCTGATGTTGACGGCGGTCGCGATTTCGAGCTTCCGCCGAAAGCCGCGCCCGTGGCCGGTGGATGAGGTCCCGATCGCGTTCTGGGCCTGGCGTATTCAAGCTCCGTCTGAGGCCGATGTGCGGGACGCGATGGAGAAGACCGGCGCCCGCACGATTTTCCTCCGCGCAGGGCAAATCGATTATCAGGATGGAAAGGTGCGCCGGATTCGACCGGTAGCCGGGCCATTGCCAAAGGAAATCGATCTTCATCTCGTCTACAACGCCACGCGCTCACTGCTGGCTCAACTGGAAACCGTTGACGAGAAGGCACTCGCAAACGAGATCGCCGAAGCGTTTCAGGACGACACCAAGCACGCTGGGCCGGAACAAGCCCACGTGGTTGGGCTTCAGATCGATATCGACGTGCCGACCAGGTTACTCGGTCGCTACGAAAGGATTCTGAGAGCGCTGCGCGCCCGTCTAAAACCCGGCACCCAACTTTCGATTACTGGGTTGCCCACGTGGCTGCAATCGGCCCAGTTGCGATCGACGCTGACCCATGTCGATTTTTGGATTCCGCAGTTTTACGGAGCCGAGATCCCAGAGCGCTCTGACCAGCCAATTCCGATCTCTTCGGCGAAGGATGTCGAGCGCTTCGTAAACGACGCGCGCGCACTCAACAAGCCTTTCTACGCCGGCCTCGCTGCTTACAGTTGTGCCTTGCTTTACAACTCCTCCGGCTCGCTGATCAGTTTGCGCGGCGACATGGACCCTGCCGCGATCTCGTCAGATCCGAATCTTGAATTGATCGATCAGCGATCCTTCGAAACGGCCAGGGCGGGCAGCGAATGGCGTTACGCATACCGAGCGAGGGCCGACGGTGTCATTGACGGTCTGGCGATGCACGCCGGTGACCAGCTCGTGGTGGGTGTACCCAGCGCTGAGTCTCTGCGCCTGGCAACGCGCATCGTTCGCGACCTAGCGGGGGAAAAGCTGCTCGGCATATGTGTGTTTCGAATACCGGCGCGCGACGATCCGGCCACGCTCACGCTTGCACAAATAGTGGCCGCTCTCTCTGACAGCGATTCGAATCCTGACATCAAGATCCGTTTCAAACGCGATGAGGATTCTCAGGCTCACGCCTGGCTCCTGGAAGTCGAGAACAAAGGCACAGCCAGCGCCGTGGGCGGTCTGCAAATCGACGTGCCTGTGGACGCCGGAACGATTCAATCCGTCACTCCTGAACGTGGCGCATCATTTGAAACAATTTGCCATGTACTCGACGGCAACGATAGTCCCGTCTATCAAGCTTGCGGGCAGGCTCGCGCCAACTTGATTCGGATCACGGCGCCGGGGTTGCGGCCCGGTCAGACACTCAAAGCAATGATCGTCTTTACGAACTCTCGTCCCGCTGTCGTGCCTGCGTCGGTCGATACCCAGACGGATACCGGGCAGCCGTATCACGATCGTTTGGAAGTAATCATAAAAGTTGGAGTGAAGCGATGAAGAATGGATTGAGAAAAGCAAGACTATTCAGTTCGCCGAACGCGCGCATCTATGCGACGGTTGCCCTGTCGATGGTCGCTGCGGCCGCCACGGCGATTGGCTGTGGGTGGCCGGGCACTTCGCATTCCGTGCGCTTCAATGGTTACCAGACCGAGCGCGAGATGGGACGCCTGCCGCCGTTGCCGACTATGGCGAATGGTTTGAATGAGGGGCGGGCTGCATGGGAGATGGACGACGGCGCCGACGACGAGGACTATTACACGAAGATTGAGAAGCGATCCAAGGAAGTTGATGCGTTGTGGGATCGTGCCGGGGCAGCTGAGAAAGGCGGTAACCTGCAACTGGATCGAGAACTACTCAAGGAATATCTCAAAGTCACGGACGGCCCGCACGTCCTTTGGTTCGATCCGACCGACGCGCAAGCACGCCACAATTCCGCGACCGATCGGCTGGATGCCCTGGGTGCACTCGATCACGGATCAAAGACATCCGCCGTGAAAGCCTATCTCGACGCGCGGCGTCTTCACGATGCTAAGAAGCCTGATGCGTCTGAAGTCGACCACGCGCTCGAACCTGCTCGAGCTGATCGTAATCTCAAAGACAACGCGGCATACCTCAAAGGCGCGGAGCAATACCGCCAGGACAATTTCGAGGAAGCCGCGACGGCGTTCAGACGGGTTGCGGCAAGTTATCCCCAAAGCGAAAAACGCGAAGCAGCTCTTTTTATGACCGCGGTCGCGACGATAAAGACCAGCACTACCTATATCCCGGCCAGCGGTAACTCGGACTACGGTCAGAATTCAGAGACCACGGCGACCGACCAGGCGTGGGAAGATGCCTTCACGGCTTTCCGGAAGGTCATCAGCGAATATCCGCGCGGAAAATATTCTAATGACGCGCGCAGCTGGCAGGCTTATTTGCTGCTGCGCCGGCATGATCGCGCCGGAGCGCTGGCTCAGTATTACCGTTTGTTGGCAGATAGCCGTGATGAGAAGGCCCGCACCGACGCGGCTCTTTCGCTGATGCTGGTGAGATCGTCGGCAACCGACGATGAAATGTCACGGGTCGAAAAGGAACTCGCCCACGAGCCGCAAGCCGCGCTCGCTTACGCTTATCACAACATCTACAACTACTCGATTGACCCAGGCGAGGAGTCGCCACCGTATGAAGAGGTCAAAGACTCTTCCGGTAAGTATGATGCTGACGCGAGCCGTGCCCGGCGCGACACGCTGGAGAAGGAATGGAAAGCAAACCGGGCAAACACCGGGCGCAATGCCTTAACCCGCACGCTCGAGTTTTCCAAACGCCTGATGGCGAGTTATCCAAACCTTTCGGTGGGCGGCGCGTTCGCCCTGCGCGCCGCGCAAGCCAGCGAAGAACTTGGCGACGACGCAGCCGCAGGGCAATTCGCTCAGCGCGCTTTGCAGAGCAGGCTCAACGGCGATGAGCGAGCCCAGGCACTATGGACCCTGGGAATTGCCGAGCAGCGGCGCCGCCATTTTGATGCCGCACGAAAGAATTTTGCCGAGTTGTTGCGCGAATATCCGAAGACCCAGCTAACCGAAGGGGCGCGGCGCGAGCTGGCGATGATCGCCGAAGACGCCGGCGACATCGACGGCGCGCTCGAACAATACATCGCGCTCAAGTACCACATCGACGTTTCGTATTTCGTAGACATTTTGATGACCCCTGAGCAGCTCGCCGCCTTCATTCAAAAACATCCGGATTCCCCAAAGAAGAATGACTTCACTTACGCGCTCGGCGTGCGTTACCTGCGCGCCAATCGGTGGGATGACGCTCGCCGAACCTTAGCTCAAGTTCGAACAACCACCGGCAGTCGGGGCTACAACATGTATTGCAGTACCTGCAATTGTGAGGGCAACGCCACGAAGAATTGCGATGATCCGAAGACCGGCGACTATGACGAAAATGATAATCCGGTGATCACACCCCGCCTCGTAATGCGCGACGTGCAAACCGCAAACGATCTGGAAGCCAGGGAGCGAGCTGTCGATCAAGCGTCGGGAGACGAGGCCAAAGCCGAGGCGCTGTACCAATACGCGAGTTACCAGTACGAAGCCAGCAGTCTGCTCTTCTATAACCCCCTCGCCTCTCCCGGTTATTGGAATCTGGGACAGCTTGCGGGCGAAGGCAGTTATCGCGTACCCGGCGAGTCGGACATTCTTTGGAAGTCAACGCAGGAACACGACCGGCTCGCGCGTGCCCTTAACATTTATCTGGAGGTCGCCGACCGATTTCCGCGCACGCGCGCCGCGCGCGACTCTCTCTACACCGCCGCCGTCTGCCACGAAAGGCTGTCCAATTACAATCCGTACTGGCGCGGGATCTATCAGAATGGTTTGCATGCGGGCGAGCGAATGGTCACTTACGCTGACGTGAAAGCTGCTTATCCGAACTACCAACTGCCACGCGGAACTTTCGGATGGCAGCCGTCAACGCGCACAGTTAACAATGGACCGGGTTGGGCGGCGCCGCCAAAACCTTTGCCGCGTTTGACGAAAAGAGAGCGACTGAGATTGATCGTCAGCAATTTCAAGGAGCGTTTGGCGTCGTTTTGGGTTGAACAGGGCAAGCGTTGGCTGACGGAAATCGTAATCGTGTTTGGGATCTTGTTCACTGCTCGTCTCGCGCGAAGAAATCAACGGCGTCTGCGCGCCCGTTTGGCTCGTCAGCGAATAGAACAAGCCCGCGAGGTGGTGACTTATCCGTGGTTCGAGATGTTCTGGATCGATCCGGTACAACCGAGCCGGCGCGAGCAAATCAGAAAGTTTCTGCGAGAAAAGCGTCAGGAATTTATTGAGCTGGCCCGAGACCGTCGCAGCCGGCCCGTCCTCGTAAGAAGTCTGGTGTCGCATTCTTTGCTGACGGCACTTTCGTTAGGTCTGTTGTGGACTGTTTGGTTTGGTTAGGCTAGGCGCAGAGCGAGGGGGCATCATGGCAACAAAGCGGATCGGAGTTCCATTATCGCTATTGCTTGTGGCGGCCGTGGCAATCGCTCATGCGCGCACTTTTGCGCGCCCGAGCTTGATCGAAACCGGCCAATTTCACGGGGAAGAGATCGCGGCCAGGACAGGTCAACTGTGGCTCGGACTTTATGTAACGAAACGCGGCTCTGATCTGCGGTATTCAAGAATTCGAGTCAGGAATGTCTTTGACGACGTCACCGACTATGGTACCAGGAAGAAAACGGGGAAGAAGGTGAGCGTACACTCGCCGCGTGAACCGGTCTTTCTGTTGAGCCGCGCAACGATGTTGAAAGCTGGCCCGGTGATCTCGGTTTTCAAGGAGAAGACGAACTTCAACCGGACTCTGGAAAAATTTCCGGTCTGGCTGAAGCTTGGAAAGAAGTCGTATGTCTTAAAAGTGGTCGGCCCGGCTAAGGGATCTGGATTGTGTCGTTATAGTGCTTTCCCGAGAAATGCCAAGTTGGTGCTCATCTCGGGCAAATCCATGCAGACTCTTTACACCCTCGATGATTGTGGCAACGAGCCTTACTGGTATTTGCTCTGGGCGGGTGATTTGGACCGAGATGGAAAGCTCGATCTCTACGTCAGCGTGACTCAACACTACGATGTCTCCGAGCGGAAGCTTTTCCTTTCTTCCAGAGCTGCAAAGGGTAAGCTGGTAAAGGAAGTTGCAGCGTTCGTCACCGGCGGTTGTTAGGTACGAGCGTCAATATCGCCGAGGTAATGTCCTGGTTTGAAAACCTGTAAGCCAAGGACACTACTCACCGAGGAACTCGCTTTCTGTATGGCTTGCTTTGTGGTAAATCTACGGCATGAAACCACGACGACTCTTGCGATCACTGCTGATTTTGCTTCTCGCTCTTTCCTGTTTCTCATTTGCAATTCCGATCGGCGCGCAGCGAACTACGCAGCCGGCGCAGGGAAAGCCGCGCGCACGCTCAACCCGCGATGAAGCGCTGTGGCAGAGAGCGCTTGCGATTCATCGACGCGCGATCGTCATCGATACGCACAACGACGTGACGACGCCGATGACCAATGACGATTACGATCTAGGCGGCACGCCGCCGACTCCCTATCGCACCAGCATTGCGCGGATGAAGCAGGGCGGGCAGACCGCCGAATTCTTTTCGCTTTACATAAAGCCCTGGTACGTCGCGCACGGCGGCGCGGCGCGGCGCACGCTGGACATGATCGATTCGGTCTATCGCGCGGTTGAGCGCCACCCGAACGATTTGATGTTTGCCACCACCTCGACCGACATTCGGCGCGCGAAAGCGCAGAACAAAATTGCCTGTCTGATGGGCATCGAAGGTGGGCACGCGATCGAGAATTCGCTGCCGGCGTTGCGTGAGTTCTATCGTCTCGGCGTGCGCTACATGACTTTGACGTGGAACAACACCAACGACTGGGCCGACGCGGGGCGGGGTGAAAGAAAGCACAATGGCCTGAGCGAGTTTGGCAAAGAAGTTGTGCGCGAGATGAATCGTTTGGGCATGCTCGTCGATGTCTCGCACGTGTCGGACAAGACGATGAGCGACGCGCTGGATGTTTCGAAGGCGCCGGTCATTGCTTCGCATTCGTCGGCGCGCGCGCTGAGCAACGTGCCGCGAAATATTCCCGATGACCTGCTGCGTCGCATCGCCAAGAACGGCGGTGTGGTGCAGATAAACTTCTACAGCTTCTTTATCGATCAGAAAACTGTGGGGCCGCAGAGTGACGCACGCGGCGAGCGCCTGAAAGCGCAGCAAGAGGCGCTCAGCGTTAAGTACGCAGACGATCCGGAACGACTGGCCGAAGAGAGCGACAAGCTGGAAGCCCAGAATCCTTTGCCACCCTTGCCGCTTTCCAAACTCATCGATCACATCGATCACATCGTGAAGGTTGCGGGCATCGACCACGTGGGCCTGGGTCCGGATTTCGACGGCGCCAACGATTTTCCCGAAGGCGCGCGCGACGTTTCGATGTATCCGAACATTACTTATGAACTATTGAAGCGCGGCTACAGCGAACAGGACATCGACAAGATTCTCGGCGGGAATTTTCTGCGGGTCTTCGCGCAAGCTGAACTCGTCTCGCGCAAGCTGAGTCGATCGATTAGTGGCGGCGGCAGCACGCGCAGGATTGGAAAATAATCCGCAGATTACGCCGAAGCGGAAAAGAATAAGGACGTTGTAGCGTGAAGAAGAATCACGAGTTCAATCAACTGCTGTTTGCTGGGTGATTGAATCTGCGTCATCTGCGTAATCTGTGGAAGAACCTTATGCAAGCCGGAATCTACATCCACATTCCTTTCTGTCGCTCGCGGTGCTCTTACTGCGACTTTGCGACGGGAATGTATGAAGGCGAACTGGCTGAGCGCTACGTCACTTCTGTGATCACGGAGATCACAAAGTGGAGCGAAGTCGGCACACCGTCAGCCGCCGATACGATTTATTTTGGCGGGGGCACTCCGTCACTCCTGACGCCCGCGCAGATCGAACGGATCCTGAAAGCTGTCCACGATCGCTTTGAGATAATTGACGGCGCGGAAGTCACGATCGAGTTGAACCCGGCGAGTGTGGGTGCTCAGCAAGTAAACATTCACCGCAGAGACGCGGAGAACGCAGAGGTTGCGCAGAGAAACAACGAAACCGAATTGCCTTTGCAGAAGCTGCGTGACTTTCACCGGCTCGGCATCAATCGCGCCAGCTTTGGCGCACAGACATTTGACGATCGGGAACTGAAGCAACTCGGCCGGACGCACACTGCGGCTGACATTCCTTCGACCTTTGATCGCTTAAGAGAAGCCGGATTCGAAAACATCAACTTCGATTTGATTGCGGGCTTGCCCGGGCAGACGCTTGCGGGTTGGAAACAAAATCTCGATCTTGCTTTGAATCTGCGGCCGGAACACCTTTCGCTCTATCTGCTGGACGTTCATGAAGGCACGCCGCTCGCCGATCAAATCCGTAGCGGCATGCGGCCAAAGCCCGATGACGCTCTCGCCGGCGAAATGTACGGGACGATGATTGATCAAGTCAGCGCTGCCGGGTACGAACACTACGAGATCTCAAACTTCTGTTTGCCCGGATTTCAGTCGCGGCACAACACGAAGTACTGGAACGGCGCGCCCTACTATGGTTTTGGTTGTTCGGCGCATTCATACGATGGCGCGCGGCGACGCTGGGCGAATGAACGCGAGGTGGCGAAATATGTTGAGTTGATCGAGGCGGAACAATCGCCGGTCGTGGAGCGCACGGATCTGAAGGAAGAGGACGCGCGTTCCGAATCGATCTTCCTCGGCTTGCGTCTGATGCGCGGTTTGGATCTGGAAGATTACCGTTCGCGGTTCGGTTTCGACTTGCTGGACCAGTACGATGCGGATCTAAATCGCCTGCGCGAAGCCGGATTGATCGAAATCGATCATGAGCTGCTCAGGTTAACAACTCGCGGTGCGCTGTTGTCGAATGAAGTGTTTGCGGCGCTGGCATGAAGGTGTCAGAAGCCCGACCGTAAGGGAGGGCCTCCTTTGCTGACTGCCCTCCCTGACGGTCGGGCTTCTGACACTCGCGCTCCAACTAAATCTGATGACTTAACAATCCGTCGCGCAGTTTCGGCTCGAACCATGTCGATTTCGGCGGCATGATCTCTCCGGCGTCGGACACGCGCAAGAGATCTTCGATCGTCGTCGGATAGAGCGAGAATGCGACCGCCGCTTTACCTTCCTCAACCAACTTTTCCAGCTCTTCGGTGCCGCGAATTCCACCCACAAAATCAATTCGCTTATCGGTGCGAATGTCCTTGACGCCCAGAATTGGATCGAGCAAACGGTCCTGCAAAATGCTGACGTCAAGGGATTCAACAACGCCAGATGGTCTTGTGGCATCTTTCGGCAGCGTTAGCCCGTACCAGCGGCCGTCAAGGTACATACTCCATCGGCCACGCCCAGTCGGCGAGGCTGCGGCATTCTCTGTGACCACAAAGCTCTCGCGCACGCGGGCCAGAAACTCGTCCGGCGACAGTCCATTCAAATCGCGCACGACCCGGTTGTAGGGAAGTATCTGCAACTGGTTGTCGGGAAACAGAACGCACTGAAAGAAGTTGTATTCTTCGTTGCCGATAAACGAAAAGCCGCTTTCCTTTAATTCGGCGCGCGCGCGGCTGGCGCTGGCAGCGCGATGATGACCGTCGGCGATGTAGAGATATGGAACTTCGGCGAAAGCTTCGACCAGTGGGTCATAAGTGGGCACGCGCCAGACGGTGTGACGGATGTCGTCGTTGGCGACAAAATCGTAAAGCGGAGGGTTCCCACGGAGCGCGTCCGCGATCAGCGAATCAATCTTCGCCTGCGCGCGATAAGTCAGAAACACCGGCCCGGTCTGCGCGCGCAAAACCATTATGTGACGCGTGCGGTCGTCTTCTTTGTCGCGCCGCGTGCGTTCGTGTTTGCGAATAATGTCGCGGTCGTATTCATCCACTGAGCAGCACGCGACGACGCCAATCTGCTCATGGTCACCCATTATCAGACGATAGAGATAGAGGCTCGGCGTTTCTTCGATCTCCAGCGGACACTGACGGGTCAGCTTCTCGAAATTCGAAACCGCCTTTGCGTACACCTGATCGCTGTAGATGGGCGTACCGTCGGGCAGATCGATTTCGGAGCGCGAAACGTGCAGGAAGCTCCACGAATTTCCCGAGGCCAGGGCGCGCGCTTCTTCGGTGTTGACTACGTCATAAGGCACGGCCGCGACCTGCGCCGCGCGCTCGGCCTGCGGACGAAGAGCAGTGAAAGGACGAATGATGGCCACACGTGCTCCTGAAAGAATTGAATTATTGAGAGCAGGTAAGACTAACTTCGACGCGGGTGATTTTGCAAAGCTATCTGTCCGATTTGGTTTGAGCAAGAACTTTGAGTCACGAGGTCAGGAGCGGCTTTGCCGCAGCACAGTGCGGAAAGGCTGTGCCTTTCCGACCAAGAGCCTCTTGTTTCCCGGCGAGGCTACGCCTCGCCGAATTCGAGGCGTAGCCTCGGAATCAAAAGATTATTTTCCGGAAAGCCATAGGCTTTCCGCGCTGTGCTGCGGCAGAGCCGCAAGCTTACAATGTTCACAATGTCTCCAACTGACGAACTCAACGAGAAACTCCGCGCACTCGACGCCGAATTCGATCAAGAGATGCGCGCGCGTGGATTCGATCCTGCTCAGGCCGAAAATGTGGCGCTGCCTTCACACCTCGCGAAGCTCTACGCTGAGCGTGAACAGATCAAAGCAAGGCTGCAGGAACCGGAGGGGACAACCGATGACTGAGATCGAACGGATTCTGGATCAGCTCGAACGGGCCTACGAAGGCGAGGCCTGGCACGGACCCTCATCATGCGGGACAAATCGCGATATTGAAGAAGGCACTAACTAAGCTGATTATCCGCAGATTACACAGATTACGCAGAACAACAAGAATGAAACAGAGTTAGCCACCAAAAGGCACAAGAAGCTCAAAAGGAAATCTCGCCCATTCGTTCTTGCGCTTTCTTGCGTCTCTTGGTGGCCTAGTTTCGGTTTCTGCGTAATCTGTGTAATCTGCGGATAAGTCAGACCGGCTCGCGCCCAAACTCTCTGAGCAGCGGCGCCAAATTCTCAATCACCATCTCATGCGCGGCGCTATTCGTAGCCACGATCCCATTGCGATTGTCGATGCGAAGTCCGTTGTAGCGTATTGGCTGACCGAATAGATCCGTTAAGCGTCCGCCAGCCTCAGCCAGAATTGCTTCGGGCCCACAGGTGTCCCATTGCTTCGTGCTCGGTGAAAGATGCAGGTAGAGATCGGCTTGCCGTTCGGCAATCAAACCAATCTTCACGCCGACTGATCCGCGCCGCATTTCATTCTTGAAACCAAATTCACTCACGACGCGCTCCATGCGCGGGCTGCGATGCGAACGGCTGGATGCCAGGATCATTTCACCGGGTTTGGTCTGTTTTGAGACTGACATTCGCGCCGCCGGTTTATCTGCTTCCTCGATCCATGCCCCGCCGCCGCGCACCGCGCGATACAGAGCTTTGCGCGTGGGTTGATAGACCACTCCCAGAATGCTTTCACCTCCGACCGCCAGGCCGATTTGGACCGCGAAATCTCCGTCGCGCGCGATAAAGTTTTTCGTTCCATCCATCGGATCGATCAACCACACTCGATCCTTTTCCAGACGATGCTCGCTGTCAGTCGACTCTTCGGCCAGAATGCCGTCGTCAGGGAATTCCTTCTGTAGTCTGCTGACGATTAATTCATTCGCTTCGCGATCGGCAGCGGTGACCTCTTCGAGTTCGTCCAGCGCATTTACCTTCTGCTCGACCAGAAAAGGGCTGTAATAGTGCTCAAGTAAGACGGCGCCCGCCGTCCGGGCCAGCTCCGAAGCGACCTCAATTTCACGTTCGAATTCTGATGTGCCCTTATCTGTTTTCATCCGCGGCTTCGATCTGGCGAGCGGCTTCCTGCACGACCTCGAAAGTGATGTCGATGTCCGCGCGCGTAGTGCGAAAATTTATGATGCAGGCCCGCAAGGCGAACTGCCCGCGTAACATAGCATTCGACAAGTAAGCGCGCCCACCCCGCTGCACCACCTGCACGATGCGCTCATTGAGGTGGTTTAGTTGAGCGTTAACACGTTCGCGCTCTTCGTTGTTCTGCGCCGCTGCTAATTGTCTGCGCAAGCGAACGGGCAAGTAACGAAAACAGCAGATGCTGAGAGCGACGGGAGCCAGTAACTCAAAGTCTTCGGCCGCTTCAACGAGTTCGGCCAGGTACCGGGCCATGGCGATGTCGTCAGCGACTGACTCAGCAATTCGGCGCGCGCCATAGTACTTGAGCGTCAGCCAAATCTTGAGCGCGCGAAAGCGGCGCGAGAGTTCAATGCCGTAGTCCCAAAACGCGAAGCTTTCCGTGTCCCCCTGTTCGTGGACTTTGATGTAGTCTGCCTCGGTTACAAATGCGCGCCGGGCGGCGCTCGCGTCATGGAGCAACAGGCAGCCACAATCGACCGGCGTGTAAAGCCACTTGTGCGGGTCGAGCGAGATCGAATCCGCCAGTTCCAGGCCCGCAAACTGCTCCCGCTGTTCCGCGACCATCGCCGCCGGCGCTCCATAGGCGCCGTCAATGTGAAACCACAAATCGTGTTCACGGGCGACGGTCGCGACTTCGTTGAGCGGATCGATCGCGCCGCTGCCGGCAGTTCCGGCGCTCGCGATCACGCAAAAAGGTTTGAAGCCATTCTGCTTGTCGCTTTCGATCGCCGCGCGCAACGCCCGCACATCGAGGCGAAATTCATCGTCGCTGGGCAACAGACGGACATGCCGCTTACCCAGGCCGAGAATGTCCGCCGCCTTGGTCACTGAAAGATGAATCTGATCAGAAGCGTAAGCCGTCATCGGCGCGCCGGCGTTCCAAAATCCCTCCTGAGAAATTTGCCGATTCGACTTCACTCGGAGCGCGATGAGCAGGGCAGTGAGGTTGGCCATCGATCCGCCACTGGTCAAAGTCCCCTGCGCGTTGTCGTCGTAACCGATTAGCGATCCCAGCCAGCGCACCACCGTGCGTTCTATTTGCGTGGCCGACGGCGCTGAGCGCCAGGAAGTCACACTGGAGTTGACAGTTGAAGCCAGCAGATCGGCAAAAGCGCCGGGCGGCGTCGAGGGTGAAGCGACATAGCCGAAAAAGCGCGGGTGACCGTTTTGCCGGGCGCCGGCGATCACCTCGCGGCAGTCGTCCAGCAACTTCGCCAATGGCTCTCCTGCCAGCGGCGCCGGCCCATCGAACCGGGCCTTGATCTCTGCGCCCGTCTCTTGCGGGAACACCGTCATTTGCGAAACGCCGGCAAAGTAATTCACCACCAGCGCCACAAACTGGTCTGATAAATTGAACATCGCCTCGTCAGTGATGTCGAGTGAAGATTTACGAGACTGTGATTCGCCTTCGCTGGGATTTACCGAACTCATTTGTTCTGTCACGGTAGTTGTCTACAGCCAAAACTATCATATCGGGATCAATTGATCTAAGCGTGCTTGCAGGCCGCGCGCTGCGCCGCGTATAGTCCTCGCGCTAACTCAAATCGACAATTAGTTCGGAGAATTTCGAAGAATGCCACTTAACGGCTGGGCTACTGTGGACGGCACGGCGCGCTATCGCGAACGATTCCGCGCGGTCGCAGCGGAAGGTCACTTTCGCAAGAGTCGGGATCTCTGGTTCTCATCGATTGGCGTCGGCACTTATCTGGGCGATGCTGATGATGAAACCGACGCCCGATATGCCGAAAGTGTGGTTCGGGCAGTTGAGTTGGGCGCAAATGTCATAGACACGGCCGCGAATTACCGCTTTCAAAGAAGCGAACGAGCGATCGGGACGGCGCTGCGAGAATTAACCAGGCGAGGGTTTGCCCGCGACGAGATTGTGATTTGCACCAAAGGTGGTTATCTGCCGTTTGACGGTGAGCCGCCAAGCGATGTGCGGCAGTATGTAGAAGACACGTTCGTCAAACCGGGCATCGCCAGTTTTGCGGACATCGCCGCCGGCGCGCACTGCATGACGCCGCGCTATCTGGAAAGCCAGCTGAGTCAGTCGCTCGCTAACATGGGTCTCGACTGCGTCGATGTTTACTACGTCCATAATCCCGAGTCGCAATTGTCAGAGGTTTCAGCGGAAGAGTTTTGGAAACGCTTGCGCGTGGCATTTGAGTTTCTCGAGCAAAGCGTTGCGAATGGCAAGATAAGAAACTACGGCGTGGCGACGTGGAACGGTTTTCGTGCTGAGCCCGACGCGGGCGGGTATCATTCGCTGGAGCAAATGGCGGAAATGGCGAAGGAAGTTGGCGGCGCCGATCACCACTTCCGGTTTATTCAACTGCCGGTAAATCTGGCCATGCCCGAAGCCATGTTCTTTCAAAACCAGAAACTCGGCGACACGTATGTGAGTGTGCTGCAAGCAGCCGAAGCGCTCGGGGTGACTGCTATCGCCAGCGGTTCGCTTTTGCAGGGCCAGGTAACTCGCGGTTTGCCCGAGGCGATTCGCGATCCGTTGGGTTCGCTTGCCACGGACGCGCAAACCGGTATTCAATTTGTACGCTCGGCTCCGGGAATCACGACGGCCCTGGTCGGGATGAGCCGCGTCGCGCACGTCGAAGAGAATTTGCAGGTTGCTGCGGTAGCCCGGGCACAGCCCGACGATCTTTTGAGTGTGTTTGATCAAGAGGAGTGAGTGGTTAGATGTCCGACAAACTTCAGTTTGTCGTGTGCGCGCGCCTCTACCCAGGTTGAAGCGACAAACTGAAGTTTGTCGGACATTGCGAGATTTGAAAATGCTAATTCTAATCGCCGACAAATTCGAACAATCGGGCCGTGACGGCTTGCAGGCGATCGGCTGTGAAATTTCGTTTCAGCCTGAGCTAAAAGACGACGCTTTGATTGAAGCCATCGGCAAAGCGAAGCCCGACGTGCTGGTGGTACGCGGCACGAAAGTTACTGAGCCAATGCTGGCCGCCGGGCCTTTGAAGCTGATCGTGCGCGCGGGCGCCGGCTATAACACGATCGATGTCGCCGCGGCATCGCGCCGTGGGATCTATGTTTCCAACTGCCCGGGAAAAAATTCAATCGCGGTCGCCGAGTTGGCATTCGCTTTGATTCTCGCGCTCGATCGCCGCATCGCCGACAACGTGATTGCTTTGCGCGCGGGTCAATGGAACAAGAAAGAGTTCTCGAAAGCGCGCGGGTTGTTCGGTCGGACGCTCGGATTAATCGGTGTCGGCAAGATTGGTCAGGAGATGATTCCGCGCGCGAAAGCGTTTGGCATGCCGGTCGTGGCCTGGAGTCGCAGCCTGACTAATGAAAAAGCCGCGGAGTTAGGTGTCGAAAGAATGGCAACACCGCTCGATGTGGCGCGCGCGGCCGACATCGTGAGCGTGCATGTCGCGCTCAAACCTGATACGCGCATGTTGATTGGAGCTGACTTTTTCAAAGAAATGCGCGACGGCGCTTATCTCATCAACACTTCTCGCGGTGAAGTTGTCGATCAAGGTGCGCTGGTCGAAGCGATCAAGTCGAAAGGCATTCGCGCCGGCCTCGATGTGTTTGCGATTGAACCGACTTCGGCGGTGGCGGAATTCACTGATCCGATCGCTCACGAACGGAGTGTTTACGGCACGCATCACATTGGAGCCTCGACCGATCAAGCGCAGGAAGCAATTGCTGCTGAGACTGTCCGCATCATTCAATCATTCAAGGAAACCGGACAGGTGCCGAACGTGGTAAACCTGGCGCAACGCACGCCGGCAACGCATCGCCTGGTAGTGCGTCATCGTGATCGTCCGGGAGTTTTGGCTCAGGTGCTCGACGCGATCAAAGCGGAACAGATCAACGTGCAGGAGATGGAGAACATCGTCTTTGAAGGCGCCGAAGCCGCCGTCGCGCGGATTAATCTGGACAAGGCGCCATCGTCGGCGACGTTGGATCGGCTGCGCGCGGGGAATGAAGACATCATCGAACTCGATTTGTTAGAATTTAGAGGTTAGAATTAAGTTAACAGGAGTTCACTTGTTATGTTAGATGTTAAAGAAGCAGCTAGACGAGCTTCCGAATATTTTGCCGGTCTGTATTCGGATCAGAAGATTCCCAATGTGCAGCTTGAAGAGGTAGAAATCTCCGAGGACGGAAAGCATTGGTTCATTACTCTCAGCTATCCCGTCGCTCCTGAACTCGCGGCACTAAATTTCAACTACAAGCGCAAATACAAAGTCTTTAAGATTGATGCGGAAAACGGACAAGTCGTATCCATGAAGATCAGAAAAGTTGAATGAGAGATGGAACAACTTGCGCTCTTACTATCAAAATACAAGAACAAGGGAGTCTTGGTCGATAGCAACCTACTATTAGTCTATTGTGTTGGTGTATACGATCCAACTCGAATAGCGCGATTCAAAAGAACGGCAGCTTTTACCTCAGAGGACTTCGAGTTATTGGCCCAATTCTTCGCCTTCTTTGAGAAAGTAGTCACAACCCCAAACATCCTCACCGAAGTAAATAGTCTTTCAAATCAACTGTCCGCAGACCTCAAGACAGCGTACTACGTGAAATTTGCGAAACAGATCAGCCTTCTAGAGGAACACTACGTAGTAAGTTCCGAGGTGTCCGCCTTACCGGCATTTGATCGATTAGGGCTCACCGACTTAGGAATAGCGGAGTTAGTACGAGACAAATATCTGGTATTAAGCGATGATCTAAAGCTTATTGTTTATTTGCAGGGTATCGGCGTAGATGCGATTAATTTCAATCATATTCGCGCCTTTGGCTGGAACTGACCATCTCTGAACTCCTTAATGAACACCACACTCATCACCGGCGCGTCTTCGGGAATTGGCGAAGCGTTTGCTCGCCAGCTCGCGGCGCGCGGGCATAACCTTTTGCTCGCCGCGCGATCGGAAGACAAGCTGATCAATCTCTGCAATGAGCTGGGACGAATCAAGAACACGCGCGCGCAATACGTCGCCATGGATCTTTCTGAGCCGGATGCGCCGGCGCGTTTGTTTGAAGAAACTCAGAAACGCGAGATGGAGATTGATTTCTTAATCAACAATGCCGGCTTTGGATCGATGGGAGATTTCACGACGCTCGATCTCGATCGCGCGCTGAACATGATCGATTTGAATATCCGCGCGCTCGTTGATCTGACGAATCGATTTCTCGCGCCGATGCGCGAGCGCAAGAGCGGCGCGATCATTAACGTCGCTTCGACCGCCGGATTTCAGCCGGTGCCGTTCATGGCGACTTACGCGGCGACGAAGGCGTTCGTGCTTTCGTTTTCCGAAGCGTTGCGGGAAGAAAACCGGCCTTACGGAATCAAGGTGATGGCGCTGTGTCCGGGCGTGACCGACACAAACTTTTTCGCCGCCGCGCACATGCAAAAACCGCCCGCCCGCATTGTGCAGACTCCGGACGACGTGGTCAAGACGGCGCTGCGCGGCCTGAAGCGCGGCAAAGCGCATATCATTTCGGGCTGGACAAACTTTTTCATGATCGAATCAGAGCGGCTGGTGCCGCGTTCGCTCAGCGCGCGCGTGGCGGGAACGGTTTTGAAAAAGACAATCGGCAAGGAGTGAGTATTCGCGGATTGTGTTAGGCTGCGGACTCGATGCCTGCTGACCCAAACGCCCGCGTAGCCGAAAACGCTCCCGGCCCTTTCTACGTCGACCGCACCTGCATCGATTGCGACGTCTGTCGCGACGCGGCTCCTGAAAACTTCACCCGCTCTTTCAAGCACGCCTATTCCTACGTCAGCAAACAACCTGAAACTGAAACCGAACGCAGTGCCTGCCAGGAAGCATTGAAAGCTTGCCCGGTTGACGCGATTGGAAATGAGGGGTGACCCAATGAACCGTCGTTGGCAAAGTCATAAGCTCATGACCAGCCGTCTTCAGACGGCTTGCCCGGAGGGTTCTTAGGCCAGCGCTTTTAGCGCTGGATAGCCGTCGCCTGATTTCGGGTTAGCACGCTTTAGCGTGCTTGCAGACTTGCTTTGATGCAACGGCTGAAGCCTCGTCGAGAAGCCCGTTGAAACGGGCTAAGGGAATTCGCGGCATTGGTAACCCGGCCGTAGAACGGCCGGTCTAGAAACCCCTTCGGGGCAAGCCGCGTTAACGCGGCTGAAAACCTTTGAGTTCTTCCGTGCGGATCGATATTCTCGGAATCCACTGCTCATCTACACCCTGCCCTGACAATTCGCGACAGACTCGCTATAATTCACCCACGCGTTTCAACCGAAGGAATTAATCAACGTCCGGTGAGAATCGCGTCGAGGTGTCAGCCATGCCCGGCGAATTATTTGAACGTTATCTGCGCGCGAACCGGCGCCCCAGCCGCCCTTCGGGGCGTTTGTGGAATCCGGCGGCGGACGTGTATCGCACGCACGACGGCTGGATTGTAAAAGTCGATCTCGCCGGGATCCAATCCGCTGAGGTCGAGGTCGCGATTGACGGCCCACTTTTGCGCATCAGCGGCTTGCGCCGCGACAGCGTCTGCGGCGAGGGCGTTTCGCACTATCAGCTTGAAATTACTTACAGCCGGTTCGAAAAAGTCATCCAGTTTCCCTGTTCGATCGAACGCGCGACTGTCACGCGCGACTATCACGATGGTCTGTTGATTCTGCAACTCCGCGAAGAGAAAGAGTGCGCGGAAGAGACGCGCGGACGGACGCGCGCCGCGGGTAAATGATTAAGCAGCGATCGCAATCATAACTTTCATTTTTTGAGAACGATGCCCAAAGCTAAAGACAAATCAAAAGACAAAGCCAAAGAGCAAGCCAAGCAGCCGCCGGCGCAAAAACTCGGCACGGAGCCGTTCGAGATTCCGGTGCTGCCGCTGCGGAACACTACGCTGTTCCCGGAAACGATGGTGCCACTGTCCGCCGGCCGGCCTGCTTCAGTTGCCGCGGTGGAAGCCGCGCTGTCCGGCGAGGAAAAACTGCTCGCCTGCATCAGCGTGCGGCCTGAGAAGACTGAAGATGAGGACACCAAACCCGGCGACCTCTTCGAAGTCGGCACGCTGGTGATGATCAAACGCATGGAGCGCGTCGACGACACGCTTCATCTGATCGTGCAGGGCACGGATCGAATTCGCGTTTTGGATTGGGTGCAGGAAGAGCCGTTTTTGCGCGCGCGGGTGCAGATTCTTCCGGAACTCCCGGTCACGAATAAGGAAGAAGTCGAGGCCACGAAACGCAACGTGCAGGCGCTGATCCAGCAAGCTCTAGCTTATTTGCCGCAAGTGCCGCCGGAAGTTCGCATGGTCGTGCTCGGCGCTGACGATCCGGTCAGGCTCGCATATTTTCTCGGCTCGATTCTGAGCCTCGGGGTCGACAAAGAACAGCAGATGCTCGAAGCCAACACGGTGGACGATCTAATGCACCGGGCGCACGACTTTCTGGCGCGCGAAGTCGAGATCATCCGTTTGCGATCGAAGATTGCCAACGAAGCGCAGACCGAAATGGATAAGGCGCAGCGCGATTACGTTTTGCGCCAGCAGATAAAAGCAATTAACAAGGAGCTGGGCGAAGACGAGAGCGGCGAACAGGCGGAAGCCACCCAGTTGCGTGAGCGTCTGACGAAAGCCGATTTGCCCGACGACGTGCGCAAGGAAGCCGAGCGCGAACTGGGCCGGATGGAAAAACTGCCCAGCATGGCGCCCGACTATCATGTGATACGCACGTATCTGGATTTCATTCTGGAATTGCCTTGGAAGAAATCGTCCGAGGATCGACTTGATTTGAACGAAGCGCAAAAGGTGCTGGACGAAGATCACTACGGGCTGAAAGACGTGAAAGAGCGCATTCTGGAATTCCTCGCCGTCAGAAAACTGCGTCCTGATTCGAAGAGTCCGATTCTTTGTTTCGTCGGCGCGCCCGGCGTTGGCAAAACGTCGCTGGGCCGGTCGATCTCGCGCGCAATGAATCGGCATTTCGAGCGCATCAGTCTGGGCGGCATTCGTGACGAAGCCGAGTTGCGCGGCCATCGCCGCACCTACGTCGGCGCGATGCCCGGCCGCATCATTCAATCGATTCGCCGCGCCGGCGTGAACAATCCGGTGATGATGCTCGACGAAATCGACAAACTCGGCGCGGACTATCGTGGCGATCCTTCGGCGGCGCTGCTCGAAATTCTCGATCCCGAACAAAACAACTCGTTCACTGATCACTATCTCGATTTGCCTTTCGATTTGTCGAAAGCTTTCTTTATCGGCACGGCGAATCAGCTTGGCCCGATTCCGCCGCCGCTGCGCGATCGCATGGAAGTGATCCATCTCGCTGGTTACAGCGATCGCGAGAAACTTGAGATCGCGAAAAAGTATCTGTCGCCGCGACAGGTACGCGAGAACGGACTAACACCTGAGCAGCTTGAGATCACGGATGACGCGATCTCGTTGGTCGCCGGGCGCTATACGCGCGAAGCCGGCGTCCGCCAGCTTGAACGCAGCATCGGACGCATGGCCCGCAAAGTCGCGCTGAAGATCGCGCAGGGACAGACGGAAAAGATCGTCATCGACGCGGCCGCAATTCACGATTATCTCGGCGCGCCGCATTTCTATCCTGAAGAAGCGCGCAAAGAATTGCCCGCGGGCGTGGCCACCGGCATGGCCTGGACTGAGATGGGCGGCGAGATTCTGTTCATCGAAGCATCACTGCTTCCGGGCGGGAGCGGTTTGACCATCACGGGTCAGATTGGCGAAGTGATGCAGGAATCGGCGCGCGCCGCGCGCTCTTATCTGTGGGCGCATGCGCAGGAGTTCGGGATCGGGACTGAGATGTTCAAAGACTATGGCGTGCACCTGCACGTTCCGGCCGGCGCCATTCCGAAAGACGGACCCAGCGCGGGCGTCACGATCACCGCCGCGCTCTCTTCGCTTTACACCGGCCGCCGCGTGCGCCCCGACACGTCGATGACCGGAGAGATAACGCTCTCGGGTTTGGTGTTTCCGGTCGGCGGCATCAAAGAAAAAGTCCTGGCCGCGCATCGCGCCGGCATTCATCGCATCATTCTGCCTGCGCGCAACGAAGCCGACCTCGAAGACATTCCCGAAGACGTGCGCCGCGAGCTGGAGCTCGTTCCGGTCACGCGCATCAACGAAGTCGTCGACGCTGCGCTGGAAAAGTTAGTTGCGAATCCGCCGCCACCACTGCCTGTCACCAACGGCGCGCGCCCGCACGAGCCGGAAGCCGAACCGCTGATGGCGAAAGAGCGGTAGCCGTGTTTGCGTCCGCGTAGCGGACGACCGACAATAGCCCAGCGCTTCAGCGCTGGGAAAGAATTGTAACAGTTGAATTGCTAGCACTAATCCGGTTCGAGACGTCAGTATATTTCCATTTGATGGGCCGCGAAGTCTCATTGTAGCGACGGATATAGTTCATGAGTTTTCGTTTTAGATCTGTGACCGAGGTGAAGACGCCGCGAGCAATCACGTCGCGCTCGACTTTCGCGAACCAGAGTTCTACTTGGTTGAGCCAGGAAGAATATGTCGGCGTGTAGTGCAGTTTCACCTTAGGATGAGAGTCCAAGAATTGTTGGACAAGTTTGGTTTTATGAGCCGAGAAGTTATCAGCAATGATATGAATCTCGCGCCCCCGAGGCTGACTGGCCACGACGTCAGCGAGAAAGGCGACGAACTCCTGACTGGTATGGCGCGGAGCCGTGCTCCCAATGACTTCTCCCGTTTTGGTGTTCAGCGCGGCGTACAAAGAGAGGGTGCCGTGACGGTAGTACTCGAATCCATGTCGCTCTGCTCTGCCGGGCGCCAGCGGCAATACCGGATCCAGCCGGTCCAACGCCTGGACGCTGGTCTTTTCATCAACGCAGAAAACGACCGCATGTTGCGGCGGCTTCACATACAGTCCAATGACGTCAGCCGCTTTCTGCTCAAAGTCGGGATCGTCGGACATCATGTAGCGCTCGATCCGTTGGGGCTGAAGTCGCGCTCGTTTCCAGACTCGGGCCACCATCATGTGATGAACGCCAAGGTGCTCGGCCAGTTTACGCGTGCTCCAGTGCGTCGAACCGTCGCGAGGCCTGCGGCGCGTCCATTCCAAAATCCTGGCTTCCATTTTCGGCGTCCGTTTTTCTACAGCCCGTCCGGGGTGACGCGCGTACAAACCGGCCAGACGGTCCTTCAGAAAGCGCTGCTTCCAACGCACAATAAAGGTCGCATCGCAAGGCAACTCTGCTTGGATCATCTGGTAGGATTTTCCTTCAGCCAACATCAGAAGCAAACGTGCCCGCCGCACCTCGCCCGCAGGCAACGTGCGGGACCGTGCACGGGACCTAAGTTCATTTTCTTCCGAGGCGGTCAATCGAACTGTTTCGTTGGACATGCCTCATGATACTATATTGTACTAGCGTATTCAATGTTACAGTCCACTAGCTTTTGAAGTCCGCGAAGCGGACGGCAGACTGGTACAGAACCCGGAGCGGTAGCGAGGGGATGCAACCACTCACGTTTAGTTTGCGATCCGGTCGCTATCGCTACCGGTTCCGTATCTGTCGCCCGTTTCACGGGCTTTATTCATGTTTGGTTGACGCGCGTCCCCAGCGATGAATCGCTGGGCTATTTTCGTCCGTCCGCTTCGCGGACAAATACCTTTTTGGAACTCTACCCGACTTCTTGAGTTACACTTATCAGGATATTCTCTCCTCGAGTTCTCGCCCGTTCTTCGGAAGTGTGAAACAGAGAAAGAGGTGAAGCCATGACCCTGACTCGCTCGCTGATTCTCGGAGCCCTAATGATTGCCGCGTCGTGCGGTTCGGTTTGTGCGCAAAGACGCTGGGAGCGTCTGCCGGCGCCCCGCGATCCCCAATTCTACGTTCCGCGCAACAAACTCGAAGATTTCGACGGCCGGATGGAGACAATCCTTATCAAGGGCCGTTCATGGGTTGGCACTGTGCGAGCGCAAAACGGATCGGCGCGAGTCGAAGCCACAGAGATTCGCGATCCAGCAGCCTCGACGCGCGCTGCCGGAGTAGTCATAACGATCATGGCCGATGGCGGCCCGCCCGGCGAGATTCGTTCGTTAATCGACTATGAAGAAATTGACGCGCTGGTGAAGGCCATAGACACAGCTGGCAAAGCCAGCGAGGCCGTCACCAAACTCACGCACTTCGAAGTTCGCTATCGCACCCGCGGCGACTTTGAAGTCATGGTTTTCAAGCAACTCTCTGACAACGCGATCGCCGCGGCAATCGAGGGCGGCTTCTTTGATCGGTCGCGTCTTTACCTGACCCTCGATGAGCTGGTACGGCTGCGTTGGATGATGGTGCAGGCGAAAGAGAAGCTGGACGAGAGTAAGAACTAGCAAAGGGCAAAGAGCGAAGAGCCAAGTGCTAAGAGCGAGCGCAATCGATTTGCTCTTTGCGCTTTGCCCTTCGCGCTTAGCTCCTAGCCCTTACCACTTTGCTCTTACTTCTGATCCGGCGGCACGGCGCTCGGGTTGCCGTTCAGAAATCGATCAAACCAATAGAGCTGCCAGTTCATACTTTCGATCAAATGTTTTGGCTCGCCGGTGCGCGTAAGGTTGTGATTCTCCCTCGGAAAGAAAACGATTTCCGCCGTCACCCCAAAGTGCTTCAAAGCGCGAAACCATTGCTCGCCTTGCTCGATCGGCACCCGATAGTCGTTGTCTGAATGCAAAATCAACGTCGGCGTCTTCACGTTCTTCGCGTACTTGAGCGGCGAGCGGTCCCAGAAGAGATCAAACTTCTGAAAGATGTCGCCGCCAAAATCCGGCGAATGTCCGTAAGCCCCGTCGCGCGTGCCGTCGTCGGAAATAAAGTTGGAAAGGCTGCGCAACGTCACCGCTGCTTTGAAACGATCGGTGTGACCCAGAATCCAGTTGGTCATAAAGCCGCCGTAGCTGCCACCCGTCACGCCCATGCGATCCGCGTCGATCCACGAATACTTTTTCAGCGCCGCATCCACGCCGTTCATCACGTCGAGATAGTCTTTGCCGCCCCATTCGTTCACTATGCCGCGTTCGAACTTTTGACCATAGCCGGTCGAGCCGCGCGGATTCGTGAACAGCACCGCATAGCCTTTCGCCGCGTAAACCTGGAACTCGTGATACCAATCGACGCCGTATTGTCCGGCGGGGCCGCCGTGGATGCTGAGAATCAGCGGATACTTCCTGCCTTCCTGCCAGCCGATTGGCTTCACCAGAAAGCCGTCGATGTCCCAGTCGTCCGCGCTCTTGTAAGTGAAGCGCTCAACGTCAGCGAGTTGTAGTTGCTTCCACAACGCTTCATTTAGATTAGTAAGCTTCCGTTCGTTGTGGCCGTTGAGATCTGAAGCGTACAAGTTATCGAGCTGCTTGAAATCGTTGGAGAGATAAGCCATCGTGCTGCCGTGAAAGTTAAAATCGACGCCGCGCACGGCGCGCGCGCCCGAGGTGACCTGGGCCACCGATTTCGTTGTGACATCGACGCGGAACAAATGGTTCTCGCCTTTGACGCCAGTTTCGAAATAGAGAGATTTGCCGTCGTCTGACCATTCCAGTCCGCCGGGAATTAGATCCAGGCCGTTCGCCGCCAGCGTCGATGGTGCGCCGCCAGTCGCAGGCGCCAGCCAAATCTTCGCATGATCGCGATCGTGAACTTCGCCGGTGAAGGCGATCCACTTGCCGTCGGGCGACCAGCGCGGCTGATTGTCGGCTTCGTCGTGGTCGGAAATCTTCGTGAGCAGTCCGCCCTCAGCGCTGATAACCCACACATCCGTGTTGCGATTCTCGTCGTACTCTTTTCCGCTGCGATTCGAAACGAAGGCGATTCGCATTCCATCCGGCGACCATTGCGGGTCGCTGTCGTTCCAGTCGTTGCCTTCGGTGATCTGTTTCGCGCTGCCTGTCTTCACGTCAACAACCCAAAGATGCGTGCGCCGATCATCGAACCAACCCGTGTCGTTGAATTTGTAAGAAGAGTTTTGGTAATGACGCACGTCGCTGCGATCTTTGTTGTCGCTGGTGCGACTGTCGCCCCTACTGTCGGATGGCCCGATGCGGCTAACGACTACGAATCGACTTCCGTCCGGCGACCAGCGAAACGTGCTGACGCCGTTCTTGAGATTCGTGATGCGTCTGGCTTCGCCGCCGTTCATCGACAGCAGGTAAACCTGATTGCGTGGTGGTTCCGCGGGGGTCGCTGTTGCTGAAGCAGTCGCCGTTGATTCCGGTCGCGACGAGAGAAACGCGAGCGATTTTCCGTCCGGACTCCAGCGGGGCGAGTTCGATGATTGCGGCGACGTCGTGAATTGCCACGGCGCGCGGCTGCCGTCGGTCGCAACCATCCAGATCGAAGCGTTGCGGCGATTCTGCGCGCGATCGACTTTGGTCACGACATAAGCGACGAGTTTTCCGTCCGGAGAAATATTCGGATCGCTGATGAACTCAAACGCGTAGTAATCTTCCGGTGTGATGCCTCGCGGCGCTTGCGCCAAAGCGACGGCTGAGAAGCAAAGAATCAACGCCGCAATCGAAAATGTTTTCTTTGATAGCCGCATAGTGTTCCTCCGAAATCCGAAAATAGCAGAAGGCTTGTTACCGCGGGTTGGTCTATACCCAGATCACAACTCATCAAACATTACTTCATCGACAAAGCACCAGCCCCAACTCTCTCCGGGCTGGAATGATTTCATGATCGGATGGTTCGTCTCTTGAAAATGGCGGGTGGCGTGCTTGTTCTTTGAAGAGTCGCAGCAGCCGACGTGGCCGCAGGTCAGGCACAGGCGCAGATGCAGCCACATGTCGCCGGTCTTCAGACAGTCTTCACAACCCTTCGCGCTGGGCGTGACTTCCTTAACTTGATCGAGATGGGTGCAATCGTTCATTACTCGGTCCTTAGTCGAATAGAGCCCTCCCTCACGGTCGGGCTAGTGCCCCGCAGTTCGCTACTTACTTCTCAAATAATCATCCGTCTTATCCAACCAATCCTGGCGCGGCGGGCTGAAGACGTCCACGTCGAGAGTGTCTTCGAGCGCCTCGGCTTTGTGCCGAACGTGTGAAGGTATGTGCAGCACTTCGCCGGCCAGCACGTCGATCACTTGCGATTCATCCGCGCCGATCCAGAAGCGCAAACCGCCTTCGAGGATGTAGGTGATCTGCTCGTTCTCGTGTGAATGCTGCGGCACGACCGCGCCCTTTTTCAGATAGACGTGCGCCAGCATCATGCGGTCGCCCGTGATCAGTTTGCGATCCATAACATCCGACAGCCGCTCTTTCGGGATGTCCGCCCAGCGATAATGCGTTACGCTTCTTTGCTCCATTTATTTGGCTCCATATCCAGGAGATCAGATCCTTACAAGAGATCGCCAACCTTAACGCAGACCAGCGCGGCAAGTAAATCCGTGGCCGCGTGTCAGAACCGAGAGCGGTTCTATGAAAGGGCTGTCAAGAAAAAACTTCTCCCAAGTCGGCCGCCGTTGTGATTGGTTCTCTGCAGCCCGCCCCTCAAGTTGGCCGAAGCGGCTCAACTACCGTGGCCACGCCTCGTCCCGAGGGCATTCAACTTACAGAGATCCGCTCAACTCTCATTACCTGGCAGCCAATCCATTCAACCCTCCCGAAGCTGCTCGACTCTGGCATTCACTCCCTTTATTGACCGTCCTTTTTTGCTTTTGTTTGAGCCCGATTCTAATAGTCTTTGAGGTGGTCAGTTCTAAGACTGCCAACCATGGTTCTATTTGCGACTTCAGCCCCCCGTGGCGCTCTCGCCTATGACTATTTCTGGTTATGCGTGGGGGCA